>Ga0157374_10001193_pt1 | contig 22189 bp, 20 predicted proteins | sample M25metaG_FD_115308 | JGI IMG/M metagenome (GOLD analysis project Ga0157374, IMG submission 115308) | Miscanthus rhizosphere microbial communities from Kellogg Biological Station, Michigan, USA - M2-5 metaG | ecosystem: Host-associated > Plants > Roots > Rhizosphere > Soil | place: USA: Michigan... | reverse complement strand
GTCTTCTTTTACGGCCCTAAATCTAAACAAAAAGCTATAGCTTTCTTGTTTGTTTATAATTTACGTTATATCAAAAAAGAAGTAGAACAAAACTTAAGGACATTGTATATGCTATACATCCATATTTCAATGGTCTTTCTTATGGAAATACTTCTAAAGCATTGTCAAGGTTTGTTAAAAAATTCATACAGCAATAAGAGATCGTTGGATTCAAAAATATAAACCAAAGAAATTATCATATCTTATAAAAAAGATTGAAAAACACATAATTGATGAAACCTTGATAAAGGTTGGCTCTGGATATAATTGGTTATGGATTACTATAGATCTAGAAACCAAGAATATATGGTTGCTATAAACATATCAAAGGAAAGAAACATGTTTGTAGTAGCCGAATGATTGTTATATGATGTTACAAAAACGCATGACGGACATCCTGTATCAAACGAGATGATGGCATTTGGTGTCCATAAGCATGTAAATTCTTAAAACTACAACATCATGTCCATTCTGCTTATGAAAAAAGTATCATTATTGAAAGAACGATACAATACATAAAGGATAGGACAGAGAATTTCGATGATTATTTTCCTTGCAGAATGAAAAATTGTAAGTTAAAGCATGTAACGAATTGGTTAAAACTGTTTGCTCATTTTTACAATATGGAAGCAATATCTTTAACTTTACAGAGCCTCTTTTACTATGTACGATTATTAATAAATTAGTATAAATATATGAAATATTGGTTAGATTTGCTTTATTTAATAGGTGTAGGGATAGATGGATACAGTTCTTTGAGTGTTGGTTCAATTGAAATATTGAATAAATGTGATATAATTTATATTGACAGTTTTACTGGATTATTATCTGATGATTTTGTTAAAAAAATCCAAATTCTTGTAAATAAAACCAATAAAACTTATATAGAAAACGATGATAAAATTAGGCCCGCTAAAAGATGGTTTGTAGAAGATGGAAGAGAAATTTTGAAAAATTCAATGGAAAAAATCACATGCATATTAATTTATGGGGATCCATTAATTGCAACAACTTATGCTGAAATACTTGTGAGAGCAAAAAAGCAGTCTGTTCCTTACAAAGTTATTCATGCATCATCTGGAATTTCATCGTTAATAGGTGAATCTGGATTACATTATTATAAATTTGGAAAAATGGTTACCATGATGTCTGATTCTATGTCCTCCATTACTGTGTACAATGCATTATACAATAACATGTGTCTTGGACTGCATACTTTAATATTAACAGAATATAATAACGATAAAAGGAATACTGATTTTATCTTTGATAATGATCCTTTTTTTCTATCGCCTAAAAAAGTGTTTGAATTATTATTAGACAGAGAAAATGAATTGAAATTATTAAACTTGACAAAGGATTCTTTTGCAATTGTAGCATCACAGATAGGGACTGACAATTCTAAAATAATTTGTGGAAAAATAAATTCTTTATTAAATTATCAATTTGATTATGGTTTCAGTTCAATAATTATACCTGGTAGGTTGCATTTTACAGAAATTGATTGTCTTGAAAACTTAACTATTATATTAGATAGCCCTATTGATAATTCTTTAACTGTTAATACATTATCCAAAAGAATGTTAGAAAAATATCTTCCAAATGCAAAAAAGGCATTAATCAATTTGATAACGTTAATCAAAAATAAGGAAAATATAATTGAAAAGGAATATTCTATAATTGTTGAAAATGCTGAAAATTATTTAATTGATGCAGAGAACTTTGATAGACAAGGACAATATGAGCTAGCAATATTGAGTATTGGTTATGCAGAGGGCTTGATAGATTCAATTAGGTACCAGAAAGGAATGAATCCTTGGTGATTATATTGTGAATATATATTTCTTATGTATAATAGTTAAGAATTATTAATAGAATATTTTTTTATCTTTTAATAATAATGTCTGACATTAATTTTCCTTCTAAACAAAATCCAAATGATGATTATAATCTAGGAGTTGATAGTAAAATAGTTAATTATAATAATTTTGATAAAAAAAAAATATTTATGAAAAAACATGGATTTGGTCATTTACCTTACGATTTGTTGAAATTTATCCATAACGATTCTTATTCTTTACTTATTAAAGGTAAGCCAGGAACTGGTAAAACAATTCTTGCTCTTACTTTGATGGATAATTTAAATCATGATAGTAATTATTTTTATATTTCCACAAAACTCTCAATAAAACAACTTTTCAATTTTTATCCTTGGATTAATAAGTTTGTAACAAAAAGTAATTCCAATTATGAATATAAATTTGAAGATGCACGATTGGATGAACCTGAATCTCTCTTTGAAAGAATAACCAACCAATTAATGGATGCAAAATCTCCAACAATTATAATTGATACATGGGATGCTGTTGCATCTTTTATGGATAGAGAATCAAGACTAAATAATGAAAGAATCTTACAAATATGGAGAGAAAGAGCTGGAGCAAAATTAATTTTTATAAGCGAAACAAGTGATACACTTCTTTTAGATTCGATTGTTGATGGTGTTATTACCCTTAAATATGAATATGAATGTCCTAGGTATTATAGAAAATTATTTTGCAGCAAATTACGGGGTATTCCTATTAATTGTTCACAATATTATTATACTTTATTCAATGGGTTTTTTTCTGTTTTTGATTCTTTTCCTACTTTAAATATATTTGAGCAATTTAAATCAAAAAATAATTATCCCTATCAAAAAAGATTTTTAATTAATAAAAATAAAGAATATAGAAGCAATACATATAAACAAAAAAATATTGATATTTTTATTAAATTCTTTAATAATAAATTAGTTACACTTGACTTTGATTTAAAAATAAGCGATGAGTTGATTTTATCTTTGCTATTTAAATCCTTATTCTATTGGCTTGCTTCAAATAATTTAATTTTAATATCCAATTTCCAATGGAATTTTTATTCTATGCTAAAAAAGGTTATACTCACCTTTCACTCCCACAAATCACTTGCCAATAATTTATTAAATGATCTAATAGATTATCATAACTTTGAAACAATTTACAATACTTGTGAGCAAGAAAATAAAAGCTGTTATGAAAAAAAAGATATTTTTAATATGTCACAAGATTCTATCAATGAAATCCTATCACCAATTTTAAAAAACAAAAATTATAATCATGATAATAATATTTTAAATATAATTGATGGAAACAACAATGTACATTTAATCTCTAATATCAAATACATTGATTTTATAAAAAAGAGTCCTTTTAATAATATAATAATATTAAAACAACATAACTCTGTGGATACGAGTGTTCTATTATCCAAAAGTGAATATTATAAAATTATTTTAAAAGATTCTAATATATTATTAGAGCCTACAAATTCTTTAATTTCTGTATTTGGCGCATTAAATTTAAATAAAAATTATTTTATTGATTGGTTTCCGTTATACTAAATTCCGTAAAACAAGTGATGCGATAACACCTTTTAAACGAATATATGAATAATATATAAAATTGTATTATTAAAATCTAAATCGTACATTGAGTGTCAATAATTAGATATATCTGTTTAGTCATTAAGATAAACTTTTTTTATCTATTAAATTCATAAAATATTTGATTTAATGTAAATGATTATAAGAATTAGAATAACCAAATTCTTTAGCTTATTATATTCTCGTTGATTTTGTCTTATTTGTGATTGTAACTTAGTATTGTATAAGCGAATAAAACTGAAATATTGTTTTAACTAGAGATAAAATTTGTAATAAAATAATTTTGATTAATGATATTTATTCAATTTTCTGAAAATTTTAAAATAAATAAAAAATACCTGTTAATTTAGTTGCATCTTTATTAAAATTTGAATACATTTATCTTATTCTGATATATGATATTTTTCTATGGATGATATATTCTCTGTTTTTAATTATACCTTTGATGATTGTATAAAAATTATAGATACTGCAACTTCTATTACTGAAAATCAACGTTCTAAAGGCACTATTTCGAGGATTGGAAAGATAGTTGGAAATTATATTAATTTTGAAATTCCAAATAATTTGGTAGTTGTAGGAGATATCCATGGTGATTTCTATACATTGGAAAAAATAATGAAGAGAATAGATTTTTCCAATTATTTAAAAGATGAATCTAACTTATTGATTTTTCTAGGTGATTATATAGATCGAGGAAAATATTCATTAGAAGTTTTGCTTTTTATTTGTGCTTTAAAAAGTATCCATCCTAATAATGTAGTTATGATGAGGGGAAACCATGAGGCCTATGATTATTTTCCTTTTTCTTCTTATGATTTTTATTTTGTACTGTCAGAAAAATTTGGTAGTTTATCAAATATTCTCTATGATTCTCATATTTTGCCCTTTTTTCGATCATTATTTTTATTATGTGAAATTGAAAATTTTTCAATTTTGGTTCATGGGGGTTTACCTGTAATTGAAGATGCTAATTTTTTCTATAATTATAAATTTTCTTTATCTAATGTTTTAAACGATAGATCTTTGTTAGAGGAGATCTTGTGGAATGATCCAAGAAATTTACCTGATGGATTGCCTTGGACTTTTTCTAATAGGGGATTAGGGAAATATTTTGGTAGCGTTATTACCGATATGTGGTTATCTAATACTCGATGCAAATTTATTTTAAGAGGTCATGAGCCTTGTAATGGATATAAATTAGATCATAAAAATAAAATTCTTACAATTTTTTCATCCAAAGATCCATACCCCAGGTTTAAAGCCTCATTTTTAAAATTAAAACAACTAGACATTAATAATATAAAACATGATGGATTGCTCTTATCTACTTTTATACATATCATATAATATTACATTATTATCTTAATTAAAATTCCATTGTGGTTTTTATTTCTTTACATCTTTTTCTTAATGATACTGTTGAAATTTCTGCAACTTGACAAATTTCTACCTGCCTTAAAAATTCATTACAGTTTTGGGATGCAATATAAATGATTGAACCCGCAAGTGCTCTTGGGTTTTTACCTATCGATATTCTATTTTTTTGAACCATAGAATAAATTCTTAAAGCTTCTCTTTTTGTTTTTTCACTCATTTGCAACCTATTGCAAATTAAGGTTACATAATCTGGCCCATGTAATACTGGCATTTGTAAAGAAAGTTCTTGCAATATTAGTTTGTAATGAGACATTATATCTTTTGTGGTTATATTACATGCGTTAGCAATATCTGTTATGGTTTTAGGTGTTGCAGTTTCCCGGCAAGCTGCATACAATGCTGCCCCAACAAGTCCTAATGTTGACCTGCCCTTTGCTAGCTTCTTTAAGGCAGCTTTTCTATATATATATGCTGCACCTTCAATCACTGCTTGACTTAAATATAATTTGTCTCCATAATTATTTAGTAATTTTAAAGCTTTTTCTAAATTTCGAGATATAGAATCATTTAATTGTGCTCTATTATTCCATGTTCTGAGTCTTTGTATATTGTTTTTCTGAGATGGTTCTAAAGCCTTCCCTCTTGCATCTGTATCGCCAATACCTATAAGAGTGGATAATCCTTTATTATGTGAAGCTAGAGATTCGGGCATACCCATTCTTGATCTGTCTATGAACCCTGAATTGTTTCTACTATTTACTATAGATTCTGTATTGGGATCTTGATTTGAAACACAGCCACATGATGAACAAACATATTCAAAAGAAACTGTATCAAATATAATAGCATCACTTTTACAAAAGTCACAAATTATTGGCTTTGAATTCCCAATTTTGCCTTCAGGAAGCATAAATTATTATCCTTATTTTATTACTTATATAAGTTATTATATATTCTTTTTCTAGATCTTTTCTATTATCAATATTAAATTTATTGTTATTGTATATTGTAATTGTGTTGTTTATGTAATGATTAAATTATTATAAAAGATCTTCTAATTATCCTTAATTGATTACAAATCCTGTCATTATGCTTGCTACTATTCTTTGGATTTTTTTTATACCTAGAGCTATTATTTTATTTTATCGATTTGTTAAAAATAGTAAAAGATTTATTGAAAAAGATTTAGAAAGAATTCCTAATGACCCTTTTATTATATTTCAAATAACTACTCGCTCTGCTACAAAAACATCAGTTGTTAAACGAGGAATAGATTCTATTATTGATTCATGCAACAAAATTAAATATTTCCACTATGAGATATCTGTTGTTACTGAAGACTACAATGATACTAAAACGTTGAATCCTTCTGTCTGTAAAGTTATCTGCGTAAGTAAAAAGTTTAAACCTAATGCCATTAAAAAAGCAAGAGCATTACAGTTTGCAGTAGAATATAGAAGAAAAAATAATCAACATACTTCAGACTACTGGGTTTTTCATATGGATGACGAAAGCTATGTTGTGCAACAGACTCTCCTTTCATTATTAAAATTTATTCGTGAACGAAGAGGTGTAGCTGGCGAAGGTCCAATTTTTTATCCATTAAAATTTGAAGATGCAAATAGAATAACTGCATTAGCCGAATCTCCCAGATCCTTTGGATGTTTTGAGTGTGTAACTCATATGAATAATCCGCCGCCCATACATATGCATGGAAGCAATTTACTAGTTAGATCGGATGTTGAAGATCTAATTGGATGGGAGTTTGGACCAATTCTAGCAGAAGATCAAAGATTTGGATATGAAGTTTACAAAAGATATGGTAAAAATTCAATGGGTTGGCACGGAGGAATTTTATTGGAACAACCTCCTCTTAATATAAAAGATCATTTTATGCAGCGAAGACGATGGATCATAGGTAATTTACAAAATATTGAAAACTTTTCTAAACTATTTAAATTGCGATTAATATATCGCTGCACATCTTTTTTTCTATCTTTTGTTTCTGGAATAATTTCTTTAATTTTAACATTATATATAAATATCCCAAAAATATCTAGTATTTTTTCTTTTATTCATTTCGATTGGACTTATAATTTGGGATTTGATTTATCAATATGGATAGATAGATTAAATCATCTGTCAAATACACCTAATGATATTATTAAACCATTAACTGATATACAGGTTTTTGATAGTAGCCTAGGTTTGATATTGTTATTCTCAAGTATGATCTGGTTAATGTCATATCAAATTGGACTTTTCTTAAACCTTAGGTATGCAAAGATGAGTTTCTATAAAAGGATAATATTGCATATTCAAACCCTAATATTTTGTCCTTTTATTGGTTTAGTTGAATCATTTCCTGGTTTTTATACGGTTATTGAATATTACATTACCAAAGCTCTTAGAAAAAATAATCTAAAATTCTTGGATTTTTATGTTGTAAAAAAATAATTAGTACCTTTAGTCGATTCTATTTAACAAAAAAATTTTGTTTATCTATATTTTAAATAAAATTATTTTAATTTTTTTCAATATATTATTAATTGCTTTGTTGCATGATTCGAAAAACAATTAAAACTATATTATTTTCTTAATAGATTAAATTAAATTATGACTATTTACATTCTATTATAAGACTAAGGCGTCAACAAAAAACGATTTAAAATAATCATGCAACAAAGCATAATTAATTACTAAGTTATTATATTATATTTAATATTTAGCAAAAGCAATTATTATTTTTTCTATTGGTTATATTAAATTATTATAATTAATTATTTAGTGGAGGAGGTGGGATTCGAACCCACGAACCTCTAAAGGACGGGATCTCCCTTTTTATATCATCTTGAGTCCTGCGCGTTTGACCTGGCTTCGCGACTCCTCCTATCTTGATAATAGAATAATGATTTTATTTTTAATCCTTTTGATTTTTATATTTTTTTAAATCTGTATTTAATATCTGCTTTGTTGCTTGATCCATAAATTTGACTGAAATGTTATAGTTTGTATCTATATAGATATTATTTTGTTATATGATGATGCCTTTAGCATCATTTCTTGTATCATATTTTTAAATTTGACAGAATAAACGTATTCTCTAAATATTCTCTTTATTGAAGAAAACTTGGTTTTGGCTATCCACCATCTCTTCCCATAGATTATACTATATCCATCCATTTTTGTGTCAAATCATTTCTTTACGCCAAACTGATAGGTTTCTAAGAATATTACCTTTTTTAAATTAAAATCTTGCATTCTTTCTAACACTGATACTTGGTAAAATTCCGTTGTCTGATATACATCTAAAAATATCATTGCTATCAGAGGCTCCATCAGCAAATAGTTTGCCTACGGTTATTGTTCTACTATCGGTTTTCATAATATTCTTTACCAATTCGGACAATGCCTTACTATCATGAACACGCTCATCGGTTACCTTTATAGAAAAATTTTTTATACTCTTGACATCTACTGATACAAATGTATTTTCAAATACACCTTCTTTTTTAAATGCCATTTATCGCTCATCCATTGCGGCCTTTCTGTTTGTAACCTTAATACCTGTACTGTCTATTGCAATTATGATATATTCATATTTGGATTCTTTAGTAATATAGCATATTCAACATTGATATTCAATCTGTTTATTCTTCTACTCATTGTAGTATAATATGTGAGATTGATGGAACATTCCACTTGGCATGCCCTCTTGCGCTATTCATTCTTCTATTTGTCGGTTAGGTAAGTAAAAATATACTTTGGCATATCCAAGTAGAAGGAGAAAAGTATTTGTATCATGAAATGGTTCTCCGATTTTATTTTTATTTATCTCTTTTAACTCTATATCCCAGTTATCAATAATATCAAACGCTAACAGTATTTCTCCATGTCTAACTAGGGATCGATCGTAGAAAGACCACTTCATATTATGTCTTGGAAGATGTTAGCTAAATGTATTTGGAAATGGATAATCATCTAACAAAGCATTTAATATATAACATAAAATAATAAAATTTAATATTACTTAAAATAAAACATATCCAAAAGAATGAGTATGAATATTAGTGAATTAACAAGTGATATGAGACATGTAACTGTTGAAGGTGTTGTAGAAAGTATAACTGAGCCTAGGACAGTTAATTTGCGAGCAGGCGGCTCAGCTCAAGTTGCTGATGCTATAATATCTGATAATACCGGTAATATCAAATTATCTTTGTGGGATGATCAAATAAAGCTGATTAAAGAGGGTAATAGGATATTAATAGAAAATGGGTATACTCAGGCGTTTAGAGGAGAAAATAGTTTGAATATCGGACGTTATGGTAAATTGACTGTTTTAGATGTTTAAATTATAAAATTCTTATTTTATTTAATAATTACATTTTTCATATTTAATCTTAAAATCTAGGATTTATTATATTTTATTAAAAAATGGCAATATATTTGAATTTTGATGTCTGATGATCTAAAATACATCTCAAATCTTCTTTGAAATTTTCTTCATGGTCTAGGTATTTTTGGGTTTCTATTAACTTCATATAAAGGAATTTGTGTCCTAAACTATAGATGTATTTTCCAAGGAATTTGATGAATAAAAAATAGGATATGGATCACGAACTGCAATTTGTCTATTTGTTATTGGCTTAGAAGGCAAGTATTTATTATTTCTGATTGCGGAGTTATGAATATAAATCCAATGGATAAAAATTCTCAAGGTAGGTACAAATTAACACAAGGAAATACTTTGAAAAGCCATTAATTTGTGCTTGAATGTATTTTTCGACCAATCTAATAATGCTATTCTCTTTGTGAGATGATAAACATGAAAACTTTCCCAAAATGTCTAATAAAATAAAAATAGAATATGTTTTAGAATAAAAATTTATTCTATCGATAGCATCTAATTTACTTACAATATCAATAAAATCATATATTCTGAATAAATCTAGATAATCACAAAAAGAAATTAATTGGCAATCAATTTTGATATAATAAGAAATTTTCTTTACTTTGTTAAATAAATTAGAAACAACTTTATAGTTGTTTTCGCCGAACCATGCTAATATTTAGGTATTATATAATAAAATTAATATGAATGAATGCCTAATCTAGTTACGATTTCCATATCATATTTCAATAATTATATTTAATTAATTCTGTTTTGCAAATACTTTATTTATAATCTTTTTCATAATTATATGCTGGTGGTCTACTAGATAAAAAATATTGTATCTCTAGAGACACCAAAAGAGTAAGAATTTTCCATGATATAACTATATAGAGGACAAGTTTAAAATAAAATTGAGCCAAATATAGGAAACCTTCATATTGGCACTTCTTAATAACCCATCCTTTTCCAAATACTCTCATCATTGATAAATATATGGTAAACAACTCGTCCTATGCTAATGGATTTTTAATATTATTTATAAATTAAAAAGTAGCGAAGCATTATCGAAACATAATTTCTCACTAGATTCTATCATAATATTGAAACTGTAGATGTTGCTTTCGTTCTAATTTTTTAATCTTTCTGTTAAAGCAATAAATTGATATGATAACATATCTATAAAATCCTCTTTAGTTTGTGTTTATCTCTATGTTTGATTTAGGTATTATAATTCTTCTTCTATATATTGAAATTTGTGCTTTATAGATCAAATATCTAATATAAATTAGCGTATTTGTATTTATTAACAAATATTATTTCAATATATGTATAGTAATAATAATTCTCTTTATTTTTGTTTCATATATTTTAAACATTCTAATAATTGGAATATTTTTTTTACCTCTTCAGAATGACCTTTAATATCTATCTTTATTCCTCCTTTAATTGTTATTTTTGCCAAATTAAATAAACCTCCTTTTTCTTTATATTCCAAACCCTCAAGTCGATCTATTTTCTCGCATATAATATCTTCACACTTATTTACGATTCCACTTTTTTTATATAACAGAATTCTTTTATTTGTTATACATAATGTGTATTTCCTATTTGAATACTCTATTTCTTTTGTACCGATAAATTTAATTTGTTCTTCTGGAACTAGGAAATCATTAATTGGCATATATTAAAACTTTAAATTATTATATTTATTAAAAAATGTTTAAGATTTCAATCTATATTGTTATTAATAATTAACCAATTTAGAAAGGAAAGGATTAGAAATAAATTTGTAATGCTGAATTTTCTATTTTAATTTCTTTAGACTTTGACATTACGAAGCGCCATTTTTTATCTAGTCCGTTAGTTATACCAATTCTACTTGTCTCTAAAACTTTATAATTCTCTGTTCTTTTTTTCTTTTGATCCACTTCTTCTTCTAAATATAAATAATTATTTCTATTGTCTGTAATGTCAATTTCATTATGTTTTTTTGATATTTTAAATGCTTGCGTAAGTTTCCCGGGTCCTGAAGCTAAATTCATCGTGTTGTTTGTTTTTCTAAAAATTTTCATCAAATTGACTCCATCAAATGGTTGGATTGCTCTAATTAAAATGGCACCCGCATCAAAATTGCCATCCTTCGCAACAATATTAAAGCAATAGTGATTCCCATATATAAAATAAATATATGCTCTACCTACACTGCCAAACATAGCTTTGTTTCTGTTAGTTTTTCTTTTAAACGCATGACTGGCTGGATCATTGGTATGGCCATATGCTTCAGTTTCGATTATTGTACCGCTTAATGTATAATTTTTTCCCATAAAATCTATATTTCTTACAAGTTTTTTTCCTATAAGATCATAAGCTGCCTTGGCAGTGTCTCTTTGAAAAAATTTTTGATCGATTTTCAGATTATGTTAAAGTAATATATGGTTGTATATTTTTTTTACTTATGGATTATCGAATTAAGGACGAATCTTTATCTTATTCTGGTAAGAAAAAAATAGAATGGGCTGAATCTCATATGCCTGTATTACTTTCTTTACAAAAAAAATATAAAGATTCCAAACCATTAGAGAACCTGATTGTTGGAGGTTGTTTGCATGTTACTAAAGAAACAGCCGTATTAATTAAAACATTACACAGTGCAGGAGCTCAAATAGCATGGTCTGGATGTAATCCATTGAGTACAAATGATGATATTGCTGCTTCTTTAGTTGTGGATGATGAATTGTCTATATTTGCAAGTAGGGGAGTAACGAAAGAAGAATATTATCAAGATATTTATTCAGTTCTCAAGTTTAAACCTCATCTTACAATTGATGATGGTGCTGATCTTACGATTGAATTTCATAAAACAATGGACAAATACGGTGATAATATTATTGGCGGCACCGAAGAAACTACTACTGGAGTTTTGCGATTAAGATCTCTTGAAAGAAGTAATAAGTTAAAGTACCCTGTAGTTGCAGTAAATGATGCTGAGACTAAGCATGATTTTGATAATGTTTATGGTACAGGGCAGTCTGCTTTAGATGGAATAATTAGAGCTACAAATATTTTATTGACTGGAAAGACTGTTGTTGTAGCAGGATATGGACATGTCGGAAAAGGAATTGCGGCTAGATGTAGTGGACATGGTGCATCTATAATTGTAACAGAAATTGACCCTATTAATGCATTAAAGGCAAAAATGGATGGATATATTGTTAAACCCATGATAGATGCATCTTCTTTAGGAGATATATTTATAACATCGACAGGTTGCAAAGATGTAATTACTGGATCTCATATTGAACAAATGAAAAATGGAACGATTCTTGCAAATGCTGGCCATTTTAATACCGAAATATCGATTAACGATCTAAAAAGTTTAACTGAATCTGTAAGTAAACTAAATGATAATGTGGATCAATTTATTTTAAATAATGGGAATAAAATTAATCTCATAGGCGAAGGAAGATTAGTAAACTTGGTTGCCGCTGAAGGTCATCCTTCTGAAGTCATGGACATGAGTTTTGCAAATCAATTTCTTTCTGTTCTAAATCTAGTAAAAAATAAAGATAAATTTGAAAATAAAATTTATGATATCAGCCGTGACCAAGATCTTGACATTGCAAGATTAAAATTAGAATCGATGGATATAAAAATCGATACCTTAACTGAGGAACAAAACAGATATATACATGACTATGGAGAGGGTACGTAATAGATATTTAATTCTAATATTTTTGGTGTTAAATTTATAAATAAAAAATTTTATAAAATCAATATCCAATTGTTTTCATCTATACATGGATGGATAGTCTAGCGGTTAAGATGCCTGTCTCACACACAGGTGAGCGAGAGTTCAAATCTCTCTCCATCCACTAATATTAACTTTAATATAAAAGATATCTTATGTAATCAATAACATTGCTATATAAATGACGAATGTGATAGCAAGAAAAACTTTTGTAACTTTAAATGATTTTTCTAAAGCATTAGAATAGTCGTCAAACTGGTCATTTCCCATAACCATCACTTGACTTTCTGATTTATATATTTCATAAGTGGAATCATTAAGTGATTCTATTGATGATTTTACTAAACTTTGAAACACCTTTATTATTTTTTCTTCTTTTGTTATGTCTCCCAAAGTATAATACCCTTTGGTATTTCTTTTTCCAGATGTTGAATGTGTATCTGATGTGCATACTTCAATGATATTGCATTCTTCTGATTCTATCATACTTATGATCTTTTCTCTTATTCCTTTTTTCATGTTATTTGAGTCACACCAACATAAACAATATCTTTTATTTGTTATTGATAAAGTTAGTAAACCAAATTGACCGTCTCCTATATCAGGCGCTTTTGTCATTTTACTAATATTGTGATCATCTATATGAAAACTATTAGAATATCCAATTTTGAATGGAAATTGTTTTGAGACGTTAATTTCGTCTAAACATCTTTTTCCTATTAATATAAAGTTGTTTATGTCTTTACTTTCAATTTTTTCTCCCATTGAATTATGAGCATCAATTATTAAAATTTGCTCAAATCCTAATTCTTTTGAATAATGTTCGAGTTCTACTTTTACATTGGGTGGAATATCTTCCATACCTGCTGGTGATTTAGATAAAAATAATATAACATTTTTACCCAATGCAAAACCTGTACAATTACAGTCATCAAGTGAATTTGCAATGGGTATTGTACATTTATTGCCAGATTCTATAAGTTTTGAATTATTTAAAGAGTCTAAATATTTCTTTACTTCCCTATATGATGGTATATTTAATGAATGATCTGAAATACTATGCATAACCATAGCCGAATTTGAATAATGCTTAAAAATTTGGTAAGGAAGATTACTTCCTCCTATTGGATTAAATGGACCTGGATGTAACTCTGGATGAACTATTGTAATATCTTTTTGTGATTTTAATTTTAGTAAAAAGGTTTTAATTAACTTGGAATTTGCTTTTTCTTCTGCTATTCTTTCCATTTCTTCAGATTTGTTTTCTGTCCAAGCTTTTAAAAAAGCCTGTAAGATTTTAAATGCACTTGAAAAACTTGGTCTTCCTATTCTGTCTACTATTACAGCCCATAATATGCCTATTGTTAAAATTATTGCGCCAAATAAATAAACTGAAAAATTTGTAAAGAAAATGTGATTAAAATATAAAAACGAAATTAAAATAAATATTATCATTGGCTGTATAAATGAAATAGGAATTGCTCTCTTTAGAGCTGCACCAAATACCGATGTAAAAATTCCCAATCGAAGTCCAATTGCCATAAACATTCCTTGCAAAACTGAATTAATAGCTGCATGGTTTGTATAAATTATAAATCCTGAAATATAGCTGAGAATTACTGTTAATGTCCATAGGAGACTTGCAAATGCTGCTACATGTAAAACTTTTGAAAATCTATTAAGGGGAGTCCCTTTAAGAGCGAGATAATCAAAAAATAAAGTTGCAGTAAAAATACTAACAATTATAGGTGTTGATACAATAAAATCAATAAAGTTGTGAGAAGTAATTATAAAATTAATTACTATTATGTTTGTTATAAGACTAGAAATAGCAATTATGTAAGAGAATTTTTTTGAAGTTGGATTTATATTTGTAAAAATCCATCTTTTATGAAGACTAGAAATGCTGTCTGATTCAGGGTTACTCATTCAAAGTCAAAAAAAGAAAAACTAAACCGGAAATAAAATCTTTATTGCTATTGATATTGCAATTAATCCTCCTGCTATACCTAATATTATTTCTGGTTTAACTTTTATGCCCTTTGTTTCATCTTCGAAAAATCTTAACAGGCCAGCACTTGATGCAGGTAATGGTGCATTCTTCTTATTTGCCTTTTTACTCATATCTAGAAAATTCATAGCAAGCAAATAAATACATTTCTTTATTAGATCTGCCTGCTAAGTAGATTATAGACTTTTAAAAACCTCTACATTTGCTTTTATTTTCAAATTAAAGATGCCTATTGCAATTGATATTGAAAATTATGTTGAATAGATCTGTTTTTATAAATTGTTTTTTATACTTTTTCTTAACAAATAATTTAATTATAAATCATTTAACTTTATATAAATTGAAAAAAATTCAAATTGGTGTTATAGGATACAATCATAACTCATTACCTTCAAAGACTTTAGATATCGCTTATGATGTAGGTAAAGAAATTGCAAAAAAAAATGCAGTTTTAATTTGTGGGGGCCTTGGAGGAGTAATGGAATATGCATGTAAGGGCGCAAAAGATTATGGAGGATTAACTGTTGGAATTGTTCCTCAAAATGATCCTCTAAAAGCTAACGAATTTTGTGATATAGTAGTTAGTACTGGTATTGGTAAATCAAGAGATTTTATAGTTTCATATACATCAGATGGAATAATATCTGTGGGTGGTGGAGTAGGAACTTTAATTGAATTATGCGTAGGATATATGGCTAAAAAAATAATGATTTCAATTGAAGATAGTGGTGGTACGTCGGAGATATATGGAGGAAAGTTTTTAGATGAAAGAGAACTAGTGTTAATAGAAAAGTATAGATCGCCTAGTAGTGCAGTTGATTATATAATAAATAGTCTACAAAAGAAAGTTTAAGGAAATATAAAACAAATTAATACCTTTTTTCCCTGTTAATTTTAATCTGTAAAATTTTCTCTTCATTTTGATTTATTAAAAAATTCTTTACCTTAATGAAAGTAAATATTCATCAGGATGATAAAATTCTCCAAACCTTTCTTCTAGTTTATTTAAATTATCAATCACTTTTTGGTATCCAAATTTTTCTGTTAACTTAAACAAATCTGTTTTAAGGCCCATTCCTAATTTTAAAGCATTTTCTAAATCTCCTCTATTGCAAACTTGATTTGTAATTAGCCAAGATGCATTGTTAGTTGCAATTCCGAGTATTGAAATTGGATCATATTCCAATGCTTTTTCTTCAGATAGATTAATTCTTTCATATTTTTCTCCTTTATATTCATAAAATCCTTTGCCAGTTTTTTGGCCTAAATTTCCAGAGTCATACAATTCTTTTATTTTTGGATTTGGATATATTACTTTTTTATCCCTTATGGACATTTCATATGTTGCCTTGTAAATTACATCTAAGCCTGTATAATCAGCAAGCTCAAATATTCCCATAGGAAAGTCTAGTTTATATTTAACTGCCGAGTCTATTATTGTCTTTGATACATTGTCCCTTTCTAGACAATACACTGCTTCATGAACAATGGGAATAAAAATCCTATTAACAATGAAACCTGCCACATCTTTTTTGCATAAAATTGGTGTTTTGCCTAGTCTTTTTACAAAATCCGTAATCTTATCTGTTATTGAATTATCTGTGTCTGTTCCCGGAATTATTTCAACTAGTTTCATTATTTGAGGTGGATTAAAGAAATGAACTCCTATGAATTTTGATGGATTTTCTGTAAGTTTACTTAATTCGGTTATAGGCAGTGTACTAGTATTTGATGCATATATAACCCTGGTGTTATCTACAATTTGATCTAATTCTTTATATAGATTTCTCTTGATGTTAAAATCTTCTGGAACAGCCTCTATTATTAGATCGGCTTCTTTTACTGCATCATTAAGATCAGTAACCGGATTTATATTATTATAAAACTCTTCAATTTGATCTTTTGTTATTTTGTTTTTCTCAGCTAGTTTTTGTAATGACCATTTTACTTTTTCCATTGCTCGATCGAGAAATTGTTTTTCGATATCTCGTAAAATTACTTTATATCCTGCCATAGCAGAAATCTGAGCAATCCCATGACCCATGATTCCTGAACCTAGAACTGCAATATTTTGTAAAGCCATTTCTATTCATTATAAGAATGAAAATATATTCCTATATCATTTCAATCATTTGTATTTTATCATTAAAATTATTATTTAATTGAATTTATCTGTAATTTTAGTCTGTTTTGAGGTTTTTCTGAATGTTCTATCGCTTTTTTTTCCTACCGCTTTATCCACCATCCTTATCATGTTCTTATCTCGAGTTTCTTTTGCATAAATTATATAAATAAGAGCTTTTTCTTTATTTTCTGTTTTTCTGATTACTCTACCTATTCTTTGGACAATTTGATTTATGTTGGAAGTATTGGATAAAATTATAGCTATTTTTACATGAGGAATATCATATCCTATTTCCAAAGTATGTACTGATAATAATGGAAAAAAATCATTTCCCCATTTTTCTAATATTAATTTTCTATCTTTAATCCTTATTTTGGAATGGATTATTTCAGAATGAATATTATTTTTTGCTAGATTTTCTTTTAGTTTAGCTATTGATTCTATTGTTTCACTAAAAATCATTATTTTTTCTTTAGGATGTTTTTTTATTACTTGGATAGCTTTTTCTAATTTATTGGAAGAAGAATTTAACAATTCTTTCCTGGTTTTTACTTGGTTGAACCATTCCTTTGCATATTTTGATCTAATACCTCCTTGAAATAAAATATTAGATATTGTTTTTGCTTCATATGCATTTAATTTAAAAGATAAATCTTTTATTAACTGGCTGGTTTTTCTGTAAATCTCTTTTTCATTATTGGTTAGATTAACATCAATAGATATTATTTCTGGCTTGGCAAGTCTTTTATCATCAACTGCTTCTTTAATTAAATATTTTTTTATTGGTGGTATAGTTTTAATTATGTCTTTATATTTTGGATCTAATTCATTTATTGTTGCTGTTAATCCTAGTATCATTTTACTTGAGTCTTCTTCTATTATCTTGAAAAGTTTGGTATATGAATATGCAGAATTGCTGATAAAATGGACCTCATCAAGGATTACCATATTAGAATTTCTTATTAAAAAATGGTTATTACTAGCACTTTGATAGGTAGAAATAGTAATTTCTCTTTCGATTTTTTTTTCGCCGAAAAATGTTCCAATTGCTTCTTTGTTTATGTTATATTTTATTAATCTCTCAATATTTTGTTCTATTAAAATAATTCTTGGTACTAGTAGCAGTATTTTAAAATTATAAATGCCATTATCTTTGTTAAAATGAATTTTATTTTCCTTTGCAGCTCTTTTTGCACATTCAAATGCAATTTCTGTTTTACCTGTCCCAGTAGAATATATGATTGATCCCTTGTATTTGTTTTTGATCCAAGCAGCTACTGCATCTTCCTGATCTTTTGTTAAATTGAATGGAAATTTCAAATCTAAAATAGCCGGGATCATAGTAAAAATTTGTTAATGTTTTTATAAATACTTTCTATAAATTAATGATTATAGTCTTTTTCTGTTATATATGGAGATGTTCGATATTATTTTCTATATTCCTATGATAAATTGATAAGTTTTAGTTAAATTTCGCTTTATTAGAATTTTTAGTTTTTATCTTTATATCTAATTTAGAATAAATTATAGTAGAAACATTTGAATATTCTAGGTAAGGCTTAATAATAGGAATTTGATAATGAAGGTAATTATAGATGGCTGTAATATGCAAAAAATGTGGCCTTCCGGATGATCTTTGTGCATGTGGAGAATTAGATAAAGAAGAAACACGTATTATTGTTAGATTAGAAACACGAAGATTTTCTAAAACTACTACAATGATTGAAGGCCTTGATCCCAAAACTAATGATATCCAAACCATGGTTAAAGAGTTAAAAAGTCGATTGGCCTGTGGAGGAACGGCTAAGGATGGATTTATTTTACTACAAGGAGATCATAGAGATCATGTAAAAGATTTTTTGGTTATAAAAGGTTTCAATTCTTCTTCTATTGAAGTAATGTAAGTATTATTTGATTAACCTCCTTGTTTTCAAAATACCTTGATAATTTAAATAATATATTAATATTATCTGTATTCGTTATAATCACTGGATCCATTTTTATCGGTTTTTATATTGTATTCTTCACAAATATAGGAAAGGATGTTTCATGGATTAGTGACATTCCATTAAACTTTTTGATTTTGAATATTTTAGGTATATCAAATTTAAATTATATTCTTGGAATAACTTTTATTTTTTTTTGGGTTATTTATATTGTAATTTATTCACATATGATTTTCAAACCCTATTTTTTGTTCAAGGGTTTTTTTGAAAAGCAAATATTAAATCATAATTATAAAAACTTTGAATTATTTCCTCTAAATCATCTTTATATAGTCATTCAATGGTTTTCTGCATATTTTATATTATCTATACTTATTGATATAATTCAGCAATCCTTTGGTATAAAAATTGGAACCCCTTTAATAGATAATCCTCTTCTGTCTTTTCTTTATCTAACTGCAGCACCAATAAATGAAGAAATACTTTTTAGAATTATTCTTATGGGTATTCCTCTTTCTCTATTTGTCTTCAAATACAAAAATTCATTTATTTCATCTTTAATTTATCCGAGCAGGAATTTGATTATCCGCTCAAATAGAGATAGAAATATTCTTATTGCGATAATATTCCTAAATTCTACTTTTTTCGGCTTTTCTCATGTCATTTTTGGTGGCAATTATGAAATTGGTAAAATAGCTCAAGCAACTTTAGGTGGTTTATTTCTAGGCTGGATTTATTATCAATATGGCATTTTTTCTTCTATCATTTTCCATTGGATTTCAAACTATGTTATTTTTTCTTATGAGTTAACGGGTTCGATTATTTTTAAAATTTCGTGGAATGAAGAAGATGGTAATTATTTATTATTGTTCTTATACATTATATTTATTATCACAGGAATAATTTTTATATTTCAAAATTTTCAAAAAATTATTAGTTATTTAAAAAGAAATAAAAAAATTTTTTGATCTAAAGTTTAAGATGTGTTTTAAGACCTTTATATCTATTCCTTATTGTTACCTCTGTAACACCTGCTGCTTCAGCTACATCTTTTTGTGTTTTGTTTTCCCCATTCATTACACATGCAACATATAATGCAGCTGCAGCCAGTCCCATGGGATCCTTTCCAGCAGAAATTTTACCCTCCTCAGCTTTTTTTAATATTTCAAGTGCTTTTCTTTTCGTTTTTTCAGTTAGTCCTGCTTTACTTGCAATTCTGGCAACACATTTAACCGGGTCTACTACTGGCATCTTTAAATCAAGCTCTCTTATCAAAAGTCTATAACATCTTGCTACATCTTTTTTCTTAATGTTGCTAGCATTTGCTACATCTTTTAGAGTTCTAGGCGTCTCTGTGTCTCTACATGCTGCATACAATGCTGCAGCAACCAATGCTGAAATTGACCTTCCTCTTACTAATCCTTTTTCAAGTGCTTTTCTGTATACATAGGCAGCCTTTTCAATTACTGCATCTCCTACTGCTAATTTGTCTTTTAATCTATCTAATTCACTAAATGCTTGTCTAAAATTCCTATCTACAGGTTCATGAACTTGACTTCTACTATCCCACGTTCTTAGCCTCTCTATTGTACTTTTCATAGATGCAGACAATGGTTTTCCTGAAGCATCTTTATCTACAGGACCGATAATTGTGGCTAATCCCATATCATGCATAGCTAATGATGTTGGAACCCCTGCCCTACTTCGATCTTCATGTTCTTCTTTTGAAAATGCTCTCCACTCGGGACCCGTTTCCTCAATTCTTTCTGTTACAACAAAACCACAGTTACCACAAAACATTTCACCTGTAGAATTGTCTGTAACCATTGGTCCTTTTCCACATCTTGGGCATCTATCACCAAACATTGATATGTCTTTTACCATACAAAATCACCATAAAACTTATAAAGCATTTCTTCATATATTTATGTCTTTACTTACATATAAACATATCTATAACTAGAATAAAATCGAATTTTGTTATATAAGTTAATATAGAAAAATTTATTAAAGAAAATATAAAGTCTCTTTTATCATGATATAGGACCTATTATTGAGTGCTACAACTTTGTATATTGATTAGCAAGAAAATAGCATGATCTTTTCAAACTTTTTCTTATTTTATAACATAAATTTATTTGCTATTTTTATATTGTTACTTTGAACATTAAATAATTATTACGGTATATGATAAATAATAGAAATGGATATGGAAAAAATGTATATTTCATTTAAAATAAAAACACAAATATGTTAACCATTTCATTAATAGCGTGAGTCTAAATGTTTCAAGAATATTTTTAATATCAACAAACATGTAGTTTAATATCTCGCTTTGTTTCTTTTTCTCCTTTCTTCTTTGGCATATTTTTTACTAGAGGTTCTTTGAGCACTGTATGCATGGGTTCTTTTGAGGTTATTTGTCATAAAGCAAATTAAAGCCTTATTATTTATATACTAATTGTTAACCATAGGTTAACACCAAATTTTTTATTTTGTTTATAATATGTAAATTATATAAGATTTATAGGGGTTAAATTTAAATTTAATTTATGAAAAATCCATTAATTCTATTTTTGTTTCTGATTTTGGTTTCTTCAGTTTATGTTAATTTCAATAACTATTCATTGAAATCATCAAACGCATTATCTTCAGAAACATCTAAAGGTGGATATTTTGATGAATTGAAATTTATACGTTATTCTAATGATAATATTGCATATCAAGAAATAAACAATGGAAATCTTGATACTTATCTATCTCATATTCCATTACAACTTATTAATGATGCCAAAAAAAACCTGAACCTACGGGTATATGATAAAGAAGGTCAATCGTACGGTCTTTTGCTTAATCCTTCAAATAGCAGCTAAACATTTAATCCCTTTTCTGTAAGAGATATAAGGTATGCATTAAATTTTTTAATCGATAGAAATTTTATTATAAATGATATTCTAAAAGGATTTGGAAAATCTATTGTCGAACCATATGGTCAATATTCGCCTGAATATCAAAATATAGTCGATGTTGTTGAACCATTAAAAATACAATATAATCCTGATTTTGCTTTAAGTCTAATAT
>Ga0157374_10001189_pt1 | contig 22243 bp, 14 predicted proteins | sample M25metaG_FD_115308 | JGI IMG/M metagenome (GOLD analysis project Ga0157374, IMG submission 115308) | Miscanthus rhizosphere microbial communities from Kellogg Biological Station, Michigan, USA - M2-5 metaG | ecosystem: Host-associated > Plants > Roots > Rhizosphere > Soil | place: USA: Michigan... | reverse complement strand
GAGTAACCCATGATCCGCTTGATGATCTCGGTCTCGTCGGTCAGTTCGAGCCGCTGCGCGATGAAGTCGTCGTGAACAACGAGCTGGCACCAGTCCCCGACCTCGTACGAACCGAGCTGCGGGTCCAGCCCTCCGTTGACCGTGACGGTCCAGGTGGGGACGACCGGCCGGGTGCGCCGACCACCCAGGTTGGCGTATGCGTCGAGGGTCGCCTGGACGTACGTGGTGGAGTGGTCGCTCGAGTCGACGATCTCGACGATCGGCCACCCGTCGTTCAGGTAGTCCATGTTGTTCCACGAGCCGCGCGGCTTGTAGTCGAACGACGAGCCGTCAGGGAACCCCCCGACGGTGAAGAAGCGGGTGCTGGTGTTCGTGCCGTCCTCGTGCAGTGAGATGTTGGTGATGTTGCCCGGATACTCGAGGATGTTCTCCTCGAGGCCTGGCCGGGTGCCCGTGTACGTGTCTCCCAGCTCGAGCTGCCCTGGTGGTGTGTCACGGAACGTCATCGTCTTGATGAAGGTCTGCGTCGTGTTGTCGAACGTGACCTTGATGTTCCACTCGAAGCCGTTGAGGTTGTTGGCGAACTCGGTGATCGCGTCGCCGAAAGAACGCATCTCCCCGCCGTTCCACGTCTGCGTGTCCTGGGTCTGCCCCGCGTTGCGGGTCTCGTAGATGATGCCGATACTGGCCGCGCCCAGCACGGTAGTGACGTGGTCAGCCGTCGTGTCGTACGAGTCGAAGTCCGTCTGCATCTCGTCGATGAGCTGCCGGATGACCTCGTACTGGTCCGTGGTGTTCGGGTAGAGCAGTGTGTGCCAGATGTGCCGTGCGAACAGGTAGCTCTCGAACGTGTTCGCCGTGATGGAGATGCTGTGGTCGATCGGGGAGTACTCCCGGTCCCAGATGATCCCACCCCACATGACCTGCTGGTTCTTGACCGCGAACAGTGAGGTCTTGATCGGGAGCGTCGACAGGTACAGGTTGAGGCCGGGGATCTGGTCGACGGGGATCGTGCCGCTCAGCTCGCCGGCCTTGGACGTAGCCAGGCTGTACTGCACGTTGGTCAGGGGGATCTCAGCGATCAGGTCGCCGGTGATCGTGTCCGCGACGAAGTACGTGTAGACCGTCGGGGTGCGCGGTTCCGTCTCGTAGCGCTCAGGGCGAACGTACGTGCTTGGGTAGATGTTGGGGATCAGCGTCATATGTCGTTCCTACCGTCGCTCTCAGCTCGTGCCGATAGGCTCCACGATGAGCCTGATCCGTTGGAACTTCACCTTCGTACCACTGCCGCTGCCAGACCCCGTGTAGTTGGACCTGAAGACGACCCGGAACTCGAGGAACTGGTTGTTGTAGGTCGACGGCAGCACCGCGATGAACGCACGGTCAGCGTCGTTCCAGAAGGTGCCGTAGTAGCTCGGGCCCTTGCCGATCGCGGGTGCGTAGATCTCACCGGACGTGCCACGGATCGACACCCCGAGGTTGCCGCTGATGTCAGTGTTGTCACACTTCGCGAGTCCGCCGACGGCGATCTTGAACGTGGCGAGCCGGCTGATCGTCGTGCAGCTGACGGGGCTGATCGCCGCGTCGTCGGAGTCCTTCAACGGTGTCGCGTCCCAGTTGCCGGACGCCGAACCGAGCTTGTAGACCGTGTTGTCGAAGTACGCGGTCTGCGTCGTGAAGAACGCCTCGATCAGGTGACGTGCCTCATCCGAGGAGAAGGTGAGCCAGGTGTCGCCGTCACCCATCCTCAGCGTCTGACCGCCGACCTCGGTGACGAGTCGCCCCGGCGAGTTGGTCGGGAAGGCGCCGCCCGCCCAGACGGGGTGTGCGCCGCCGGGTGCTGCGACGAACGTGCGCAGGTCGGTCACCTGGGTCGAGGTGATCTTGTCGACGCCACCGTTGAGAGCCGCGCTCTTGACGTTGATCCGCGCGAGCTTGACGTAGTTCGCGGGGACCGTCGGGTCGACTGGCGACGTTGACGCAGAGCCGGGGACGAGGAACATCTCCCAGTTGTCGCCGGTGTTGCCCTCCTCGGAGTCGTTGACACGAGCGACGAGGATGTCGTTGCGCTGGTTGGACGCCTGTGTCGGCACGGTGACGGTCGTGGCTGCGTTGTTGTAGCAGAGGTAGCAGCCAGGAGGAGTCAACGCCTGCCGCGGCACGGCCGCAACTCCGGCGCTAACGGTGAGGTTCATCGTACCGTTGGCCGTGACCTGGAGCTGGTCCTTGGGCGGGACGACACCTCCCTGGAGGGAGACGAGGTTTCCACTCGAGTCCCAGTTGCGATCGATCAGGAGGCCTGTGACAAGGCGATCCATGCTCGCGGTGTACGTTCCAGCCTCAAGCCAGACTGGTGGGTTGACGACGGCCATCTGGGTTCAGTCTCCTAACCGATCCATCCGGATCGCCATTGTACCGTGACAAAGCTGCTAGAGGAGCCGGTCTCCTCGGTGTAGTTGAACCTGTTGGCGCCCGGGTCGAGGTAGATCCAGTCCGTGACCGTGTCCAGGTAGAACCTCTTGTTGGGGATGTCGTTGAGTGTGACGGTGCGGTTCTGGCAGTCGATGATCAGCGTCTCGTCGGACCCGAGTCCGGTGCGGACGCGCATGGTCTGGTCGGTGGTGATGTTGTGGATGTCGATCGGGCCGAGCGTGGGACCGTAGACGGTGATGATCGGCGAGACGCGGACGTTGCCGTCGTTGGTCACCGTTGCGGTGTCGGCGAGGACTCCACCGGTCGGGACGTTGGGGTACGCCCAGGGGTAGGTGCGGTCGTACACGCGGCCGAAGTCCGCGGTGGAGGAGCTGCTCCTGAGCGCGGCGATGTTCCAGCCTGGGAGCTGACGGTCGAACAGACCGTACTTGACCGGGTCAGGTGACTTGAGTCCGATGGAGAAGTCGGTACGTCCGTTGTCCAGAACCGTCGCGATGTTGGGCCGACCCGAGAGCCACACCTTGCTGGCTCGCGTTGCGTCAGCCTCGTGCGTTGCGAACCACGCGCCGTAGTGGCACAGGTTCGCGGCACGGATGAGCCGGTCACGCGCGGTCCTGACATCGGACGGTGAGGCTGGCCAGAAGCTACCCGTCAAGGTGAAGACGCGTGCGCTGTAGCGCCCGCGGGTCTCGTAGGAGCCGTCGTCGATGCCGCGTGTGATGTCAGGGATGTCCGGGTCGGGGAGGTTCCACCAGCCGTCGATGTCGTTGATCGACCAGAACGTACCGAACTCGTCAACCGTGTTGAAGAAGTGGTCACCGAGCTGGATGTCTCCCTCGAGACAGTCAGGGCAGAACCCTCGCCGGGGGTGCCTGCTGGTGACCAGGTTCTCAGCCGAGCAGACCACCGGCACCTGAGGCGCCGGGGGTGGCTGCTCAGGCGGCGGTGGGTTGTCGTCATCGGTTGGGTCGTCGACCGGGTCGCCACCACCGGAGTCTCCACCGCCACCCTCGGTCGGGTCCTCGGGCGGGTCCTCGGGTGTGACGACTCCCCAGATCGACGTCGCGTCGTGAGGGGTGCCCTCCCAGATGCCGTCGCCGCGCCAGGTGTCGCGCTGGTCACCGTCGAGATACGGCTCAAGTGCGAGGTCGCGACCGTCCTCGACCACGTAGACGCAGTCGAGGTAGAGCACCGTGCCGATGTCCGGCGGGTCACCGTCGAGGTTAGCCTCTACCGCGAAGTCGAGCGCCCAGTGGGTTGCACCATCCGGTGCAGCCATACGCTCGGTGATCGTCGTCCAGGCAGCCGTTCCTGTGAGGTGGACGAAGGGGCCCATGTTCGCGACGCTGAGCGTCGAGAACGACGAGCCGGTCCAGGCCAGGAACCTCGCCTGGGGCTGAACGTAGAAGTCCTGTTCGTTGTCGTTCGCGAGGCTGGCCATGAACGACACGAAGCGACTCGGCGGGATGGCGAACTTGCCATGGTGCGTCGGGTTGTCAGGTCCGTTCGGAGAGACCGTGTAGGGCAGGCCCGTGTTGGAGGTGACCTGGTAGCGGATGACCTTCTCACCGCAGTGAGCGTTCGGCTCGAGTGCCGGCACCGCGGCGACCCAGAGCTCTCCGTTTGTCTCGGTGGTCCACGCGGTGACGTACGCGCTCCGTGCCAGTCTCGAGGTGTTCCACGAGTAGTTGCTTGAGGGGCCGCCGTCGGTGGACGGGATCCTCCACGTCTCGTCGCCGTGGTAGATGGTCGAGTACCTGGTGCCGATGCCGTCGACGTCGGTCTGGAGGAAGATCCAGGGGACGGAGGCGTCGTGGCTGGTTGAGACCGCGATGCCCCAGCCGTTGCTGTAGTCACCGTTCGCGATTGCGTCGATGCCGTCGGCTTCCTGCACGTCGGAGCCGTCGGGCGACACGATCGCGGTCTGCCAGGTCCACGAGTCACCTGCCACCCAGTCAGGGCCAGACCCGATGTGGAGCAGGTTCCCGTCGTCGGTGGGGACCAGCTCCTCCTCGGCGTAGTCCCAGAGCAGCGGCGACTCGATGGCGCTCTCGGTCGCGACGGGCGCGTCGGGGTACTCGCCGGTGAACAGGACGAACGGGATCTCGGGACCAGGGTCGCTGACGCCGATGCGGTACCCGATGGCGGTCTTGTCGGTGGCCGAGTAGAGTCGCGCGGCCGTGGTCAGGTGCGACCCGCCAGGGTACGTGAACTCGGCGTCCTCGAGTGTGTCACCGAAGACCCAGCTCGCACCATTCCACTGTGCGAACGCCGCGATGCCGGTGTAGTGCGACGGGAGCGTCTCGTTTCTGTACTGACTGACGACGAGGATCGTGTCGTCGCCCCACTCGACGAGCCGGCGCCCGCGACTGAGGTCATCAACACTTGGCCCAGTGACGAAGTCAGACGGGAAGACCTGTGGGCCAGAGATCTCGGAGAAGTGCGTACCGTCGAACGTCAGGGTCCAGATGCCCTCGGCGTTGAGCATGACCAGGAGATCACCGACGCGGATGAGCTGCGGGTCCAGTCCCTCGGTGTCGGTCGTCGTCGGGTCGTCGACCTCGTCACGTACGATGAACGTCGTGCCGAGCGTGGGCACGCCGTTGTTGTCGATGTTGATCGCGCGGAGACAGTTCTGGTAGTGGTCATCGTTCTGGGTCCAGCCGATGATGACCGTGTCGTCGTCCCACTGGCAGAGTCCGTACGCGTTGACACCGTCGAACCCGTCGCCCCCGTTGGAGCTGGAGACCTTGAGGTACGTGGGGATCGCGTCACCTGTCGTCTCAGGCTCGTCCGGCGGGGTGGGAGGAGAGGCGAACGGGTCATTCACCGTCGCACCCATGTAGACGTCATCTACCTCCCAGTGGAACGCGTTGTTCTCGGCGCGGTAGGGTGCGATCTGAGCGCGTGCGCGGTAGAGACTCGAGGTGACGGTGAAGTCCTCGGTCGTGAACGAGGAGCCACCGCCAGTCTTGAAGTCCATGTGAACCGCGCCACTGGTTCCGGTGATGACGATGTCGAGCCAGTTGCCTAGCTGCGCGGTCAGTGAGATCGTGCGGGTGTGGTCACCGATGAGCTGTAGGTTCTTGGTGCCGGCGTCGTACTTGACCTGGACACTGTCGGTCGCACCACCGGTCCAGGTGACCGGAGTTCTACCCACCTCACCGAGGTCGACCGATGCAATCAGCCAGCCGGTGTCAGGCGTTGAGGTGCCGTCGGTGACCTTGAACTTGGTGCGAACGGTCCAGTTTGTCGCCGTGATCGTCGACACCGCATCAGAGGATGAGGTGTCGTAGAAGCTGCTCCCGCTGTCTTGGGTGACGGGGCTACCCGGCACCTGCCCGATCGCGCACTGCCCGGTGTTGCCGCCGGTCGCGAACATCGTGCCGCCGTTAGACCCGTCGTCGATCCGAGGGAACGCCGAGTTCGACGTCGTGATGTGAGTGCCTGGGGACCCTCCCTCGAAGGTCTCAGTGATGTCTGCATACGCCACGTCAGATCACCCCAGCACCGGAGGTGTGATGTTCGTGACGCCACCGAACGGGGCGCTGGTGTAGAGCAGTGCCTTGCCGGAGCGCTTGTGGAGGATGGTGACACCACCGAAGTCGATGTGGTCGACGTTACCGCAGCTCGAGCCCTCGCGCTGCACGTAGACCTCGCCAGGCTGGCCCTGCGTCGGGGAGAGGGTCATGGACTGGTCGGCGACCACGTTGACGAACGTCAGGTGGTCGATCGTGCCAGTGGAGGAGTGGTTGGCCACGTTGACGGCGGTGCCTCCACCGAAGCCGGAGATGTTCTGGAACTCGCAGTCGCTGATGCTGGTGTTCATGCCCAGCGTCGTCGTGCCGTTGCCGTTCGAGTCCTGGAGGCCGACCACGCACAGTCGCGCGGAGTACGACCGTCCGACGCAGTCCTTGTAGAGACCGTTGGTCGTGTCGGCGATGTTGAACAGCGGGTCGTTCGTCGCACCGGCGGGCACGAACTGGTACACGTCGTCACCGGAGATGACGTCGAGGTTCTCACCGAGGAAGTTGTCGCCGCCGGCGAAGCGGAGGCCGCCGGCACCGGAGCCGGAGCCGGTGTCCGCGCGCCAGACGTGACCGGAGAAGTGGATGTCGTCTCCACCGATCATCGTGTGACGGCCACCGGTCCAGTAGGTGGTCTGCCAGTCCGCGGACCTGAAGCCGTCAGCCGCGAAGGAGAGCAGGTTGCCGCCCTTGCCGGACTTCGCCGCGATGTTGCCGGGACCCCAGATGATGTTGCCGGTGATGCGAGTGTTGAGGTTGCGGTTGCGCAGGAAGCCAGACGAGGTCGCGCCGCTCGAGTTGAAGTTCCGCCACAGGTTTGCGCCGGACCCGACGTACAGCTCCATGTCGGAGTCGAACAGAATGCTGCGCGCGCAGAGCCAGTCGCCACTGATGAGCGCGACCTTGCCGTCTGCGTTCAGCGCGTTCTGCAGCGTCAGTGCGGGATCGGCCCCTGGGACCGTCAGCTGGGTGTAGCCGGTCAGATCCGCCGGAAGCGTGTCGTCGGGCGGTGGAGGCGGCGGTGGTGTCTCTCCACCGGGGATCTCGACGGTGTCCCCGACCCGCCACAGGACGTTCGTCTCGACGTTGCCGTTGTTCGCGGTCCAGGCACGATCGAACGACTGCTCACCGGACGGGTTGATGACGAGGTTGCGGATGACCTCGCTGTCATCGACGCCGAACCCTGCATACGAGAGGTAGATGCCGAAGTTCTCGTCACCGCCGTTGTAGTGACGGGAGATCCACATCGCGACCGCGCCGCCACCAGGCCGTGACGCGACGTCGGCAACAAAGTAGTCGTAGTAGTTAACGGAGTCTGAGAAGTTCGCGATGACGTCGGTGTGCGCGAACGTGAGGCCTGAGGTAGTTGCAGTGTACGTGCGGTACTTCCAGACACCGTCCTCGACGAAGGTGACCAGCACAGCACCGTCGTCAGATTGCTGCGAGATGGAGCGGGTCGGCGCGTACCAGCCACCGGTCCAGCCGGTGCCGACGTCGCGGAGTCCGGTGACCTCGATGTTCCCAGCGCTTGGCCCGGCGAACCCGATGTTCAGCGGGTAGTCGGGAGTTGCGAAGTCGCCGGCGAACGTCCAGACAACCGCACCGTTCGCGAGGCCTTGCCCGTACCAGGTGTAGTTGTTGTCGTTCGGGTCACCTGGGCTGGTGAGCGTAGCGGCTGACCCGCTGAGCGCGAGCGACTTCATCACGTACGGACCCACGTCAGAGTCACGTTGCCAGTAGTACGCGGTGTCCCCGGCAACCGCGACGGCACTCGTGTACTGGGTAGAGGCACCGGACAGCGCGATGTCGTGGATCGTCAGTGCACCAGTGCCGGAGTCGACGACCCACATCTTGTAGGGAATGCCGCCGGAGTTCTGGTCCGAGATGATGACCATCTTGTCGTCCCACCGTGCGGTGGTGGCCTCACCTGAGACGGCCTCGCCGTCGTCCCAGACGCCGCAGACGAAGAAGTCGCGGGTGATCACGAGCGTGTCGGGGTCGACGGAGTAGATGCTCGCGACGTGCCCGTAGTCGTTGCTTCCGCCGGGGGTTCCGGTCGCGGTGTTGTAGCTTCCGTCAGCCTCGCCGGTGATGCCGAACTTGTAGTTTCCGAGTGCGACCGGGTGGTTGAGGTCGTTGATGGCCGCGAGCTGAGGATCGTCGGCGTACCCGTAGAAGCTTTGGCTGTCCGTGTTGAAGACCGCGTCGGGCCCGACGACAGGTGTGCCGCTGGAGATGTCGATCGCCCAGAAGTGTAGTGCGTAGGACTCACTGGAGATGGTGCTGACGATGACGATCCCGCTGTCGAGCACGAGGACACCACCCTCGACGTAGCCGAAGACGTCGTTGGTGTCATCGTCAGGCGTCGCGGTGAGCCTGAACGGTTCGCTCCAATCGAAGACCTGCGCCATTACGTCCCTGTCCTACGTCTGAACTGCAAGCGTCGTGCGACCGCAGCGGCCAGCTCCATCTCGTCCATGCCCTTGCTCGGGTAGACGTTGAGTGTGTCTCCACCGTTCTTCCCGATCGCCTGTTCGATCATATCCAAGATCGCGCGGTCTCTCTTGGAGAATCCCTCGGTGTCGAGCGGCTCGATGCGCTCGTGGTGACCGGCCTCGGCGATCAGACCGAGGACGCCGCCGTCGGTCGGTGAGACCACGCCGCCCTTGGCGAATGCGAAGCCCAGCTTCTTCAGCAGAGCGATCGGGTCGATGGTGCTGGACATCGAGCCGAACCGGCCGATGCGGCTGGCCTCAAGGTGGAGGTGAGCACCAGCCGGGGACTTCGGCGAGACGTTTCCGTACCAGCCGACCTGGCCGATCTTGGACCCTGCCTTGACGGCCTGTCCGACCTTGAGTCCGCTGGCGAACGCGTTCATGTGAGCGTACAGAGTCTGGAAGGTGCCGTAGTCGATCGTGACGTAGCGACCGTAGGACCGGTCGCCCAGGTTCGTGATGCCGGACACCCGGCCCTTGCCCATCGCGATGAGCGGGGTACCGACCTTGGCCGGGAAGTCAGAGCCGGTGTGGTAGTAGCCTGGACTCGGGTTCGCACCGTACGGGTAGTTGCCGTTGTAGTACCAGGGACCCGCGACGGGGAAGAGCCACTTGCCGGACTTCGTGATGCCCTTCAGGTTGCGCAGGTTCGCCGGTGCTCGGTCGAGGATCCCCTTGCCCTGGTCGCCGCCGAGGTCCTTGGCTGCAACCGCGAGCTTATCGAGGATGCCGTAGAAGAGGTCGTTGACGAACGAGCCTCTGGGCATCGGACCGGACAGGATCTTCTCGACGCCATGGACCACTGCCTGGAGAACGCGTCCGGCGCCCTCCTTCGCGATCAGCTTGCCGACGTCCTCGACCCCGGCGATGGTGTTGTTCGCGAGGTCCTTGATGTCTCCGAGCGACGGCGCGTGCGGGAGGCTGAGCCCACCCATCGGCAGGAAGCCGTTCTTGTTGAGGTGCTCCAGGTTGCCGAACCCGACCTTCTGAGCGGTGGATGCCTTGACGACGAACTCATTGTTGGAGAGCGCCGCGATGATCTTGTCGTCTCGCTCCCCGCCAGGCCCACGGACCCGGCCACCCTCGGCGAACTGCGGGATGGGGATCGAGGGAATCGTGAGACCGAACTTCTTCGTGACCTTGTTGAGGCCGCCGACCAGGTACTTGTTGAGGAACGCGATGTCGTTCTTGATCCCCTGGCCCAGGCGCTGGAAGACCTCGTCGAACGCGGCCTTGACGCCGTTGCCGATGCCCTTGAACGCGTCGACGATGTCTCCGATGACGTCGCCGATGGTGTTCTTGAAGGCCTTGAAGTCGTCGACGAACCTGTCCCACATACCCCTGATCGTGTCGAAGACCCTGCCGAAGATATCGGAGAGCCCGCCGATCGCGTCACCGATCGCGTTGATCACCGGGTGGAGGATGTTGTTCCACGCGAACTTGATGAGCTTGAAGACGGCCTGGACGTAGTCGCTGATCAGCTTGAAGTACGGCTTGAAGATGAACTTCCACAGGAACTTGATGATGTCGATGATCGCGTTGATCACCGGCTTCAGGATGTTGTTCCAGTAGAACTTGATGAGGGCGAAGACGATCTTGAACTCGAGCTGGATGAGCTTGAGATACGGGCTGATGACGAACTTCCACAGGAACTGCACGATGTCGATGATCGCGTTGATGACGGGCTGGAGCACCGTCGTCCAGAACTCGGCGATCGCGTGGAACGCCACACCGAAGGCCGCGCCGATCTTCGGGAGCACCTCGTTGACGACACCGAAGAACGCGTTGAGCGGCGGGACCACCAGGTTGACGAACTTCTCGCCGAGGAACTTCGCGAAGTCCACGATCACCGGGAGCGCGACGTCCTTGAACCAGTGGACGAGGTCCTTGATCTTCCCGACGATGTTGTCGATGAAGATCTTGAACTGTGGACTCTGCTTGTAGAGCAGGATGAAGAGACCGATGAACGCGGCGATGGCGGCGACCACCGCGATGATCGGCACGATGAACGCACCCAGGGCCGCGCCCGCTCCCTCCAGCCCGACCTCGAAGGGCACGAAGAGTCCGACGACGCCACCGAGGGCCTTGCCGATTCCACCGAAGACCTTGGAGAGCTTGCCGCCGCTCTTCTCGACGGCGGCGACGTCCTTCGCGATCGCACCCTCAGCCTTAGCAGCTCCGCCGACCGGCGGGAGCGCGCTCTGACCAACCTGAGGCACGCTAGCTTCAGCGCCTACGGCGGCTGTCGCTGCAGCCTCTCCGGCGGCAGGTGCACCCGAGGTCTTCAGCACGTCGAGCGCGCCTGAGGTTCTGATCGCTTGGTGCTCGAGCTTCTCAAGGACCTCGGTCTTGAGCTTGTCGACGACCATCTGCTCTTCGAGCTTCTTCTTGGCCCCGTCGCTGGACTTACCCAGCTCACCCATCGCGGCCTTGAAGCCGCCACCGTTCTTCAGGACGCTGAACGCGCTGCCGATCTTGCCGATGCCCGCGCGCATCTTCTCGAATTGCTTGAGGACGTTGATCGGCCCGCCGGTGAGCGCGAGGAAGAAGAACCTGATGGGGACGAGCGCGAACGCGACGGCACGGTGGATCGCAACGAACGTCCCGACGAAGAGCAGGATCTTCTGGACGACGTTGTTGTTGACGATGTCGGAGAGGACCTTGGCGATCAGCGTCAAGGTCTCGAGGAACGTTCTGATCTGGCCGGAGCTAGTTAGGCCCTTGATCAGCTTCGCCATCTGCGTGACGAACGGGCCGATCGCGGGGCTCGCGTCGGACAGGGCCACGCCGATGTCGCCGAAGATCTTGACCGCCGGCTCGAGCGACTTGGCGAACTTGCCCGGGGACTTGGAGTCCGAGAGCTTGACGAGCTGGACGAAGATAAGGTCGAACAGGTGGCCGAGGGCGCGGAGGTTGAACGCGGCACGCTTGAAGAACTGCTGGAGGCTGCCGTCCTCACGTGCGCCGTTGAGGAACTTGTCCAGCTGCTTGGTCGCCTTCTCGAACGAGTCGAGGAGACCCTGGCCGGACTTCTTGGACCCGTCGAACAGGATGAGGAGAGCTCGGCCGATGTTCTTGAAGATGTCACCGAGCTGGGCCGCGACGTCTCCGGCCCGCTCCAGGAAGCCGCGAAGCTTATTGGTCTCCTTGCCCGTGTCGGTCGCCTTCTCGGCGCTGACGGACAGTTGCTGGATCCACTCGGCGAACCGTGCGGTGATCGGCTGGATGACCTTGAGGAGCCGCGTCGCGACGAGCACGAAGTTGCCGATGGCCGACCGACCGGTCTCGGTCCGCTGTGCGAAGATGCCCAGGATCTGGTTGTTGCCCTTGAGGATGTCCTGGATGTTGGAGAGGCCCTCGCCCGTGGAGATCGTCTTCGCGAAGTCCAGGCCCAGCTGCCCGACGACCCCGCCGGTCGCACGGAACTCGTCCTGCACGCTGGGGAGCAGGTTGTCGGCGATGAGCCTGAGCGCCTCGGTCAGCTTCGGGAACAGCTCGTCTCCGGCGGCCGCCTTCAGCGCGTCGAACTCGCTCTTCATCGAGATGAGCTGACGGACGAACGCCTGCGCGGGTGGGCTCAGCTTCGCGAGCGCCTGCTGGAACGCAGAGGCTGACGTGGATGCCTGGCCCAGCGCGGTGGACTGGTCCTGGATCGCGCGGGTGAGTCGGAGCTGGGCGTCCGCGATGCTGCGTGCGTTCTGCTGCTCGACCTTGGCCCGTGCCTCGCGCGCGTCGCCGAGGCTCTTCTCGGCGTTGGCCTCACTGTTCTGAGCGTCAGCGAGAGCCTTGCGAGCCGAGGTGACGGCGTCGGTGCCCTTGACGCCCTTCTTGGCCGCCTTGTCCTGTTCCTCCTGAAGATCCTGGTTGCGGGCCTTCGCCTCACGGTACGCGAGGTCAGCCTGCTTGAACGCGAGTTCAGCCTCCTGCCGAGCCTGGTCGTCCGGCGGGAGTGCCTGCGCCTCCTGGAGCTTCTTCCTCGCGTCCTGAAGGTCGAACCCAGCCTGCTGCTCGGCGAGACCAGCGTCCTCAGCCTGGAAGGCGAGATCGCGGAGTTCCTTGACGCCCTCCTCACGAGCGAGGTTCAGGGCCTTCTGTGCAGCGAGGGTCGCACGCTGTGCGTTGGCGACGCCGATCTCGGCGTCACGCACACGTGCGGTCGCGTCGGCCTCTGCCGTCTTTGCGTCAGCGAACGCACGGGCGAGTGCCGTGCGCGCGTCACCGATCGCACGCGCGTTGGAGATAGTGGTGTTCGCTGCCGTCGTTGACGTGTCACTCGCGGCCTTGAACCCAGCCTTGACCGCATCACCGACCCCGGAGAACGCAAGCTTCAACACCCCGAACGCCTGGGCCACTACACTGATGGTGCCCGGGATCACCGCGAGAGCGCCCGCTGCCTGTGCCGCGGCTCCCGCCATCGCGAACAGTCCGGCCGCCGCGGAGCCGAGCAGACCGATCAGTCCCGCGATCGAGGGACCGAGTAGGTTGCCCGCACCGATGATCTGGGTGAACGCCTCGCTGGCGCGGCTCGCCGAGCTGGCGAACCCACTGCTCAGGAAGCCTCGGAGGAACCCGTCGCCGCCGCCCTTGCCGGCGCGAGACATCGCGTTCTCGGTGGTACGAGCGAGACTGGCCGCACCCTTGTCGACCTCGTCCTCGACGCCGTGCATGAGCGCCGAGCCGGCGCTGTGACCCTCGTCCTCGGAGATCCCCTGGAGCCCGGCACGCTTCAGCGAGTCCTCGAAGGCTCGTCCTAGGTTGCCGGACGATCCCTTGCCGAAGCCATCCGAGTACGCCTTGCCGGCCTTCTCACCCTCGGACGAGATCGTCGGCAGAGCGTCGCGGAGACCTTTCTGGATGTCGTCCTTGACTTTGTTAGTGATCGCACGGACGACGATCTCAGCGGAACCGACGACGGCCATGTGTCGGCTCCTTTCAGCCTAGGGGTGTTCCGAGGACCTCGGTGAGGTCCTCCATAGGCGTCGCCGACTGGACCCTCGGAAGATTCTTCTTCGGGTCCGCTCGCTTCGTACCTTCCGGTAGGTCAATGGTACCTGTCTCAGGATTGACCGCTCCTGCGGTCAGCCCTGAACTACGGGGAGCGCGCCCGTACGTACGCGGGGTGTCAAGTGGCTGTCCCTCGGACGCGCTCGTCCCGATCTTCCACTGGTACTCCTCGTTGTACAGGACGTCGTAGAGCTGCTGCCGCAGCTTGCCCTTGACCTCGATCTCCTGGTCGAAGTGCGGGGTGTAGTCCTCCTCGAACATCGCGTGGAGGACATCGCACATGTCACACGCTAGGAGCTGGCCGATTCGGACGCCTGCGAGGATGGCACGGCCGTTAGCGAAGTGCCAGTGGTCGACTGCCCATCGGCAGAGCTCGTAGGCGGCTGTGTAGGGCGGGTCGTGTACTCCTCGATCAACCAGCCTGCGACCTCACCGAGCTTCTCCATGTCGATGATGATCCGCGGGTTCTCGAGGTGCTCCTTGAACCGAGCGAACTCCTCGGTGTCCATGCACTTCTCGAAGAACTCGTCCAGTGCGGCAGCGGCCGCTCCACCATCGGAGCCGGCTGCCCTGGAGACGAAGTTCAGGAGGACGTGCCCCTGGACCGCTGGCACACAGTTGAAGTTCTGCCCGACGAGGGAGAACGAGAGGGGTTCGTAGTCGGTGATGTCCGTACCGCCGCCGAAGTCCTTGTGACGTGTCATCTTGAGTCTTTCCTGTCGTGTCGTTGCGGACTAACGAACCGCCCGTGCGAGCGGGATCGTCAGGTACTTGCGTGCGCGTGTGCCTGGGTGATGCACAAGCCGAGCGTAAACGATCCTACCTCCCTCTCGGAATCTCAGAACACGTCCGTGCTCGGGAGCGATCACGTGAGGTGCCGTGCCCTCGTGGACGTAGTAGGCGTAGCGGAGATTGCTCCCGACCTGAACGTACTGGCCGCGGGTGTCTCGTCCGTGGGTGATCTTGATGCTGCGGGACAGCTGACCGCTGCGCCGCCGGACGATCAGCTTGGCCCCGGCCTGCACCCGAAGCGCGATCGTCTCGAGGTAGCGTCCCACGTCTCCTGACGGCTGGTTCAGGAGGTGATCCAGCGCGGGCTCGTTCCAGATGATCCGCCCGTTGGACTGGAACATGCTCATGGAATGGCCAGGGTGCAGTGAAGCGTCACGGCCTGGTAGCCGCCCTGGGGCTCGCCGGTGTCGACCGTCGCGATGACTCCCATACCCGGGCCAGTGAGGTCCCACTGGTCGAAGGTAGACGAGATGTCAAGCAGCAGCCACGCGTCGATGCCGAGCAGACGAGCGGCATCTTGGATCTGCTCAGGAGTTGGTGCCCGACCACGCGCTTGGAGGCCGGGAGCACACCGGACGACCTGCACGTCACACACCGCGGTGCGAGGACTGTCGCAGCGTTGCGGCTGCGCAGCCTCGTCACCAACGGGTCCTACGTACGCCTGCACGAACGAGACTACCATCTGCTCGCAGTCCCACGCCGGCGCTTGCATCGTCCAGTAGCGGCGTTCGGGGAGATCAACTCCCGCCTGCTCATACCCGGCGATGACTCGCTCGACGATGCCGTCTAGCAGGTCGTTGAGTGATCGTACCTCGGCCGCTCTCTGCGGGTCGAGGGTGACGGTCATGACGACTTCTTGGCAGCCTTCTTCGCGGGAGCCTTCTTGGCGGCTGCCTTCTGCCTGTCAGCTGCCGGCTTCGCCGTCACGCCAGATGCCGACTTGGTCTCGGCGTCCTCGGTGTTCCCCATCGGCTCCTCGACCTCGGTGTCGACGTGCGCGTTGCGGTCTTCCTCACGCGCACCGTCCTCATCCGCACGGATCATGTGGTCGGGGAGATCCTGGCCGACGTCGGAGAAGCCCTGGCCGTCGGTAGCGTCGGTCGGGTCCTTGACGAGGTTGCCGCCGAACTCGTTCTGGGCGCCGGACTTGAAGTTCACCGCACTGTCCGTGTCCTCGTCGTAGTACTCGGCCTCGTTGAACGCGCTCTCTGGCTGGTTCTTCTCGGCTCCGTCACGCTTCGGAAGACCAGCCTTCTTGCCGCTCCTCCGCTGTCCTGCGCCGAATGAATCGGCGGTGAAGTTGGTCTGTCCCATGGTGTCCTCACACTAGGTAGACGTTGCTGGTCATGATGTGGACGACGGTTCGCCCGTCGACCGTGTTGAAGGCGTAGAGATCCCAGACCCCACCACCTCCGATGTTGATACTACCCGTCTCACTAGCTGACAGGGAGAGTGTTACCGCACCAGAGGTGACCGAAAGATGGGACGAGGTGGTGTCCAGTAGGAGCGCCCCGTTCCAGCTTGAGATCTGACCTTGTGGTGCCCAGTCCGCGTCGGCGAGCAGTGCGCCGCCGATGTCGGAGAGGTCTTGGGTCCAGGTGAACGCCTCACCTGGAGTAATCGCGAGGTCGAACGGGCCGACCGCGACGGGCGCGTTCGCCGTGACGCGGATCGCACGTGGGAGGTCAGGTGAGAAGACCTTCGCAGGCTTGCGGGCCTTGTCGGGGTTGACCGCCTTGAGGAAGAGGTCGACCGCACCGATGCCGGTCTTCATCTCGTCGATGACGGTCTGGTTGTCGAGGATGGTCATCGACTCACCGAAGCGCGTGATCGAGGTGACACGGTCGGGGAGCTCGCACTCGTCGCCTGACCAGCCCTTGACGAACTCCTGAGCCAGGTATCGCGCCGCGCGTCGACCGGCGTGTGGGACCTCGACTCCATAGGTGTAGGTGACGGTCAGGCCGTTCATGTTCAGGAACGCACCAGGTGCCGCCTGGAGCATGCTGGAGTTGACGACCTGATACTCGTCCGGGTCGAGGGTCGTGTCCCCGCTCACGACCTTTGAGACGGATCTCACCGGCCTCCCGCGGAGTCTCAGTCGAACGTGCTGCCCGTTGACCGTGCCCGAGCAGCCACAGCCACCACCACGGATCACGTTGGTGATGTTGCCGTCGTACATGTACGGCTGCGCGAAGAACGGTCCGTCGTTCTGAGACACGTCCCTGAGGTCGACGACTCCTCGCGTGTAGTGAGGGATCGTCTGGCACGGGAACTCGTAGGTCTCGGTGACGGTGCGCGGTCCGGTGTACTTCCGGCCGGACATCGCCCACAGGATGAAGCTGGCTGTCTGGCACGCCTCGTAGGCGTACGGAGACGCGGCCGCGCCCTCAAGCTCCTCGGGGGTAACCCACAGGTTTCCCACAGCTACCCCTTCCGCCGTAGTTGCGCGATGACCGTCTTGTGGTCTGAGTCCTTGGTTCCAAGAACCATCAGTCTATCTCCCCGGAACCACTTGAGAGGGTTCAGGCGACGGCCGATGAGAATGACGTCGATCGTCCGCTTGTCGTGGGTGTTCTCCCAGTCAGCGTCGACGATGAGTCTGAGGGTCGGGAACATGCGTGCGAGGTACACACGGACGATCTTGCGTTCCGCGTCCATGTTGAGGTCCATCGAGACGATGCGCCCGCCGGTCGGCTTCCACAGCATCGTCAGACGCCGGAGCTCACGGTTCCAGGCCCGCATCCCCTGCTCGTGCGCACGTCTGCGCGCAGGGTCCGAGAGGTGTGCGGGGGTGTGGGCGACGCTCGCGATGTAGGTCCGGCCGGTGTCCTTGTACTTAAGTAGGACGAACAGCGCACGCATCTCGCCGCGTTGGTGTGGCCCGCCGGGGATGTCGATCAGCTTCTTCTCGACCTTGTAGACGAGGTCGAAGACCTCGGGGTCGTAGGCGATCCCTAGCTCGTCAAACTTCTCGAGGTGGACCAGCTTCCACCCACGCGCGTCAAGGCCCTTCCGGAGCGCGGTGTTCCTGATCGCACGATCGATCTCGGTGAACGAGATGATCGCGACCAGGGGGATCTTGATGATCTCCTGGGCAGCACTGACGAGCAGCGCTGCCGACCTGTCGAAGCGACCGGAGTGTTGGGCGTAGCCGAATTCCTCAGCCACGCCCATCACTCCACTTCGTCTCTAGCTCAGGCTCCCGGTCAGGCGTAGGTGAAGTCGCCGGTCGAGATGACGTTGCCGTCACCGGTCGTTACCTTGATCTTGACGGTACCCGCGGCATGTGCCGGAGAGACCGCGGTGATCTTCGTGTCGCTGTTGACGGTGTACGACGTTGCGTTGTTGGTGCCGAACTGCACGCCGGCCGCGCCGGTCGTTCCGATGAAGTTCGTACCGGTGACCACGACCGTAGTGCCGCCAGCTGCCGCGCCACCCGCGGGGGTGAAGCTGGTGATGGTCGGCGGGTCGGTGTCCGGCGTATCCTCCTCGGACGCGAGGATTCGGTCGATCGGGCTGTTCGGGTCGTAGTCCTCGTCTCCGGGCACGTTCGTGCCGGCTGCGTTCGCCGGGAGAACCGTGACCGGTGTGCCCTCTTCGGCCGGATCGGCGTCGGGGTCCCAGGTGTAGAACCCGTTGTAGCCGATCGGTGCCCAATCGGTGCGCGAGTACATGTAGGGACGATCCGCGACCGACGGCCACTCCCAGCGTCCGTCAGGCCCTGTGCCGTACGCGAGGTTGCCGAGACCGAAGCCCTCGAACGAGTTCGCGAGCAGGCCGTTCTCCACGACACGGTCGCCGGACTGGCGAACCTTGACGTAGGGGAAGACCCACTTGAAGTACGGGTTGGACGCTGCCTTCTTGCCGTTGATGACCGCGTAGGACCAGACCTCGCAGGCGACGCCGTCGCCGGACGGGTCCTCGCCGACCTGGCTGGACGCCCAGCCCATGGACTGGATGGTCGAGTCGTCACCGGGGTCAAGCTGCTTGGTGAGCAGGATGCCGCCGGAGACCAGCGCGGTGAACTCGGGGTCTGGGTTGCAGATCGCGATCGCCATGGTGATGCGCTTCAGCGTGTCCGGTGCTTGGAACGTGACGCAGATGGTGCCATCGGCAGCCTTCTGAGTGATCTCGTCGCCGGCCTCGTACTCAGGAGTGAACGAGACACTGATGAACGAGGTCATCGTGTAGCTGTCGGTCGCCCCGGTCAGCAGGTTGCCGGCAGCGTCCAGGCGGGTCACTCGGATCGAGGCCCCCTGCACAGACGCGGCGTATTCCTGAGTGGCCATTACGACTCCTCTAGTGTGTTCTCAGTTGTGGAGTAGCCAGAACGGCCACGTGAGCTGTCTCGAGTCATTCTACCGGTCACAGTGTGACGTCCACCTTCACCGCGAAGTGGCAGCAGCCATCCCAGTACGCGATCGCGGGCTTCTCTGCCACCCAGGTCGCGATGTTGGTCTCCACGTCGACGGACTGTGCGTCATTCACGGTGACCAGCTCGTCGGTTCCCAGGTGGACGAAGACCGGCCCGGTCGCGTACATCCAGTGCTGGACAGCGGCCGCAGCGGGAGACGCGTCGTCGCCGGGGCCACGTCCGTCGTACCCGGTGCCGACTGAGACCTTGTTACCCGACTTGGTGAGGAGGGTGTCTCCGTCCTGATCGAGCTCAGTGCCCAGCAACGCAGCGACCAGCGGTGTGATGTGGATGACACCCTGGAAGCCGGAGCTGCAGTTCGCCAGATTCTGCTCAAGCAGACCGAGGCCGACTCGAACCTTCTGGGCGGTTGCCGTGATCGTGGTCGCCGCGGTCGAGGCCAGGTACATACCTGTCTCGGCCCCGTCGGCCTCGCGACGGAAGAGACCCTGCCAGAGCTCGGTCTCCACCGCCTTGGGTGTGATCAGGTCCAGCTGCCTGAGGATCCGGGCTCGACGGTCGATGACCGACAAGCCAGGCGTCAGGCAGTGGTCCATCGCGACGATGCCGAACGGCTCGACGTCGATCCACCGCTGATCGTCCAACGTGTCACGTACGGTGACCGGGTCGACGTCCCCGCAGATGTCGATCAGCGTGGCGTTGAACGCGCACGCCTCCGACTCCGCGGAGAATCCGCCGATCCAGTGCTCGTCGCGTGACCCGTGCTCGGTAACGTCGGCCGCGGTGAAGAGGCCGTAGGGGGCAGGTGTCAGCTTCTCTGCCGGTAGCACACCGGTGAATGCCATCACTTACCTCCTAGGTCTCTTGCCGCGGCCGACGTTGCGAGTGTCGATCAGGTGAGCGTGTCGACCAGCGATGCTGCCTGGCCGCTCGGCTCGTATGCGGCGGTCACCCAGTAGCTGTCGCAGCCCATGTTGGCGACGCCCTCGAACGTCTCAACGAACTGCTTGTACTGGTTGGTGGCCACGAGGCCGGAGTCGCGGATGACGCCCAGGTCGAGCGTGCCACCGTCGAGGTACAGCCAGGTGCCCTCTGCCCAGAGGCCGAACTCGATCGTGGACGGCCACTCGAAGCCCACGGCGGTGCCGGTGCCGGCTCCGTCGAGGTCGGCGGTGGCAGGGCCAACGCCGTCGAGGTGCCACGTGATGTTGACACCGCGCGAGCGGAACCACGTGTTGATCTGCGACTCGGCGAGACCCAGGGTGTCCTGGGTACCGTCACCCGGCATCTGGAGTGCCATGTCGGCACGCATCAGGTCCATGACCCACATGGGAGCGACCATCCGGAGCGGCTGGACGCTGTTCATGCGGTGCTTGAACCTGTAGGCGGCAACCGCGCGACCGAGCAGGTTCATGATCTCGCGGGTTGCGCCCACGACCTGCTGCTGAGCGGTGATCGCCGTGCTGCCGGCCTCCAGCTGCGCCAGAAGCGCGTTCTCGGCGATACGGGCGTGCGCCACGAGCGCGAGCTCGTTGTGACGTGCGACCAGCTCCGGGAACGTGCGAGTGGTGAGGTTGTTGAAGGTCAGGCAGAGGGTGATCGCCTCGATGTAGGCGGTGTTCTCCTGCGTGCACTGCACCTCGAGGCAAGGCTTGAGGTCAGCCGGGTTGGTCTGGCTCGTGCGGTTGGGCCCGTACGTGTGCCAGTTGGCACCGTTCGAGTCCCCGCGCCAGAAGCCGGTCGCGTTCGCCTCGTCCGTCAGGAGCGGCGAGGAGAAGTACCGGATTCCACCGCGGTCTGCGGCGAACCGAGCCAGCGCGTCTCGGACCGGACGGTCCGTGACGCCGACCTCGCAACCGAGGTCGTACCGGGTCTCGAGCGGAAGGCAGATACCTGCCGCCGCGGTGAGAGCCGCTGGTCCCGTGACCTCGAAGATCTTGTCGGTGTTGGCGCCAGCGTCGTTGGCCTCCAGCACGCGGTCCTCGGGGTACTCGAATTGGAGCGAGGCGACGATGTGCTGTTCGCCATCGCCACCGTTGACGTGACGGAGCGAGTGAAGGCGCTTGGTGAAGGCCTCAGCCACTCCCTTCATGTCGTTGAAGTTCGTCCCTGCAGTGATGCCAGGGATGTCGGCGCCCGCCGTGATCGTCATCGTTGCGGCGGCGGGCTTGAGAACGGGCTTGCGGTCTGCGGGCGGCTCGGCAGTTGCCGAACCACCGTTGCCCTGCGCAGCGGCGGTCACTGGTGCCTCCGGGTTGTCGGTTGTTTCGGATGTGTTGTCCGAGGCTTCGGCTTCAGCCGGAGTCTCTGTTGATGCCTCGGCCTCTGCGGGCGCTTCGGTGGAGGCGGTGTCACCCTCGTCAGAGGCTTCGTCCGACTTGTCGTCGTCCTTGTCCTCGTCCTCGGGCTCCTCGGACGCTGCCTCAGCGGCGTCAGGGGTCTCAGTGGACGCCTCGGTTGCGGCAGGTGGTGCCTCCGCGGGCGTCTCAGGCTCCGTCGACAGCTCAGCTGCCGGGGGAGCGGGATCGGTCTCGGTCGGTGCGTCGGCGCTTGCTGTGGTCGCAGCGGGAGCCTCCTCCGTCGGAGCGTTCGACAGCTCAGCAGCCTTGTCACTCTCGTTCGAGTAGACAGGCTTCTTGAGCTTGCTGTCGTCGCTCTCGCCGGGGTTGGGCTCAACCGCCGGGTCATTGGGCGACGCAGGCGGAGCGTCTGCCGGTGTGTCCTCGGGCGCCTCGTCCGGCATCCCAGTCCCGTCACCATCGGCCACGTCCTGCTGGCCGTCGTCAACCGCAGAAGGGTCTTCGAGGTCGGGTGGGTTGACGCGAGCGGCGGCCTCGGCTGCCTTGGCAGTCAGCTGCTCCATCTCGGCCGAACGGCGGGACTTCTCAGCCCGAACCGCCTCGACCGCCTGGGCAAGCTGCTCCATGCTGTCGACGTTCTGAGGAGTCAGATCCTGCTTCGAAACGTCGTCGAACTCGGTCACTGCCGAGTTCTCGAGCTCAGCAAGCTGCTCGTCACTCAGCTCTTGGAGCTGAGCGAGCTGCTCGGTGATGCTGTCCACGGAATCCTCCTCGGGTCTTCGAATAGGGCAGAGTGCCCGCTTCGATAATGTACACGACCTGAGGGACTCCGTTCAGCTAAGACGAAGGCACTCCCGTAACTGAGACAATCGTAGCCCACTACTTAACGAGGTAGCGAAGCAGCTGGTTCATGGCGGCACCGATCTGGTCCGCCGTCATCTGAACCTCACCAGAGAGAAACGCGTTGATGTCCTCGGTGATTGAGCGGGCCTTGTCCGGGGGCAGCTTGGTGGAGAGCTGGTCGATGAGGCCCTTGATGAACGTCCGCGTACTGGGTGGGAGATCAGAGAAGCGGACCTTGGCCGTGTCCACGCCCTGGGGGAGGGGTAGGTACGCCAGAACTCGGCCAAGGTCCGCGGCTCCCTGCCGGAGTGAGTTACGCTGTGAGTCGTCGACCGCGCCGCTCTTGATGTCGTTGATCAACGTCATCACACGTTGCGCAGCCTGCGTCGACTTCTGGTAGCTCCCGGCTTCGTTCGCCTCAGCAGCCTTGTTGATCTCCGTCGTGATCTGCTCAAGTTCAGTGTCACCGATGGT
>Ga0157374_10001188_pt1 | contig 22251 bp, 17 predicted proteins | sample M25metaG_FD_115308 | JGI IMG/M metagenome (GOLD analysis project Ga0157374, IMG submission 115308) | Miscanthus rhizosphere microbial communities from Kellogg Biological Station, Michigan, USA - M2-5 metaG | ecosystem: Host-associated > Plants > Roots > Rhizosphere > Soil | place: USA: Michigan... | reverse complement strand
CTACCGCGAAAGAAAGGTTCGAAGATTGAAGAATGGCACGTATGCGAGCGGTTAATTCGCGAGGCGTGCATGGCTTCGGCACATAATCATCGGCACCCAGCTCAAGGCCGATAATCCGATCGGCATCGTCACCCTTCGCAGTCAACATCAATACCGGCAAATGGCTTTTCAAGCGAATGCGCCGTAGGGTCTCTACCCCATTGAGCACGGGCATCATTACATCCAGCACGGCAATCCCATGCCGCCCGGAAAGCGCCTCGCTTATCCCCGTCTCGCCATCATCATCTATCAATAGAACGTTTGTCATTGAAGTGCGTAGTCTCTATAAAAGCCTATACGATCATAACCAAGCTTTGTGAGCGGTAATAGTACTATTGCCCATCTTTACGTAGCTTTACAGCCTTTATCTTTACTTGGTTTTACACCACCTTAACTTCTCTTTACGCAATGGGGATTGAGAATGCATACCGTTGCTCACTACTGAGTTAATACGGAAAGGAAGCCATCAATGAAATCCCATCAATCCATTATCAGCGCCTTGCTAATAGTCGGCGCGATCACGTTATTAGCGCCATCGACAATACAGGCACAGCCGAATGGAGCGCTAGCACATAAAACATTTGGTGATAACGCGCCACCGCCACCTAATGCCGGTGACAGTGGCCCTATGCCGCCGTTCTTACATAACATAGAGCTGAGCGAAGCGCAGCAGGACAAAGTTTTTTCCATCATGCATGCGCAGGCGCCCTTGATACGCGAACAGGTAAAGATTATCCGAAAAACTCACGAAACCCTTCAGTCACTTGCTAAAGCAGATCGATTCGATGACGCGAAAGTAAAAGCGATAGCCGAAACAAGCGCTCATGCCATGGTGGAATTAGCAATGTTGCGTACGCGTAGCGATCACCAAATTTATGCATTGCTAACACCGGAGCAACGCAAACAGGCTGACGATATGAAAGCAAGGTTTCATTCGCCCATATTTCCTATGGGGAAAAACATGCCGCCGGCAGCAAACCGATACAAACCGTTAACATAACTTTACTTCTTTTTACTTACCTTCACTCCCTATGCATTTGGATTTAGCCGATGATGCGTTATGAAAATCCGGTATGCGCTTCAAGGTAGAAACGGCAATAAGTAAATAGGCATCGGGATATTTTTAGAGTGTCTAACAAAATGACTCTGACTAGGCGTACCAACGCAGACAGTACATTCTAGTACGGCAAGGAGGTGCAACAACGGCAGAGGCATTTTGTTAGACGCTCTTAATATACCAACGGGAGGTAAAAATGAGCATAAGCGGTATATCCAATGCAAGCTATTCGATTTCACAGCTCAGTCAAATCAACAACACAAGCTCAGTGAGCAATACCGGTTCAAACAACAGCATCAATGCAAATCAGCCTCCTCCACCGCCGCCAGGTGGTGGTCTGTTCGATGCCATTGCACAAGCAATATCGGAAATCACCAGCAGCGATTCGACAAGCTCGACGACGAGCGATTCCACATCCACATCGTCATCTACTTCAACCTCGTCTTCAACGTCGGCACAAGATATTCTGCAAGCGCTAGGTTCCTTTATGCATAACCTGATGGAATCCCTACATGCACAAAGCGGAGGGCAAAACGTTCAAAGCGGGACGGATAGTGACGACGCTAACGATGGCGATAGTGCAGCGAGCGTTTCAGCCGCCTCGGGAAGTGGCCGTCGCCCACATGGTCCGGGAAACATCGAGTCGGATTTGCAAAGTCTAATTCAGAAACTCTCTTCTTCGACGACCGATACGTCCCAATCAAGTTCGTCTGACTCGTCTTATTCTTCGTTGCAAACGAGCTTTCAAAATCTGTTGGACACATCAGGAAGCTCGGGCAGCAATGCGACGCTGGGAAATTTTTTGACCGCGCTATCCAGCAATTTGCACCAATCGAATCCAGTGGGGAATGTCATCAATACGCAAGCTTGATAAGCTATCACAACAAGAGCGGGCGTCGATAACGACGTCCGCTCGCCCTCCCGCGCCAGCGATTCGTTACGGCAGCGTCTATACTCGGATTTCTTTCTTTTAATATCGACAGGAGATCCTGATGATTCGTACCGCGTCCGCCGTATGGCAAGGTAGTCTAAAAGAAGGTTCGGGCAATCTCACCACCCAGAGTGGGGTGTTCAATAACCAGCCCTACTCTTTTCAAACTCGCTTCGGCGATGCGAAAGGAACCAACCCGGAGGAACTCATCGCTGCGGCCCATGCCGGTTGCTTCAGCATGGCGCTTTCCCTATTTCTCAATAATGCAGGATTGAAACCGGAACGCATCGATACCAAAGCATCGCTCACCATGGTGCCCGATGGCGGCGGATTCAGCATTACGGAAGTTCATTTGGATGTATCGGCAAAAATACCCGGCGCGAATAGCGATCAGTTCATGGCCGCGGCAAATGGCGCAAAAGAAAATTGCCCGGTGTCGAAAGTACTCCGCGCCAAGATCACTATGGATGCAAAGCTTGTATAAGAGCGCCTCACAAAACGATTCTGGCGGCGTTGCAGCGCCTTGCCAGAAACGCTTCGCTTCATTTTGTTAGACGCTCTAAGTAACAACGTCATACTCAGTTGTTGTGGTCCGGATTACGCCTCATCACGGCGTAATCCGGAAGTGCTACCTCCTTGTCGTCGTCTTCCCGACTAACGCCTCGCATCACCCTCCAACCATCTCTTTATTTGCCGCACCGGGCGGAACCATGGGATAAACTTTTTGCGCCGCATCGATGCTTACATGAATGAGACAAGGCCCTGGGCTCTTCAAGGCATTCGCCAATGTCGCACGAGGATCGGAAGCTAAATCCAGATCGACCGCGCGCAACCCAAAGCCCTCCGCGACCTTGATGAAATTCACATCGGACTGATATTGCGATGCGTGAAAGCGCTTGCTGTAAAAGAGTTCTTGCTGTTGATACACCAATCCGAGTGAGCGATTGTTCATCAACACGATTTTCACATTCACGCCTTCTTCAGCCGCAGTAGCCATTTCTTGAATATTCATTTTCAAACTGCCGTCGCCGGAAAAGCAAACCACCGTGCGCTCGGGCATAGCAAGTGCCGCGCCGATGGCGGCAGGCAAACCGAAACCCATGGTTCCTAAGCCGCCCGACGTGATCCATTGGCGTGACCGAGAAAAAGGATAGGATTGAGCAACCCACATTTGGTGTTGTCCGACATCGGTAGTAACGATTGCATTGCCATCAAGGCACTCGGCAACGGCACGTACGAGTCCATAATGACTCCGGCAATCGTCCGCATTCGGCATCTGCAATGGATATTCTTGCTTGAGCATCGATACGCGCGTTAACCAAGAACTACGAGCTTTCTCTTGTACGCGCGGTAGCAACATCTCAAGGACTTGCCGCACATTACCGGCAATGCCCACATTGGCCTTTTTAATTTTTCCCAATTCGCTTGCGTCTATATCCACATGAATGATTTTCGCATTGGGACAAAAGGCGTTGACCTTACCGGTGGCCCTATCGTCGAAACGCGCACCTAAAGCAATTAGCAAATCGCATTCTTCCAACACGAGATTGGTACAACGCGCCGCATGCATACCGAGCATTCCCAACGATAACGTGTGATCGGCCGGCAATGCCCCCAGCGCCATCAAGGTCATGGTAGTGGGCAACATCGCCTTTTCAGCCAGCGTTCGAGCAAGCAGGGCCGCATCGGCATGAATGATGCCGCCGCCCAAGTATAAAACCGGTCGTTCGGCGTGATCGATGAGGTTCGCTGCCGCCTCGATGGCATGCATATCGATTGCCGGGCCATCCGCCGCATCTCCCAGCTCGGGCCATGCGTCGAATTCGACGATTTGATTTTGAACGTCCTTAGGCACGTCGATCAGCACCGGTCCAGGACGGCCCGATGCGGCGATACGAAAAGCAGCAGGAATGACTTCCAGCAATTCCTTAGCGGAACGAACGAGAAAGTTATGTTTCGTGATGGGCAGTGTTAGCCCGTACGTATCGACCTCTTGAAAAGCGTCGGTGCCTATCATCGATAGCGGCACTTGGCCGGTAATGCAAATCAATGGAATCGAATCGAGCTTCGCATCGGCGATGGCCGTCAAGAGATTCGTAGCACCTGGTCCCGATGACGCAAAACACACGGCCGGTTTGCCGGTTGCTCGCGCGATGCCTTGTGCAATAAAGCCGGCTCCCTGCTCATGTCGCGCTAAGATATGGCGAATCTGGCGGCTCTCGTAGAGCGCGTCGTAAAGCGGAAGCGCGGCTCCGCCGGGAATGCCGGCAATAAGACGAATGCCTTGCCGCTCCAATAGATGAATAATAATTTGTGCGCCAGTGATTTTCATAGGGCTTGATACCTTTCGCATTGCCGCTTCTGCAATCGGACCGGCGGGCACAAAACAAAACCCCCGCCGGTTGTCGCGCCGGCGGGGGTTTGAGATTCGGTTGATCCTGTGCTCTTCTCCGCTACGGCGCGATCGTAACGACTACGACCACACGTACCACGACGACGTCCAATGAGACGACGGTCGGAGCGGATGTTGCGTTGTCGAAGCGGTGCGAAATCATGCTTGCGGATTCAGGATCTAAAACGATGAATCGTGATTATGCATGGCGATAAAGCCTAAAGGCAAGTCATTTAGGCGGCGGTACCTCCAGCGTGAAAATCGATCCCAGCGTACGCCTTATATCAGCGATGCTGAGATAGCTGTCATCCGGCAGATCACCCCATTGCAAACAGGTCAATTGATAAACGTCGGGCTGCGTCTTCGATTGCAAATACATATGGGTGGTGAACTCACCCAATGGTGAGCCGCCCTGCTCGTAATCGGCCACCTTGATAAAGAATGAGTGCTTCGCATAGCCCATCGTGGGTGCATCACGTTCAGCAACGTCCTGCAATGCTCTAACAATTGAAAAGGAATTAGGGACGACCTTGCGTTCTCCAGTTCGGCGTGTATTCATGTCGAACTTGCAATGGGGATAATATCGCCGTAACTGTGATGCTGGCTGTACGCGCCCATCTTGGATATACACGCCAACCGCCTCGGCAGGAATAGTCAGCTCTTGATTGAGCACCAGCGTAGAGCCAGTGGGCGGCAGGTAATAGGACGAATGCTCATCACCACGGTATTGTGAGGCTGACTGGCAAGCGCTGACAAATAAAGCCAGCGTACAAAGGGTAAATGATAAACGCATGGGACACCTCCGAAATACTTGCTCTATTTGCGCTCCCAACTCGGGAGAACAAAAGAATGAAGCAAGTCATTAGACTTCTTTCGGAACCGTAGCAAGCGAGTCCAAGTTGAGCCGAGAAGCGCAACCATACCACTACTACAGTGACATCGCAGTCCCAAACTGAGCCCGTGCAGTAGGTTACGGAAGAAGCCTATAAACTCACGGCTACTTTAACGATAGCCTGGTGGCCTATGGTTTTCCAATCGAATTGAAAGCTTATGGAATAAGTTCGTTTGTTGTTAGATGACTGTGGCACTACGCTGCGCGATTTCCGCCGTTCGCACTTGCCAGCGATGCAGAGCAAGCCATCCAACGACAACCGCCTGCACAAGCGCCCCTATTACTTCCCAAGCTGGATACGCTCCGCTCCATGGCACGAACAAAGCTATCAATAAGTCTACTTTGGTCAAAGAAAGCAACTGCGGCACCAACCAATAAATGACTACCAGATAAACCATGGTCGTCCATCCCGCCCGCCCCGGCGAGCGGCTCATGCTGAAGAAATGCAGTAACGCGATATCACGCATCGCGAATAACCACAATTTCAACGGCCACAATAGCGATGTATTCCTCTGCACAAAAGATGAGTAGAACGCCCCCGCGAGCGGCTCGTCACTCAGCAGAATAAGCAACAAGGCAAAGCATAGCGCCATCGGCGCTGTTCCCATCCAGCACGGCGTTTCTTGCAACGCTCGGCGTAAGTTGGCTGATTTCCATTGAAGCACAAGCCGGCTGATAGTAATGGCGTCGCGCCGTTCCAGCCATACCGCAAGATAGGTCATCGTCAGCGCCACGAAAAATCCGGCCCCTATAAAAATCGTCAACCGCGAATGCACCAACGCTTGATCGACCATAAAGCCGGCACCGTAGACGGTAAGAAAAGCGCAGAACCCCAACCATACAATCAGGGTGGTGCGCACCTGCATTTCGATGCACAACAAACGATAAACACCGATGATGCTCCAACCGGCAAACAACCAAACCGAAATGGAAATGAACCAGATCCGATCGAACTGTAATCCATACCAATCCGTCAATTGATGCTCAAACAAGTTTTGTAGCTTTCCAGCAAAGCCGAGTAGGACGAACACGAAAAAAATCGAGTTCGCGAATGGACGAGGCCGCCGAACATTGCGTGCCGCCAATATGCCGCTGAGTATGCCGCATCCATGGGACAGCAACGCCGTACCAACGGCTAGCAATAACACCGCCAATACCGGAATGTGGCTCTGACCTACCAGGCCGTTCAAAAAAAAGACTACAAGACAAATGATGCCGCCGTACCATGCAAATATAGTTGCGCCGATCAACTTGCCCCACGTCAACATCCATGGACCGATGGCGGACATGCGTTGCATATCCCACGTTTTATCGCGGAACTCGTCGAGCACTGAATCGGCCGACAAACGGCCTCCCCATATAACCGTAATGACGCCGAACAATCCCAGCGCAGTCCAAGCCACCGGTGTGTAGTTCCTTTCGGCAAGCGCAAAGACGCAAAGAAATATCAACAACAGTACTGCCGGCATAGCGGCCAATCGATGCGGCGTTAACTCGAGCCAGATATTACGTCGCAGCTCCGGATTGTCGATCATTTGGTGCCTCGGCTTTCATCCGCTTTTTGTATGCTGCTCATGTAGTATTCCTGCAAGTTGACCGTTTCTTCTACTAAACCACACACCGGTAAATCCGCGGCCAGCATATCGCGCAACAATTGATGCCGTGCGGATCGATCGCCGCGAAAAACGATAACCGCAGATCTCATATCAGCTTGAATTAATTCAAGCTGCGCCACTTTCATTAAACGTTCTCGCAAGTCGGCCGTGTCGATTGCCATGTCGACGCGCAAGCGAGTGCCGGTTTCAACTCGATGGGTTAAATGCGTTTGCTCGACAATATGGCCACCGCGCATGATTAGCATATCTGAACTGTATTCTTTTAATTCTGCCAAGATATGAGACGAGACAATCAAGGTCATGCCTCTGTCGCGCAGTCGATTGAATAACAGAGACAGTTCATGACGCGCTTCCGGATCGAGCCCTGATGCGGGCTCATCCAACAACAACACTTTTGGAGCATGAATAATCGCTTGGCCGATAGCCAGACGCTGCCGCAATCCGCGCGAAAGTGCCGATGCGCGCACATCTAAACGATTAGCAATATCCAATTCCCGAGCGGTGGAAACGATCCGTTCATGGATTTGATGCCGATCGATGCCGCATGATTCGCCGGCAAACTGCAAGCATTGCCGTACCGTAAGTGCATCGTACAAACCAAAGAAGTCGGAAAGATAACCAATACGCCGATGACATTCGCGTGGGTTCTCCAGCACATCGATGCCATCAATATGAATCTGCCCTGTCATTGGCTGGTCTAAACCAGCGAGGCAGCGCAACAACGTCGTCTTACCGGCACCATTTGGGCCAACCAATGCAGTGATGCCGCCTTGAGGAATAAAAAAAGATACGTTATCGAGGGCTCGCAAACCGGGGTATTCGTAAACGAGATGTTCTACGCGGATCATTGTTTATCGCCGATATTGAGTAATGTTGCAGGAGTATTCAAGTGCAGCATAAGGGTATCAAGTCATTTACTATCATTGCTATGGCAGCAATAACGTAAAACATAGCAACTTATTGAGCTTTACAAAATTGGCGAAAAAAAAGAATTGTTATTCTCAGACTCGTAGCAACGAAGAATCTGCTTTTCAACATGGCTAAAAACAGAAAAACGCAGATCCTTCGCATTGCTCAGGATGACAATGTCATCCCATATTTACCAATAACTCAGAAGTTCACTTACAACAAACCGACTACCAGCATTGACTTGCATTCAATGTTCCGCCGCTCACACCTTGGACACCGAGTTGATTGATGGTGAAAGTACCGCAGGCATCGCTCGCTTGGTTGCCGGTTGGAACCGCTTGTGCCGTATATGAAGTCGCATTAGCAGCCAATATGCTCACGTTGTAATTTAATTGGCTGGTGCTTGGTATCTTAAGTGGAAACGATGTGTATCCTAAATTAGTTGCGAGAGTCGTATAGGCGTTATTCGTGGAAAAAAAACGCTCCTGCCGTGCCGCCAAATCCAGTAAGGTCGCTTTCGCATCGGCACGCCGAGACTTGGCGATATGCTGTCTATACGATGGCACCGCAATCGCCAGTAAAACACCAAGAATCACCACGACCACCATTATTTCGATCAAGGTAAAACCTGATACCGGATGACGCGGCGTCAACGTACGTAGAGGACCCGATAAACTATGGTGCTTGCTTTGTAGATTCGACATACTCACCCCAATTAACGAAGTTGTATCCAGTTAAGCCGTCCGCCTTTTGTTCCTGCCGGTGGGTTAATCTGATTCGCTTTACCATCACCGGTATTGGTTTGATTCACCATGAACTGTTTCTTATCCGCTAGAACAACCGAGGGACTTCCTGTTGCGTTAAGCGCAATGCCGTTAACCGGGGAACCATTAATGTTCGGAAAATTGCTATTAGGATCACCGAAGAATGATTCCGAGAACGATCCGCCGTTGGTCGGCGAAATTGCTAATGTCCAACCAGTTGGGAGATACGATGAGCATGAGAACGGAGAATTGTCAGCCGGTACCAACGTATTTACGATAAATGCGCCATTGGAAATGATTGGGTTAAATATAACCTGTTCTCCGCTTTCAGGAAGCGTCACTTGCCAACCGAATTGCGTGTTTCCACTCGTGCAGTTCGTAGAACCAGACCAGCAAACAGGATTATTCGTAACGGCTCGATAGTTTCCGGTCAGGTTCGTGATAGTTTGAGATTGCAGCTTCGAAGCCGTTATGGTCGGTGCGGTAGCAAGCTTCGCGTATTGAACAGACTTTTTCGCATTCCAAGCCGTCATGTCCCAATCCCAAATTCCATAGAGGGTTTGCGCGCCGCTTGCATATTGCTCGGGGGATGAAAGAGTGGCAGGAATATTCTGGCCCGTTCCAAAATCAACAAGCACTCGCGGCAGGCCAAGCTTAGCATCGGGCACCGAAACCACCATAACCGCCGTAGTAATCGGTTGATTGGAGGGCGTCGAAAACAACGGCTTCGGAGCGCCAGGGCCGAAGGTGGATACAGCCCACTGGGCCGGATTATTACTCGTTAGATCGAAACGCCATACGTTTCCGAATATATCACCGGCATACACATAGTCAATGATATGATCGCCGTCCAGATCCGCAGCCGTGACATAGGCAATGCCATTGTTATTGCCACCTTTAGGTCCGGCGCCTGTATTTAAGAATCGGAAGGTTTTCGCGCCGGTAGAAGGATCGATCGTCATCACATAGATACCAGCGGTTCCAGTGCTGCTGTCGAACCCATTGCCGAAAATAACCCCCCAACCACCATTGTGAAGCCGGCGTATTACTGGCGTACCAAATGTGTTGCCGAGACTAGCGCCGCAACCAGCGACGTTCACGCACGTCAACGTAGAAGATGACCATTCTCCAATGACGAGCTTATTCGCATTGCTTTCGCTGAAAATATTCGGATTTGTAACATCGAGTGCGTAAATAGCTTTACCACCGTTGCCCAAACCGCCGACCAGCCAACTATGCCATTGCCCGCCATACATCAAATCGCCAACTGCTGGTGTTGCATCCGCAAAATAGGAATGCGCATATTGAGTAGATGAAAAATCTGCGGTGGCTGTCGTTGAATGAATAGCGTTCAGAACTTCATTCGGCATATAGGCAAGAACTTCCTCTCCATCATTCGGAGTCGTGCTGTTATCTACGAAGTTACCGCCCACATCATAGGCTCCCGCTCTAAAACCATGCACGAAACCATCGTTTGCGCCAATGTAAACCACGTTCTGCCGGGTTGCGAGATTGTTTGCAAATTGAGAATACAGTATTGAATTTTCCGGCATCGCGGTACTGGTATAAATCTTATCGTTCCATGAGCTCGTATAAGGAGCCAAAGGCGGCCCTCCCCATGCGGGACTCGAATGAATAATATCGCCTAGCACACCGGTACGTTGTCTAAAAATACCGCCAGGATTATTGGACTCTTTCGAGCGATCACCCCGCAGGTAAAGCAATCTCTGCGAATTGGCCGGCGGCGGATCTCCCGCCGTAAGCGCCAATTTTTGCGTCGTAGTGAGACTGCTCCATTGAAACGGAATACCTTGCAGACCGTTCCACGTCAGAATTTGGCGGTTTGTCGGGGATTCCGCAGTCATGCCGGTTACGCCGGTTGTGTCGCAATTGCCCCCGGTCAATACGCAAGAGGCATCCCAATTGACGGCGGCACTAACGTCTACGGTATTGGTTGAAGGGTTGTAAGTCAGATCCTGCGCGGTCAACCGTCCCCACCAATTATCGGTATGGAAAAAGGCCAGATAAACTTGAGATCCCGTTTTTACTTCGCCCGATTGCTTTACGTTCACACCTGCAGAGCTAGAAGACTGGTCGGCCGGGCCAGCTTGAAAGCATGTGATCTCGTGAATGTTATCGCTTCCCCCTGTTCCCCCCGAAAACCCAAAACGGAAATTACTTGGCATAGGCCCGTTGAAAGCCTTAATGGATTGATTGGTTATCACAGGCTGATAAATACCCCCGTTATAGCTATATGACATCGAAAGCAGGCCATCTTGCGTAAGTTTCAACCGGTAATTGATAGGTACCGCTTCACCTCTTTTGTTGGCGCTTAGATTCGATATTTTCGTCGATGCCGGCAGAACGCTGTACGCACCCGGAATAACTGCGTAATCCATAACCTTCGTTCCACTCTGAACAGGACTAGAAGGATTGGAAAAGTCCCAGGCATAGCCTGTCTCACAAGTCTTTCGCACTGCCTCTGCCTGCTGCCCCGAATCTAAAGTTCCGGGATAAAATACTGGAAACTTTTGATGTAGCCAGCTCCATGCAACACTCCCAGCCCCCCGCAACCCGATGCGCCCAGGCTGATACCCGTATCCAGTAGCCGTATTATCCTTTTCGTGCAAAAAATTTCCGAATTCATCGATACCTAGCCCCAGATAGCCTCCAACAACCCCGTCCTTCGCATTGGAAACTCTATTAGAACAGCTATAACCAAGACTTCCTCCATTTGCCCCGATATTTGGAGGTACTGCGCCATTCAATAAATAAAAGCCGATTCCATCCGCGCCGGAGCCTCCCGAACCGTACAGTATTCCATCCCCATCGTTATAGGGCCAAGTTGCCCCTTGGTAGGTAAATGTAGTAAATACGACACTAAGACCTTGTGTGGAGGGAAATGTAAAATTAGAAACCACACTACCAGCTTGATAATAATAAGGGGCTCCCGTCGTTAATCGAAGCGCCCCTTTACCAACAGGATCCGGCAACTTGCCGGAATATCCGCCCGTTAAATTTTGCCCAGCATAATAGGGCAAACCTATACAAGCGGGAATAGGTCCGCTTCCATTGCCGGCAGTAAGACATGCACCACCAAAGCTAGCCCAATTCAAAGAAGCCGAAGCACCACTCATATCGTCGTGAATGACAGCAGCATTAGCTATTAACACAACAAAGCACTGGCCGATAAAAAACAGCGGGGTAGTGCGCAAAAAATATTTATTCTTCATTTTGAGTCCTCACAAATCTTTATTACCGTATAGGAGCAAGTACTCCCAAATCACTAACATCTGAGCTAAGAGCGAATGTACTTTGCACAACAGCCACGGCACTTGAATTGCCCCCAAAGCCCGATGCCGTCACCTGATACAAGGTGCTTTGTCCTGTTGAATCGGTTCCCATGTAGCTAATATAAAAACGAGGAACACCGAAGTAAGTACCTAAACCACCAGTAGTAGAAATAGCCATTGCCGGTGTCGTGGGCGGCGTATAGTTAAAGCCCACATCAGCAGGTCCGTTTTTCCAAGGCACGGTAGTAGAATTAGCCAAAGCATTCGAACAAACTTTGGTTTGATTGGCATTCGCATTCAATAACGTGTTGCATACCGAGCCGGAATCAGCGGCGCCTTGCGTCAACCACCATTCGGCAAATTGCAAAGCACTTTCGGCAGAATGAAACGCGCGCTCTTTCTCTCGAATATTGCCTGCTATTTTTTCTTGCAATCCGATTCCACGAAACATACCAACGGAGAAAATGCTTAAGACAAGCAGAAATATCAAACTCGCTATTAATACGAAGCCACGTTGTGCGTAAGCCGGCACATGCGTATCGAGGTTGCGATGAAAAATTAACGAGACCATTTTCATGTCCGCCCTCTTACGCTAATAACTTGGGTAAATGGTGAAACCGTTGCAGGTTGCCCCTGCCCTGTTAACGGATTCATAAAAACAAGTGTCACGCGCATTGATTTGACATTGCTCCAGTTAGCGGCTGTTATCGCACTAGCAGTCACATATTGATTCACTGTGCCATCACCGTCCGTATCCAAACCATATGTAATCGTCATGCGTTGCACGCCGGTAACTAAAGCAACCGGCGCAGCGCCATTAACACTGCAAGTTAAATTCTGTTGGCTATCGACACTAAATACATTAACGTAAGTAACATTCGCGCCGGTCGTATTGCTAAGCCCCAGACAATTCATTATCCCGTCGCCGCTAGCCGTCACATAACGTACCGTAATCGAATCGCCTGGGACGGCTGGTCCTGTGGTGCCGATGATAAATTGCCCGGTTTGAGGGAATGGCGGAGAGACGGGAAACGCCGTCGTAGTCGTTTCGATCATCGGGTCCGGAAAGTACCCACCGGTTTGAAGCACATTGGTAATCATCGTCATCGTCAGCCGCTCCGTATCTTGCAACTGACCCAACTGTGTTTGAGTGGTGAACGCCCTCTGAGTACTCGTAAATATAGTGAATAACGCCCCCATCAAGATCAAACCGATCGTTGCCGCAATGAGAATTTCGGCAAGCCCCCAGCCTTCTTGGCGGCGTGGTGGATGGGAATGCATGAAGGGTTTAATTTGTCTCATGGTATGACTATGAGCGTGTAAGTTTGTGTTGATGTTGGCGAAGGTGGAGTAACGGCGTTATTTAACGCGACATTTTTTTCTTGCCACGATATGGAAATCGTACAAGTGATAGGCACGGTAGTAACCGTCGAACACACTATCCCGCCCGTGCCGACCGAAAATTGCGCCTGAAGAACAGTGCCCCAGGTCTTTAAATCAAAGGAAGCCAACTGACTAGGAGTGCATGCCAAACTCGTACAAATAGTCGTGTTGCCGTTCAGCGCCACATTACTCAATGTGGTGCCTGTTACCGTCATACTCGCCGGCGCCGATCCGGTAGCCCAATAGGCTTTATTGGCATGCATTGCCGCAGCAAGGCTAGCCGCTTGTAATGCAGCGTTCGAACGTGTGCTGGAAATCGATGTATTACTAAGCGCCACAGCTTGCGACTTGGCAAAGCCAAGCACGCCGACCATGATGATGACAAATGCGATGAGGACTTCGATAAGGCTAAAACCAGCTTCTTTTGCTAAGGAATGTGGAATTTTCATGTGCAACTCCCAGTGCCTGCTTTTTGGGTCGTCATTTGCCCAACCAAGCTTATCGCCAAGCAACGGCTCCATTTGCTGGTATTAGCGGCATCGTGCAGTTTGATGGTCACCGGATTTGCCGGTAATCCTAAAGCGAATCCTTCACGGTTAAAGGTAATGGAACGAACATTATTACCGGCGACAAAAGTATCGCTACTCATAAATGCTGCTTGGACTTTAAGTAGACCTTCACCGGTATTTACAACCGCATTGGCATTGGTATCGGAAAAAACGATCCAGCCTCTGTCCCAATTAGTCCCGGTCGTGCTACAGGTGGTGCCATTTAATGAAATGCAAACGGTTATGGGCTGCCCTTGCTTAATAGCTTCAGCACGCGCATATTGCAGCGTGCCAACCATCAAATTCATTTCAGCTGCTATGCGACTAGGGTTAACCATATCTTTATAAAACGGCACAGAAATAGCCATGAGAATACCGATGATGGCAATAACCACCATAATCTCGAGCAATGTAAATCCGCGCAAAGCATTTTTCAAAGTGATACCCCAGGCATTGAATAAGTTCAGCCTAACATCGCACAGAGGGATTTACTGTGACTCAATCGACAAAAACTTTTTCGATTTTTTTATTATCTATTAAATCTTTAACGCCAATTCTTCAGAATTAGCGACAATTATTGGGTTATTTCAAAGTTTCGTTTTTCGCCAATTTTGTCTTGTTATATTTATCCCTTATCAATATTTATCGATTCACAATGCAATCGTTTCAAGCTTGCCGGAAGTCGTGGATTAGCATATGTGCGATATGTCACAAATCATTCTAAGAGCGTCTAACAAAATGATTCTGGCGGCGTTGCAACGCCTTGCCGGAAACGCTTCGCTTCATTTTGTTAGACGCTCTAAGTAGCATGGAGTCTGCTGTTTTAAGCGATCAAAAAACCACAGCCTCTTCGCTGCTGCGCTGCACTAAAATTCAGAGTCGCACTAGAAAAAATCCCGACTATGGGTCGTCAGGCGTCCAAGCAAATGGGAGTAATCCATCAATTCCTTAGCGACCAGATGAACGACCTCTCCTTCCCGCTCAACGGTGCCGCGCACTCCCATTAGCCGCGCATTCAACATCTGCGTTCTTTGCTTGTCGCCCAAATCCCGCCATACCACCACATTGACGAATCCGGTTTCATCTTCCAAGGTCACAAAAGTAACACCGCTTGCCGTATCGGGATGTTGACGACAAGTGACGATGCCCGCCAACCGGCTCATGCCGCCATGGGCCGTTTCACCGATTTGATTGGCCGAGCGAAATCCCATAGCGGTTAATCGCGGCCTTAATAAAGCAAGGGGATGCCGCCCAAGCGAATAACCGATGCGTCGATAATCGGCAACGATGTTTTCTCCTTCCGAAGGCGGCGACAACAACGGCGCTTCCTCGGCAAAACCGGCATTCCTTAATAATGGCGGAACATATTCCACGCCGGCCACTTGCCATGCCGCTAATCGGCGATGATCGGCAAAACAAGCCAATGCGCCTGCATCGGCGAGACAAGTCATATCTTGGCCATTGAGTTGCGCACGCAAGACAACATCATCGACCGAAACAAATGGCAACCTATCTCGCGCCTTCACAAGCCGCATTGCACTTGCTTGCGCAAAACCTCGAATCTCGCGTAACCCTAATCGAATAACAGGACCGCCATCTTTGCCGCGTTGCAAAGTTGAATCCCATTCGCTTTGATTTATATCGACCGGTCTAATCTCCACATCATGATTACGCGCATCGCGAATCAATTGGGCCGGTTGATAAAACCCCATGGGTAAAGAATTCAGCAATCCACAAGTAAAAGCCGCCGGCTCATAGCACTTCAACCAAGCGGAGACATACACCAATAACGCAAAGCTAGCCGAGTGGCTTTCAGGAAAACCATAGGAACCAAAACCGCGAATCTGGTTATAGAGTTGCTCCGCGAACGCTGCTGTATAGCCGCGCGCTTTCATGCCGGCTTTCAATTTTTGCTCGAACGGTTCCAATCCGCCGCGCCGCCGCCATGCAGCCATTGCCCGACGCAAATCGTCGGCTTCATCGGCAGTAAAACCGGCGGCAACCATGCATAGCTGCATTGCCTGTTCTTGAAAAATCGGAATTCCCATCGTACGTTTCAATACTGCCTTAACCGCATCGTTCGGATAAGTCACCTTCTCCAGCCCAAGCCGCCGCTTCAAATAAGGATGCACCATATTGCCTTGAATGGGCCCTGGCCGAACGATGGCGACCTGCACAACCAAATCGTAGAATTCTCTCGGCCTATGTCGCGGCAACATCGACATTTGCGCTCGACTTTCGATCTGAAACACACCGATGGTATCGGCGCGGCAGATCATGTCGTAGACCTTCGAGTCTTCCTTTGGAATGTCTTGCACCGTCAGCGCTTTGCCGTGAAAGGCCGATATCAGTGCTAATGCTTTTCGAATCGCCGTCAACATGCCGAGCGCTAGCACATCGACTTTGAGTAAGCCCAATGCATCGAGATCATCCTTGTCCCATTGAATCACTGTGCGCTCCGGCATAGCAGTATTTTCAATAGGCACCAAGCGCGATAAAAGCCCGCGTGAAAATACGAATCCACCCACATGCTGAGATAAATGCCGAGGAAAACCGATGATGACGTCGAGCAATGCAAGCAAGCGAACAATGGTTTCGCTATCAGGATCGAAACCCGATTGCCGCATTCGCTCAGGTAATACACGCCGGTCATCCCACCACGCTAAGGATGCGGTCAATTGATCGATCTGCGACAACGCCAGCCCAAGCACCTTGCCGACATCGCGAATCGCGCTACGCCGTCGATAACAAATTACTGTCGCTGCGATTGCTGCCCGATCTCTGCCGTATTTTCTGTAGAGATATTGAATGACTTCTTCGCGACGCTCATGCTCGAAATCCACATCGATATCGGGCGGCTCGTTGCGCTCCTTGGAGATAAAGCGTTCGAACAACGTATCTATTAAATGTGGGTCGACTTCAGTAATCCCCAATGCGTAACAAACGGCTGAATTAGCGGCCGAACCACGACCTTGGCAAAGAATGCTTTGTTCTCTTGCAAAGCGCACCGTGTCGTAAACCGTAAGAAAGTAACGTTCGTAATCCAGTTCAGCAATCAGCTGGAGTTCGCGCTCAATCAAAGCCAATACTTTTTCCGGCGCGCCATTAGGATAACGACGTTGTAATCCCTCGAACGTCAATGCGCGCAAGTAGTCGCTCGTCTTCATACCTGAAGGTACGATTTCTTCGGGATACTCATACCGCAATTCATCGAGGCTAAACGAGCAGCGCTCCGCAATGCGCACCGTTTCCACCAACAACTCGCTGGGATAAACTCGCGCAAGGCGCGCTCGAGAGCGAAGATGACGCTCGCCATTTGGATACAAGCGATAACCCGCTTCCGTCAAAGTGCAGCCATGCCGAATCGCGGTTAACGTATCCTGCACTGGTCTTCTAGCACGGCTATGCATATGCACATCACCGGCCGCAACGAGCGGCACCTGTATGCGTTTTCCTAATGACTGCAAGTGCGCTAGATAATGTTTATCGCCGGATTCGACCAGCAGTTCGACGGCAATCCAACAACGACCATCGAACAATCCCTTTAGCCAACATAACGCATCGGCATCGATCGTTTTGACGGGCAGCCACAACGCAAGGCAACCAGGCACGCCGCTCATCAAATCATTCCGCGTTAATCGATAACTACCTTTCGTCCCATTGCGGCGTCCCTGCGTAATGAGGTCGGACAAATTACCGTAAGCCTCGCGATCGGTTGCCAATAGCAGAAATCGCAAGCCGTCATCCAACGTGAATTCACTGCCGATTAATAATTGGATACCGACTTTTTTCGCCGCCACATGCGCGCGCACAACACCAGCGACGGAGCATTCATCGGTAATCGCCAATGCGCGATAGCCGAGCTCATGGGCTTGCTCGACTAATTCTTCCGGATGAGATGCACCGCGTAGAAAAGTGAAATTGGATAAGCAATGCAACTCAGCATAAACGGGCGACTCATCGTCTTGTTCGTTCATACGAAAATCATCTCATCTCAAGCAAAAAGCCCCTGCAAAAACCACTGACCATGCTGTCGCCAATCGCGAAAAACCCACACGGTCTGCCCTTGCGGATTTCGGGCGACGTAGTAATCGCGACACACCGGTGCGCCATCCCACCAACCAGCTTCAATACGCTCCGGTCCATCCAGCAATATCCAACCTTCATTGCCCACTGACTTCAATGCTGTCGGTTGCGTTAAAAACCAGATAGGCCGCGGCGCCGGCGGCAACGGCTCGACCGATGCCTGAATCGCTCCCTGCTTCCACGCCGACTCGGGCCGATGATCTGCATATGTATGCAATAGAGATACAGCGTCATCACCTAAGCGCGCACGCAGACGATCGAGTAAATCAATATCATCGCCATTGCTGCCCTTCTCCTTCAGCAAAGACAACGACTGCGAATCCAGCGGCACCGTTTCAATGGTCAATAGTCCAATACCCACAACGCGATCCGGCAATTTTTGCTGCGATAATCGCTCGCGCCAAAGCAGGATAAGATCCTTCGCCGTGCGAGTAGGCGTCGATAAATTCAACGGGAAATAAGTCGGCGGCACATCTTCATGCAGCAAATCGAGCCGCATCGCCGCAACACCGTGATAACGTCCGGCAAGCCAGCCGCACATTTCATGCGTCAATCGCTTTACGCCGAAAAGCAATGCATCCACATCCCAAATGGGCGCGGGTAACATCAGCTTGCCGCTATAAGTCTCCGGTGAAACGAACGGCTTTTGCGGATCGGGGATATCGCCCATGGCTCGATCGATCATATCGAGCAAGGCTTGTCCATAACGGCGTGCAACACCATCTCGCGGTAAATCACGGCAATCGCCGATTGATTTCACACCAATCGCTTCGAGCGCATCGATGGTTCGCCGCGAATAGTCCAACGCTTGAATAGGCACTTTGCATAATGCCTCGCGAGCACGCCGCGAATCGGTAATCGTCGTCTCAAAACCAGCGCGATTAAAAAGCAATGTCCCAGTAGCAGTCGGTGCAACCGTCATCACAGCGCGATAACCCAATTCGTCGATACCGTCGCGCATTCGTTTAAGTAACACCCTTAAACCACCGAAATAACTAAGACAACCGCCGATCTCTATCAGTACCGCAGCAGGATTGGCCAAGCTACGCAACGGTGCGAATTGTTCCGCCCATATTGCGATGCCTTTCAGCGCGTCAGTCTCTAATGCCGGGTTACGAACCTTGATAGTCGCATGACTTACCAAAGCTAGTGCCGCGCCCACCGTCATACCTATGCAAATGCCTTGCTGCATCGCCGTTCTATTAGCAGCAACAACGGATGGACGACTCCCCTGTTCAACAACGATCAATGGCGTCGAAGCAACATTGCTCCGCTCGAAAACCTCAACGGCCAACTCAGGAAATCGTAGGCAGGCCCACAGCATAAGCGGTACTCAAACGCATCGGCGAAGGCGAACCGCCGCCACGCCGTTTCAAGATATGCACACCAAGACAACCATCGTCCGCCGCCAAATGCAATCGCAGTGCCGCCCAGGTGGACCCCATGCCGATAGATGCGGGACGAAATACGATAGCAAGCCCGTTTCCTTTACTCGCCGCCAACTGCAAGCGTCGCATCGCTTTATCTTCGAGCGCGGACAACCAAATAAAAGCCGCGCCGCAAAATGCATTGTTTAATGCCTGCTCGAAAGCCCAAAGATTATTTTTCTGATCGGCGGCATGGATAAATATGACCTGAGATAAATCAAGGCCATGCCAACGAAAAGCCGGGGGATACGGCAAATACGGCGGCGCAACAATGACCAGTTTTTTGCCTTCCTTCAATAGACGCGTCAATGCGGGAAAGAAGAGTTGCATTTCCCCGATGCCCGGTTGATCGAGCATGACTTCAGTAATCGCATCAAGCGGCCAGCCACCACCGGGAAGTTGATGATCGAGTGAAGAAAAATCAGTCGGAATAATAGCCCGGGTACGAGCTAATTGATCACCCCGCCATAGCAGCGGGGAATGAAGGAGTTGAAGAGATGGCGTCGGCATTTTTGTAAGGCGTTATGAATAATAAGCGGCGAGGCCATGTAATTGTTCTCGGAATATTATAGAACGATCGTTCGATGGTCAAATCGGAATGATGTAACCGCTTCGTATGCGGTGCACCCATTAACCTTGCGGCGTTGTATTCGTCGGTATAACTTATTGGCAGAGTTCCTTCATCGTTGTAAATGGAGCGAATGATGCGAAGAGAAGAGGCTACGTCATACAGGTATGGTGCGGTTCAAGGTACGTTGTTGTGATGCTATTCACAGCAAGCTTCCCGAATATGAAATGATCATATCTGTTTGTAATCGGTTGCTGATGCCAACACCGGATTATTCAATAACGCCATAGCAATAGGAAAAAAATATGGATTACCCTGATCCCTCAAAGAATGAAAAGTTAAATACCGCATTATCAACGTCGGTATCGCAGGAGAAGCCTAGAGAACTGTCCGCTGTGCTGCAAAATTGGAACGAACTGAAACAACATGAAAAGGATTTAACGAAAAAACATGATGGTTTGGAAAAAGAGATTCAAAAAACAAACGAGAAGTTGCTGGATACGGAATTAGAAATTAGTTTGAATAACCTGAGGCTAGCGACTTTTGACGGATTCGTGGATGCGTTGAACAAAGTTCATGAAGAGGAAGTGCGTGAGTTAAACAAAAATTATGAACAGAAAGTGAAGGCGTCGAAAGAGCTTCATGAAGAAGTCATATCAAGGTTAAAGTCAAACAATAACGGTGGCCTTATACAGCTTCAGACAAATAAACATAATACTGAGTTGCAAGAACTAGAGGAAACTCGAAAGCTTGAGATGAAGCAATTAAATGATGACGTGAAGATGACGGTAGAAAGAAAAGGGAATAGGGACGAAGTGGAATTGTCGATGGTGACAAAAAGAGTCCTGCTGGACAAGCAAAAAGAAGATCTCAATAAACAGCTCGGTGAAATGAAAGCTACACAAGGTAAATACACTGATTATTTGGATCGGATAGATAAGAAGAAGAAGGTTTTATTAACCGAGCGGGCTTCAGAGCGGGCTAAGCCTGATGATGGTTATTCGATTGTAGTTGAATCGATAAAGGGAGAGATAGATCATCCACTTTATGGTGAAAGATTTTCATCAAAGGATGAATTGATCACAATTGCCTATAAAAGTGGTATGGATCGATATATGGACGAGGGTTCGAAGTATAGTCTGGCTAGTTTGGAGGACTTTTATATCGAAATAAAACGGACTCAGACCCAAGACATCACATATTCACAACAACCTCTCTCTTCGTCATCCTCCCTGCTAGATCGACCAGGATCGTCTTCCTATTCTTCTTCTCATCCGTCTTATCAACCCAATAATAGTTCAAGCCTACTGTCCCGAATCATTAAATGGCTCGATAAGAAGGATGCCGGTGTGCTTTCTGAAAAACTTGAAGAAATTAGGGATGAACTATCTTACCTGAAACAACGGTTTAAACCGCCAGTCGAGCAAGAGCGCAAATCCTCTTTATCTTCTCTTTCTGAAGATTCCATTCCGGAAAAAAAAGCTATAGATGAACAATGGCCTATAAAAAAATGGACTTTTGCTTCGCTATTGGAGCGCCCCCGGCTGAATGACATAGCTCAGTTCTTGGGATTTAAAAAGCCGCTCGATCTCCCTCCTCCAACCTATCGCCAGGCAACTACACTAAACTCCTCACCAGTTGAAAAAGCTAAACGAGCTATTAATGGTGCAGCTCACTTCATGGGATTTAAAAAGCCTTTCGATCTCCCCCCATCCTATCACCATGCATCTACTCCAAACTCAACGCAAGAGGTAGGGCATCTATCCGTTCCTGAGAACCCTGTTCCAACTAGACAACAAATTAAATCCATTAAGAGAAGTTCCATTTCAAAACCTATGACCTTTGATGATCTATTGAAAAGGTCGTCCAAGGAGGGCGCTAAACCTACAATACTCGAGATAACAGGAACGCAAAATGCGAATGGTAAATCACACGTGGAATTTAAGGCTCATTCCTTTCCCCCTGGCGAGGGCGCGAAGGTTTATGCCGCATTCGACCATCCAGCGGTTCAAGCATGGGTAAACCCTCAAAACAAAGAGGCGAAATCAATAAAGGCAGAACCCATAACGGTCGGGCAAAGAATATCGCTCGATAAGGGCAAAATAGTGGAACAAGACTTGACTGTAAACTACGCTAAAACCAAAACTCAAGGAATCAATGGTCCGGATGTAAATGGATCCGGCGTAATAAAAAGTCGCAAGTGATTTTTTGGGCATGGGGTTGTAAGCGGTGGCTTCGGTTGGTTGGACAGGATTTACAGTTTTTTAAGTGATGAACTGCGGTTATTTTCCTGGCTGCTCATGCCGCTTGTTTAAGCGCTAGTCCTCCATAGTAAACCGCATCCGG
>Ga0157374_10001185_pt1 | contig 22266 bp, 19 predicted proteins | sample M25metaG_FD_115308 | JGI IMG/M metagenome (GOLD analysis project Ga0157374, IMG submission 115308) | Miscanthus rhizosphere microbial communities from Kellogg Biological Station, Michigan, USA - M2-5 metaG | ecosystem: Host-associated > Plants > Roots > Rhizosphere > Soil | place: USA: Michigan... | reverse complement strand
CTCTCCAAGATCGAGACCGCGATCTCGCGCCGCAAGACGATCGAGTTCACCTACTACACGATGGAGCGCGACGAGACCGAAAAGCGCAAGGTCGACCCCTTCCACCTGGTCTTCCGCGGCGGCCAGTTCTACTTGATCGGCTACGCCCACGAGCGCGAGGCGGTGCGCGTCTTCCGCCTCTCGCGGATTCAGGGCAAGGTCGGCTACGCCTCCAAGGCCGAGCACGACTTCTCCCCGCCCGAGAATTTCGACCGCCGCGACTACGGCCAGCGCGCCGACTGGCAGCTGGGCGAGATTCGCGGCACGGCAAAGATCTTCATCCGCGACCGCATCGCCTGGCTGATCGAGCGCGATTTCGGCGCCTTTGGCAAGCTGCGGGCGGCGAAGAAGTCAGACGACGCGCCGGGCAAAGGCTCGGTCTTCGAGACCGACTACGCGTCGCCGCGCGAGCTGATTGCTTGGGTGCTGCGCTGGCGCCAGAACGCCCAGGTGCTCGCGCCGGATGAGCTGCGCGAGGAAGCCGAGGGCCGCCTCGGACTGCTCCACGATCGCCACCACAACGGCTTCGAGCCCGCCGAGATCGTCGACCGGCCGCTGCGAGAGGCGCCGAAACGGACGCGCTCCAACGGTCGCGGCGAGGCGGCGATCCGGCCCGAGCGCTTCGCTCGCCTGGTCACCCTCGCCGGCCTGCTGATCGAATCGGCGAAAGGGAGCGAGCGGATCGGCGTCGCCGACCTGCGCCAGCGACTCGAACTCACCGACGAGGAGCTGCAGGAGGACATCGACCTGCTCAACGTCGTCAACTTCGGCGGTGGCACCTACGTCCTCTTCGCCGAAATTCTCGGCGACGAGATCGAGGTCGACTCCCAGCCATACGGCGACAACTTCGCCCGCCCGGCGCGGCTGTTGCCGCTCGAGGCCAAGGCCCTCGTCGCCGCGATCGACCTTTTTGGCGACCACCTGCCGCAGGGCGGCCTGCAGAGCGCCCGCACCAAGATCATCACCGCGCTTGGCCACGATCCCTCCGAGGAGGGGCTGGAGATCGCCGCGGGCAGCGGCGGCGACGCCGAGGTCGCGCGCCAGGTCAACGAGGCGATCGGCGCCAGCAAGATCCTCGAACTCCAGTACTACAAGGAGAACGAGGACCAGTTCACCAAACGTTCGGTCGAGCCCTACCGGCTGGAGAACGGCAAAGAGGGCTGGTACGTCGAGTGCTTCGACCTGACCAAAGACGGGGTCCGCCACTTCAAGCTCGACCGGATCAAGGAGGCGACGATCTCCGGCGAGGTTTTCGAGCCGCGGCCGGAGGTCGAAAGGCTGGCCGGGGTCGAGGGCTGGATGACCCACGGCGAGGTGCCGACCGCCCACGTCGCCCGCGTCTGGGTCTCGCCGGAGCGGGCGCGCTGGCTGCGCGAGGAGCGCACCGTGGTCGAGGAGCTGGCCGACGGCGCCGTCGTTATCGAGCTTCCCTACGCGGGCACCTCCTGGCTGGTGCGCGAGATCCTCCGCGGCGCCGGCGATCTCGTCGTGCTCGAGCCCGAGGACGCGCGCGCGGCAATCGCCAGCGAGGTCGGCGGCTGACGAAACCGTGCCAGCCCGCGATATGCGCGGGTTGAGACGGTTTCGGCGGGAATAGAGCGGTGGAGTCGGCACCGGGGCACCCCGAGATCCTGCGGATCGTCGCGCCCAACCCGGGACCGATGACGCTGGAGGGGACCAACACCTACCTCCACGGCTCCGATCCGTGCACCGTGATCGATCCCGGGCCGGATATCGAGAGCCACCTCGAGGCTGTTCGAGCTGCTGCCGGGGAGCGGGGCGGGATCGGCGCCGTGCTGCTCACCCACGGCCACGGAGACCACTCCGAGGGCGCCGCTGGTCTTGGTGCCGACGTGATTTTGCCGACCGACGGCGAGGAGCACGGCGGCCTGCGGGCGATCGCAACTCCCGGCCACGCGCCCGACCATGTCTGCCTGATGACCGCCGACCGGGTCTGCTTCAGCGGCGACCTCGTCCTCGGCGCCGGCTCGACCTTCGTCCCGCCCGACGGCGGCTCCCTTGCCGCCTACATGGACTCCTTGCGCCGCATGCAGGCCGAGCCGATCGAGCTGATCTGTCCCGGCCACGGCCCCTGGATCGAGGATCCGGCGGCGAAGCTGGCCGAGTACGTCGAGCACCGCGAGATGCGCGAGCGAAGCCTGCTCGCCGCCCTCGAGCGGGGCGAGCGCTCGCGCGAGGCCCTGCTCGAGGAGGCGTGGGCGGACGTCCCGCCTGAGCTCCGCCCCGCCGCGGCGATGGTGATGGAGGCCCACCTCGACAAGCTCGCGGCCGAAGACCGCTCCGCGGTCGATCTCTCTCCCTGACCGCCTTGTCGGTTCCGGTGCGAGTTATGTAGTCATAGGTGGCATAAATCGCACCGGAAGCGTCAGACTGGCTGGGCAGCCAGTACGCTTGCTCGATGAGTGGCGGACGAGCGGTGCGAACGGGGTTGCTGGCCGGAGCGGCCGGGACCGGTCTTGCCGCCGCGGCGACCGCTGCCGCCTGGCACTACCTGGCGCGGCGGCCGCTGCCCAAGCAGAAGGGGACGATCGCGCTCGACGGGCTCGAGGGTCCCGTGCGGGTGCGCCGCGACCGTTGGGGGGTGCCGCACATCGATGCCGCTTCCGCCGCCGACCTCTGGTTCGCCGAGGGCTTCTGCCATGGCCAGGACCGACTCTGGCAGCTCGACTTCTACCGCCGCGCGGTCTCCGGCCGGGTTGCCGAGATGGCCGGCGAGGAGGGGTTGCCGATCGATCGGTTGATGCGCACCCTGGGGATTCGTCGCACGGCCGAGCGCGAGGCGGCGACGCTCGCCCCCGACCTGCTCGCCCTGCTCGAGCGCTTTTGCGAGGGAGTCAACGCCGCCGCGGCCAGCGCCAAGGCGATGCCCTTCGAGATGCAGCTGCTGCGGCTGGAGTGGAAGCCATGGCGCCCGGTCGACATCCTCAGCCTCGGCAAGCTGCTCGCCTTCGGCCTCTCGACCAACTGGGAGCGGGAGCTGCTGCGCGCCGACATGGCGCGGGCGCTCGGCCCCGAGCTCGCCGCCAAGCTCGACCCCGCCTATCCGGCTGACAACCCCGTCGTCACCCAGGAAGCTTGGTCGGGCGACGGGCTCGGGATCGTCGAGCAGATCGACGCCGTGCGGCGCTCGATGGGGCTCGCCGCCGAGGCGAGTGGCTCCAATAACTGGGCGATCTCGGGCAAGCACAGTGCCACCGGGTCGCCGCTGATCGCCGGCGACCCCCACTTGCCACCGAGCATGCCGGGCATCTGGTACCAGGTCGGCCTCAGCCTCGGCGACCGCTTCGTCCGCGGCGCCTCGCTGCCGGGAATGCCCGGCGTCTACATGGGCCAGAACAACGATGTCTGCTGGACCTTTACCAACGTCATGGCCGACGTCCAGGACCTCTTCATCGAGCGGGTCGAGGGCGACCGCTACCTCTTCGAGGACGAGTGGCGGCCGCTGGAAATCGTCCGCGAGGAGATCCCGGTCAAGGGACGCGACGCGCCCGAGGTGCTCGACGTCCGCATCACCCACCACGGGCCGCTGGTCAACGAGGCGCTCGGCGCCGACGAGGGCGAGCCGCTGGCGCTGCGCTGGCAGACGCTCGACCAGCCGACAGCCTTCCCCGGCATGTTCGACCTGCACGGCATCACCTCCGGGCCGGAGCTGGTCGCCAAGCTCGAGGGCCATAGCTCGCCCGCCTCAAACCTGATCTGGGCCGACCGTCACGGCTCGATCGGCTACAAGCTGATCGGCCGCCTGCCGCTGCGCAAGGGTGGTTGCCCCGACCTGCCCAAGCCGGGCTGGACGGGCGAGTTCGAGTGGGAGGGGACGATCCCCTACGACGAAATGCCCGAGGTGGTTGATCCTGAGAGCGGCTTCCTCGTCACCGCCAACAACCGCATCGTTGGCGACGAGTACCCGCACCACATCACCAGCGAGTGGCTCGACGGCTTCCGCGCCGAGCGGATCGAGCAGCTGCTGCGAGCCAGCGACGAGCACGACATCGACGACTTCGAGGCGATGCAGTCCGACAACCTCTCGCTGCCCGGGATCGAGGCGGCAAAGCGGTTGGGGCGGCTGACGCCGCGGGGACAGCGGGAGAGCAGCGCGATCGAGCGCCTGCGCAGCTGGGATGGGCGGCTCGATCCCGACTCGATCGCCGGCACGATCTACCAGGCCTTCTTGCTGCGCCTGGCGCGCGAGGTGGCCCGCGCCGCGATCGGCGACCGCGACCTCAGCGAGCGCTGGCTCGACCGCGCCGACAACGGCTTCACACCCCACGTCACCTCGCCCTGGCGCTGGCACTCGCACCTGATGAAACTCTGGGAGGAGGGGGACGAGGAGCTGATCGGCCGGCCCTGGGAGGGACTCGTCCTGGAAGCGCTCAGCGGCGCCCTCGACGATCTCAGCGAGCGCTTTGGCCCCGATGCCGAGGGCTGGCGCTGGGGCCACGTGCACGAGATGGAGTTCCCCCATCCGCTCGGCGAAGCCAATCCGCTGCTGCGGCGCCTGCTCAGCCGCAGCCTCCGGGCCGGCGGCGCCCAGGAGACGGTGAGCCAGATCGCCTACGACCCCAACAATCCCTACAAAGCCGTCTGGGCGCCGAGCTGGCGCATGGTCGCCGACCCGACCGCGCCCGAGCGCTCGCGCTGGCAGATGTTCACCGGCCAGTCCGGCCACCCCGCCAGCCCCCACTACGACGACCTGCAGGCGGATTGGCTGGAGGGCCGCACCCAGCCGATGGCCGGCGAGGGACCCTGGCGGGAGCTGGAACTGGTCCCCGCCCAGGCTTGAGGCGAGCTGGACCTGCCCGGCCCAGGCCTGACGCGCTCGTACCTGCCCCCAGAGCGAACCGCATCGACTCCCTGCCTGGCCCAGACGTAAAAGTTGATGCAGTTCGGATTTCTCGGGGCCGAATCAAACCGTCGATGCAATTGTTGGGGCGGTATGCGCCAAATTCGTCCAGCCTTGGCGGTATTCGTGCTGCTCGCGATCTGCGCGACGCCCGCCGCCGCCCGAACCGTCCACTTCGACGGCCGCGCACTCGACGTGCCCGCCAGGTGGCCCGTCTACCGCCTCGCCGAGCATCCGCGGATGTGCGTGCGGCTCGATCGCCGCGCCGTCTACCTGGGCACGCCGGGCGCGAGCCAGCGCTGCCCCTCGCACGCGGTGGGTCGCCGGCGGGCGATCCTGGTCGATCCGGCCGCGAGCCCGCGAGCCCGGGCGCAGGCCAGCGCGGTTGCGCCACCCGCGCCGGTCGCCGGCGGCTCCGATGAGTACACGGGCCTCGGCTTCGATGCCTGCGCGGCGCCCTCGGCGCGGACGATGGCGGCCTGGGCGAGCTCGCCATACCGGGCGATCGGCGTCTACATCGGCGGTGCCAACCGCGCCTGCTCGCAGCCCAACCTGACCTCTACCTGGGTCGGCGAACAGGTCGCTGCCGGTTGGCACCTGATCCCGACCTACGTTGGCCTGCAGGCGCCGACCAGCGCCTGCTCCAGCTGCGCCAAGCTCAGCTCGAGCCGGACCACGGCGGCGGCGCAGGGAGCCGAAGCAGCCCGCGACGCGGTCGCCGACGCGCAGAGCGTCGGCATGGGACCGGGCAGCCCGATCTACAACGACATGGAGGCCTACACGCGCACCACCAGCGCCACCGCGGCGACGCTCACCTTCCTCGCCGCCTGGACCACCGAACTGCACGCGCTCGGATACGTCTCCGGCGTCTACAGCTCCGGCGCCTCCGGAATCGCCGACCTCGGCCGCGCGATCGGCGGTCCGTACCTGCTGCCCGACCACGTCTGGTCGGCCAACTGGAATGGCGCCCAGAACACGCTCGAACCGTACCTCCCCTCGACGGCCTGGGCGGCGCACCAGCGCATCCACCAGTACCGCGGTGGCCACAACGAGACCTACGGCCTGATGACGATCAACCTCGACAACAACTACGTCGAAGGGGCGACCGTCGGCGCCCAGACCGCGGCGCCGGAGCTGCCGCCGCTGACCGTCGGCCACATCAAGCCCGAAGCCGGGACCGTGCGCGTCTGGGTCCGCTGCGGCTGGGCTGAAGGCGAAGCCTGCCCCGGCCAGATCATCCTCCGCACCCATGCCAAGCTGCCGCTGCGCGCCCGCCCGGGGGTGCCGACGAAAATCGTCCGCGTCGCCGTCAGCCACCGCACCTTCAGCCTCGCGGGCGGCAAGTCCCACACTTTCCGCATCGCCCTCAACTCCCGCGGCGCGCCGCTGCTGCGCGAACGCGGGACCCTCAAGGCGCAGCTGCTGGTCGCGATCCCCGAAGCTCGAGCGACCAGAGCCGTGAGCCTCAAGCGGGTTCGCTAGCGGCGCCGAGCCACCCGTCTCCCTGGGTGGCGATGCCGGTGAGGAGCTCGACGATCGGCGCCGGCGCCTTGTCGGGCGAGCCGGCGTCAAAAGGGGGTTGCGGGTCGTACTCGATGCCGAGCTGGACCGCCTGGGCAACCTCCGGCCCGGCCTCCCGGCCAACCAGGTGCAGGGCCATGTCGATGCCGGCCGAGACGCCGGCCGCGGTGATGATCTTGCCGTCCTCGACGAAGCGGCCGCCAACCGGGTCGGCGCCGAACTCGCGCAGCTGCTCCAGATATAGCCAGTGGCTGGTCGCCCGCTTGCCCTCGAGCAGGCCGGCAGCGCCGAGCACCAGGGAGCCGGTGCAGACCGAGGTCGTCCATTTGCTCCCGGCGTCGATCCGGCGCAGCCAGGAGAGGACCGCATCGTCGCTCAGCAGCGGCCGGTTGCCCTCGCCGCCGGGCACGAGGACGACGTCGGCCTCGCCCACTTCCTCGAGCGAGTAGTCGGCGCTGAGCCCGAGCGCACCGCTGTCGGTGCGCAGCTGGCCCTTCTCGGGGCCGACGAATTTGACCTCCCAGCCGGGGACGTTGCGCAGGACCTCATATGGGCCGATCGCGTCGAGGGCAGTGAGCTTGTCGAAGATGAGGATGGCTATTTGCATAGGGGCAGCATCGCGGCCTCCGGGTCCTGGGTCGAGTGGCAGGATTGCCAATGTTCGATAGATTTCTGCCATGCACCGCGTAGTAGCTCTCTGTCTCGACGGCCTGGTCGCCTTCGACCTCGCCGCCCCGGCGCAGGCGTTCACGGTCGCGAGCAGCGCAGAGGGCGAGTCGCTCTACGAGTTCTCGACCTGCTCGCTTGGGAGCGGAGAGCTGCGCACGACGACCGGGTTCGCGGTCAGAACGCAGGCGGGCCTGGAGGCCCTGGAGACGGCCGACACCGTGGTCGTGCCCGCCTACTTCGATGTTTTCTCGCCGCCGCCCGCGACGGCGCTGGCCGCGCTGCGCCGGGCTGCGGAGCGGGGCGCCCGGGTGCTCTCGATCTGCACCGGCGCCTTCGCGCTCGCCCACGCCGGCCTGCTCGACGGGCGCCGGGCGACGACCCACTGGGCGTTCGCGGCGGCGCTGGCGGGGCGTTTCCCCGCGATCGAGGTCGACCCGGCCGTGCTCTACGTCGACGAAGGCGCGGTGATGACCTCGGCCGGGCTCAGCGCCGGCATCGACCTCTGCCTGCACGTGATCCGCGAGGACTTCGGCGCGGCGGTGGGGGAGTGGGTCGCCCGCCACATGGTCGCCGCGCCCCACCGCGAGGGCGGCCAGGCCCAATTCATCGAGCGTCCCCGGCTGGTCCGCGACGACGCCGCCGGAAGCTTGGAGGAGACCAGGCGCTGGGCGGCCGAACGCCTCGAGGAGCCCCTCGACGTCGCCGCGATGGCCCGCCATGCCAGCGTCAGTCCCCGCACCTTTGCCCGCCGCTTTCGGGAAGAGACCGGTACGACGCCGCTGCAGTGGCTGCTCGCCCAGCGAGTGGGCGAGGCTCGCCGGCTGCTAGAGGAGACCGAGCTGCCGATCGACGCGGTCGCCTGGCGCGCCGGCTTCGGCACCGCGGCGTCGCTGCGCGACCACTTCCGCCGCGCCACCGCGACCACCCCGACGGCCTATCGCCGTGCCTTCAGGCCACTAGCGGCCTGAGCGTGGCCGCCGTCATCCGGTCAACCCCAGGTAGCGAGCGGCAGGTTGTCCAGGATGATGCGGTCGGCGGTGATCAGCGCGGTGTCGGCGACGATGGCCTGCGCGGCGATCATCCGGTCGAACGGGTCGCGGGTCCAGGTCAGGCCGGCCGCCGTTTGGACCAGCGCCGCCAGCGAGACGTCGGCGGCCTGGAGGCCGATCGTCTTTCGCAGCGCTGAAAGAGGGACCGCCGCCGGCTCCGTGACTCGACCGACTTCGTAAAGGTAGGTCAGCTCCAGCTCGACGATCGGGGATACGAGCGGCTGCTCGGACTCGATCAGCTTGCGCACTTTCGCCGGGATGCGGCGGTCGGCGCCCTCGTAGAGCCAGCCGACGACGTGAGTGTCAAGAAGGATCAGGGTTCCACTCCGAGGACCAGTCGATGTGGACCAGATCGTCGGGGTCGCCGACGATGAAGCCTTCCCGGCGAGGCAGTCGGTCCCAGATCGACCGTTCCTCCTTGGGCGCGACCACAAGCGTCCTGCCATTGCGCTCGATCTCCAGCGGCTGACCGGTCTCGAGAACCTCGTCCAGCATTCGGTAGATGTCGGCGCGGAGTTTGGAGGCTGTGGTGGCCAAGGCGTCCCCTTCGTCTTCGGTACGTACGTCTAGGTAAGGAAGCATACGTACGTTATCACTGAAGACCGATCGCTGAGGGATTTGCGCCTGTGCCGCCATCGGAGATGAGGCTACAAAGCCAAATCCGACGCGTGGTGCGCATAGACGCGTGGAACTGCAACGCGTCTCGAACGCAAATCAGACAGGCTCTCATCGTGAGCCGCCGCGACCAGATCACGCTGAGCGAGGAGGAGCAGCTGGCGCTGCTCGATGGGGAGCGGGTGGCGATCGTCTCCAGCCTCGGGCCGCGCGGCTGGCCGCACTCGATGCCGATGTGGTTCGTGCCGCGCGAGGGCGAGGTCTGGATCTGGACCTACGCCAAGTCGCAGAAGGTGCGCAACCTCGAGCGCGACCCGCGGGCGACCGTGCTGGTCGAGACCGGGCATGAGTACGGCGAGCTACGCGGCGTGATGATCGAGGCCGAGGCGAGTATCCACCGCGACTTCGAGACAGTGCTCGGCTTCGCCGAGGAGCTGACCCTGCGCTATGCCGAGGGCATCTCCTCGGTCGAGGGCGACGCCAAGGCGGCGCTCGAGGCGCAGGCCCCGAAGCGGGTGGCGATCCACTTCAAGCCGGTACGGGTCGCAACGTGGGATCACCGCAAGCTGGGTGGGTCCTACTGAGCCGTTAACGTCCTGGCGATACTGATGTCGCTTCGGCGTGTTAGGAAGTGACCTGCACACGCCCCGCCGCCTCTCCACGCACCGAGTTGAGAACCGCCAAGACCACGATCCTGCTGCTGGCCCTCGCCGCCGCCCTGGTTGCCCCATCGCTGGCCCAGGCGTTGCCGCGAACCTTCTTCGGCATCGCGCCGCAGACCGGACTGAGTGACGCCGACGCCGCCTACATGAAGGCCGGCGGAATCGGCAACGTGCGCTGGCCGGTCAACTGGGCGACGGTGGAGCCGACGGCAAGGGGCGGCTATGACTGGCGCAGCGTCGACCCGGCGGTTGAGGCGGCCGCGCGGCATGGACTGACGGTCCTGCCCTTCCTCTATGGGACGCCGCGCTGGATCGCCAACAAGCCGACGACGCTGCCGATCGACAGCGGCCGGGCGAGGAGGGGCTGGCGCGCCTTCGTCACCGCGGCCGTCGAACGTTACGGACCCGAAGGGGAGTTCTGGAACCTGCACGCGCCCGCTGCCGCGGGGGTCAACTACGTGCCCGCGATCCCGCGCCCGCTGCCGATCCGCACCTGGCAGATCTGGAACGAGGCGAACTTCTTTTACTTCGCCTATCCCGCCTCGCCCAGTCGCTACGTGCGCCTGCTGAAGCCCACCTACGGGGCGATCAAGGCCGCCGACCCGACCGCCAAAGTCATTCTCTCCGGCCTCTTCGGCAATCCCAACGAGGGAGGCAAGCGGGCCATGGACGCGGTTACGTTTCTCGACGCTCTCTACAAAGTGCCAGGGATCAAGCGCTACTTCGACGCTGTCGCCCTGCACCCTTACGCGTTCCACGTCGAAGACCTGGAAGAACTGACCGAGGAGATGCGGGAAGTCGTCGTCGAAAACCATGACCGCACAACGGGTCTCTACGTCACCGAGATGGGCTGGGGTTCGCAGAACGACCCCGGCGTCGTCGCCTTCGAGCAGGGGATCCAGGGCCAGGCCCGCGAACTGCGCAAGGCCTACGGTTACCTGATCGCCAACCGCCACCGCCTCAATCTCAAGGGAACCTACTGGTACTCGTGGAAGGACAACCCCGACTACGTCGCCTGCAGCTTCTGCGACTCGGTCGGCCTCTTCCGCGCCGGCCCGCGCTTTCACCCCAAGCCCGCGTGGCGGGCCTTCGTCGCTCTTACCGGCGGTCGGGCACGGCCCTAGGCCGCGGCTCCGTCATAGACTCGCGGGCCGTGCGCGCAGCTTGGCGGAGTAACAGAGAGACCCAAGAGCGGTGGGCGGTCGCCGGGCTGGTCCTGGCCATGGCTTGCGCGGCAGCTCTCCTGATTTGGGAGAGCCGTGGATTGACCCTGATGTTGGACGAGTGGTCTTGGGGGTTTGGTGGACGGACCAATCTCGACCTGCATGCCTTCGTCGATCCGCACAACGGGCATTTCGTCGCCGTTTTGGTCCTGATCACAAAGGGGGCGCTGCAGGTGTTTCACGCCGACGCGGCGCTGCCCCTGCGGCTGCTCTCCGTCGCTCTGCACCTGGCCGTGGGCGGCTGCCTCTTTCTGCTCATGCGCAAGGCGATCGGCACCGTGGCAGCGGTCATACCGACGGTCCTCGTCCTCTTCCTCGGCGCCGCGAACGACGGCATCATCGGCTCTCATGGGATGTCGGTGACGATCACGGTGCTCGCCGGCCTCGCCGCCTGGCTGGCGATCGAGCGCCGCCGGCTGGCCTGGGACGTGGTGGCCGCCGTCCTGCTGACGGTCGGCGTCGCGACGGAGTCAACCGTCCTGCCCTTTGTCCTTGGTGCGGCGACGATGATCGCGTTGGACAAAGAGTCGCCGCGATCGAGGTATTGGGTCGCGATCGTCCCTCTTGCGATCTACGTGATCTGGTGGCTCGGTTGGGGCCATACCGAAGAGAGCGACGTGGCAATAGCCAACGTCGCCGGCCTTCCTTCCTTCGCCTTTGACTCGCTTGCCGCGTCCCTCGCCTCGATCGCGGGCCTCTTCACGGTAACAGGCAGTCGCACGGTCGGTTTCGACCTCTCGGCCGGCCAAGCCTTGGCCGGCGGCATGCTCGCAGTGCTGCTTGGCCTCGTCCTCGCTCGGCGCTATCGCCCCGGCGCCGCCAGCCTGGTCCCCCTGATCACTCTCCTCGCCTTCTGGCTGTTGACCGCAACCGTTGCCAGCCCGGCTCGCGTGCCGTGGTCGAGCCGCTATCTCTACATCAGCGTGATCCTGCTGCTCCTCGTCTTCGCCCAGGAGATCGGCGCTTCTCCGCTCAGGCGCCGGGCGGCTCTAGCGCTTTCGGCGATTTGCGCATTTTCGTTGCTGCCGAATATCCGTGAGATCACCTACGCGGCTGACGGCATCCGCATACAGGGAGAAACCAATCGCGCCGTGATGGGCGCCGCCGATTTGGTGATCGGCGAAGCGCGGGGATCGACCCTGCTCGAGGAGCCCGCTGACGTCGTCGGAGGACAGACCGCGGACCTCGCCTTCTCGCTCGAAACGTATGAAGCGTCGAAGGACCGATTTGGTGCGCCGGCTTTCTCCGTGGCGCAGATCGAAAGCGCGGGGACGATGGCCCGGGGAGCCGCGGATCATTTCCTCGCACGGGCCCTTTCGATCGAAGTCGTGCCCGCGTCGGGGCCACCTCGGCCACTGCCGGTCCCGGTCGGGGTATCGCAGAGCGGAGGGACAGTTGAGCCCGCCGCGGGCTGCCTTCGGTTCGTCCCGCTCGCCTCTGGCGCCCAACTGAGCCTGAGGCTTCCGGCCAGCGGCCTTTGGGTCCGGCCGGCGGTCGGTTCGCCGGTGCCGATTGGCGTCCGGCGCTTCGACGACACATTCGGCGTAGCCATCGATGCAGCCCTCGGCGGCCGAGCCTCCATCCTCACCCTGCCGTCTGCGCCCGCCTCGAGGAGCTGGCAGGCGCAGCTCACGCCTACCCAGCCACTACTACTCTGCGCGGCGTGACAACCCTCTCGCTCGTCATGCCGGCCTTCAACGAGGAGGCCCGGCTGCCGGCCCTGCTCGACGTCCTCGCCGGCAGTGCCGACGCCGCCGTGGCCGACGCCGGGCTCACCCTGCTGGAGACCCTCGTGGTCGATGACGGCAGTACGGACGGCACGCGGGAGATCCTTACCGCCTCCTCCCAGCCAAAGCTGGTTCCCGTCGTCGACTACAACGAGAACCGCGGCAAGGGCGCCGCGGTCGCCGACGGCTGCCGGCACGCGCGTGGTGATTACGTGCTGCTCGCCGACGTCGACCTGTCGACCCCTCTCGGCGAGCTTGCCAAGCTGACCGAGGCGATCCGTGCAGGGGCCGACCTGGCGATCGGCTCTCGCGCCGTCCCCGGCGCCATGGTGGAGCGGGGCCCTGCCCACCGCAAGCTGACCGGCAAGGTTTTCAGCAGCACGGTCCGAGCGCTGACCAATCTCGACGTCCGCGACACTCAGAACGGGTTCAAGCTGTTGCCGACCGAGGCGGCGAAGGAGCTGTTCGCCGAGCAGCTCTGCCCCGGCTTCGCCTTCGACGTCGAGCTCTTGATGCGGGCGAAGCTGGCCGGACTGCGCATCGCCGAGGTCCCGGTGCTCTACGTGCACGACGAGCGCTCCCGGGTCCAGGTGGGCCGGGCGAGCGTGCAGATGCTGCGCGACGTCGCCATGCTCGCCCGGCGGCTCAGGCCACGTGGCGCGGCCGGCACCGTCCCGGTCGCCAACCGGCGTTGGCTAGGCGACCTTTCGGCAGACGATCCCGATTGACACGCCGGCTGGCAGCCTGACGCCGGCCCGGATCAGCCGAGCCTCGAAGCGCATCGGGAGCGACAAGGGTGCGTTGAGGGTCGCGGGGGTTCGCTCGAGGTCTGCCTTGGGTCCGTTGGACCGGCGCGGGAGACGCTTGGCGACCGCGATGGGTGGCAGCAGGATCGAGTTGAAATAGGTGGCGGTCCGCGTCTCCCAGCCGCAACGCTCGACGGCCTGGCGCAGCCCTGCCCTCGTGTATCGCCGCTGGTGATGGAGGTTCTCATCCTCTTCGCTCCATAGCCATGTGTAGGCGGGGACGGTGAGAAGCATCGCGCCGCCGTTGGTCGTCACTCGCCAGAGTTCTCGAAGCGCCTGCTGTTCGGCGGCGATGTGCTCGATGACATCCGTGGCGGCGACGAGATCGAACTCGCCGTCCTCAAATGGAAGCGACTCCAGGCCTGCCTGCTGCACGGACTCCAGGCCGCGCTCTTGGCAGAATCTCACCGCGTCGGCAGAGGGGTCTACGCCGACGGCGTCGCCGAGACCCGTAAAGCGCTGAAGATTGCCGCCCGTGCCGCAGCCCGCATCGAGGATCCGGGGCCGGGGGGGCAGGTCCGTACTCGCCAGAAGGGCCTCGACAACCGCCCAACGGCCTCGGAACCACCAGTGTTCGTCCTCGACCGCGTAGTGCGCGCGGTACGCGCCCTCACGCATCGCGGTTGACGGCCCTCTCCCGTCGTTCAGCTCGCCCTGTCGAGTTGCCGGTCATTCCTCAGATCCTTTGAACATCGCTCCACGGCACCGCCTTGATGGTCTCCTGGCTTTCACCGGATGCCTGGCTCGGACGCCTCGAGGTTAGAGAATGTCGCTCCGGACTGCTCGGCGAGCCGTCCGCGGCAAGCTCATAGAATGGCGCGCCTTGGCTGCCGCCCAACTCTCATTTGAACGCGTAGACCGGCGGCGCCTGGGGATAGTCGTCTTCTCAGCGGCCGTTCTCGCCTCCTTCGCCTACGCACTGTGGCTTGGACACGGTCAGACGCTGATCCTCGACGAGTGGAAGTTTCTCCTGGATAGTCGCAAGTGGTCCGTAGCAATGCTGGAACCGGACAACGGTCACCTCATACTTCTTCCTTACGTGGTGTCGAAGCTCGTGTATGGCACATTTGGGCTTTCATCCCATTTGCCATCTCAGCTTGTCGCCGTATTTCTCAATGCGGTGATCGCGGCACTGCTTTACGTATTCGCCCGGAGAAGCATTGGGCCGTTGTTTGCTCTCCTTCCCGGGGTTCTGATGCTCTTCTATGGAACCAGTTGGGATGCGATCGTTATCGGCTACCAACTGCCCAACCTGCTCACGATGGCAGCGGGGCTTTTCGCACTCCTCTTCATCCGAAGAGAAGACCTGCGGGGTGACGCCCTGGCCTGCGTTGCGCTTTTCCTCTCACTCGCCTCCTTCTCCGTTGGCGTTGCATTCGTGGTGGGGGTTGCGGTAGCACTTCTCCTACGCGGTCGAGCCGCCGCGATCTCGCGTGCGTGGGTTGTGCTTCTTCCAGTGTTCTTCTACGCCGTGTGGTTCGTCTGGTCGATTCACCTTCGCCAGTCCGAAGGGTCGATCTACAATGTGGGAGCGCTTCTTTCGGGGATGTTCGATCAACTCGCGGCAGTGCTTGCGGGCATCACCGGTCTCGCGACCGCGCCCGGGATCAGGGATCTGACGACCGTCGTCGAAAGGCCCGACTGGGGACCCGCGCTTGTGATTCTCGCCCTGGTCGGTGCGGCGCTTTGGCTGAAGGACAAACGGCCGACTCCGTCGCTTATCGTCGCGTCGTCGGTCCTGGTTGCCTACCTGGCGGCGATCGCGCTTGGGCTCAATATCGAAGGCCACCGGGTGCCAAACGCCAGTCGCTACGTCTACATGGGCACCGTGCTGACACTTCTGGTGTTCATCGAGCTCTTCAGAGGCATGAAGCCGACGAGGGGTTGGGCCGCCGTGCTCGCGATCGCCTTCGTGTTCTCGCTGCTCGCGAACGGTGCTGTCATGGGGATGGGCGGCAAGCTGGTCAGGCTTGAGTCGGCGACGAACCGTGCTCAGCTTGGCGCTCTCGAGACAGCCCGGAATCGAGTTTCGAACGATTTTGTGATCGAGTCAGCAGAACACACCACGATGTCGAACCCGGACATGCTCTTCGATGCAGGTGCCTACTTCGAGGTGACAGATTCGCTTGGGTCGTCTGCCTATTCTGAGGGCCAGCTCGAAGGTGCCCCCGAGCAGGCACGGGAGGCGGCTGACATGCTGCTTGCGCGCGCCCTGCCCATTTCCGTCCGTCCGGGCTTTCATCCCGCTCGCGGGGCCTCGATCGCAGTGGTCGAAGGCGATGGCAGCCGCCGTGGCAACGGCTGCCTCCTTGTCACGCCTCGCGCGGGCTCGAGCCGGGTTGTGGTCAAAGTGCCGAGCGGCGGCTTGAGTTACAGCGTTGCCCCCAAAGAGCAGCCCGAATTGAAGCTGAGGCGCTTCGGGGAAGGGTTCGCGGTCGTGCCTGAACTTCCGCTCGGCTCCGCCCGGGTGGAGATACCCACGGACCGATCGGATCGCCCGTGGCAAGCGGAACTGGTCACGGCGTCCAGGCTCGAACTCTGCCCTTAGACCAACCCTGGCGCCCGAGTGCTCAGGTCCGATGTCGTTGCCGACGCAGGGCGAGGGCTTCCCGTGCCGAGATGTCGAGCAGACCCTCCCGCGGGACCGGGCGCGGCGTTACAGCACGCCCGTCTCGCCAGCCGCGCAGTCTCGCCCGGGCGCCCTGCGTCGTGCGCTCGAAGACGACCTGGCCGGCGCAGATCGCGGCCTCGACCGCGACTGCCCGGGTCAACAGGCGCGGCCGTCTGTCAAAGCCGTAGGCCCGCAGCAGGTAGCCACGGCTCCAGCCGGTCATCGCGTACTTGCGGCCAGTGTTGGCCCCTAGCGTTTCCGAGTAGGCGTGGATTCCCCTCGCGCTTGGCGCCAGGCGGCAGTCGAAGCCGGCTAGGCGCATCCGCAGCGCCAGGTCCAGGTCCTCGTAGTAGAGGAAGATCCCCTCGTCGAAGCCGCCGACCTGCTCGAAGGCGCTGCGCCGGTACAGGGCCGCTCCGCCGGTCGGCCCCAGTGGATCGCCGGCCGACCCGAGCACCTCGACCGGTTCCCCGTTGAGGTAGTCGAAGGCGAGCAGCGTGCGGTCGGCAACGACCCCAGCCGAGTCGATTCGCCCCGGGTCGGCTTCGCTCAGCAGCACGCCGGCGACCATGCCGACCCCGGGGGTGAGCGCCCCGGTTAGGCCGGCGATGAAGCCGGGCTCGGCCGAGACGTCGTCGTTGAAGAAGACGATCGGGTCGCCAGGCACTTCGCGTACGGCACGGTTGAGGGCGGCGCCGAATCCGAGGTTGACCCCGAAGGCGACCGACTGCACCCAGGGAAAGCGACTGCGAACCAGTTCCTCCCCGAGGCCCTCGGTGCTGTTGTCGACGACCACGACCCGTGGTCTCGGCTCCTGCTGCTCCAGCGATTCGAGCGTTTGCGCGAGCCGCTCGCCGGCGCGCAGGGTCGGTATGTAGACGGTCGTCTCCATCTCTCCTACGCCGGAGCGCCTCCCGGCAGCATCGGTCGGATCAGCTGGAAAAGCGAGCGCATCTCGCTGCGGGAGAAGACGAGTTGAAGTGGGAACCACACCGCGATGACCGTGAGCAGCGCGACTGCCAGCCCGACTGCGTCGTTATCGACGCCGACCAGCTGCGCGGCCAACACGGCGACACCTGAGATCAGCGACATCTTCAGGACGAAGAGAAGAGAACGCCTGATCGTGGGGTGCGTCCGGACCGCCAGGACAACCATCGCGCCCAAGCTCGAGACGGTGAGGGCGAGACCGATCCCGGTCTCGCCCAGGGAGGTGGTGAGCGTGATCGCGATGGCAATGGCGAGCAGCGCTTCGAAGGCGCACGCCCCGATGACGGATCCGACTGCCCCCTCCGCGAGCGCGTAGCCGATCATCGTCGCGTTGGCGCTGGCGGCGATCATCATTCCGAGCGAGCCGGCGAGGACGACGTCGGATGTCGGCATCCAGGTATCCCCAAGCACGACCCCGATCAGCGGTTGCACCGCGCCGGCGACCAGCGCCAGCGGTAGGCCGGCGACGATCGTCGTGTAGAGAGCGGCGCGCGCGGCGCGGCTTGGGCGCAGGCCCTGGCTGCGCGAGAGCGCCGGGAAGGAGACCCGCGCGACCGCGCCCGTGAGTGCGATCGGGAACGAGAACAGGCGCTTGGCCATCGCGTAGAAGCCGGCGGAAGCCGAGCCGCCGACAGCGGTGAGCGCCGCCACGAAACCGACTTCCTGCATCACGTTGATCGCCTGAACGAGGGTGATCTGTGCTCCGAATTTGAGCATCGGACGCAGCGGGTCCAAGCGCAGTCTCGGCCTGCGGGCGAACGGTTGCAGGGCCCAGGCGGCGGCCATGCTTGCGAGCGCTCCGACGGGCACCGCTCCGGCGAGACTGAAGGCACCGAATCCGGCGAGCGCGCCGGCGAGGGCAAAGGCGTTGAAGGTGAGGGTGTCGGCCGCCTCGACCAGGGCGACGCGTCCGAACTGGAGATGGCGCTCCAGCAGCGCCGTCGGCACCGCCCTTCCGGAGTAGAGCGGCATCGCCACCCCGGCGACGGCGACCACTCTGAGGGCTTCGCTGTCGAAGCCGAGCGCCGGCGCCAGGGCGAAGGCGACCGCGAAGAGCGTGCCCGAGACCAGCAGCGACGTCGACAGCATCGCGCCGCCCATGGCCGCCTGCTGCTCGTCGGATGGCTCGTCGGCCTGGCCGATCAGCGCGGCTGGCATGCCCAGCTCCGCCAGTCGTTGCCCGGCCAGCTGAATCGACAGCGCCAGCGCGAACATCCCGTAGTCGGCGGGGGTCAGCAGCCTCGCCAGCACGACGGTCACGCCGGCCGTCAGCAGCTGCAGGCCGAGCGTCCGGCCGACCAGGACACCGACGCCGCGCGCCGCCGAAGCACCGAGGGCGGCAGGCTCGGGCGGCTGGGCGGCCTCGAAGCCGTACCCGAGGTCCTCGCCTACGTCATCGCGCTCGGGACGCAGGCGTTTGTCGTCGCTCACCGGATTTGTACGCTTGGATCGCGAATCATCGCTAGGTCAGGCCTTGCCCCCAGGCGATAGCGTCTGGCTGCGAGGGCTTTGAACCAGGCATTGAAGCAAGGGATGATGGAACAGGGGGCGCCCTCGGCGGCTGGACCCGCGCCGCGCCTCTCCAGGCTGCCTGCCTGGATCGTCGCGCTTGCCGTGGTCATCGCCTACATCACGCTGATCACCGGCGACACCTACCTCGGTCCCATCCCGCTCAAGCTGTTCCTCGTGGCGGGGGCGGTCGTGGCCTGGTGGCTCCAGGTCGGTCGAAGGCGGGCACTGCGCGATTACCAGTTCGCGATCCCAGTCCTCCTCTTCGCGATTGCGATCCCGGTGATCTGGTCGCTGGTGGGCGCGGCGCACACAGTCGGGGACGATCCGGCTGGCCTCCACGGCTTGACCTGGACGATGCAGGAGGCCAGTCGCTTCGCCTACCTGCTGCTCTATTTCCCGCTCTTGGACGCGCGCCGGCTCTTCGGCAGCCGAGGCGTTGACGTCTGGCTCTTCCCGGTGTTCGCTCTATGCGGGGTCACCATCTTTCTCTTCCTCTCGCACTACCTGATTGGCGAACCGGGAAATACCCCCAGCTTCCTCATCTTCAAGGGGGTCTTCGGGTACAACCCCGGGGGCTTCCGGGTCTTCATCGGCAACCAGGTGCTGTTCGTTGTCGCCACCGCCTTGCTCTTGGCGGAGCTCGCCTCGCTGGGTCCCACGCGCATGCGCGCCGCCGGGTTGGCGCTCCTGATCGCCGGCACCTACCTCTCGCATACTCGCGGCATCTGGCTCGGCATGTCGATCGTCTGCGCCGGCGTCTTGCTGGTCGTGTTCTGGCGCGAAGTCGATGCCTACAGACGGCGCTTGATCATGCGCGGGGTCTTCGTAGTCGCCCTGCTCGGAGTCGTGGTTGGCATTGCGATGCTCTTCGGTGCCCTGCCCCGGCCCTCCTTCCTCGGCGACACCTCGGCCGGCCTGCGGGAAACACAAGCGCCCAAGCTGTGGGACGCCTTCAAGCAAAACCCGGTAATCGGCGATGGCCTCGGCGCCTCGGTTCGGCCGCGCTATGTGCGGGATCCCGCGGCGCCCTGGTCTTACGAGTTGACCTATCTGCAGTTGCTCTTCCAGATGGGGGTCCTGGGCTTGCTTGCGGTTCTCGCCCTGCCCCTCGCCGTCATTCGCCGCGGATTGAGTGAAGCCGGGACAGGTGCGCTGCGGGCGGCGCCGCTGGGGGGTGCGATGGCGATCCTCGGGATCCTGGTCGCCAGCGCCACGAACCCTTACCTGCTCGCGAGCTTCGGCATGCTCTGCGTCGCGATCGGTCTCTCGCTGGTCGCCCGAGCCGAGCCGGCGCAGTCGGCTTAGCTCAGGGCAGCGGCACTGGCACCAGGCGCAGGCGCCCATGCCGGATTTCGGTCATCAGCACGGCGCCGCCGTGCTGATCTGACTGAAAGACGAAGCGCCGGGTCAAGCCATCTCGTTCGGGAAGTTCGGTGCCAGCGTGGAGCGCGAACCGGTGAAACCCGGAACGGCCCGAGAGGATGTGCACCTCGGTCTGCCCGGTGCCAGTTCGCGTCCCCCGGGTCACCAGCACGAGGCTTGGCTTTGGCGAGCGCCTGACTCCCACGTCTAGCCACCAGTCGCGCCGAGAGAGCTGTTTTGAGATCGATCGCTTAATCGACGTTTCAAAGGCGAGCTTCTTGAAGCCGGTCTCTCCCGAGTAGACCCTGATCTTCCATGGGCGGCGGCTCTGCGGGTGGCGCCGGTTGACGTCGCGGTCGAGCACGAAGAGGTCTGGACGGGATCCGGCCCAGCGGGCGACGACGAAGTCCCTGCGATCGCTCCTCAGTGGCGGGACCGGGACCCTGGACTCGAGCAGCTGGTGCCCGGTTCGCAGCGAGGTCAGGCGCAGCAGGGGCGAGCGGCGCGGCGAGGAGAGAGCGAAGAGCGCCGGCCCGGCGCCCCGCCAAGCTTCGATGTCGAACGGTGCTCCCTCGACGGTGCCCAAGGTCGTGCGCAAGCGGGGGGTGAAAATCCGGCGCCTCACTCCCCGGCCACTGTGCGGTGGAGGCAACTGCGCTCCGACGATCCGAGTCGCATCGTCGTGGCTGCTGAGGATCCAGAGGTTTGCCGGGCTGGTCGGGTCGGTGCTGGTCACCACCGTCGACCCCGGCGCTACCGTCGCCCCGACGAGTCGCTTCGGCGACAGTGTCCCCAGGTATTGGGAAGACACCCTCGGCAGCAGCGTCAAGTCGAACAGGGCCAGCGCCCAGACGATCAACGACACCGCCAGCACGGCGCCCCGGCGAGAGCCCGGCTTCATCAGGGCAGCGGCACCGGCACGAGGCTGAGGTGCCCGTCCTTGTTCCTCACCATGTAGACGGTGCCGCCGCGCCGTTCCGACTCGAATATGAACTGCCGCTGCAGGCCGATCCGATCCTTTAGTTCCGTGCCCGACTCGAGCGTGAAGCGGCGGAACCCGGAGTGGCCAGAGAGGACGTGCACCTCGGTCTGGCCGGTGCCGGTTTCTCCCTTCGTCATCAGCACCACGCTTGCCTTTGGCTGCCGCCGGTTGCCGACTTCTATCCAAAAGTCACCTTGGGAAAAATCCCTGGAGAGCCGTTTTTTGAGCGAGGCTGCGAAGGCGAGTTGCTTGAAGCCGGTCTCTCCCGCGTAGACCCTGATCTTCCATGGGCGGCGGTTTTGCGGGTGGCGCCGGTTGACGTCGCGGTCGAGCACGAAGAGGTCTGGACGGGATCCGGCCCAGCGGGCGACGAAGAATTCTCTGCGGTCGCTTTCCTGGACCGGGAGCGGCAGCTTGGATTCGAGCAGGATCTGCCCGGTCTTCAGCGAGATCAGTCGAAGCAAAGGCGACCGGCGGGGGGAGGAGGCGACGAAGAGCGTGGGTCCGCCGCCCGGCCAATCTTCGATGTCGACCGGAAGCCCCGCTGGGCTCGGCAGCGTCGTGCGCACGCTTGCGGTCAGAGTCTTGTCGCGCCCGCCGCGACGGCTGTGCACGATGGGCAGCGGCACTCCGACGACCTGCGTGGAGGTCCCCTTACGGCTGAGAATCCAGAGGTCTGCCGGGGTGGCGGGATCGGTGCTGGTAAACAGCGTTGCCCCCGGCGGCACCGTAACGTCAGCGAGTTGCTTCGGCGGCAGCGTTCCGAGGTATTGGCCGGCCACTCTCGGTAGCAGCGTCAGGTCGAACAGCGCCAGGACCCAGACGATCAACGAGACCGCCAGCACGGCGCCCTTGCGCCCTCGGAACGCGGCCGTGATGCGATTCACCTCAGTCTCCGGACGCCGCTGGGCGAGGGCTCGGCGTCATCGGCGCCGTCGCCCTGAGGCGCTTCGAGAGGCCGAGCAGCAGCGGCGTGACGGTCGAGAGCCTCCGATGGTGCTTGTCGATGTATCGCTCCACCGACTCGAGCCGCATCGCTCGCAGCAGCGGGCGGTCTATCTGGACAAAAGAGCTTGCCCCGGCATGCCCGACCCGCGCCGATCCCACTACGAGGTTGCGGTAGCCCTGGTCGTGCAGCCGTTTGGCAAGGTCGACGTCCTCGTACCAGAGGAAGAAGCCATCGTCGAAGCCCTGCATTGAGTCCCAGGTGTCGCGTCGCATCACGAAACAAGCGCCAGAAGGCTGGCCCACGGCCTTGACCTCCCCGGGCGCTGGAGGTGGGACGGGACCACGGGAGAACGTGCCGGCGAAGATCCGCCCCGCCATCGTTATCCCGGTCGGCAGTCGCGAGTGGTAGCGGTCGGTTTTGCCGCCAAATGCAGGGCCGACCATTCCGGCCCGCATCTCCTCCTGGGCGACCGCTGCGAGTGTCGCCAGTGCCCCGGGCTCGGGGAGGACGTCGGCATTGCTTACGCAGATCAGCTCGGCGCTGCCATCGCGAAGGGCCAGATTGGCCGCCCGCACGTTGCCGTGGTTCTCCTCCTGCAGAACTAGGCGAACCCCATCCGGGCATCTTTCGTCCAGCCGCCGGCGCTGCTCAGGTTGTGACGCGTTGTCGGCAATCGTCATCCGCGCCTCGT
>Ga0157374_10001184_pt1 | contig 22269 bp, 24 predicted proteins | sample M25metaG_FD_115308 | JGI IMG/M metagenome (GOLD analysis project Ga0157374, IMG submission 115308) | Miscanthus rhizosphere microbial communities from Kellogg Biological Station, Michigan, USA - M2-5 metaG | ecosystem: Host-associated > Plants > Roots > Rhizosphere > Soil | place: USA: Michigan... | reverse complement strand
GTGGCTAACGCCAGTCCCATCGTAGAAGTAGAAGCGAAAATACCTGGTCAAAAAGAAACTTTGCGCATTCTCGGCATCGATGTTTTTCGGGCAGTGGCCGTTCATCCCAACGTAATCGGCAATGTCGCGAAATCATCGGCCAACGATAACAGCGATGCGCCGCCTGCGTTATTAGATTCCGATGCGATTTTTCTTTCACCGGCGGCGATGCGCTGGCTGCATGTCGAAGTGGGACAAAACCTCGCGGTGCAATCAGGATTGCAAACTATTCAATTACACGTTGCCGGCACGCTTCCCAATGCCGGCGCCGGCTTGAAAATAGCGTCGATGGATATCGCCGCTGCGCAGTGGCGACTCCATCGTCTAGGACTCTTATCGCGTATCGATTTGAAACTACGGCAAGGCATTAACATCAATGAATTCCGCCACCGTTTAAGCGCATTGTTGCCGGCTGGCATCGTGGCCGATACACCGGAACATACACAGATCCGCATTGCCAATTTATCTCGCGCTTATCGAGTGAATCTTAATGCGCTGGCGCTAGTCGCATTATTCACCGGCGGATTTTTGGTGTTTTCCAATCAAGCCTTGTCGGCCGTACGGCGTCGGGCCGAAATCGCATTGTTGCGTGTGATCGGCATGACACGTTTCGATATCGTGCGATTGTTATTAACGGAAAGTTTAATCGTTGGTGTGCCGGGCAGCGTACTGGGGCTCATCGTCGGTTATGTTATTGCCGATCTCGCATCGACACAGATAGGCGGCGATCTCGGCGGCGGTTATTTCAGCGGCGTCGTACCGCAATTACATCTCGATCCTATAGCTGCTCTCGCTTTTTTCGCATTAGGACTTATCGCAACATTGGCCGGTAGTTTTGCGCCGGCGTTAGAAGCCGCTCACGCGCGACCGGCCGCAGCGCTGAAAGCCGGCGACGAAGAAACCGCATTAAGGAAAGTACGAGCGCCCTGGCCGGGACTGATCATCATCGGCATTGGCGCTTTACTTACAACTATGGGACCGATCGATGGCTTGCCGTTACCGGGTTATGGGGCAATCAGCTTGCTGCTCATCGGCGGCATTGCGTTGGTGCCCTATCTGGCGCAATTTTTTTTGTCGCACATGCCGACGCCGTCACAACCTATATTGCAATTGGCCATTGCTCAATTGGCCGGTGCTCCAGGCCGCGCATCGATAGCGCTTGCCGGCATTGTGGCGAGTTTTAGCTTAATGGTGGCGATGGCAATCATGATTGCTAGCTTCCGCGATTCGGTCGATCAATGGCTCACGAAACTACTTCCGGCGGATATTTATATGCGTGCCGCCGGAAGCGGCGATAGCGGTTTTCTGCCGGCGGACGACATAGCTCGCATCGTAAACACACCTGGTGTAAGTCGCGCTGAGTTTCTGCGCGTCGATCAATTACCGCTCGATCCCGACAAACCACCGGTTACCTTACTCAGTAGAGCTATCGATGCCGCTAATCCTTCTGCGCGTTTGCCGCTCATTGGCATCACCGCACCGATTCAATCGAATGGACCGCCACCTATTTGGATATCGGAAGCAATGGTCGATTTATATGGATTTCATGTTGGAAAGATCGTGCAATTACCCATAGGTGGTCGAGAGGTTTCTTGCGTCGTGGCCGGCGTATGGCGCGACTACGCGCGGCAACATGGGAGCATCGTGATAAGAAATACGGACTATCAAAAACTCACCGGCGATTCCATGACCAATGACGCTGCACTTTGGGTGATGCCGAGTGTTTCCACCAGCCAGTTAATCGCTGCGCTACGCGCAAACTTATCCGGCGGCGAACAACTCGAATTTGCCGAACCAGGTGAAATCCGCGCAGTCACGTTGCGGATTTTCGATCACAGTTTTGCCATTACTTATGTGCTTGAAGCGGTCGCCATACTGATCGGCTTAGCCGGTGTCGCAGCAAGTTTCAGCGCACAAGCGCTAACACGTGCACGTGAGTTCGGCACCCTTCGTCATATCGGTATGACACGGCTACAAATCGCGGCGATGCTAGCGGCGGAAGGCGGCCTATTGGCTATTCTTGGTATCGCCGTCGGCTTTGCGCTGGGCTCGATCATTAGTTTGATTTTGATTCAAGTGATCAATCCCCAGTCCTTTCATTGGACCATGGATTTGCATATGCCTTGGTATCTATTAGCATCGCTCGCCTCCGCGCTCTTCTTCGCAGCCGTCGTCACCGCCATCATTAGTTGTCGTCGTGCAATGTCAAAAGCGGCTATCGCAGCGGTCAGAGAGGATTGGTAATGCGTTTACGGTTGATATCACTGGCTCTGCTGCTTTTTTGCATACCGCATCTAGTCATCGGCGCATCGCCGGTTTTTCCTGATGTAGTCGCTGGCTATTCCATGCGATTCCCCCGTGATTTCGGTGCCCATCCCGACTATCGCCTCGAATGGTGGTATGCCACCGGATGGTTAACAACCGACGATGGAAAATTTATGGGCTTTCAAGTGACCTTCTTTCGCTCACGATTGAATATCGATGCGGCTAACACCAGCACGTTTTCTCCACAGCAATTAGTATTTGCCCATGCCGCATTGTCCGATCCGGCAGAAGGGCATTTGCTGCATGACCAGCGCATCGCTCGTACCGCATTCGACTTAGCCGGTGTAAAAGAAAACGATACGAATACTTGGATAGATGACTGGCGATTTACGCGCAAGGACGAAAAATATAACGCTGTCATTCATGCTCGCGAATTCGCATTGCAGCTCACGTTGAAACCGACACAACCGTTGCTACTACAAGGCGATAAAGGCTTCAGCCGAAAAGGACCGTTGCTCACACAAGCAAGTTACTACTACAGCAAACCCCATCTTGATGTTATCGGCGACATCACTCGCAATGGAAAAAAAACACCGGTGCGCGGCACCGCGTGGTTGGATCATGAATGGTCTACCGCTTATCTTGCTAAAGATGCTATCGGTTGGGATTGGACAGGCATTAACTTAGACGATGGCGGTGCACTCATGCTCTTTCGCATTCGCGGTAAAGACGGCGGACTGTTATGGGCGGGTGGCACATTGCGTAAAGCCGACGGCAGCATGACGGTTTTCCAGCCAAGCGATATTGGCTTCACTCCGATTAAACAATGGCGATCGCCGCATACCAACGCCGTATATCCAATAGCGATGCGTATCAAAGCAAACGAGGAAGTCCTCGAATTGCAACCATTAATGGACGATCAAGAATTGGATAGCCGCGCAAGCACCGGTGCGGTTTATTGGGAAGGTGCTGTAACCGCCATTCGCGATGGCAAACAAGTTGGACGAGGTTATCTGGAACTGACTGGATATTTTAAAGCGTTGAACTTGTAGATGTTTGACCGGATCAGCCGCGAGCGGCCAATCCGGTCTGCCTATTACGGCAGTAACGTACCCATAACCTGCACATTCGCCCCCAGCTCAACTCGCGCACCGCTCCACCATTTCGCTCCGCTATTCCAAATCAAGGTATCACGATGAACAAGATTGCTCTCAGGATCTATGCGCGATAACACTGGACGGACCGAATATCACCGATTGCGTAAAGCTTGGCGTGCTGGACTGACCGCCGCTGATGCTACGAATTTCATCCATACTGGCACTGGGTATCTTCGGAAAATCGTGAATGACGATCAGATGGTATTGGTCCAATTTAGATAGCCAAGCATCACTGCCGAATGGATTCGTATAACCGATGGTACCGGTTCCAATCAGCTCTTCGACGGAGATTAATTTGTAGCATACAGGCTCGGCGGCTGAAACAGCGCCCCCCTAACGGCAATCTAACATCAACGTTAAAGAGATAGCGCACATGTTTACCTGCTTTCACCACATCGATCACGCCACGATTGTAAGTATTTCATCCAACTATTTAAATTCGGTTGAATCTCAGAATTCTTTAATTCTGCCAATGTTCACCCACGCCCAAACTGGCTCGTTCAAGCATTTATAGCTGCAAATATTGGCTGCAGTGGTATTGTTATGAAGGAGGCTGCTGCTGTAAGGCCCTATCGCGTCTACTTTAAAAGACATGCAAGCACACTACCGGAAACCTATATACGCATATTGCCTTATCCAGACGACGGAAATTTATGACTTACGTTGGTACATCTCAGCTAATCGACATTTGCTGCGATGCAAGGTGAGAATAAATTGTTTCACATTTGACTAGTAATTTCCTTGCATTTATTGCGTAAACGCAAGGCGAATACCTGAAAAAAATCGTTACTCGATAATAAGCTTTTTATAAACAGTCCATTGTTGCAAAGACAGTTACTGGCATGCTTAATGCTCATGGTTAACGGACGAACTATCGACTTTGCGAGTTAGGAGTTGGGGCAATGCCGACGCTTTATCAGAGTGCTTGCACTGCGGTGTTTGAAAGTGAAAAACTCGTAGGCCACCGAATACTTTAATGGCCTTACTACGAAAACACTTTCTAAAACAGCCGCAGCACTATAGCTGCACGCCACAAAGGAGAAACAAGCATGAGTGCTGGTGACATTTACGGTAAATCCCCGTTGGGGATGGAGGAAGTGACTAAGCGCAAGATGAAGCTTTCATCACGCGTAAGGACCATGTTGATTCTGGTGGATGGACATGTGCCGCTATTCGTGTTGCAAGAGGAAGCGCAAAAAGTTGGTGCCTCTGCCGACTTCCTGGAGCAACTAGAAGCGATGGGGCTCGTCGTCAAAATCGGCAATGTTTCCGCTAAAGGTGAACGGCCCCCATCTCAAGCCGTCGTAGGAGATGAATTCACCCGTTTTCGTTTAGCGCAAGACTTTATGAACACGACAGTGGTTAACTCCCTAGGCATCAAATCCTTTTTCTTTACGCTCAAGCTTGAACGCGCATCCAATCTCGCCGAACTGCGCGAAATGCAAGACGCCTATCGGGAAGCAATTACGAAAGGGAGCGGTAAAGAAGAAGCGGAGGTTCTTATTGGCCGCCTACAAAAAATGCTGAGCGATCCGCAATCCTCATGAATCGTCCCTAAGAGCACAGCAAATAATCGACACTAACGAAGTTCAAAAAAACCGATTAGTGGGGATACGACTTAAATAAAAAACGACTAAAGATGCCATTGAGAATCGCTCAGCTATCGATATAAAACGAGCATCTCATTTGTTCTAATCGAAATAGCGCTTGGGAGCTAAGCATGGACGAGCAGTGGGTATCGGATCTTTTGCGCGGTTTTCCAATGGCGATAGTGGTGTTAATTTTTAGTTACGCCGCCATCTCGGCAGCACGTCAGCACATCGCCAATGAAAGAACGAAACTCAAATTAGCGCTCTTCGAGAAGCGGCATGAAATCTTCTACGCGACTTGGAAATTTTTGTCCGACTTAGTACAGAAAGATCCGGTCACAAGCACTGACATTTATGTATTTTCCACAAAAACGGCCAGCGCGAAGTTTCTTTTCGGCGACGACATCGTAGAATTTTTGGACGAAGCAATGATGAAAGGCATTCAGCTAGGCACGGCAGAGAGCGCCTTGTCCCGGCCTGCTTCCGAAGAGACCTATAATGCAGTACATGCAGAACGCCATAAACTCGTCATTTGGGCGGAAAACGAATTGAAGCAGGTGCAAAATCGCTTCAAGCCCTACCTCGCTCTTTCCGAGCCCTAGAGCGGCTTTCTAACGGTCCATCCGCGTAGGAACTAAAGTTGATTTGAATTCACTAGCGACAGTAACCGGCTTGGACCCGTTATGTTTTATCCAAGTCAGCATATCTAACCAAATCCGTTTTACCTCGGCATCCGGCGGCATCTCCAGCGCATGAGGCAACTCGATCGTGATCACCGGTACTTTCATATGCAGGCCGCTGTAATTCCCCAACGAACCTGGATAAACGCCAATCGGATTAAGTAGTAGTCGGCCGAAACGGCGAGGCGGCGTGGCCGGTCCGTCGAAATCGAGCAGACCGAATGGCGCATGAATAGAAATGATTACGTTAGGGCGAAAGCGCGCGATTTCTTCATTGACCCACTGCGTTTCCGGTTCCGATAGAGGACCGGAGCCAGGAAAGCGGCGAGGGTCGCGTCCGGTAACTTTGGTCCAATAGGGTGGCACCTGATGCGACCAATCCGGCATGGGAAAATTACGATTCAAATCGACGCCGTTGGCGTTTACGCGCTGAGCCGTGGGCGCCAAAAGGCCGTCAGGATTGACGACCGGTGCAACACGCCAATGAAAACTACGTGCCGTAGGATTTTGCATCAAACCAAGCCACCGAAACACGATAGCCGAAGACGTCAGCTCGTCACCGTGAATGCCGCCGAGCAATAGGACGCGCACGGGTTCGTTGTTACTACCTTTTCCCCCTTTCGCTACCTCCTTGGAATCGGGCAGCACATCGCGCACGAGAATGGGAAAACCCTTACGCGATACTGCGCCGGTGGGCGTAAGCGCGCTGCTCTGGCAAGTTTTGGTAGATACACTCGGCAGACGCGGCGTCAGGCGTTTACACCAATCGGTCTGGCCGGCGGCATTGGCCGAAGCGGCAGGCGCTGCGGCGTGACTCGATGCCAAGAGGGAATACGAGATCGTTACCGCTGCGATAACGGATTTAGTGAGGGGCGCGATTCCTAGTCGCATCGAACATAACCAGCGCATGAAAAAACGGTTCAACCCTTCTGACATAGTCAATAAAGCGCAATGCACTCTATTCAAAAAACGCATGATAGATAAAAATTGGCTATTTAGGGAGCAATTCTGAAAAATCCGGCATCTACGAAGAGCGCCCGCCAATTGTAATCAAACTAACGACTAAACACCTCATTCTCTTTAAACGTATACAAGAAAACAGATCGTTGCCGAAAGAGAACCGCCATGCCACCGAAACAACGTCGTTAGGCGCTTTACATGCTAAAGCGTTCTTGCCCGTACAAATCAAAAGAATAAGACCTGTTTACACCTCAAAATTTAGCTTTCGTAAGAATTGCGGGCTTCCATCGCAAAAATTACCGTTTTAACTCGCTGATATTTCCAAAGTACGGCGGGCTCGTCGCTTTACCAATGGCATATGGTTTGCTTTACCAAAAAAGAGAAAACAAATCGACGCACTTTTTAAGGCGCCATCTAACTATGACAAATAACCGCTTAAACGCATTAAGCGGATCCAGAAAACGGATCGTAATCGGGGCCTCCATCGTCGCTTTTATAGTGCTGATCATCGCATTGTTCGATTGGAACCTCCTGCGTGGATCTATCTCCGGCTACATCAGTAACAAGCTTGATCGCCGTTTTTCGATCGACGGCAATTTGCATGTTCGGCTTTCTCATCCAATCGTTGTAGAAGCGGAGCAAGTCACTCTTGCCAATAAAGCTTGGGGTAGCGAGCCGATCATGGCTCAAGCCGACCGCGTGCTATTGAAACTAGATCTACGAGGGCTCTTCACCCATCATATTTTGTTAACGGAAATCAGTTTGATAAAACCTCGCCTATTGTTAGAAAAGAACACTAATGATGAAGAAAATTGGACATTCACTCCCAAGCCGGAACCGAATAAGCCAGGCCCCGATATCGGGTTGCTCACAATCCAAAGCGGTACGTTGCGCTATCGTAATCCGGAACTAGAAGCGAACGTCGAACTTGCCATCGATTCGGATCCCCAAAAAACATCGGACCAATACTCAACGCTTCGATTCGAAGGAAAAGGCCGTTTTCATAATGAGCCGTTTACGGTAAACGGCAGCGGAACGACACCCTTATCGTTGCTGAAAACGAGTCAGCCTTACCATATGGCAATCCATGCTCAAGCCGGCAAAACAGTTGCCGAGTTCACTGGAGACTTCGTGCCTGCCCAGTTGCAAAGCATCAATGGGCGCATCAAATTGACCGGCGATGACCTTTCAAAACTACATCCCTTGGTGCCGCTTCCCCTGCCCTGGACGCCGCCCTATGCGATAACTGGAGAACTCATACGAAAGGAGGAGGTATGGTCTCTGCGCCAAGCGTCCGGGCGAGTCGGCAACAGCGATTTATCGGGTGAGATTTCTTTCAATAGGAATACCAAACCTCGTCTCGTCGTGGCCGATTTAACCTCTCGCCGGTTGGATTACAAAGACCTCGGTGGCATCGTCGGCATACCACCAGGAAACAAAAAAACTCAAAGCACAGAACAAAAGCAAGAGACTGAAAAACGCGAAGCATCGGAAAAAGTGCTTCCGACTCGGCCCTATAACCTGCACGGGCTACGGCAAGTAAATGCGGAAGTGCACTTCCGCGGCAAACAGATCATCGCCCACGATTTGCCCTTCGATAACCTCGATGCCCGCATTCTTCTCAAGGATGGAGAACTCAAACTGCAACCGCTGGATTTCGGAATCGGCGGTGGACATGTGGTATCGCATCTCACCCTCGATGCAAGAGAGGCGACGATGAAAGCAACCGGAGACGCAACCGTTCATCGCGTCGAATTAGAGCAAGTATTTCCTCAATTGAAGCCGCCTAACGGCAGTGCGGGGAAAGTCGGCGGGAAAGCAAGTTTTTCGTCGACCGGCAATTCGGTTGCCGAACTGTTAGGCGCAATAAACGGTGAACTAGCATTGATCGCCTGGGGTGGAAAAGCCAGCACATTGACGCTCGTTCTTACTAATCTCGATCTAGCGCGTGCAGGAACCCTCCTATTGCGAGGCGACCAGGAATCAAGTATTCGCTGCCTGGTCGGCGATTTTCAGGCCAACGAAGGCGTAGTTACGCCGAGAAGCCTGATTATCGATACCGATGCGGTAAACATCGTTGGAACCGGCACAATAGACTTTCGTAACGAGCTTTACGATTTACACCTCAAATCCGCGTCCAAGCGTCCAAGCCCGTTGGCATTGCGTGGCCCTATTGTCATCAAAGGCGCCTTTAAGAAACCCTATGTCGGTCCGGACGTAGGGCCTTTAGCCGGCCGCGTCGCCGGCGCAGTCGCTCTCGGTGTATTGGCTACGCCTGTGGCGGCGTTGCTTCCCCTTATTGATGTGGGAGGCGGCAAAGACAGCGACTGTGGAGCATTGATCGCCCAAGCGCAGAAAAACGTCGAAAAGGCACCGACTTCTTCTCGTAGCCCTTGACTTCTCCAGTATCACCGCTTCTCCTATGTGTATAATGCCAAACTGAACGTCGGCGGTGCCTTCCGGTCGTACCGCCCCTGTCTGATCGATGCGCTTCCGATTCGCTCGATCTAATCCGTCACTAATCTTGCATCTGCCTGGACCGGTATGCGCGGCGAGAACCCGCAGGGCCGAGCTAGGAGTAATAAAGCATGTTGTTTTCCGAACTGGGATTAAGCCCAGAGTTGTTGCGCGCCATTACCGAAACGGGATACACCGAACCGACACCGATTCAGCAACAAGCCATCCCAATTATTTTAGCCGGGCGCGATGTAATGGCCGGCGCACAAACCGGTACGGGAAAAACCGCCGGCTTTTCGCTTCCCATCCTCCAATTGCTGCAACCCCACGCCAACACATCCACTTCCCCTGCCCGTCACCCAATTCGCGCACTAGTATTAGCCCCGACCCGTGAGTTGGCGGCTCAGGTGGAAGAAAGCGTACGCACCTATAGCAAATACGTGCCGCTGCGTTCTACCGTCATCTATGGCGGCGTCAACATGGATCCGCAAATCGCTCAGCTACGCAGCGGTGTCGAAATCGTCGTTTCAACGCCGGGCCGATTGCTCGATCACGTGCAACAACGGACCATCAATCTATCGCAAGTACAAATACTGGTGCTGGATGAAGCCGATCGAATGCTGGATATGGGGTTTATTCGCGACATACGGCGAATCATCGAACTATTGCCGGCACAACGGCAAAACCTGTTGTTCTCCGCCACATTCTCCGGCGAGATTAAGCAGTTAGCCGACAGTCTACTGAAAGATCCGGCACTCATCGAAGTAGCTCGCCGCAACTCGGCCGCCGAAACAGTACGACAAATCGTGTATTTGGTCGATCAAGAAAAAAAACGCGCCTTATTGTCCCATATCATCAACAGTCAAAATCTCACGCAAGTATTGGTATTTTGCCGTACCAAACATGGCGCCAATCGCCTAGCAACCGCATTAGGTAAAGATGGCATCACTGCGTCGGCAATCCATAGCGATAAAACACAATCGTTACGAGAGCAAGCGCTACTCGAGTTCAAAAACGGCACAGTCCGCGTGTTGGTGGCAACCGACATCGCAGCGCGCGGTATCGACATCGAAGAATTGCCGCACGTGGTCAACTTCGACATTCCGAACGCACCGGAGGATTACGTACATCGCATCGGCCGTACCGGTCGCGCTCGAGCGGAAGGAGACGCCATCACCTTTGTCGCTCCCGATGAAGTAAAGCTGCTCAAGGATATTGAAAAACTGCTCAAGCGATCCATCGAGCTAGCCGCCCTCCCCGCCTTCGACAGCGGAAATGCAAAGGAAGATGGATCCAGAGAGCGAGAAGAAAGGGAACGCAGCCATTCGGCTCGGCGAAACGATCGCAGTGGCAGCCGCGCGCCTCGTGCCGGCTATCCTAACAAAACGCCCGAACCTCTAGACCCTATTTTCACCCAGCCTTACATACCATCCGAAAACACAAACGAAGACGCCCCCACACAATCGCTTCCGCGCTTCACGGATACCAAACGCAAATCCAATCGTCCCATTGCCGTATTATTAGGCGGCGGCAAGCAATCCAACGAATCGTAACCGCATGACACAGAGCGCATTGGCATGAATGCGCTCTTAATCAATAAACGTTGAAACAAATCGGGAAGAAAAAAACGGCCTATTCCGGCTTCCGCTTCTTCTTTGCGTTATCCGAACGAGCAACCGGCTGCTGTTTCTGATCATCCGTTTGCGCCACCCACATGCCATGAGCGCCCAATATCCGAGCACATAAGTAACGCACGCGCGCAGTCGAAACCACATTGGCAACCGCAGTCTCTGTTAACCTCAAACCATCCACAAAGAATTCGCGGACGACCTTACGATCTTCTGGGATCATAGAAGGAAAAGCTTTTAGCGCTCTATTCAATTGAGCAAGCGTAAAGCTGCCGCGCACTGGATGCGGGACCGCCATAATTTAAAAGCTGTCCCCTTTTGACGACATGCATTTTAAAAATTGAGATTGCATTTCACAATGCTAAGAGCGATTATGCTGCGAAACTATTCGCTCTGCAGAGCATTTTACCGGCGCTAAGCGATCTACGGCCTTCGCGCCGCATCTAATGATTCTGGACTCCATAATTGTGCCGGTATAAAACTTATCGCAATCGGCTGCTATACTGCCGCCCTCCGCAGCCAAGCGGTGTAAAGTATCGACTTATAATTCAACCTATTCTCCTTGTCTTCGGAGCATTGATATGACACCTCGTTTACGCATAAGCATTCTCTGTTTACTCGCTGCAATATCCGTGTTTTCCGCTGAAACCACATGGGCGCAAAGCAGCACATCATCTGCATCCGATGATGCAAGCGGGGGAATAACCGGAAGGATTAAGCACGCAGCAACGGCGACCGGTCATTTCGTCGAAAAGGTCACGACCAAAACCGGACATGCATTGAAAACGGGCGCAGTTAAAACCGGAGAGGCCATCGGAACTGCCGTTAATTGGACGGAGTCGAAGCTGGAAAATGCAGGGCAATCCGTGAAGGATTTAACCGATCGTTGACGCATGCGGATTCGCACCGGTTCGATAAATTTTCGGCAAACAAAATACGACAAACACAATTTAGATGACGCGGCATAACCGCCATACGACGTTATTGCGAAAGGACCCTGGAATCATGACAGCACAGGAAATCGAAGAAATTCGTGCCGCGGTCGAAGAGTTGGCCGCACTACGTGTTCGCTTATTATCGAATGGGCAAAATACTGCGGCGGCAGATTTGGAACGTCAAATTAATCGGTTAAAAACTGCTATTGGAGACTAAAACAGAATCACTACAATACCGCTCGCACGTGCAACGGTTCATAGAAAATACCCCGACTAATATTGGAAACCGTAGTTCACCTGCGCTTCAAATTCGGCAACATTTCGCGCAGTCGACACCGTATCAATCATTGAATAAAAATAAAAATAAACGACAGCCCATTATCATTTCCATGACGAGCGAATAGGTTTGCCGGATGCAAAAAATCCATCTTTACTCACGCTAAAGATGGCCTATAAATAGTGAGTAGCAGTTGGAAGAAACACTTATTCCGACCGCATTCTTAATGCGATACAAACATCTACTCTTGCGATGTATAACGCTGGATTTTTTACTGCGTTGCTTTTCAAAATGACATTTACCGTCCGGTAAATTAAAGAAATTCGATCCTCGCTCGGCCTCGCCTCGCATTTACATAAAAACGTTTATTGAAGGAGCCGCATATGCCTATTGCCCGCTTCATGAAGCAGCTTATTGAAGTTTGTCTTATAACAATATCAGCGCTAATACCATTCTCTGCGCAAGCGGGACTGATGGGGAATGTTGTACATGCCGAATATATGTTTCCAGAACCGTTTAACGTTTTAAAAGATCTCGGCACTAAAACCATAGGAGCCGATCCCGAGTTCATTATGCAACTAGGGCAAAGCGAAGTTACGATAGATATTTCCGACACAAGTATTCTTATAACGATGTTCGGTGCCGACGCATCTTTTCCATCGGCGCCTTTCAGTGGTTTTCATTTTTCTTTTACAGATATAAACCCAATCGCGAACGCGACAGTCGCATCCGCCCAGGATTTCAATGTAGGGATATATCCTATTGCTGCCCAAGATAACGATATTTTTCTTAATCTTGAAGGACAGAAAATAGCGACTGATTCGTCATTGACCTTGGCTGTTTCTTTCGTGGCCGAACCAGTAACAACTATGCTTTTCGCCCTGGGTCTCGTAATTATGGGAATAGTTTTAATATCAAAAACCAACTCGCGTTTTCCTCAATCGAGCAATATGCATCAATGAAGCGTGTTGATGGTTTGTCTCGTCGAAAGCCGGGCCAATTCCCGGTACGGCTTGCGGTTTCCGGTACGTTTGCATTTATTTCTTAATGTCGGCTTGTATAGACTCGTTTCTTGTTTCATCGCTAATACCCAAATCGCCGAACAAAAGGCCAATAACGCTGCAAAGCCGGCAAGCATCATTGGATAACGACGAAAAATCTTTCTACCCCGTTTCAGAAACCCCGCAGACATTACCCTACATCTTTCCTCCATGGTTACTATCGGCTTGGTCTTTAATGCAGCGACACGCATGGTACATCTTGAATAACTCTTGATATCGTCCATCGGTCTCTCCTTATGCGGCGAGGATTTTATCTCGCTCAGGAATATATGCCCGGGACCACTGCATTCGATGGAGCACTTCCACGCTGTTCGATATTCAGATCAACATGATGTAGTCGATCAATGCATATAACCGGGTTCTGTTTTTTAAACTCCATGCTTGCAAATGGACTTCCTCTGACATGCTGCGTCATCACGATTAATACCATCTTGCCCTTCGGAGGAAGTCCGTTTCTACAGGTAAGAACGCTACTTAATTATTACTTATGCCTTTCAGCCGCGTCTTCGATTTTTTGGCCCCCACGTTCAATATCTTTCCCTGCACCTTGAACCGTGTTACAGCCAGTCAACACACCTGCTAAAACCAATAGCGCCAGAATATGCTTATACATGATCATTTCTCCATTGATAATTTTCTATAGAACGGCACCGGAGCACTCTCCGATGCCGTCAAGCGACTTATGTCTATTGCGGACTAAAGACAAAAAAGAGCTTATTGCCCATATTTCGCCTTCGCTTGTTGTACGCATGCATCTTTGGCGTCTCCACTCAAACTCTTGCATTGTTCCTTAGCGACTTTGTAATTGGCTTCACGCTTGTCTTCGCCAGCCTCCGCATACGCATCGTCCGACTTACGCGCCGCTTTAGCATCCGCCTTGGTCTCTTCATAGGTTGCTTTGGCTTGCTGCATGCAAACGTCTTTGTCATGACCTTTCAAGCCATCGCATTTCACTTTAGCACTCTTGTAATCAGCTTCGGCTTGCTCGACGACGAACTTGTAGTTCGTATCTGTCGAATGCTTTATATCTCTCGATAGAGTGTCGGCAAATGCCACGTTTACCATAGCAGCCACCCCCGCAGCAGCGATGGCTACCGCTAAATGATGAAGTTTGTTTTTCATGATTTGTCCTTTGCATTTGATATAAGTAAATGGCCTGTAAGGGCACCTAACAAAATGAAGCAAACCGATTCTGATAAGGCGGCGCAACGCCGCCAGAATCATTTTGTTATGCGCTCTTAGTAACGTTAATCAAAGCGCATGGCATAACGACATAACCGTCGATTACAGCCTGTTCTCCCAGTCTTTGAGTTGCTGTTCAGCTTCGTCCTTACCAATTCCATAGCACTCTTGAATCTTGCCGGCTAGCTGATCGCGACGGCCGGCGATTTGATCCAATTCATCATCGGTTAATTTGCCCCACTGTTCCTTTACCTTGCCTTTAAATTGTTTCCAGTTACCTTCTACGCGATCCCAGTTCATGATGTGTCCTTTCATAAAATACGCTAATGTAGACAGCAAAGATTTCGCTGGCACTAAGCATTCAGCAATCGCCATGCCAACACATAGTGCGCAAATAAATCAGCAAGTTAAGGATATTCAGTAGTACAAAAGTTTTGTAAGACTTACAAATCACCCTGACTTTTTGTATCAAAACGATTGCAAAAAACTCATTGATTTTTTACTACATCAATTCATCATCGAGTGTTGTCGTCTATAAATAGAAGTACGTAAAAGAACCACTATTCGATTATTTATGCGCCGATAGGAAAAACATATGTCGCTTGCCGGCGACAAACACCCGCACATTGAATCAATCACTTATTTATTTGGCACCGAATGTGTCGCCATACGGGAACAGTTTGAACTCTTTTTAGTCTCTATTTAGTCGCTTAGAACGCCTTTTTCTTCATATTCATAAAAGGCCTATATTTATGTTGATGTTTTTCAAGGTTTCGTCTAAGGCGGCACGCATATTGCGTATATCAAGCGACCGTGCAAGCGCGTGCGCGCTTGGCGGCTTCAACAAAACGTAAAGGAGCAGGCATGTTAAATCGGAATGGACTATTCAGTGGGCGCGAAGACAAGAACAGTGAGAAGAACAAACAACCTGCCGGTGATGTACTCGGCATCGGTGCATTAAATTCTCGCAGCCCATTGCCCATAGACTCGATGGCATCGTCCTCCAATGCATCTCGTGCACCACGGGATGCGGGGACTACCACAGCAACACCGTCGACCGAAGCAGTTACTAAAGTCGACGAGACGACGGGCAGTAAATTGATTGTCGGTCCGAATATTAAACTGAAGGGCGTAGAGATTACCGACTGCGACACGTTAGTCGTAGAAGGTCATGTTGAAGCCACAATGGATAGCCGTGCGATTCAGATCGCGGAATCCGGATCCTTCTCAGGCGTCGTAGGTATAGACGTGGCGGAAATCCGCGGTTCTTTCAGCGGCGAACTGACGGTAAGAAAAAAACTGGTCATTCACTCCACCGGCAGGGTTTCCGGTAAAGTGCGCTACGGCAAATTGGTGATCGAAGAAGGCGGCGAGCTTTCTGGAGAAATCAAGATGATCGCGCAAGGACAAGAACAACCTTCATTGACCGGTCGGCAAGACATCCCGGTTCAAACGACACGGGCTCATTAATCCCACAGGCAGGCCTGCACGGCGTTCACGGTACGGGCACTAAATAAACGCGGAAACCAAAACACGGCTTCCGCGTTTTTTCGCGTCCATTCAACGCGACTTAATCACAAACGCCGCCACACACCACCGGTGCAATATGAGATGCACGGCGACCACCCGCTTGATCGGTGACGGGACGATATCCATCTGCCCACGCAGGCATCGTCGGCGCCACGTGCGGCTCGACGGTTGTGCAACCGGCAATCATGACGATAACGCCGATGAATGTAATGGGGATAGTGGCAATCGGTTTCATAAAACACCCTTAATAGATTTTTAAAATTAGTAGCAATATTTGCGCCAAAAATAAACGAACTTACTGTTTGCTAAATTTTTTCCGGATAAAATACCCACCGCAGTTTTTCTTCAAATCACGGCGAAGAATTGATCGCCAATCGACGTGAGCAACAGTCGTTAGAAAAGGTTACGTTTTGAATCGCATAGAAACGCTCTCGGCAGAAACCATCGTTTCAGCCACGCAAGCATGGGTTGAAAAAGCTGTCATCGGTCTTGGACTTTGTCCCTTCGCAAAAGCAGTACAGATAAAAAAACAAGTCCGTTACGTGGTAAGTACCGCCGATACGCCGGAAGCGCTTCTTACCGATTTAGCGAACGAATTACAAAAACTCGTCAACACCGATCCTAATGAGCTGGATACCACGCTGTTGATCCACCCCTACACACTCACGGATTTCCTCGACTTCAACGACTTCCTCGATCTCGCCGATGAGACACTGGAAACGCAAGATCTCGTGGGAGAAATTCAAATCGCGAGCTTTCATCCTCACTACCAATTCGCCGACACCGCATCGGACGATATCGAAAATTATACGAACCGATCACCGTTTCCCACGCTCCATCTACTACGTGAAGCCAGCATCGACCGAGCCGTCGCAGCATTTCCTGATGCGGCCGACATATTCGAGAAAAATATCGAAACTCTACAAAAGCTAGGACAAGAAGGCTGGAACGAACTTGGATTGAGTGATTATTCGGTTAATCGAAAATTGACCAACTAGAAATTCCACTCCACAGTCAGTTCATCGCCTACCAGCAATCGCTCTCCGACTCCTTCGAGAATAACCACGTTTTGGCCGAAGGTGATCGCATCGTTATGCCCGTTATTGCGATAAGACGCCAATGTAAGCAATGGCTCGACACCGACCATGGCGGTGTCTTGATCCGTGGTTGTAATGGGACAACGTGTACATAACTTGACCGGTTTCAAACGTAAGCCGGGTCTCGATAATTGCGCAATATAGTCCTCTTCGAACGGGCCAGCCCCGTCCACCACAATATTCGGCCGAAAACGATTCATCGGCACCGATACTTTAAGCTTATCGTTAAGATCATCAAGCGAAGCTTGCGATGCCAATAAAATCGGAAAGCCGTCGGAATAGGCATTACGTGCAGCCACATCGCCTGTGTACCGCCTATCACTTAAGCGCTGAAATGCGGAATCATAACGAACCAAACGTACCGGGCGACCTAAAAACTCAGACAACCAAGTAGCAGCGACATCGCCAACATCATACCCAGCACATGCATCGTCCCACACCCGCACCGCCATGGGTTGAAAACGCTGCTCGATAGGAATTTCAAGTATAGGTCGGTCGACAGCAGATAACCGTAGGTGGGTTTTAGTCAACGAGGTATGAATCAACGCCATTTTCGGCAACACACGCTGGCTCAAAAAGCAGGATTCCGTATCCACCACCATCCATTGCCTATCGTATTCAAGACCGGTATCGATAAGCATGGCTTCCTGCAACTCGATACCACGGCAGGATTTGACCGGATAGATATGGAGTCCGGTTATCTTAACAACGTTATGCATATCAACTCGCTCAGCCCTTTGCAATAATTTCCGCACTATAAGCCCGGACTACGCCGCGACACGGCTCATGCGGGCTACAACACAATTAAGTTCGAATATTTTTTAAGACCGACGGACAATCAAACACCGCACAAATGGCTATGCCACGCCATTTGCCTTAAACCATGCCAGCATACGTTTCCAACCGTCCTCGGCAGGTCCTTTGCGATAACTGGATCGATAATCCGCGTGAAAGGCATGGGGTGTATCGGGGTACAGTACGATATCCGATTTCTTGCCGGCTTTTTCCAATTCGTCACGCATATTTTCTATGGTATCGATTGGAATACCCGAATCGGCCTCGCCGTATAGTCCCAGCACCGGTGCCTTCAAATGTCCGGCAACATCGATGGGATACGTTGGTGTCATCGGCGTTCTATCGCCGATAATACGTCCGTACCATGCCACGCCCGCTTTGATGTTGAGGCTATGCGCAGCATAGAGCCATACGATGCGCCCGCCCCAACAGAAACCGGTAATGCCCAACCGATCAATGTCGCCTTTTCCCATCGACCTAACCCATGCGGCGGTTGCGTCGAGATCCGACATCACCTGCTCATCGGGTACCTTGAGTACGATGTCGCGAACGATTTCCGCTACATTCTCTATTTTGCTCGGATCGCCTTGACGAGCGTACAACGCCGGCGCAACCGCAAGATAACCGAGCTTGGCCAAACGGCGGCAAACATCTTTAATGTACTCGTGCACGCCGAAAACCTCGTGCACTACAAGAATAACGGGAAACGGCCCGCCGGTTGCCGGCATCGCGTGATAAGCCGGCATATCGCCGCCCTTTACCGGAATCTTCACTTCACCCGCGACAAGACCACGCTCGTCCGTCTTAATGGCAGCCGCGGAAACGGGCTGCACCGCAACCGCAAAACCGCTGGCCAACATAGTCATCATAAACTGACGACGCGCGCTCGTTGGGGAAGACTCATCGGTGAAAAACGCCATTCAACGCCTCCTTTTGCTGGGTAAATAAAAAATTGCTTTCCACGTCGGCCCTACATCACCTTAAGGACCGCCGTACCAAAACGGGTTTTGCGGAATTCCGTAAAGACCAGTAGACTCATCGCCATGAAAATCGCAGCCGTTCTGATTTCACTGCTTTTCTTGGCCCCGCACGGCGCACTGGCCGACAATGAAACCTCTACCGAGGTGAAAAAGTCTACGCTAGGCGACACTGTAGCGTCCGTCCGCGCCAAAGCTTCCGAACTCATCGTTCAAGCGATGGGCTTGGTTGGCGTCACCTATAAATACGGCGGTAATTCACCAGAGTCCGGCTTCGATTGCAGTGGTTTCGTCAGCCATGTATTCAAAGAGGCCAGCGGCATCATTCTCCCGCACAACGCCTATCAAATGAGCTTAGTCGGCCAACGAATTTCCAGCAAGGAGCTACAGCCCGGCGACCTCGTATTTTTCAATACGTTGAAACGCGCTTTTTCCCATGTGGGTATCTATATCGGCGACAACAAATTCATCCACTCGCCGAGTCCCGGTAGAGCGGTTGAAGTCGTCGACATGAAAGATAGTTACTGGACTAAACGTTTTCAGGGCGCTCGGCGAATTAGCGCCATCAATTCTACACAGGCACCGACGCCGTTTGTGCCTCAAACAAGTTACTCGGACATCCCTGAACCGGAATTACCGAGTAAGTTGTATTAAGTTGTATTAACCTCGCTCGTCATTCCAACATGCCTGGGCGCATTCAGTTAACGATAACCAAACACGCCTAGACCGCTACCTATGCAGACGCTTGTAATTTCAACAATGCCTGCCGATCGCTCTCCGAACCGCGCGCATAGATTCGATTGATACCGCCGATCAATGCCAGCATGGATGCGGTAACGATATTCGAATGGATGCCGACACCGAACAAATTACCCACATGAGAGCCGAAGGTCGGCTCGAGTTCCACAAAGGTGATAGCGCGCGCATCACCGCCCTGCCCTAAGGCGCGCTCCTCGTAATTCTGTAAGCGCACCGGCGCATCGAGCGCATTCAATAAAGCATCAATAGGCCCATTTCCTTCGCCGGCAAAAATCGTTTCCTTGCCGAAAACTCGAACAGTCAACTCAATTCCCTGTCGACCATTGTTGTCTTTGAGCTGATGGCTCACATATTGAAAAGGCTCACTGCCATTCAAATATTCCCGTTCAAACAATCCCCATATATCGGCTGCCGACATTTCGTTACCGGTACGATCGGTAACGGATTGCACTGCTCCACTAAACTCGATTTGCAAGCGCCTCGGCATCACTAAACCGTACTGCGCTTCCATAAGATAAGCCACGCCGCCCTTGCCCGATTGGCTGTTAACTCGAATGATGGAATCATAGGTGCGCCCAAGGTCGGCCGGATCGATGGGCAAATAAGGTACTTCCCAGATAGCCTCCGGTTGCTGTGCTTTCATACCTTTCTTAATGGCATCTTGATGGGACCCCGAAAAGGCAGTGAATACCAGATCGCCTACATAGGGGTGACGCGGATGAACCGGCAATTGCGTGCAATCCTCCACCAATCGCGCCACGCTATTAATATTGGAAAAATCGAGGCCGGGGTGAATGCCTTGCGTATATAAATTAAGTGCCAGCGTAACGACATCCACATTGCCGGTCCGCTCGCCATTGCCGAATAAGCAGCCCTCGACTCGATCTGCACCGGCCATCAAACCAAGTTCCGCAGCAGCGACAGCAGTACCTCGGTCGTTATGAGGATGTAAGCTCAGCACAATGCAATCTCTACGGGCGAGATTGCGATGCATCCATTCGATTTGATCGGCGTATACATTCGGTGTAGCCAACTCGACCGTAGCCGGCAAGTTAATGATGACTTTACGATCCGGTGTCGGGTTCCATACATCGACCACCGCATCGCATACCTCTTTGGCGAAATCCAGCTCAGTGCCGGTAAAAGTTTCCGGACTGTACTGAAATAACCATTCCGTCTCCGGCATATCGGCAGCCAATTGGTTGAACAAACGCGCACTCTCCACAGCAATCGCTTTCACTCCCGCACGATCCTGATTGAAAACGATGCGACGAAAATTAGGCGCTGTGGCGTTATATAAATGCACGATAGCTCGCCGCGCACCACGCAACGACTCGAAAGTACGGCGAATCAGATGATCGCGCGCCTGGGTAAGGACTTCGATGGTGACATCGTTCGGAATATGATTTTCTTCGATCAACGTACGAACAAAATCGAAATCCGCCTGCGAAGCGGAAGGGAAAGCGACTTCTATTTCTTTAAAGCCGATTTCGACCAATGCTTTGAACATGCGCATCTTGCGATCGACATTCATCGGCTCGAATAACGCTTGATTGCCATCGCGCAAATCGGTGCTCATCCAAATGGGCGAGCGGCTAATCGTCTTATTCGGCCACTCTCGCTGAGGTGCCGCAATCGATGGAAAAGAACGATACTTGGTTTCGGGATGCTTCAACATTTTTTATTCTCCAATTAATTTCAATAGCTCAAAGGTATGGCCTAGATGACGTTGCCGGGCTGCCATGGATTCAAGGCTCGGCAACCGATCGGCAGTCGAAGCGGCGAATACGCAAATGGTGCAAGGAAAAAAAACAACTTCATCGTGATCTCCGAAACTCAAGCGCAAATAGGTGTGTATCACCTAAACAACAGGGGAAAACGTGTAAAACCAACAGGAAGGGGAAAAGTTAGGCGCGCGCGGGGCGCAGCAGTCGCAGCCCGGAAAGGGCTAGCAACGAGAGAAGTGCGGAAATGGTTTGAAATGTGGCCATGGCGCTAGTTTCCGCAAACAACCCGTGCGCTGTCAAGTCGGCAACCCACTTTCTTGTGCAATCAAAGCTGTTTTAACGATGATTTAGGCTATTGGTAACATCGCTTTTCTATGTCTCATTCGTAGAAATTAACTCATCACTTAGAAAAACTGATTCTCTTCACTAAAAAATTCGCCGAACCGCCGAAGAAAAAGCATCAACCAGTGACGCATTCCACAATCCATCGGAGAAATCCCCCTCCTCTGTGAATCGCATCATACCGGCCATTCATCTCCCTCCCTAGAATTGCACCATGCATCGTCGAAATGGCGAAACGAAGCCAAATTCCTGAGGGGATTCATCATGGGAGATACCGCGGTGATCGAAGTAAAAACCGAACCGGTCGCAAAAGCCCAACTAGAAATGATTAGCTGGGCCGATTGGTGGGAACAGTGGGGCGATGTAGTGTTCGATGACCCCAACGAATTTGTAGACATTGAGCCTGTCTACGTTAAAAAATAACTAAAGGCTCAGTCGTTCCCTGGCGCCGCTATATGCGGCGTTTTTTCTTTGTGTCTTTCGAAATGTTTTCCTTCTTCTTGCATCATTTCCCAATGTCATTCTCAACAATGTGGAGGATCTGCTTTTTGCTGACTTCAGCAATATGAAAAGTAGATTGAGATTCTGCCGTCTTTCCAACATCGCGACTTTTTCTAAACCGTTTAGTAGCCTTCGCAACCAAGCGGCAGTAAAGTACTCGGTAATTCGTCTCAGGAGAGAAGCCGAATGCAACTCGCGAACCGCACTTTTCTGATTACCGGAGGCGGGTCGGGTCTAGGTGCCGCTACCGCATCTTTACTCGCCGATGACGGCGCCAATGTGGTCCTCGCCGATATCAATGCCGATCACGG
>Ga0157374_10001183_pt1 | contig 22283 bp, 24 predicted proteins | sample M25metaG_FD_115308 | JGI IMG/M metagenome (GOLD analysis project Ga0157374, IMG submission 115308) | Miscanthus rhizosphere microbial communities from Kellogg Biological Station, Michigan, USA - M2-5 metaG | ecosystem: Host-associated > Plants > Roots > Rhizosphere > Soil | place: USA: Michigan... | reverse complement strand
CTCAAATGTTATGGTGAAACAAATATTGTAAAATTTACACTTATTATTTGCTTTTTGTTGATGAAGCCTTGATTTTATGGCAAATAACTTGGTTTAGAACCTTATAAGCGTAAAATTGTTGATCCTGAAACAAACCAGCTCAAGATGAATCAATACCTGATAACCGCATACGACTATACGCACGAGGGCGCCTTGCAGCACCGCGTGGATGTTCGCCTGCATCACCTGGATGCCGTCCGTGAAATGAAAAAGAATGGCAATTACCTGTTGGGCGGCGCCATACTGAACGAGGATGGCAACATGATAGGCACAACGATGATCATCCAGTTTGAGAGCGGGGCCGAACTGCAGGCCTGGCAGCAAGGCGAGCCTTGCATCACCCAAAAGGTTTGGGAAACGGTAGATATCAAGCCCTTTAAAGTGGCGGAGCTATAAAACAAAAAAGCCTCCCGGTTTCTCGGGAGGCTTCTGTTTTTTGAGGTATTTATTAACGTTTTTTGCAATCGCCTGTACCCAGATTGATCGTATAGCTCGATCCGCCGGTTACATTCAGCGTAGCGGTACCATCGCCATTGAAAGTTATCGTACCTGCATAATTGTAAGTTACTTTGCCGGCAACACCTGACAGGGTAAACGTACCCGAACCGCCGGTAATGGTCCTGCCTGGTTTTGACAAGGTAACGTTGGTCAGCAGAACATCGAGGTTGCTGTTGCCCGAAGCATCATTGCCAACTTTCGACTGGAATGTACCCTGGCGCTTGTACTCACCATTAACCACAAAGCTGGTAGCGGTTTTAGTAAGACCTGCAATAGTTGCATTTGCAGTACCGGTAGCGGTAGTGCTGATACGCGGGCCGCTGAAAGTGCCATTGTAAGTCAATGTGTTTACAATGTTATCAGGCTGTTCCTGCGTGTTGCAGTTCAAAGTGTGGCTGTACTTCGCAAAATAATTGAAGCTTACCGATGAATTACTGCCTGAAAATGTAGCGCTGTCGGTTAATGTGGTGCCGCATTCCTGGTGAATGGAAGCTGTACCTACAGAATTTACCGAGGGCCCGCCCACGGAAGTAACTGCGGCGGCGTTTGCTGAAATGGCATCGGTCATGGATGCTACACCACCTGAGTTGGATGCCAGCGCACTTGACGCCATGTCGGCGGCCTGGTCACTGGTTACTGACGTAGTAGAGGAGCTGTCTTTCTTACACGAGAAGACACCCAACACGAGCAGCATTACAATAGATAGTTTAAAAGTTTTCATTTTTAAAAGGGGTTTATGTTTGTAATGTTTGTGTGACAATAGAATGACAGAAAGGTTTAATCCGGGCGATCAAGTTTTTTCGTTGATGTTAGTTTTTGTTTTCAATTGATACGGGAGGCAGTTGAAAAAATACCCCTGCCTGAGCAGGGGTATCGTCAATTTAACCTTACACCTATGAACTTGTAATTAAACTTAAGTCTTATACGGCCTTGCCCAGGGCAGGGTTCAGCCCGAAGTGAAAAAGTTATCCACATTATCTGGCGCTATCTTGCTGATAATCTTTAAGATACAAAGTCAGCTAAAGCACTTTAGCTGCCTGTTAGAACATGCTGATATTCACCTTAATGTGGCGCAATGCTGTCGAGGATTTCCATGTCGCCCTCGGTTAGGGCGAGGTTTGCGGCCTGCATATTTTCGTCTAAATGCTTTACACTCGATGTGCCCGGTATCAGCAAAATGTTATCGGAATGATGCAACAACCAGCTTAAAGCAACTTGATGGGCCGTAGCTTGGTGCTTGTCAGCTACCAGTTTTATTTTTTCATCGGCATCCACATTTCCGGCGCTCAGCGGGAACCACGGGATAAAAGCGATATTATTTTCGCAGCAATATTTCAGCACCGGCTCCCAGTCGCGATTGTCCACGCTGTATTTGTTTTGAACAGATACAACGTCGAAATATTTCTGCGCCTTTTTGATCTCGTCCACATTCACTTCAGATAAGCCTATATGCTTTATCTTTCCATCCTGCTGCGCCTTCTTCAGGAATTCAAATGTTTGTTCAGCCGGAACTTTAGGATCGATCCTATGCAATTGATACAGATCAATCTGTTCGAGCCTGAGCCGTTTCAGGCTTCCTTCCAATGCTTCTTTCAAATGATCGGGGTGGGAATTCACCGGCCATTGATCCGGACCCGTGCGTTCAAGCCCGCCTTTTGTTGCGATCACCAGCCCGGCCGGGTAAGGATATAATGCTTCGGCAATTAACTCTTCCGAAATAAAGGGCCCGTAACTGTCCGCGGTGTCGATGAAATTTACCCCCAATTCAACGGCGCGTTTCAGCACCCGCATTGCTTCATCCTTGTTCTCGGGTGGTCCCCAAATGCCTTTACCGGTTATTCTCATAGCGCCGTAACCCAACCGGTTCACGTGCAGGTCGCGGGAAATGGAAAATGTCTTTTCAAATGATGTGATCGTAGCCATAAAAATTGATGTTTAACTAAAAGTTTAACACCGGCTTTGGGCAAATGTTCGGGCTTTGACTGACCGGATATTGGCATTTGTTTTGTTTTACAAAAAATAACTAAATTAGTGTGATTAAACCCAAGATCTTTAACAATGAAACCAAACCAAAACTTTTCCAACCACACCCGCTGGGTACCAGGTTACCACTTTGTGCTGAGCTCGCTGCTTATAGTAGGTACTATAATAGCAGGGATAAACGCGTTACGGCACCTGCCTAATCACGGTGGGTTTGTGAGCGCTATATTGATCGAGGATTCGTTTGCCTGTGGCTTATTCTTCTTTTGGTATGCGAGGCAATTTCCGCTCAGGGCCCAGGACCGGGCTATTCGTGCCGAAGAAAACCTGCGCCATTATGTGCTTACCGGTAAGCTTTTGGATCAAAGGATCAACATGAAGCAAACCATAGCGCTACGCTTTGCACCGGACGAGGAATTCGTAGAATTGGCTAACCGCGCCGCTAACGAAAGTCTTTCAGCCGCCCAGATCAAAGAAGCCGTTGTGGAATGGCGCGCCGATCATCACAGGGCATAATTTAATTGTTTGTTATATAAAAAAAGCACCCTTCAAAACCTGGAGAGTGCTTTTTTGTGTACCTGCGCGAAAAAATGTTTACCGCCAAGCGCCGATGATAAAGCCCATCAGCGTAAGTGAAACCACGCTGTAGCCACCGTTAATAAAAATGTGCCGCCAGCTCCTCAGTTCAAAAAGGCTGTGAATGGCAATGGCGCAAAACGTCCATATACCGGCCAGGAAACCGGCTTCGGCGCCCCATGCAGCAGTTGTTTTAGCGTCAGCCAGGAACATGGCCAGGTTAACAGCCATGATAAGCGAGAAGAATGCAGTAAAGCCAAAGGTTTTGCCCATGCTGCTGGATTTGATCTCTTCTTCGCTGAGTTTACTGTCGGCCATCCATGCGTTTGCAAAAAGAGGCTTGGAATACCAGATGCCGCCTACCAAAAAAGCAGACAGGCCCGCCGCCACAACGGCAAGCCAGTTGATGAGTGAAAAGTTCATGTTAAAAGGTTTTAATCAGTTAGTTAAGATAAATTTATAAAAATTATCCTGAAACTACTGCACCTTATACCGGTAAACATACCAGCCGATATTCCCATCCTTGTCAATTCCCTGTATAACGGCCTTGTAAGTGCCAATGCCATCCGCGTTGTAAAAATCAAACGTGGTATTGCCGGTGGCTTTATCCGTAACTACCGATGGGTTCCAGTAGATCGTGCTTCGCAGGTCGACTACATTACCGGCAGCCGGAACCGTATACCTCGGCATATAGAATTGCCTTGTAGCATTGTAACCGCCTGGGGCATAAGTGGCCGTATAAGGCTTTGGCAGCAGGTCCAATAGTTGTTCTTTGCTGATTTTCTCGCCCTTGGGCGCTTTTTTCATGTTAACTTCCAGCACACCCTTGGTACCCGTTCCTTTGTTGATGCCGCTATAGCCGTCGCTTAGAAATATTTCCACCGATTCAACCATTTCGGAATTTACGTTAGCCAAATAATTATAATCAACCGGCATACCGCCCACATAAATTGCAACCGGCGTCGATTTATTGCCCTGGTTGTAATCCCGGGTCAAATACAGGTTGTTGTTGTCATACGTGAGCCCCAGCGCCGCGCCGTTAAGACAAAGGGTAAACACAGGGCACCCTTTGAAATTATCGCCGGCAATAGTTCGGTCCGCAACCATGGCAAGGCCTGACAGTGCAGGGAAATCCGAGTGGGTCACCTTCTTCGTTTCGGCTTTTGCCGTGATCACAACAGCGTCAAGAACATGGGTTTTGTTTAAGGCTGTCTGCTGTTTTAACGCGTTTTGTAAATAACCGTGCAATGTGCTGTCCATATCGGCTACTTGTCCCACAAGGTTAATATACTGGCTGGTGGGCGGGCCTGTTGGGTTATCAATAGTAAGCACCATATTGCTACCCCCCGGATTATCGCGCGCGGTAACGGTTACTTTGGAAGTATCCGGAACGATCACATTCGTAAACCTGAAAATGCCGCTCATATCCGTAGTCACCTGGGTCGAAAAGTTTTTATCAGGTATCAGCAGCCTCACATGGCCCTTGGCTACCGGTATGCCGGTATTGGAACGCAAAGTGCCGCTGATCTCGATACCCTGTTCGGGCAGGAAGGTGATTTGCGGGATCTTGTCAGAAACAAGATTTCTATATGAAAAACGCCGGTAGCCCTGCGTCAGCATCAGCAGATCGAGGTCGGCATTGGTTTGGTCATTTGGCTTGTTGAAATAATAACCGGGCTTTTCGATCATCCCCCTCAGGTCCGACGTAAGCAGCAAGTGGCTCAAAATAGTAGTTTCATCATTTTCGTCGTATGGTACCAGGCTCTCATCGATCACCGCAACCGAGAGGTTGGCTTCTGCCGGGGCAGTTTTGCCTTTGGCCGATACGGTCATGGTCACTTTCTGCCTGCGCGAATAGGATGGGCGGTCAGATGTCATGGTTAGGTTCATCAGGTCGTTATGCCTGATAAAAGCCACGCGTTCGCCCAGAGGCGAACCTTTTGACGAAAACAGCGTCACCTGCACAATGCCTGTCGGAAATTTGCTTTTCGGAATAGCCGCCGCATACACCGGGTTCATGAGTGTGGTTTGTGCAGCGTAGCAGATCACCCCATTACTTTGCGCTATTACATAAAAAGCTTTATTGCGGAATTTCTGAAAATATGGATCACTTGCGGCTATTTTGATATTCAGCGTATCGGGATTGTTATTATTGAGCGAAAGATTAATGCCTTCAGAACGCGCGGTTGGCAGATCGATATGGTCCTGCGTGCCGTCGGCGTAAGTGATATTGGCCTTGTAGGATTTGCCATCCTCGGGTTGTATTGCAAATACACCCATACCCAAATGCTGCGAGCTGAAGTTGGCAACAACCGCACCTTTGTCATCAACTATAGTGCCTTTACATTCAATACTCGTCCCGTTTGGCTTAACGGCTTTGATGGCGACCCTCGAGCGGACACCATTGATCATGTAGCCGCCCTCAGGGAAGAACTGGAAATCGATACCGGAAACCGTGGTTTGGATGGGGAAGGTTTTACTGTCTTTTTTATCATCCAATTCCATATCCACCACAATATTGGCAGTTGGCAGCGCCTTCGATTTTTCTGTTGTAAAGCTAACGTCGAGCTTACCATTGGCATCGGTTTCGCCCCTGCCTTTGGCCAGGTTATCGTCCTCGCTGCTGACGGCTTTCCAGCTTACTTTCTTGTTGGCATAAGGTTTCCCGTTTTGGTCCTTGTAAATAATGGAGGCGTTAACCTTGGATACCTTGTCGGTTATATCATTCTTGAAGGATATTTTGGGCAATACCTGGTTCTGATCGGTACTGCCGACGGTAATGGTTTTATTAAAGAAATAGGCATCGTCAAAATTGCGCATCCAGCGGGTATAGGCCCTCACGTGATAGTTGCCGCGCTTAAAATAACTGGCCACAAGCGGCAGATAACTGTTTGCCACGCCATTGTTCAACTGTAGTTTCAATTCGGCCATCAGCACGTGCTGGTCGCTCACGAAATCGATATAAACGATCCTGCTCAATAACGATGGCACGTGCAGGTCGGCAGTTACATAAGCCTTTACCCAAAGCGTGTCGCCAAGGGCGTAGTAGGGCTTATCAAAATGCAGGAAAACTTTCTCGATGGGGTGGCCGCCAAAGTATTTTGATGTTTTATCGATCAGCGTGGTTAAAGCCACGCTGTCGCGCTGCTGCGCGGAAGCAGACAGGCAACTGATGTTAATAATGGTAAAAAGTATAAGTAATGTTTTCTTCAGGCTCATCTAATGCAAGTTTTATCAAAGGCGCGGGCTAAATATAGGTATTTTGGATAACCGCCTGTAAAAACCGAACGGTGTTTAACATTTTTTACAATTTACGTCGTATAAAACAAACCGGCTATACAACGGCTTTTGTAACTATTAAGTGCGCCGCTTGCCAATGCCGCACATATTTTTTACATTCAGGCAGATAATTATGAAGCGCAAAGCCGAAAAAGCCTATTTCAATGAACTTTGGGACGAGATGACCTTGTCGCTCGAAAGCTTTTTGCAGGACGGTGAGCAGGAAAAACTGCACCGTTTCCGTGTGCAGGTGAAGAAGGTGAGAGCCCTGCTAACGCTGATGGACGTTTCCCTGGGGCAGAAGACGCTTTCAAAAAACTTTAAGCCTGTACGCAAAATTTTCAAACAAGGCGGCATCATCCGCGAATCTTATATCAATATCCAGTTGAGCTCGCACTACGACCTGAAGAATGAAGAATTCATACTGGAGCAGGTGGACAATATGGAAAGGGCCATTATCGAATTCAGGGATAACGGCAAAAAATTCCTGAAGATCATTAAAGACGCGCACAGCAAGCTTGAAGATGACCTGCAGGCGATCGCCGATGAACAAATAAGCGAATTTTATAAGCAGCAATTAGAAAAAATCGCCATGGCATTGAGCGACAATCAATTTAATGACGAACTGCACGATTGCCGCAAGCGCATCAAAACATTGGTCTACAACCGTAAAGTGGCAGCTAATGCTTTGGAAGGCAACCTCGACCTGAATAACGATTACCTGGATAAGCTGCAGGGGCGGATCGGCGACTGGCACGATACCATAATCGCGATACAGCTTTTTTCCACACCGCGGTTGAATGCCCGGCCGGTGGTCACGCGCATCAAACGGCAGCATAGCCGGCTGCAAATATCCATTCGCAAGCTGTCTGTGGATTTCTGGAAAAGGGCCACTTATGCCGATAAGGAATTGATGAACGTAGCGGGGAGCTGATATGGGGCTGGAAATAGAACGCAAGTTCCTGGTGGACCATGCCAAATGGGCCAGGGTCGATATGCCTGAAGGCACTCATTACCTGCAGGGCTATATCCTGGCCGATAAAGGTAAAACGGTTCGCATTCGCATATCTGACAAACAGGCTTTCCTCAACCTGAAAAGCAAAAACTCACAACTATCCCGCAACGAATACGAGTATGAAATTCCATTGCAGGATGGCAGGGAAATACTGGACTCGTTCATTCAAAAAGGCACAGAAAAAGTGCGCTATGTGATCCCCTTTGCCGGGAACGACTGGGAAGTGGATGTTTTTATGGGCGATAACGATGGATTGATCGTGGCTGAAATAGAATTGGACAGCGAAGATGCCGAATTTGAAAAACCCGATTGGGTGACAGAAGAGGTGACGGATGATGGGCGTTATACTAATGCGGCGTTGTCACAACACCCGTTTAAACTTTGGTGAGGTAACAATTTGGTTGAAACTTCTGAATTCTTCATCACAATCCTTAACTTCAAACCATCAACTAATCTCACCCGATCATGAAATCATTTTTATTTTTCGCATTGTTTTTTTTGTGTGGCTCTGTTTTCGCACAGGATGTACCCACCCGCTGGGACGAGCTTACCGCCAGCGACTGGCAGAACGCTTTGGACAAATCGTCAAAAACCTGTATCCTGCCTTTCGGTATCCTTGAAAAACACGGCCCGCATTCGCCCATCGGCACCGACCTGATCCACGTTCGTGAATGGGCGGCGCGTGCCACCAAACAGGAGTATGCCGTGGTATTCCCGGATTATTTCTATGGGCAGATCAACGAGGCCCGCCAGCAACCAGGCACTTTCGCATTGCCCAGCGACGTCATCTACAAACTGCTCGAAGCCACCTGCGACGAGATAGCCCGTAACGGTTTCAAAAAGATAGTGATACTGAACGGCCACGGCGGCAACCCGGAGTTTATCCGTTTCTTCATGCAATCGTTCCTTAACAAGCGGCACGATTATGTGATCTACTTCTACACCAAAGAAAATACCGATGCCGATTATACCGCGCAATACCGCAAAATGCATAAATCAGACATGCGCGGCGACCAGCATGCCGGCGAAAGCGAAACATCGGTATTAATGTATTACAGGCCCGACCTGATGCGGATGTCCCGGGCGACTGCCCAATCGGGCGCTGACCAAAAGCGGCTGACTAATATACCGGGCTTATATACGCCAATTTGGTGGTATGCTTCCTACCCGAACCATTACGCCGGCGAGGGTGATAAAGCAACCTCGGACTATGGTAAGTTTATTACAGATCATGAGATCGCAGATTTTATCAAAGCGCTGAAGGAAGTGAAAGCAGATGAGAGCGCCCTGAAGCTGCAGAATGAATTTTATGATCGCGTAGATAATTTGCAGAACAGCAAGCAGTAAGGAAAATATATTTTCAAAAATGAAGACTTACGGGGTACAAACTTCGTAAGTCTTTTTGTTTACAGGCCACCCTGGGACGATTTAACCCGTTATCCTTATATGAAAACTATAAAAAATAAGCTTATGAAAATCATGAAATCGATCTGCGTAGTTATGCTGCTTATGGCAGGAGTGCTGCTGTTTAACGGCTGCGGAAAAAGCAATACCAACTCATCGAACCCAACCTCGAACGGCAATGCGCCGGTGCAGGATGCTACGGCAACCATACAGAATTTTGCGTTCAGCCCCGCCACAATACATGTGAAGGTGGGCGGTTCGGTTACCTGGACGAACAAGGACGCCACACCACACACGGTTACCGACCTGAACGGCGGTTTTGACAGCGGCAGCATTGCGGCCGATGCCACCTACAAGATGACCTTCAATACAGCCGGCACCATTACCTACCATTGCTCCATCCACTCCATGATGCCGAATGCAACAATAGTAGTTGGAAATTAACTGATCTTATACCTATACTAAACAACAAACCCCGCGATAACTCGTGGGGTTTATTGTTTAATATGGACCGGCACCTGCAATTGCCGGCGCGCGAACTGGTTTTTTATTTACCAGCCTGAACCCTTCTTGGCATTACCACTGCTGATATGTCCCTCAGCGGTAGCTTTACTCATGATCGCTGACATCTTGTTGCCAGCTGCGTCTTTGCCGCTTGCAATATATCGGCCTGATTTGATATCGATCACAGGATCGATCATAGGTACATTCTTAGTCTTTGTTTTTACCGAGTAGGCGGTAATTCCACTTGAGTTTGCCATGATGATAAGTTTGTTTTTAATTAAGATTTAACCCTTAAGGTGCTAATTTGTTTAAATTTTTTTACTTTTTACTATAAGGGGCAAATATTTATGGATTATTTATGTCGCAAGCTGCTGCATCGGCACAATTTGCGGGTATCCATTTGGTGAAATGCTGCCCGTCGGCATGATCAGGATCCTCATCCCTGCGGTATACAATAGCGTCGCCGCTATTCATGCTAAATGCCTTTGACTGGCCTTTATCCAGGTATTCATCAAATACCACTTTCTGCGGATCATTGGCCATACGCACCTGGATATGCACCTTTTGCCAGCGCGTATTATGAACAGACACCAGCGAGTGATAACCCGTGTAGTTTTTTTTGACGATGTAAAACAACGCGGCTGCCAGGGCAATGGCCATAAAAGCTGTAAAATATTTCCTCATAGTAATGAGCCCGATATTTTGACTGTTTGTGATCATTGGGACACAGATGTTTTTCAATGGTTTAAAGGTAGGGGGCTTTAGATTCGGAACTGTCAGTGTTCATACTGGTTTTGGGTGCGGTTTTTACGCAATTTTTTAGGGTGTAAATAGCGTTTGCTTTTGTTATTCCGTAATATTGTATAAACAAAATTTGCTATGAGCGACAGGAAAAGAGACTCCAGTATTGTCTACTTCATACTTGGCATTTACGCAATGCTGGTAAGCTGGTATTTCAACCACTCTATCATTTTGCTGATCATTTGCTGGATATTTTGGCCGATATACCTGCTATACGAGGTGCTCACGGGCCATCTGTCACATGGCATGTGGAAGACAATACCGCTCTCTTATTTCAAATAGCATTCCTTTCGGGCAGAAAATCCTATATTTCATTTCATAAACCTGCTGTTATGAAACTTCGCCTACTTATTCTGGCTTTGCTGCCATTCCTGTTTATTTCAATTCATGCTTCGGCACAAAAGGAAACCATGGATACCGTCCATTGGAAAGCCCATTGGATCAACGTCCCCGGTCTGCAAAAGGATTATGAGTATTGCCTGTTCCGCAAAATCATTAACCTGCCGACAAGACCTACTGCATTTGTGGTAAAAGTATCTGGCGATAACCGCTACAAGCTTTTTGTGAACGGTCAGCAGGCATCTTTGGGCCCGGCGAGAAGTGACTTTTATCACTGGAATTATGAGACAGTCGACCTGGGTCCCTACCTGCAGGCAGGCGATAATGTGATCAGCGCTATTGTGGTGAACGAAGGGTCGTGGCGGCCGGTAGCACAAATGTCATACGGCACAGGATTTATTTTACAGGGAGCTACGCCTAACGAAGAAATAGCCAATACCAACCATAGCTGGAAATGCTTGCGGGACACGGCATATCGCCCGCTGGATGTAAAGATCGTTTATAGTTACTATGTCGCCGGCCCGGGCGAGCAGGTGGATATGAAGCTTCATCCCAAAAACTGGCAAATGCCTGGTTTTGACGATAGCGCCTGGCCGCAGGCCAACCGCCTGGGCAAAGGCTGGCCAAAAGGCCAAATGAACTTTGACGACGGCCGCGAGCTGGTGCCCTCGCCTATACCGCCGCGTGAGATGATTACACAATTCCTGCAATCGGTGCGTAAGGTGGATGGTGTCACGCTACCGTCAACCTTTCCGGCGCAGCAGGGCGCGGTTACCATTCCGGCCAATACCAAAGCGACTATCCTGTTGGACCAGGGGTATTTAACCAATGCCTACCCGACTATTATTTTCAGCAAAGGCAAGGACGCTGGTATGTCAATGTCTTATGCGGAAAGCTTATATATCATCGAACCCAACGGCAAAGACTGGCGTGCCCAGGAGCGGAAAGGTAACCGCAACGAGGTAGAAGGTAAGCGTTTTGTAGGCCGAAAGGATAGCATCATCAGCGATGGCAGCGATCAACAACAGTTCACACCCTTCAACTGGCGGACGTATCGCTACCTGCAGCTGATGGTTCAAACCAAAGATGAGCCGCTGGTGATCGATGCTTTATCTGCAAAAGCGACGGGTTATCCCTTTCAGTACAACGTGACTTTCAAATCGGAAGATAAGCAGCTCGATACCATTTTGCAGATCGGTTGGCGCACAGCGCGGCTATGTTCATGGGAGACGTATATGGATTGCCCTTATTACGAGCAATTGCAATACGTTGGCGATACACGCATCCAGGCCATGGTGTCCTACTATAACAGCGGCGACGATAGATTGGGGCGGAATGCTATTTCTCTAATTGATCATTCGCGCCTGGCGGAAGGGGTGACGGAAAGCCGCTTCCCGACATCCGTAGTGCAGATCATACCAACCTTTTCGCTTTGGTGGATAGGCATGCTGCATGATTTTTATATGTACCGCGACGATAATCGTTTTGTGACGGACAAATTACCGGGTGAACGCCAGGTGCTCAGTTTCTTCAATCGCTATCAGCAGGCGGATGGTTCGCTGAAAAATGCGCCGTACTGGGAGTTCACCGATTGGGCCAATGGAAAAGGCTGGGATGGCGGTGTGCCGCCGATAGGAGCCAGCGGTAATTCCTCAGCACTGGATATGCAACTGCTTTGGGCTTACCAAACAGCGGTTGGACTGGAAAATAATTTAGGCAGCAAAGAGCTGGCTGCACTATATGAAAAGCGTGCCGCACAGTTGAAGCAAACCATTCGCACCAAATATTGGGCAGCATCTAAAGGTTTTTATGCTGACAGGCCTGAGAAAGACCTATTCTCGCAGCATACTAACGCACTTGCTATTTTAACAGGTGTTGCCACCCCCGAACAGGCTAAAGTCATCGCTAAAAAGTTATTGACGGATACCTCTCTGGTGCAGGCCTCTATCTATTTCAAATACTACGTGTATCGTGCTTTGGTGAAGATGGGCATTGGGAACGATTATATCAGTTGGCTGGGCATCTGGCGCGATAATATTAAAATGGGTATGACTACCTGGGCCGAAATGTCCGACATCAGCGCCTCGCGCTCCGATTGCCATGCCTGGGGATCGAGCCCGAATATTGAGTTGTTCCGTACGGTTTTAGGTATTGAAAGCGGCGCGCCCGGTTTTAAAGTTGTAAAGCTCGAGCCGCATTTGGGCAAGCTCACCCACATAGGCGGATCGATGCCGCATCCCGACGGAACGGTAACCGTGCGCTATGATAAGCAGGCGAATGGCAAATGGAAGATCAATGCAGATCTGCCCGCAAAAACAACAGGAAACTTGCTTTGGATGGGCAAGATTTACCCGCTGAAGGCTGGAGAGAATAAGTTGGTGCTTTAATAACGGCATCCGCATAGACTCACCCGGTCATTGCTTCGCTCGACCACCCTCTCTTCGCTGCGCGGAAAGAGGGTTTTAGCTTTTGCGGAAAATTTTAAAACCCCCTCTTTGCGTAGCAGAGAGGGGGCAGGGGGTGAGTCAAATTAAGCCGGTTCAACAACCACTGCAGTGCCGTAGGCCAAGACCTCGGTAACGCCCTGCATGATCTCGTTGGCATCATAACGCATATTGATAATGGCATTGGCGCCCATTACCTGCGCGTGCTGCACCATTAACTGATAAGCTTCTTCACGGGTGTTTTCGCAAAGCTCAACATAAATAGAGAGCCTGCCGCCGAAAAGCGATTGAAAGCCGCCGGCAATATTGCCCAGCGCGCTGCGGCTGCGTACGGTAACACCGCGTACAAGCCCTAATTGTTTTACTACTTTATAACCTTCCAGGGTGATGCTGGTGGTAACTAATGCATGGTCCATCTTTGTAATGTTTAGGAATTGGATTTATCGTTTGGTTAATTGTTACCAAAGATAGACCGAATTTCGGATTTCGGGTTTTCGATTTCGGATTTATTGATCAAACGATTTCTTCCAGCATCCGGATATACAGATCGATCCCTTCCCTGATCTCATCGACATAAACAAACTCATCCGCAGTATGCGAACGTGCTGAATCGCCCGGGCCGATTTTTAAAGACTGGATATCCAGCAACGATTGGTCGGAGGTAGTAGGGGAACCATAAGTTGTTCGTCCCAAAGCCAACCCGGCTTGAACAATTGGGTGCTCCTTATCAATTTTTGAAGGTTTGAGCCGAATGGAACGAGGCGTAACATCGCATTGCACATGCCGGCGAATGATCTCTAAAACCTCTTCGTTACGGTAAGCGTCCGTCACCCGAACATCCACGGTAAAATTACAGCTTGCGGGCACCACGTTATGCTGCGAACCTGCATTGATGATGGTAACCGACATCTTCACAGGGCCAAACACTTCCGACTCTTTAGGGAAACGATACGTGCGGAACCAGTTGATATCTTCGATCGCTTTATAGATCGAGTTAACGCCTTCTTCGCGCGCGGCATGGCCCGATTTGCCGTGCGCCACGCAATCCAGCACCATCAATCCTTTTTCCGCGATAGCCAGTTGCATCAGGGTGGGTTCGCCTACGATGCCGAAATCAAGATTGCCGAGGTCGGGAATGATCAGTTCCAGCCCATTTACGCCGGATATTTCTTCTTCGGCAGTGGTCGCAAGGCAGAAGTTATATTTCAGGTCCGTTTTATCATAAAAATACAGGAAGGTGTGGATGAGCGACACCAGGCAGCCTCCTGCATCGTTGCTTCCCAGGCCATACAATTTGCCATCCTCAATTTTGGCGTCGAACGGGTCTCGGGTATACCCGGTATTCGGTTTCACCGTGTCATGATGCGAATTGAGCAAAATGGTGGGTTTGGCGTCGTCGAAATGTTTGTTCCAGGCCCAGATGTTGTTCATCCTGCGGTGCGTTTCGATGCCTTTGTCTTTCAAATACTGTTCGAGCAGGTCAGCGGTTTTATCCTCCTCCCGGCTGAATGAAGGTATCATGATCAGCTGCCGCAATAGGTCGATCGCCTGTTGGTATAATTCGTTTTTGTCGCTCATGGGTGCGGAGCAAAAGTAATCGTTTTTAGCTAAGTAAAAGTATAAGCCGGGCCGGCTACAGCAATTTTACAATCAGCTTTCGATGTAAAAACTATATTTGCCGTATATGAAAAAGTATATCCTGATAACAGCGGTTTTAATGGCTGCAATTTCAGCGGATGCACAGCAGATAGCGGTGATCAAACGCAACGGTTATAAGCTCGTTTTCTTTAACCAGGAAAGGAAGCCGGATACCGCCCTGCAAACCCGGATGATCAATACTTTCTTCAATGTTTACCCCACACTGGCGGCTGAGTATAACCCTAAAACATTGCGCGAGGTTATGATAACCATCGACACTGCATACAAGGGCGTTGCCGAAACTGATAAAGGCAGTGTAAAGATCAGTTCGGCCTGGATGCACAAACACCCGGAGGACATCGACGTGATCACGCACGAGGTGATGCACATTGTACAGAACTATGGCGAAAGTGTTGGCCCGGGCTGGCTGACGGAAGGTATCGCAGACTACGCACGCTATAAATTTGGCGTAAATAACCCCGCCGCAGGCTGGTCGTTGCTGGCTTACAAATCAACCCAAAACTACGATAATGCCTACCGCATTACGGCCCGTTTCCTGCTCTGGATAGAAGAAAAAGTAAAACCGGGAACTGTAAAAACGCTTGACGCACAGTTACGCGCCCATACCTATACCAACGAAAGCTGGAAACAACTCACCGGAAAAACCGTGGATGAGCTATGGAAATCATATTCCGAAAAGCCTGAAGTTTAGCCGCTAAGCCTCTGACTTCCGACGTCTGACATCCTATTTCAGACACCTTGCATTATTCTCTAATTATCCGTTACTTGGATTACTTAATCCATACTTATCATGCAACGCAGAGATTTTTTAAAAACAGGTTCCATCGCAGGCGTTACGGCCATCGTAGCTGCATCGTGCAAATCAGTTCCGGGCAATGGTAAAGACCAAAGCCAGGCCGATTGCGACTGTGACGACGGTTTTGAATTGAACGAAGTTACCATTGCCACCCTTCAGCAGAAAATGACCAGCGGGGAATACACCGCCCATTCCATCACCCAAAAATATCTTGACCGTATCGACAAGATCGATAAAGCCGGGCCGAAACTGAAAGCGGTGATCGAGGTTAATCCTGACGCCCTGGATATTGCCGAAGCAATGGATAAGGAACGTTCCAACGGTAAAGTTCGCGGGCCGCTGCATGGGATACCGGTGCTGATCAAGGACAATATTAATACAGGTGATAAGATGATGACCACTGCCGGCGTGCTGGCGCTGAAAGGAAATATCGTAAAGGAGGACGCATATATCATCAAAAAACTGCGCGAAGCCGGTGCTGTATTGTTGGGTAAAACCAATCTGAGCGAATGGGCCAACTTCCGTTCAACACGTTCTACCAGCGCCTGGAGCAGCAGGGGAGGACAAACTAAGTGCCCTTATATTCTCGACCGTAACCCAAGCGGTTCAAGCGCTGGGTCGGGTTCGGCAGCGTCTGCAAACTTGTGTGCGATAGCGATAGGGACGGAGACTGACGGTTCCATCGTTTCGCCTTCATCGGTAAACGGGTTGGTAGGCATTAAGCCAACCGTGGGCCTTTGGAGCCGTGCCGGTATTATTCCTATATCCAAAACACAGGATACAGCCGGGCCAATGGCACGTACCGTACGGGATGCAGCAATATTGCTGGGTGCTTGCGCAGGTGTAGATGCACTTGATACTGCGACCGCTGCGAGTCATGGTAAAGCATCGGCTGATTATACTAAGTTCCTGGATGCCGACGGATTGCGCGGCAAGCGTATTGGTGTTGAAAAGGACGGACTGAAAACAAACTTCTATATGGATGCCTTGCTCCAGGATGCGATCAAGATCATGAAAGCCAAAGGTGCCGAGATAGTTGAGGTAGAGGTTTACAAAAATATCAAGCAGGCAGGTAAAGATGAGTTTACCGTGCTGCTATACGAATTTAAAGATGGGGTGAACAAATACCTGCAAACCAATAATTGCAAAATGAAGTCGCTGGCCGATGTCATCGAATTTAACAAAAAGAATGAGGCAAAGGCAATGCCGTACTTCAAGCAGGAGACGTTGGAGCTTGCCAATGGCAAAGGCGACCTGAATACCAAAGAATATCTCGACGCGGTAAAAAATACAACTACCATTACCCGTACCGTTATCGATGGCTTATTGAAGGACAACAAACTGGATGCGATCATTGCGCCAACCAACGGCCCGGCGGTTTGCATTGATTTGGTGAACGGCGATTATGACAACGGTTACGGTTTCTCGGGCCCGGCTGCTATGGCGGGTTATCCGCATATTACCGTGCCGATGGGCTTTATTCATGGTTTGCCGGTGGGGTTATCGTTTATCAGTACGGCTTATGACGAGGCCGGTATTATTAAACTGGCGTATTCGTATGAACAGGCCTCAAAGATGCGTATGGCACCGAAGTTTAAAAAAGACCTTCTGGCGTAGAGACGCATAATTATGCGTCTCTACGCTACAACGCCAATTCCATCTGGATATTCGACCGCTCATAAGGGGATGGCGGCCCGGTAATCTTCTGGAAACCCAATTTCAAATATAGATTGATAGCCGGTTTTAGCAGGGTATTGCTTTCCAGGTACACCGTCTCTGCGCCCAGTTCTTTCGCCTTATGGATACAAGCTTTCCCGAGTAAAAAGCCGATGCTTTTACCCTGTGCCCTTGGTGAAACCGCCATTTTAGCCAGCTCGAACTTTTTGTCGTTCATTTTGATGATGGCGCAGGTGCCCACAACCTCACCTTCATAAACGGCTATAAAGATGGCGCCGCCGGGAGCTATAATATACTCGTCGGGATGATCCAGCGCTTTATAATCGGATTCCTCCATCTTAAAGTACTGCCGTATCCATTCCTCGTTCAATTGCTTAAAAATGCTTTTGTGTTCAGGCGCATAATCAATAACCCGTACCATACTGCCTTCCCGCTTTTTCTTTTCTTCCTGTACACGGCGCAGCAGGCTTTTCTGCTCCAAAAGATATTCCCACTCCTCAATAGCCTTCCATAGGTCGTACTGGCTCTCGCTGAAAGCCTTGTTGATGGCTGCGGAAACGTCTTTATGCTGGTCGGTCAGCTTAGTTGCTGCACACATTCCTTTTTCGGTGAGCGACACAAAGTTTTTGCGCTTATCGTGCTTGTTCTTGCGCTCGGTCACAAAACCCTGTTTGGCCATCTCGCGCACTACCTGGCTAACGGACGCATGGCTTTGGCCGATCTCGTTGCCAATAGCGGTGATGGAATTTTCTGTGGTTTGCGTAAGCGAGTAAAACACCGGCCACCAGCGTGGTTGTATGTCCACGCCATAGATATGATACAATTGCGCCGCGTCGGTAGTGACCATATCACTCAAACCCCGCAGTCTTGATCCTATTGCCATCTTGCCCACTTTGTCGTAAAAAAAATTCATGGTATAATAAATTACGTAAGCACTTACGCAAGTTTAGATAAACAAATTGTTAAATCAAAGAATAATTGAAAAATAAATTGCGCTGAAACAAAAAAGCACAGCCCAAAATGGCTGTGCCGCTGCTATATGATGGATTGATTATAATTATGGGATAGCTACCAGGGATTCTTTAGGTTGCTCTAAGTTCACCTTTTTATCCAGCTGTTCTGATTCCAGCGTAGCATAGTTTAGTGTGGCTGAATAATCGCAGCTCAGCTCGGCTTTAGCTACCGTGCCGGATAGATCGGCCTTTGCACGGTCATGCAGTTTCACGTTAACGGAGTAAGCATCTATATTCAACTGAGCGGTGGCATTACCAAAAACATTAACATTAAGTTGAATGGCCGACAGTTTGCCGAATGATTTAACCGAAGCGTTGTCATAAACGGATATTTTTTGCAGAACGTTTGACGTTACCCATACTACCAGTTTCTGGTCGCTGTATGAAGCGATGCGCAGTACGCCGTCCTGGCCATGTACCACAGCATTCTCGGCGTAATAGTTGTTGTAAACCTTTACCTGGTCGGCCGCGCCGTCAGATACAAAAAGTTCAACATTGCCGTGTACCTCGATGGTATTAACGGGAGTGGCCTGGTTCAGGCTGGTTACGGCTTCCTTGCCATCAGTTGCGGCCAGGCCTGGGTTGCTTACGCCGACCAGGGCTGATATTGCTATTGCGATTGTTAGAATTGAAGTTTTCATCTTATTATGTTTTTATCTTTTAAAATCTTGTTGTTTTTTGATGGGGCTATGCCAAAATTGATACCCATTTTGTAAGTATTTGATAATCAACGAGAAAAAATTTACAAAAAATCAAGAACTGTTCGGAAGCGAACGCTTGTTGCGAACAGCCGGACGGTTTCCGAACACTTTTCGCGGAAAGTTTTTAAAGGATTGGCGGCTAAATATTAACTTGCCTGAAATTATTTTACCATGGAATTTGGACGCGTTGAACCCCACGAACTGGCACTGATCGATTACACTTTACCACCCGATCCGGCATTGACCGTAAACACTTTGAAAGCCGCTAAAGGCAAGGGCGACCTGCAGGTGCACGTAGGCTGCGCCAAATGGGGCCGCAAGGAATGGCTGGGTAAGATCTACCCGCTAAAAACCAAAGAGGCCAATTTCCTGGATGAATATGTAAAGCATTTCGACTGCATCGAGCTAAACGCTACCTTTTACCAGGTTTATGGTCCGGAGACTATTGCCAAGTGGAAGGATAAAGCAGTGAGTAACCCCGGCTTTAAATTCTGCCCGAAATTCTCCCAGAGCATCACCCACCTGCGCAGGTTAAAGAATGTGGACGAAATAACTACACAATATTATACAGGCATTGAAGCTTTCGGCGAAAAGTTGGGCCCGCTGTTTTTGCAGGTAGGGGATAATTATACGCCTAAGAGCTTCCCGGATATGAAAGCCTATTTGGAAAAATTGCCGAAAGATGTACCGGTATTTGTTGAGGTCCGCCATAAAGAATGGTATGCCGATCCCAGTGTTCGCGATAGCTTTTTCAATATGCTTCATGAACTAAATATTGGTGCGGTGATCACTGACGCTTCAGGCCGCCGCGATTGCGTGCACATGGAACTGCCTACGCCGCATGCCTTCATTCGTTTTGTGGGCAATAGTCTCGACCGCACCGATTACAAGCGCGTGGATGATTGGGTAACCCGCATTAAACAATGGAAGGAGCAGGGCCTGCAATCCGTATGGTTTTTTATGCACCAGCACGATGAACGCTATTCGCCGGAGTTGTGCGATTATGTGGTTGAGGAGTTGAATAAAGCGTTGGGGACAAACTTGCATCGTCCTCAATTCATCGAAAAAGAGAAAGGGTTTTTTGATTAATTTAGACGGCCCCGGATATTTATTTTTATATTTAAGACCTAAACTTATTACAATGAAATACCTCGTGCTATTGGCATTCCTGCCATTTGCTGCTTTTGCGCAATCAAATCAACAAATGCTTAACGGTGTTTGGGTTAAAGTTAAGGCCCAGATGAAGGACGGCAGCCGCTTAGTTGATCATAATGGCTGTGGGCTGGATTTTTTAAAATATACTTTCACACCCGATGGCGTGGTTAATAGGAGTACCGAACCTCTTTTTGATGGATTCAAGCTTCCTTACAAACTGACCGGAGATAGTTTGATTGTAGGCGGGACGATTTTTAATATCGTAAGTTTTACCAAGGATACATTGAAGCTTTCATTTTTTGCCCCCGGTGCCGAGGATAGTCAATTGCCGGTATACTATTTTACCAGGGCATTGGAGCGAAATACTGCAGGTATGGCTACTTTTAATGCGGCGATAAAGGATTCGGTTTACCAGGCTACCAACGAGTTTTTCCCTTGGTGCAAAGGTGATATACTTACCCTGATGAGAATTATTTCAGGAGATTACGAAAAAGGATCGTTCAAAGCCAGTTTCATTATCGACAAAAAAGGGAAAGTGAAAAATTATACCCTTATCTCAGTTGACAGTATGTCAAACGGTTTTGCAAAACAGGTGTGCCGCGATTTCGAAAATGTCGACTGGAAGCCGGCGGCAAAAAACGGTGTTCCTGTCGCTTCTATAGTCCAGTTAACCTTCAAAACTCAGCGCTCATCCTATGGAGGTACGTCTATGATGATGAACAACATGCATATCGACTATGATTTTTTACCCAAGGCGCCTTATCCTCCAATAGATCGTGACGATTTTGAAACGGCCCAGAAATATTTTAAGGATGCCATCAATCAGTCTAATAGCGGTAATTATGATAAGGCGATCGAATTATTGACCAAATGTATCGAGATCGATAGTATTGATCTGGGCGCCTATACCTTCAGGGCCTTTATTAATGCCAGCCGCGGAAAAACTGCCGATGCGTGTAAGGATTGGGCGACACTTGCCGCTTACGGTCAATTGGACGGCGCTAAAAAGCTCGCGAAGTTTTGTAAGAAATAAGCTCAAAATTTATCGGAAACAAGCTTATCGAAAATATCTGCTTGTTTTGTAACAAAGTATTTAGACATTTGTCTAAATATATAAATACCGAAATCTCTTGAACACATTATTCAAAGCATTGAACGACCAGACCCGCAGGGACATCCTCGAACTATTAAAGGAAAGGGATATGACGGCGGGCGATATAGCGGATAAATTCCCGATATCCAAACCGAGCATTTCACATCACCTCGACCTGCTGCGGCAGGCTGAGCTGGTGGTATCGGTAAAGGAGGGGCAATTTATTTACTATTCGCTCAATACCACGGTAATGGACGAGATTTTGAAATGGATCATGCAATTTAAATCACCACAAAAAAATAATCAAAATGAAAAAGTTTAATACATGGGACGGGGCCGCCGTTATCATCTGGCTCTTACCCGCTGTCTATTTGTTATACATTTTTCCCGGGCTGCCTGCTACGGTGCCGGTGCACTTTGGTATAAACGGCACACCCGATAGGTATGGTTCCAAAACCGAGTTCCTGGCCGCGCCGTTGATCCTGATGGGCATGTCGATGCTGGTTTACCTGCTGATGAAATTCCTGCCGTCTATCGACCCGAAAAAGTATGTTAAATATGGCGAACCTGTGTTTCAAAAAATAGGTGTAGGTGTCTTGGTGCTGATGGCTGCCGTCAATATAGGCATCATGATCGCGGCTACCACAGGAGTTTTTAAGGCAGATAAATTCGTACTTCCGGGAGTAGGATTGTTTTTTGCCTTCATTGGCAACCTGATGCACAGTATCAAACCCAACTATTTTGCCGGGCTGCGCACTCCATGGACGCTGGAAGATAACGATACCTGGCGGGCGACCCACCGTTTGGCGGGTAAGTTATGGTTCGTAGGCGGGCTTTTGCTTACAGCCACAGCATTATTATTACCCTTTAAAGCCGGGCTCATCACATTTTTCAGCCTGACGTTTGTGATGGTGATCATACCCGTTATTTACTCTTATGTGTACTACAAAAACCATCACCCAAATAAAACCACCGAATAAAGTAATTTCTTAATTTGCGGGGCGTTAATGAAGCAATTAACGCCCCTTTTTTATGCCTAAGATCTTCGTAGCCTTCGTTTTGTTTTTTGCGCTTGCAACACAGTCGTTCGCCCAAAATAACGACTTGCTTCAACAGGTAAATACCATTGCTGCCCAACCCAAAGGCGGCATTGTGGGTGTGTATGCGCATGTGCTTGAAACCCAGGATACAATCGCTTATAACGCACACTCACGGCTGGTAATGCATAGCGTATTTAAGTTTCCCATCGCTATGACGGTACTAAACCTGGTGGATAAGGGCAAATACAAGCTCGATCAGAAAATGAAGGT
>Ga0157374_10001181_pt1 | contig 22291 bp, 19 predicted proteins | sample M25metaG_FD_115308 | JGI IMG/M metagenome (GOLD analysis project Ga0157374, IMG submission 115308) | Miscanthus rhizosphere microbial communities from Kellogg Biological Station, Michigan, USA - M2-5 metaG | ecosystem: Host-associated > Plants > Roots > Rhizosphere > Soil | place: USA: Michigan... | reverse complement strand
TGTTCACTTCGTCGGCATCGGCGGTGTCGGGATGAGCGGCATTGCCGAAGTGCTGCTTAATCTGGGCTATACCGTGAGTGGTTCCGATATTGCCGACAACGCGATTACCCAGCGCTTGCAAGCGCTGGGTGCAACGGTGCTGCGTGGTCACGATGGACGTCATATCGGCAATGCCGATGCCGTCGTCGTATCGACCGCCGTTGCCCATGGCAATCCGGAAGTTGCCGCGGCAAGAGCAAAAGCGATTCCCGTTGTGCCGAGAGCAATGATGTTGGCGGAGTTGATGCGGTTGCGCCAAGGCATCGCGGTTGCCGGCACGCATGGTAAGACCACGACGACTAGCTTGATCGCCAGCGTCCTTGCCGGTGCAGGCATGGACCCGACATTCGTCATCGGCGGAAAACTTGTCGCAGCCGGTGCTAATGCGCGGCTTGGTTCCGGTGAATTCTTGGTCGCGGAAGCGGATGAATCGGATGCGTCGTTTTTGCATTTGCAACCGGTTATGGCGGTCATCACCAATATCGATGCCGATCATATGGAAACTTACGGCCACGATTTCAATCGGCTGAAGCAAGCGTTCGCCGACTTCGTCGAACATTTGCCCTTCTACGGTCTCGCTGTGTTGTGCGGAGATGATGCCAATGTGCGCGAGATTCTACCGCGCATCACCAAGCCCGTATTGACCTATGGCATCGGCGAGGATAACGACTTGCGCGCTGTCGATATCGAGCACCGTGCCGGCAAGATGATGTTCCGTGTTGTGGCGAATAAAAAGCGTTGGCGCGGTCCGCCACCGGCAGATTTATCGGTGACCTTGAACCTTCCCGGCCAACACAATGTATTGAATACGCTTGCTGCAATCGCCATCGCTCGCGATGTCGGCGTAAATGATGCAGCCATCGTTAAAGCACTGGCCGAATTCGGTGGCGTCGGCCGTCGCTTCCAGCGCTATGGCGATGTGCCGTTACCCAGCGGAGGTGCATTCACGTTGATCGACGACTACGGTCATCACCCGGCTGAAATGGCTGCAACACTTGCTGCGGCGCGCGGTGCGTTTCCAGGCAGCCGGCTACTGCTCGCGTTTCAGCCCCATCGCTACACTCGTACTCGCGATTTATTCGAGGACTTCGTCAAAGTGTTGTCCAGCGTTGATGCATTAGTGCTGACTGAAGTGTATGCGGCCGGTGAAGCACCTATCGTTGCCGCTGATGGCAGGGCACTGGCTAGAGCAATTCGCGTGGCCGGCAAAGTGGAACCGATTTTTGTGGAGCGTATCGCTGAGGTGCCCGAAGCGATACTTGCCGCGGCGCGTCCTGGCGATGTGGTTGTCACTATGGGAGCGGGGTCCGTTGGCGGCGTACCGGTGAAATTGATTGAAACAGCAAAGGCGGCGGGATGAAGGCAGAGAACGACAATATCGCGCAAGCGTTGGTGCGTGCACTTGGCGCCCGTCCACTTGCATCGGAATCGGGAGTTAAAAAGCGGCTTATAGATCCACAACGATTCGGAAAAGTCGCGGTGTTGTTAGGTGGTCGTTCTGCGGAGCGGGAGATTTCGTTGTTGTCAGGCAATGCCGTACTCAGCGCATTGCGCGAGAGCAATGTGGATGTGTATCCGTTCGATCCTGCCGAGCGTGGTTTATTCGAGTTGCAGCAAGAAAAATTCGATCGTGTCTTCATCGCACTGCACGGACGATTCGGCGAAGACGGCACGGTGCAAGGCGGGCTGGAGACGATGCGCATTCCATATACAGGCAGCGGTGTCATGGCATCTGCACTGGCTATGGACAAATGGCGAACCAAGCTCATATGGCAAGCAACCGGCATTCCGACGCCGAAGTATTTGCTCATCGACGAGAAAAGCAATTGGAACGAAGTGGCCGACAAGCTTGGCTTGCCGCTGATTGTAAAACCGGTGCATGAAGGCTCGACCTTAGGTTTGACCAAAGTAAACGCCATCGATCAATTGGCAACAGCATATGAATTGGCTGCTCGTTACGACGATGCGGTTATTGCGGAAGAGTTTGTCGATGGACAAGAGTTGGCGGCCGCTGTGCTAGGCGATCGCGCCTTGCCGTTGATACGTATCGAAGCACCACAGGGTAATTACGATTATCAAAATAAATATTTCACCGACGAGACGAAATATTTTTGTCCGTCGGGAATCGACGCCGACAAAGAAAGCGAAATTCAAGCGGCAACGTTGAAAGCGTTTTCAGTGCTTGGTTGTCGTGGATGGGGAAGGGCGGATGTGATTTTGCGAGCGAACGGCGGATTTTCATTTCTGGAAATGAATACCTCGCCAGGTATGACCAATCACAGCCTAGTGCCCATGGCGGCGCGGGAGGCACAGATGGATTTTGCAGATCTGTGTTTACAGATTCTTGCGGAGGCGCGTTGCGAGTGAATGGCGCCGCCGACAAAAAAGAAATTGAATTTACGATGGCTCAAGTGGTTCATCGCGATTGCGGCGATGCTACTGGTGATATTTGGTGCGAACAGGGCGGTGAATTGGATCAACGGATTGCCGCTCATCGCTATCAAAACCATCAAGATCGAGAGCCCGCTCAACCGCGTATCGATGCCATCGCTTCAAGCGGCGGCGAAGAGCGCGGTGCGTGGAAATTTTTTTACGACGGATATGAAAAACGTGCGAGCCGAATTTGAAAAAGTGACCTGGGTGCGTTCCGCATCGGTTCGCCGTATTTGGCCGGACCGTTTGGAAATTTCCTTGGAAGAGCAAGAGCCGTTAGCTCGCTGGGGAACGGATGCGTTGATCAACACCCATGCGGAAATTTTTCACGCCGATTATGCCGGCGACTTGCCGCATTTCGTTGGCCCCGTTGGAAGCGAGCGAGAAGTGGCCGATGCTTATCGGGACTTCAGCGACATTCTGGCGAAAGCGGAGTTGAAGCCGAAAGAAATATTGCTTTCGCCGCGCCGAGCATGGCAAGTGAAATTGGCGAGCGGCATGGTATTGGATTTGGGACGAGTGGAGATGCGCGAGCGGCTCACTCGTTTCGTAGCGGTTAGCAAGCAGGTACCGGAATTGCAGGAGCGCAAAGGTCGCGCCGATCTGCGTTATTCCAATGGTTTCGCGCTCAAGCTGACGGGAACGGCGTTGCCGAAACAAGCACACATCACAAAGAAATGAGCAAAATGAGAGATAGCAAAAATCTCATCGTCGGTTTGGATATCGGCACTTCGAAAATCGTAGCCATCGTTGCGGAAATTACTTCCGAAGGACGCATGGAGATTATCGGTCTCGGACAACATCCTTCACGCGGCTTGAAGAAAGGCGTGGTGGTGAATATCGAATCGACCGTGACGGCGATTCAGCGTGCATTGGAAGAAGCCGAGTTAATGGCCGATTGCAAGATTCGCGATGTCATCACGGGAATCGCCGGTAGCCACATCAAGAGTTTTAACTCGCACGGCATGGTCGCAATCAAAGATAAGGAAGTGACGCAAGCCGATGTCGAGCGAGTCATCGAAACGGCCAAGGCGGTGAACATCCCGATGGATCAGCAGATCCTGCATATTCTGACGCAGGAATTCATCATCGACGGTCAGGAAGATGTGCGCGAGCCGCTCGGCATGAGCGGCGTCAGGCTGGAAGTAAAAGTGCATATCGTGACAGGTGCTGTATCGGCCGCGCAGAACATTATGAAGTGCGTGCGTCGTTGCGGATTGGAAGCGCGTGACTTGATCTTGCAACCGCTTGCATCGGCGATCGCAGTGTTGTCCGAAGACGAAAAAGATCTCGGCGTGTGTTTAGTGGATATCGGCGGCGGCACCACCGATATTGCAGTGTTTATTCAAGGTGCAATACGTCATACGGCAGTGATACCTATTGCGGGCGATCAAATCACCAATGACATCGCCATGGCATTGCGCACCCCGACCAAGGACGCTGAAGACATCAAGATTGCCCATGGCTGCGCATTGCGCCAATTGGCCGATCCGGCGGAGATGATCGAAGTGCCCGGCGTGGGAGAACGTGGTCCGCGGCAACTGTCGCGTCAGACTTTGGCCGAGGTTATCGAGCCGCGCGTAGAAGAGCTATACACATTGGTTCAAGCGGAACTGCGGCGCAGCGGCTTCGAAGAATTGTTGTCGAGCGGCATCGTGCTAACCGGCGGATCGGGCGTGATGCGCGGGATGGTTGAGTTGGGCGAGGAAGTGTTTCACATGCCGGTGCGCCTCGGCGTACCGCAGTACACCGGAGGACTGGCGGAAGTGGTGCGCAACCCCCGTTTCTCGACAGGGCTGGGCCTGTTGTTAGCGGGTTTTGATCAACATAAACGCAATCACCTGGTTCGCATGCAGACCAGCGGTTTTAAGCACCTTATCGAAAAAATGAAAAGTTGGTTTTCAGGAAATTTTTAACGGGGACATGGCAGAGGGGGAACGATTTGACTAAAGACTCCCATAAAAATGTATTCGAAAAACGTATTCAGCAATTTAAGTAATTAACATCTCAATATATTAGGAGAACAACCATGATCGAATTAATGGAAGAAAAGTCCCAAGAGGCTGTTATCAAAGTGGTGGGCGTAGGTGGTTGCGGTGGTAACGCCGTCGATCACATGATCAAACGCGGCGTCCTCGGCGTTGAGTTCATCAGCGCCAACACCGATGCGCAAGCGCTGAAGCGCAACCAAGCCAAGGAAGTTGTGCAACTGGGCGCGGCGCTGACCAAAGGGTTGGGCGCAGGCGCGAATCCGGAAGTGGGGCGTCAAGCTGCAATGGAAGATCGCGAGCAACTGCGCGAATCGCTCGAAGGCGCCGATATGCTGTTCATCACTGCCGGCATGGGCGGCGGTACCGGCACTGGTGCCGCACCGATCGTTGCGGAGATTGCCAAAGAACTGGGAATTTTGACCGTCGCAGTCGTGACCAAGCCTTTCGGTTTCGAAGGCAAGCGTATGAAGGTCGCGATGCAAGGTATCGAAGCACTGGCCGAGCATGTCGATTCACTGATCATTGTTCCGAACGACAAACTGATGGAAGTGCTGGGCGACGACGTTGGATACGATGAAGCCTATGAAGCCGCTAACGACGTATTGCACGGCGCTGTCGCTGGTATTGCCGAAATCATTAATGTTCCAGGTGGCGTGAATGTGGACTTTGCTGACGTAAAGACGGTTATGTCCGAGCACGGCGTAGCAATGATGGGCTCCGCTGTCGCAGCTGGTATCGACCGTGCCCACGCGGCTGCGGAACAAGCTGTGGCAAGCCCGCTGCTCGAAGGAGTCGATCTTTCTGGTGCACGCGGCGTCTTGGTTAACATCACGGCGAGCCGTAGCCTGAAGCTCAAAGAAGTGCATGAAGTCATGAACACGATCCGCGGTTTCGCCGCGGAAGATGCTACGGTGATTTTCGGTACGGTTATCGACGACAACATGGGCGAAGATCTGCGCGTTACCATCGTGGCTACCGGCCTCGGTGCTGTTGCTGCCCGTAAAGAACAACGGCCGTTGCAAGTGGTGGCGGCACGTACTGGCACCAACGACGCTGTTGGTCATGCTGACATCGATTACAGTGCTCTAGACCAACCGGCCGTTATTCGTCGTCGTCGCGATGCGACTATCGAAGCGATGCGGCAATCCGGTGTAGAAGTGCTCGACATCCCGGCGTTTTTACGCAAACAGGCGGATTAAGCGTGAGCGGAGGAGGCGGGCCTATATCGGGCTCGCCTCAGTAGGTTTTTGTTCTGCGCGATTGCCACATGGTAAAATTCATTTCCTCCTTTTAATCTTAGATTAGACAAACCACTTGGCGGCGCGACGATGCTAAAGCAGAGAACACTAAAAAATGTCATTCGTGCCACCGGCGTGGGCCTTCACACCGGACATAAGGTCGTTCTCAATCTTCGTCCCGCGGCGCCTAATACCGGTATTGTTTTTTGCCGTAGTGATCTGCCGGGTAATCCTATGATCCGCGCCCAGGCGTTCAACGTGACCGATACGCGCCTATCCACAACTTTGGAGGAAGGCGGCGCCAAAATTGCGACGGTTGAACATATTATGTCGGCGTTGGCTGGGCTCGGTATCGATAATGCTTATATCGATGTCAGTGGCCCAGAAGTGCCGATTATGGACGGCAGCGCCGGACCATTCGTCTTTCTGCTTCAGTCGGCCGGCGTGCAGGAGCAACCCGCAGCGAAAAAATACATTCGAGTCAAAGCCCCGGTTTTAGCGGAAAACGGCGATAAATGGGCTCGTATCGACCCGTATGATGGCTACAAAATTTCGTTTACTATCGTCTTTGATCATCCCGTTATTGGTGCTACGAATCCTAGCGTAACTGTAGATTTCGCCGATACTTCTTATATAAGGGAAGTGGCGCGGGCGCGTACATTTGGTATGACGGCGGATTTGGAAAATATGCGGGCATTAGGGCTCGCAACCGGCGCTAGTATGGAAAATGCCATTGTCGTGGATGACTTTCGTGTGTTGAATCAAGATGGTTTGCGCTACGAAGACGAGTTCGTGAAGCACAAAATTCTCGATGCGGTAGGCGATTTGTACCTGCTTGGATACCCATTAATCGGCGCAGTCACCGCTTTCAAGTCCGGCCATGCGCTGAATAATCAATTGATTCGCGCATTGCTTTCTGACCAGTCTGCGTGGGAATTCGTTACTTTCGATAAGCAAGAAAATCTGCCATCAGCATTTCTCTTGCCGCAAAATCAGCTCGGCTGATTGATTTTTACTTTCGTGGTGGTTTAAGCGGTTAACGCGAAAGGGAAATTTTCTTGGCTTAAAGCGGGAGTTTAATGGTAGTCATTAGATTATTGCTTGCTCTTGCCGCCTTTCTCGTCGGGGCCTCCCTTGCTATTTATCTCTTTACACGAAATAAGCTCTATTTGCAGGTAGCTTGGCAGCTCTTTCGTTTCTTTATTGTGCTTTTTGCCGCTATCGTGCTCTTTTTCCTGGTTGAAAGACTAGCTTTTCTCTAATTTTGCCGCGTGGCATGCAAGCTGTTGAATTGCTGTCCGTAGGGGTGATTCCGGCAGCGATTCTGCTAATCGAGTCAAACTCCCCACACCGTCCGGTGAAAGGTGGCGACTCGGCCCATTTTTCTCGGAGTAAGTGTAAAATTTTTCGACTTGCACCTCTATTCGTATTCCAGTAATCTGGGAATCACATGCTTTTAAATCAGCCAACAAGGTGGGTGCTCGTTGCCTTAAGCCGGCAGCGGTTGTACCGTTAAAGGCAATAATAACTACAGTATTATCATCTAAGTAGCCGACTCGACTAGCCTTGGACAAAGCAGCGGGAACGGCCCCGGAGTAGACACGGTGAAGAGTCCAAATGCGCTTGAGCGGTGCGTCCAGCAGCCGTAGCGCAGGCACTTCTTCGATGAATGTGGACAACTTTGTGGTCGTGGTGTTGCTTGCCATGAATTGGTGCGCCGATGAATATAATTTTAGTATCCGGCAATCTTGATAAAAGCCGAATAATAACGCTGTCGCAAACTCAAATTGTAATGATAGTCATGGGACTAATGGTGCTCATGATTATTCTTGGAAGTTTATTGTATTCCTTGACTATGCGATATGCGGTAGACGTTAAAAATCCTTACCTTCAATCACTAGTCTCATCGATTTATCAAAAAGAAGTTCTGAAAACCCAGGCTCAGTTGCGCGAAAGCGTTAGCACGCTAGCCACTAAGTTGGGTGAAATTCAGGCCCGCCTTATGCGTTTGGATGCTGTCGGTGAGCGGCTGGCTAAAGTGGCCGGGATCAAACCTCGGGAAGTCAATTTCGACGAAATTCCTGGGCGTGGCGGCGCCGCCCCCTCCGCGGCATCGACCCGAGAAATGTCCCTTGGGGAATTAAATGGTGAGATTGACCACACATTGAACTGGCTTAACGATCGCACTGATAAGTTAACCATCATCGATGCGGCATTATTGGACCAACGTTTGAAGAAAAAAACGATTCCTACGGTGTTGCCAGTGGCTAAAGGTTATTTCTCTTCTAATTTTGGTGAGCGTATAGACCCATTTAATGGCCATCATGCACGGCATGAAGGTATCGATTTCGTGGCGCCGATAGGTACGGCTGTACAAGCTGCAGCGGGTGGGGTAGTGGTGGAGAGCCAGCACCATGCTGATTATGGTAACATGGTGGATATTGACCATGGGAATGGTCTATTGACGCGTTACGCGCACTTATCTCGTCGTCGTGTGAATGTAGGCGACGTGGTGTTAAAAGGGCAGCTAATCGGCGAATTGGGCACTACCGGTCGTTCTACCGGCCCGCATTTGCATTTCGAAGTGCGGCAGCACGGCGCGGCGTTGAATCCGAAACGGTTCTTAGAACTCGACGGATAGCAAACCGCGATATTTCGGCCGGGCCTCTTAATTGAAGAGCCATACGGCGATACAAAAAAGCCGGCTTCATGCCGGCTTTTTGCTATTGCTGTTGAACAACCGGCTGATGAAATACCGGATTTATTTCCTTGTGATTGAGTCAAATGCCCCGATATGCCCAGGATCAACCGGGTAATTCAGATTGGATTCTATGTTAGCCAATGTACTTAAAACGATTTTTGGTAGCCGCAACGAACGCTTGTTGAAGCAATATCGCAAACAAGTGGCGATCATCAATGAGCTAGAGCCGAAAATTCAAGCGCTCTCCGACGAGGCGTTGCGTGCCAAGACCGAAGAGTTCAAGGCTCGTTTAAAAAATGGTGAAACGCTAGATGATCTTTTGCCGGAAGCATTTGCCGTTGTTCGCGAGGCTGGCAAACGAGTATTGGGTATGCGGCATTTCGATGTGCAATTGATCGGCGGTATGGCTTTGCATTATGGCAAGATTGCCGAAATGCGCACCGGTGAAGGCAAGACGCTAATGGCGACGCTGCCGTCTTATCTGAATGCCCTTAATGGCAGTAACGTTCATGTGGTTACGGTAAACGATTACCTGGCCAAACGCGATGCCGAATGGATGGGGCGCATCCATACATTCTTAGGACTGACGGTCGGGGTTAATCTTTCTCAAATGCAGCATGCCGAGAAGCAAGTGGCCTACGCTGCAGACATTACCTACGGTACCAATAACGAATTCGGCTTCGATTACTTGCGCGACAATATGGTTACCCAAGTATCGGAGCGTGTGCAGCGTGGTTTGCATTTTGCCATCGTCGATGAAGTGGACTCCATCTTGATCGACGAAGCTCGCACACCCCTTATTATTTCCGGTCCCGCCGATGATTCCACAGCGCTTTATCAAGCCATTAATAAGCTGGTTCCGCGACTCAGCAAGCAAGAGAAAGAAGAATCACCGGGAGATTACAGCGTCGATTTGAAGGCGCATCAAGTGCTGTTGTCGGAGGAAGGTCATGAGCACGCAGAGCGGCTCATGGTCGAGGCTGGTTTATTGCCTGATGGGTCCAGTCTCTATGATCCCGGCAATATTTTGCTGATCCATCATCTCTATGCAGCGATTCGTGCACACGCGTTGTACCATCGCGATCAGCACTATGTGGTACAAAACGGGGAAGTCATCATTGTCGATGAGTTTACCGGACGGATGATGCAGGGCCGGCGCTGGTCCGACGGATTGCATCAAGCCGTCGAAGCGAAGGAAGGCGCCAAGATTCAACATGAGTCGCAAACGCTTGCTTCGATCACATTCCAAAATTATTTCCGCATGTATCAAAAGCTAGGCGGCATGACCGGTACGGCGGATACCGAGGCGTATGAATTCCAGCAAATCTACAATCTGGAAACGGTCATCATTCCGACTCATAAGCCGATGGTGCGCAAAGATCGTAACGACCAGGTGTTTCAAACGGCGCGCGAAAAATATCAGGCAATGATTATCGATATCAAAGATTGTCATGAGCGCGGCCAACCGGTGCTGGTGGGAACCACATCCATTGAAAACTCCGAATTGATCTCATCCTTGCTGCAAGAGGAAAAGCTGCCGCATCAAGTGCTGAATGCGAAGCAGCATGCGCGAGAAGCGGAAATCGTTGTGCAAGCCGGTCGGCCGAAAATGATCACCATTGCCACGAACATGGCGGGGCGCGGTACCGACATCGTGCTGGGCGGAAACCCCGAACCTGAAATTCATGCAATCAAGTCCGACGAAGCTTTATCCGATAGCGAAAAAGAAGCGAAGATCGCGCAGATTCGTGCTCAGTGGCAGGAGCGTCACAATATCGTGCTGGCGCAAGGCGGTTTGCATATCATCGGTTCCGAGCGCCATGAGTCGCGCCGTATCGATAACCAATTGCGCGGACGTTCCGGACGTCAGGGCGATCCGGGTTCCAGCCGTTTCTATCTGTCGTTGGAAGATCCGTTGCTGAAAATTTTCGCTGCCGATCGCATCGCTGCATTAATGCAGCGCTTGAATATGCCCGAAGGCGAAGCGATTGAATCGCCTTTGCTTTCGCGAGTGATCGAAAACGCGCAGCGCAAAGTAGAAGCTCGCAACTTCGATATTCGTAAGCAGTTGCTGGAATATGATGACGTTGCCAACGATCAGCGTCGCGTGATTTATCAACAGCGCAATGAATTGCTCGAGTCGCAAGATATTTCCGACACCATTCGCGCGATGCGCGAAGTCGTCATACAACAAACCGTTGCGCAATTCATTCCATTCGAAAGCGTTGAAGAGCAATGGGACATCGCCGGACTGGAAAAAGTATTGGCTGCCGATTTCCGTCTCGAGTTGTCGATCCAGATGTGGTTGAAAAATGAAACCACGCTTGACGAAGCCGCGTTGCGCGAAAGAATCGTCACCGAAGCGAATACGCAATACGACGTGAAATTCGAAACCGTCGATAAGGATGTGCTGCATCATTACGAACGCGCCATTATGTTGCAAAGCGTGGATGTGCATTGGCGCGAGCATCTGGCTGCGCTTGATCATCTTCGCCAAGGTATTCATTTGCGTGGCTATGCGCAAAAGAATCCGAAACAGGAATACAAGCGCGAAGCGTTCGAATTGTTCCGAGATATGCTGGAGCGGATCAAGCGCGATGTCACCAAGACATTAACCAATGTGCAGGTTCGTTCCGAAGCGGAAATGGAAGAGGTCGCCGACGAGATCGAATCGAGTGAACCGATTCCCGCAAATGTGCAATATCGTCATGCGGACTATGCGACTGCCGATGATTCGGATGGCGATGTGGCGGTTGCGGAGCCCTTGGTTCAAGTGGCGACGCGCGTTGGTGAAAAGGTCGGGCGCAACGATCCTTGCCCTTGCGGTTCCGGCAAGAAATATAAGCATTGCCACGGCAAGTTGAGTTGATCGCGTTTTTTGCTCGAGTATGAATTTGATGTTACGGATGCGCTCTCCTCTTTGATATTGGCAAGAGAGGGGATAGGGGAGCAGAGCGGTAAAGCACCGTCTTACGGCTTTTAGTTGTTATGGAATTCGCGACATTTGTTAAGCAATCGCGTTTCCTCTAGCCGATTATTCTTTCTCCTCTAATTCCCTTCGCTGAATAAGCGAAGGGAATGTGCGTAGTTACTATGAAACACTTCCATCGGAGTCTTTCGAATATCTATGCCCGTCGATCTATCTGTAATCAGTGAAGCTTCTCTATCTCCGGTTAACGGCGTACGTCTTGGTTATGCCGAAGCCGCTATCAAAAAGCCTGGCAAAAAAGACCTGCTGGTTATCTCTCTTGAGCCGGGTAGCAGAGTGGCGGGAGTTTTTACGCTTAATCGTTTTTGTGCGGCACCGGTATTGGTGTGCAAAGAGCATCTCGGTAAACAAAGCGATATCCGTGCACTGGTAGTTAACACCGGTAATGCTAATGCGGGAACTGGTGAGCAAGGTTTGGCGCGTGCGCATCAAACCTGCGAAGAGGTTGCCCGTTTACTTGGCCTTATGCCTAATCAAGTATTGCCTTTTTCCACCGGCGTGATTATGGAGCCGTTGCCTATCGATCGCGTAATCGCTGGGTTGCCTGCGTGTATTGCAAAGCTTGATGCCGCGAATTGGTTCAATGCCGCGCAAGCGATCATGACCACAGACACCGCGCCGAAAGCCGCATCCCGAAAAGTAACCATCGGCGGCAAGCTCATCACGATTACGGGCATTGCCAAGGGGGCCGGCATGATTCATCCGAATATGGCAACCATGCTTGGATTCGTTGCGACCGATGCGGCCTTGAGTCAATCCTTGCTCGAATCGTTAACGAAAGAAGCGGCGAATAAATCTTTTAATCGCATTACAGTTGATGGTGATACCTCCACTAACGATTCTTTTATCGTTATCGCAACAGGTAAGGCGGGGGGAGACGAAATCGTCAACGCTGCAAGCGCGGAGTACACGCAACTCAAACAAGCCATTACCGAACTATCCATTGAATTAGCGCAGGCGATCATACGCGATGGTGAAGGTGCAACGAAGTTCATGACCGTTACCGTTGCTGGTGGCAAGAGCGAAGACGAAAGCGCTAGCGTGGCATTCGCCATTGCTCATTCGCCGTTGGTTAAAACCGCTTTCTTCGCCTCCGATCCGAATCTAGGTCGTATTCTTGCCGCTATCGGATATGCGGGCATTGACGATTTGGATGTGTCGAAAATTAGTCTTTATCTCGATGACGTGCTGGTGGTGGAAAACGGCGGACGTGCTGTTAACTATCGTGAAGAAGATGGGCAGCGTGTAATGAAGCAATCGGAAATCACCATACGCGTCGAGTTGAATCGTGGTGCTGTAACCGAAACCGTATGGACTTGCGATTTTTCTTACGACTACGTCAAGATTAATGCCGACTATCGTAGTTAATCATTGTCGTTAAATCGATCCGCAACGAAACGCTATGGCCGATATTGCTAGCTTGATCAAACAAGCGGAAGCCTTGCTGCAACGAATCGAAGCGATTGTTCCGCAGCCATCTCCACCGGTTGATTGGAACGCCCACGCGTTTCGTTGGCGTAAGCGCGCGGGCATCGGCTATTTGCAATCGGTGACACAGCCCCATCGCATTTCATTAGACGCATTACACGATATCGATGAACAAAAGAAAATCATCGAACGCAACACGCGGCAATTCGTTAATGGCAAACCGGCGAACAACATTCTACTGACCGGTGCTCGTGGCACCGGCAAATCCTCATTGGTGAAAGCGATGTTAAGCAAATTCGCCAAGAAGGGATTGCGATTGATTGAAGTGGATAAGTCGGACCTCGTCGACTTGCCCGATATCGTCGATCTCGTTTGCGGTCGCCCGGAGCGTTTCATCATTTATTGCGATGACCTTTCTTTCGAGGCGAGCGAGTCGGCCTATAAAGCGCTCAAGGTCGCGCTTGATGGTTCCATTGCCGGCTCTGCCGATAATGTATTGATCTATGCCACCAGTAACCGTCGCCACTTAATGCCCGAGTACATGGCCGATAATTTGGACACCAGGCATATAGGCGACGAAATACATCCAAGCGAAACTATCGAAGAAAAGATTTCGCTATCGGAGCGCTTCGGCATATGGCTATCGTTCTATCCTTTCAATCAAGATCAATATCTGGATATCGTCGAACATTGGGTCGCGAGCTTCGATGTGGCGGTGAAGGACAAAAAAGCATTGCACGACGCTGCGCTGTTATGGGCATTGAGCCGAGGCTCCCGTAGCGGTCGCGTAGCATGGCAGTTCGCCCGCGATTGGGCCGGCAATCATGCGATGAAGCGCGCTGAATAATGACTCAAAAAATCGTCGATGTCGGCGCAGCAGTCATTGTTCGACCTGACGGTAGTTTCTTACTTACCGAGAGGCCAGAGGGTAAAGTCTATGCCGGTTACTGGGAGTTTCCCGGCGGCAAGATAGAACCCGGTGAGACCGTGTTGCAAGGACTCGCACGCGAACTTCACGAAGAAGTCGGCATCGATGTAACGACAGCCTATCCGTGGCTAACTCAAGTATTCACTTATCCCCATGCAACAGTCCGTTTGCATTTCTTCCGCGTAACCGGCTGGCGTGGCGAACCCCATGGTCGAGAACGACAACGCCTTGCGTGGCAACGTCCCGATGATGCACCGCTAGAGCCCATGTTGCCGGCGAACATGCCGGTATTTCGTGCATTAAGATTGCCGCCGGTTTATGGGATTACCAATGCTAACGAAATGGGACAGGCCGCGTTCCTGTCGTCTTTGACCATTGAGTTATCGCAAGGATTAAAATTGGTGCAAGTGCGAGAGAAATCTATGCCGCCGGATGAACTAATTCGCTTTGCGGAGCATGTTGTCGCTATTTGCCGAACCCATGGCGCCAGCGTATTGATTAATCAAGATCAAGCGTTAGCTGCGAGCGTCGGCGCCGATGGTGTGCACCTCACATCGAAGCAATTGTTAGATATGCATGAACGTCCTGATTTTCCATTGGTTGCCGCGTCATGCCATAACCGAGATGAATTGGATCGCGCGCTTGCGCTTAAAATAGACTTCGCTGTGCTGGGACCTGTGATGACGACTAAAAGCCATCCGACAGCGCCGGCATTTGGGTGGAATGGGTTTATGCAAATCGCCGAGGGTAGTTCCATTCCGCTTTATGGGTTAGGTGGATTGCAGCGCACAGATATGGAAGCAGCGTGGCAAGCAGGCGCTCATGGAATAGCGATGCAGCGCGCGGTGTGGGGATCGCCTTTTTTAATGAATGGATTCGCTAAAGGGGACGACCACATCTATAACGACGAATAGCTATCAGCAATGCGCGAAAACATTAATCAAGATCTTGCAAAAGTCGAATCGCTATAGTCAGTGAATTTTACATCTCTAGTCGTAACGCATTGGTTTACAAATATTAAGTTACTGATTTGTGCGGGTTGTAAAAATTGGTTCATTTTTTGCTTCTCTGTAATGCATGTTGCGAAAAAGACGCTGCCTATTAATAAACTGCTTAAAAAGTGTAATGAACGGCTTGAAGAGATTTCAGTAACAGTTTATTTTTGAATTAATATTTCATGATGAGGAGTCAGAATATGACGACCGAGACGAAAGACGCTCTTCAAAAACTTAATGATCGCGAGTACGAGCAACTTAGCTTTTACCGTAGTGTCGTAAACGAGTTCAAAAAAGAAACGTCGCGGCAGAAGAGCGTAAATACTACCGATACAAAATCAAACGCGACTGAAGTATCTAAAAGGCAAAAGTAGCGCCTGCCAAAGAAGTCCAGAAAATCAAAAACGCCAGCTATACATATAAGCTGGCGTTTTCTTATTTGAGGGAGAAAACGTACTTATGGTGCTTTACACTAACGCTGACAGGGAGCGAGTCTTTCAAACAAATAGCAGAGAAGGCACAGATAGTTATCGAAGCGAGTTCCGACGAGATTACGCGCGTCTTATTCACTGTCCGGCATTCCGCCGATTGCAGGGCAAGACTCAACTGTTTCCTGGAGTTGAATCTGATTTTTTTCGAAACAGGCTTACTCACTCCATCGAAGTAGCGCAGATCGCCAAAACGATAGCTATGAAACTCAATGCAGAGACTACGGCATTTAAGGATGCAAAACCGGATGAGAAACTTGACTACGATCTTATAGAGCTTGCCGCTTTAGCGCACGACATTGGCCATCCACCGTTTGGACACAACGGTGAAAAAGCACTTGATGATTGTATGAAGTCTCACGGTGGTTTCGAAGGAAATGCTCAAACGTTACGTATTCTTGCTAGGTTAGAAAAGAAACAGGAGAAGGGCGAACAAGTAAGTCCAATCGATGAAACAGGAAAAGATCAACGGAAAGGTTTAAATCTTACCTATCGTACACTAGCTGCGGTGCTCAAATATGACCAAGTCATCAAGCTCAAGCGAAAGCGGTCTGACGACTTATGCAAAGGTTACTATCACACTGAGCATCGCCTTGTTGATGAGATTAAAAAACACGTTGCACCTAACATGGATAGAACAAAAGACGACGGTGAGAAGTTTAAAACTGTTGAATGCTGGATTATGGATGTAGCGGATGACATCGCATATTCAACGTATGACCTGGAAGATGCTCTGAAGGGTGGCTTCGTAAGCCCGCTGCGGCTGCTATCTCTTCTCGCAAAAAATCACTCGTTACGTAAACGCATTAAGGATAAAGTTAATCGCGCGTTGAAAAAGGATGAAATTGCTGAGATCGATGAAAGAAAAGTTCTTGCCGATGTCAGAAAAATTTTCCTGCACGTTTTCGAGGAAACAGAACACCCCGATGAAGAGGTGGAATCGCGCATACTTAGAGCCTATGGCGCATCAGACGGATTGGCAAAAGATGGATATGCGCGATGTGATTTCACCGGAAAGCTAGTTAATGATTGTGTACAGAGTGTACGGATAGAACCGAACGAGGTGTGTCCGGCATTAAGCAAAGTTTACTTGGATGAGGATATGAGAATTACCGTAGAGATCCTGAAACATCTCACGTATGAAATTATTATTATGGCCCCGCGCTTAAAAATTGTTGAGCATCGTGGCTATGAACTGGTGAAGACGATTTTTGATACATTAAATGCAGAGGATGGTCATTGTTTGCTTCCTGACGATTGCAAGAGGCTGTATGAACAGCTTTCAGGAACCGACGATAAAATGCGCGTGCTTTGTGACTTTATTGCTGGAATGACCGACCGTTATGCGCTTGAGTTTTACAGCCGTATTACTGGAAAAGGTGAATCGATATTCAAGCCAATTTAACTTCTAGGAATATTTCCCATCTATTTATAATTCGGTACGTTTGCTATGGGGTGTCTGCATCATTTTGACGGTAAAGAGATTGGATAGCGAACGACTGCTCCCGGTTGTGACGAAAGGCCGGAGGGTGTAAATAATTTTGTGTAATCGGTCATTTAGCAGGAAACTGCCGCCTACCAAGGAAAAACATGACCAAACGCAAAGTAGTACAGCCTGACCTGATCGACCTTTTGCTGTCTGATTACCAAAAACCTGAAGACCTGATTGGCGAAAACGGGATTTTAAAACAACTCACCAAGGCCATTGTAGAGCGCGCGTTGCAAGCGGAGCCGGCTCTGCGCCTCGGCCACGGCAAGCATGAGGCGATGGCTAACGAGAGCGGCAACACCCGCAACGGTAGCAGCGCCAAGACGCTGAAGGGAGATTTCGGGGCCTTGCCCATCGAGATTCCGCGTGATCGCGACGGCAGCTTCGAGCCGCGACTCGTTGCTAAACATCAAACACGCTGGACCGGCTTCGACGATAAGATTTTGTCGCTGTATGCGCGTGGCATGACGGTGCGGGAAATTCAAAGTCACCTCGAAAGTAATAGTAATGATAACGTCAGTTCTGGATAAGTGCTGGCTTGGTTGCCAATTGGCGAGGGACAGTCAGAGGTAAACGAGGTTTATTCGGGGCCAAGCAATAAGCGACTAATCCGGCAAGCAAATTGACACAGAAATTAAAGACGGAACGATGGCGAGTATGCTCTATCTGGCAAAGGTTTTTGAGTTCATCGATCACGGTTTCGATGAGGCCACGACTGCGCAGCATCGCGAGATCGAAGTTGCTCCGTAGCACCGGCTTCATATTTTTCTTGAGCTTGGTGATAAGCTCAATGCCTTTATCACGCAGGAATGAAGCCAGCCACTTAGCGATGTAACCCTTATCGGCATAGAGCTTGCCGAATAAATTGGCGCACAAATCCGGCATGGCTTTACGGTCGTCGATATTGCCTGGTGTCAACTTCACATTGAGCAATTCACCTCGATGATTAATAGCCAGGTGAAGCTTGAAGCCGAAGAACCAACCGGTCGAACTCTTGCCACGCGCCGCGTAACCGGCAAAGACGCGATGATAGCGAATGCGCAGATTGTCGCAAACCGCTAAGGGTGTTGAATCGCCAAAGGAAACACCGCTGCACTGACCTTTGAGGGATTCGAACAGCGCAGCGAGCGCTACTGCACAACGCGGCATCAGCGCAACACAGCGCTGGTAGCTAGGCAGGTGAGGGAACTCGCTTTTCAAACAGGTTTGCACATGAATGAGATAGAACATCTTGAACTGACGATAGCGGGTCTGGTGAAACAGAGTGATCAATGTCATCAACTCCGATAAGGCGATGCTGGCCGGCCGTTGCCGTTTTCGCTGCCCGCTCGTGATCAGCCGCTTGGCCCAAGCAGGCTCGAATTCCTTACAAAAATCGTCGATCAGACAAAATAAAGCGACTACACTATCCATTAAGCGCCTCCGTCCTCAATGTTTACCGATTTGCCTGCAAACAAATCTCATGAGGGTTGTGAGGCGCTCAACTATTTATGGTTCAGAAAATTTCTTATCCAGAACTGACGTTAATGATAAGAAGCATGATTAGCCTTGATATGCTATCCCGTAAAAATAAGCATTAACTCAAGAACGTCATTTTTTAACTTCAGCCCAATAATTTTTCTAGGTTAGAATCAATTACCTCATTTTGTTCTAGAACGAAAGATGAACACAGCCCGCCACTACACACTCACTCTCTCTTGTCCTGATCGCGTGGGAATCGTTGCCGCTGTCAGCGCTTTTCTTGCTAGCCATAATGGTTGGATCGTCGAAGCAAATCATCATGCCGATAATGAGTCGGTGCGTTATTTCCTGCGTCAGGAGATTCTGGCTGAATCGCTGCCTTTTGATATTGATGTGTTCAAATCGAAATTCGCCGAAGTGGCGAAGGAGTTTCGGATGGAGTGGCGGATTTCAGACTCCGCTATTCCGCATCGAGTCGTAGTCCTGGTGAGCCGGGAGGATCACTGCCTTTATGACCTGCTGTACCGATGGAAGAGCAAGGAATTCAACTTTGATATTCCCTGCGTGATTTCCAACCATGATGTCTTGCGTGGTTTCGTAGAATGGCACGGCATCCCGTTTCATCACGTTCCAGTAACGCCGGAAACCAAGGTCAAGGCGTTTGAAGAAACGATCCGGATTTTTGAAGACTATTGCGGCGATACGATGGTGCTCGCACGCTATATGCAGATCTTACCGGCGGATATCTGTGACACTTATCTAGGCCGCATCATTAATATTCATCACAGTTTCTTGCCTTCATTTATGGGTGCGCGCCCTTATCATCAGGCTTTTGAGCGAGGTGTGAAACTGATTGGCGCCACTTGCCACTACGTCACGACGGAACTGGATGCTGGTCCCATCATCGAGCAGGATACGGTGCGAATCGATCACGGCGACTCGGTGGCGGACATTATTCGTTACGGCAAGGACATTGAAAAAGCGGTGTTGGCGAGAGGATTGCGGTATCACGTGGAGGACAGAGTGCTGCGGGATGGAAATAAGACTGTTGTTTTTCGCTAAGCCCGAAAACGTATACTCGAAACGCACACTCGGGCGCGTTCAATCACCGTTTTGTTTCTCGGATCATTCAACCTAGATTCCGCAGTTGACCGCTTATTGCCTTCAAAAATGTCTTCGTGATACGAACGTTATCGCCTTTTGTTAGCTCACCGAAAAGGTGAACACGCTACGCATCCGATTGCACGTTTTTTAAGCCGCCTAGCGTTGTTGCTCCGCCTTGCATGGAATGGCCATGCCGCGTTGTCGCCCTTGCAGGGTGCGTTTGCGCTTGCACGCGCAAACCGTTTCGCAGGCTCGCAGCATGCTGCTCGAAACCCCTACTCAACTCTAGCCAGGCGGCTTAAAAAACGCACACTCGGATGCGTCCAACTGCGGAATCTAGGTTCAACATTGCATGCGCCCTGTCGTTTTTCCTTCTATTCTAATTTCTGTGCCACGAAATTTTTACGGCGCGACGTTAAACGCGACGTCTAGCGGAATTCCATATCTGATCTCAACGAACTTCCCAATATTTAAGCGATGGGTTCTAGTACAATCTATTCACTAAGAATCCACAAAGAGGCAGCCATGTTCCCGTTCAACGGTCATCGCTTTACCCCGCAAATTCTTTTAGCTCTCCTGTCTCTTTGCTTCATTCTTACTGCCGTAGCCGCACCCACGCAACCTCACGTTTCCCTCTTCACTCCGCAAAACACCGTTAAAAACATTCGCCAGGTAGCGGTCCGATTTTCCGATCCTATGGTCCCATTCGGCGATCCAACGCTTAAAGATCCATTCGATATTAATTGCCCCGAGAAAGGCGTTGGCCGATGGGCCGATGCTAACAATTGGGTATATGACTTCGAACACGATTTACCGGCGGGCGTTGCGTGTACCTTCACGCTTAAACCAGGTTTGAAAACAGCGGGTGGCGTGGATGTTAGTGGTGGGCGAGTATTTCGTTTCAACACAGGAGGACCATCGATAATCGCATCGTTGCCTCGCGAGGGTAACGGCGGCATAGATGCCGAGCAGGTTTTTATTTTGGTGCTGGATGCGGTGGCGAAGGCTGATAGTCTTTCTACGCACATGTATTGCGAGGCGGATGGCATCAATGAACGAATTCCCGCACAAATCATTGACGGCGCTGAACGACAAAAAATTCTCGCTGAGCGGCAAGCCAATGAACTGCTCGGTCTGCTTCTCCGCCATCGTGCTAATCGGTGGTATTTGAATACTATCCGTGATCGTTCAGTGGCGACCAATGCGAATATTCGGCGCACGTTTTCCGATCGCATCGTTGTTGCGCGTTGTGCTCGGCGTTTGCCCGATGTGCAGGCGTAAAAGTTGTTTGGGATGAGGGCATTCAAACATTGACAGGCATTGCTACTACCGAGCGGCAGACGGTTACTTACAAAACTCGTCCCGCATTCACCGCGCGCTTTTCTTGTGAGCGCATGAATGCGAAAGCGCAGTGCATTCCGCTGTTACCCATGAACGTGCATTTTTCCGCCAATGTGCCGGTTGAGCTTGCTATGAAAGTTCGACTGCGCGATATGAGGGGAAAAACCTATGAGCCAACGCAATCTAAGGACGAGAAGAGCAACGTCATCAACAGCGTGAAATTCGCCGGCCCCTTGCCGGAGAAGGCCAAATTCATTTTGGAGATGCCTCCTGGTTTGCGTGACGATGCGGGGCGCGTACTTGCTAACGCCGATGGGTTTCCCTTAAAGGTGGCGACCGATGAATATCCGCCGATTGCGAAGTTCCCTGCGGATTTCGGCATTCTAGAAAGCAAGACGGGAGCGGTGTTGCCTATTACGTTGCGTAATATAGAAGCGGGTAAAAAAGAAAACGAACCTCATATCGACGGCAGCATGATATCCATAACGTCGGATGAAAAGATTATCCAATGGCTGTCTCGCTTCGAGGCGGCAAAAGCGCCTAACGCTAACAATGTTGACGGTCAGACCGTTTACGAAAGCGCTGGGGCCCGTAGTGTTTTTTCTTCGGAGAACGAAGCCAAGCATTTCATCGTGCCGAAACCCTTGGGGGAGAAGACGTTCGAAGTGGTCGGTATTCCTTTAACGAAGGCCGGATACTATGTTGTCGAAGTCGCGAGTCCGCGCTTGGGTGTTGCTTTGCTTGAAAAGAATAAGCCCTTCTATGCACGAACCAACGTGCTGGTCACTAATCTTTCCACCCATGTGAAGTTGGGACGCGAGTCGTCCATGGTGTGGGTAACGACCTTGGATAAGGCTCGTCCGGTCAATGGCGCTCATGTGGCTGTGCGTGATTGTAACGGTGGTCTCATTGCGGAAAGCCGCACGGACAGTGAAGGAATCGCCAAGCTTCCCGGCATCGAGCGCGAAAAGAGTGAATGTCCGAATTGGCCCGGTGGCTATTTCGTTAGCGCGCATACCGCCGACGATATGACATTCACGTTGACCTCATGGTCTCATGGCATCGAACCATGGGAATTCAAGGTACCGTATGCATGGTCGAAGCCGGAAGATCCTATTCACGGCGTGTTTGATCGCAGCTTGTTTCGTGCTGGGGAAACGGTGCACATGAAACTCATCGCGCGCCGGCGAACCATGCAAGGCTTTGAGCTTATGCCTGCCGAAAACTTACCTAAGCGCATTACCGTTACCCATGATGGTAGTGGCGTAAGCAGGGAAATAAACGTTAACTTCGACGAACGCCGTGTAGCATTAGTTGATTGGCCTATCCCCAAAGAATCTAAATTAGGACAATACACCGTAAGCGCACAGACTCCAGGGCGCAATCCGGAAACTATTACGGTAGGCGAATTCCGGGTCGAAGAATTCCGGCTGCCTACTATGCGGGCACAGATTGCAGCGCCCAAAAAACCGCTGGTGAATCCTAAAGAAGTTCCTCTCGATGTAATGGTGAGTTACCTGTCGGGCGGAGGCGCAGGTGGATTGCCCGTTAAATTGCGCACGCAAGTTGAACCCGCGTCCGTATCCTTCGACGACTACAGCGACTGCAGTTTCTACGGGGCGGACGTGAAGGAAGGTATTCAGAAAGGCCAAGAAGACCGCTGGGA
>Ga0157374_10001178_pt1 | contig 22309 bp, 15 predicted proteins | sample M25metaG_FD_115308 | JGI IMG/M metagenome (GOLD analysis project Ga0157374, IMG submission 115308) | Miscanthus rhizosphere microbial communities from Kellogg Biological Station, Michigan, USA - M2-5 metaG | ecosystem: Host-associated > Plants > Roots > Rhizosphere > Soil | place: USA: Michigan... | reverse complement strand
TTGGTTATAGTCATTATCTTTCTGCGTTTGAAGTTTTGTTACCGCAGCTTTTTATTGCGTTTGATGAATTACCAGGAACAGATTCCTTAAGACAAGTTTTGTCAGAGCCTATTGATCTTTTGAAGGCATGGGATAAAAATTCCTCGGCTTCCTCTGCGGCAACCACATTAGCTATTGAATGGGCTTCACGCATAATGAGAAATGTCTCGCCGGCGGAAAAATTGAATTTGCTTTACGAAACGATAAAAGATCTTGAAAAAAGATTTGGGTCGTGGAAAGTTCAATGGGGTGACGTTAACAGGTATCAACGCGTTGGCAATGATGAAAATTTTGACGATGAGAAACCAAGCCTGGCGGTGGGATTAGCTTCTGCGACGTGGGGTTCAATACCGTCATATCAATCATCACGTCGGGTTGCCAATTCGAACAAACGTTATGGATTCTCAGGAAACAGTTTTATTGCCTGTGTCGAATTCGGAAAGAAAGTAAAAGCCAAATCGATCATTACAGGTGGGCAATCTTTTGATCCTTCATCACAGCATTTCACCGACCAGGCACAAATGTATATTGATGGCAACTTTAAGGATGCGCTCTTTTATAAGGAAGATGTGTTAAAGCATATTGAAAGAAAATATCATCCGGGTGAATAAAAGATCCCCGATCTTATATAGCTGGCTTGCCTTGTTCTTTAAATTCACCCAATTCTCTTAATTCTTCCAGCTTCTTTTTGCCATACGCTATTCTTATGATTACAACAAACAAAACTGGTACAATGAAAATAGCAAGCGAAGTGGCCGCCAGCATGCCGCCAAAAACGGTCCAGCCTATTGTTGAACGTGCGATAGCTCCCGCGCCTGTTGCAAATGCCAACGGTAACACACCTAAAATAAAAGCAAAGGACGTCATCAATATTGGTCGCAACCGCAATCTCACAGCTTCGAGTGTAGCCTGCAATAACTCCATTCCACCATCAACGCGCAATTTTGCAAACTCAACAATAAGAATAGCATTTTTTGCAGAAAGACCTATCAGTGTTATCAAACCAATTTGCGAATAGACACTGTTGCTTAACCTTGGAATAAAAATTAAGGTGAGTATCGCTCCAAAGGCGGCAAGAGGCACAGCAAGAATGACAGAAAAAGGAACAGACCAACTCTCATAAAGCGCTGTCAAAAACAAAAACACAAAAACAATTGATAAAGCAAAAATGTAGATCGTACTGGAACCCGCCTCAATCTCCTGTTTGCTTAAACCTGCAAACTCATATCCATAGCCCTCCGGCAAAGATTTTGCCGCCTCCTGAAGCGCCTCAATAGCTTGCCCGCTGCTATAGCCTTGTTTAGGAGTACCGTTGATCTCCGCAGAACGAAATAAATTAAAATGTGAAATCACCGGCGCATTCTCAATCACCTTATAACTTGTCAGAACACTCAGGGGTAATAATTGCCCGGATTGATTCCTTACATAATATTGGTCCATGTCTTTAATATCGCCCCGGAATAAAGTATCTGCCTGCGCCACGACATGGAAATTTCTCCCGTAAATCGTAAAATCATTTACATAGCGACTACCTAGGAAAGTTTGCATGGTACTATAAACATCTGCGAGAGACACACCCAGTTTTTTACATTTGTCCCTGTCAACGTCTACCTGGTAGGCGGGGGTTCTGGCAGTGAAATAGGAGAATGCTCTTGCTATTTCAGGGCGTTTGTTCAATTGGCCTACAAAAGTGTTCACTACTTTTTCAAATGTTTTTATATCATCATTACTTTCCTGTTGTTCCAATTCAAAAGTAAATCCAGCGGTTTGTCCTAGTCCCGGGATGGCGGGAGGCTGAATTACCAGAATGTTAGCTTCTTTAATAGAAGAAAAGCGTTTTTGCATTTCTGAAATAATTCCCTGGATCTGCTGTTTCTTGCTGGTTCGGGTACTCCAGGGTTTTAGCTGACAAAAAATAGTTCCCCCATTCGATTTGGAGGCAAATGTTATTACATTCAATCCGCCCAGGGCTGCATAGTGATTCACCCCTGGGATGGTTCTGATGCTATCCATTATTCTGTTCAGCGTCACCAGGCTTCGTGATGTGGAAGATGCCTCAGGCAATTCGTAGGTAATATATAATCGCCCTTCGTCTTCAGTAGGAATAAAACTCGTCGGCTTTGCTTTGAATAAAAGATAGGTGCCTACCAAAATGCAGAGCAGTAGTATGAGCGCATACCTGCTACCCTTGATAACTTTTCTGACAGTATTGGTGTATTGGTGCGTAACTCTCTCGAACCACGAATCAAAGTAGTAGAAAAATTTATTTAAACCTTTTGATTTTTTATCTAAATGATGCGGGCTCAGCATCAGCGTGCATAACGCTGGTGTAAGTGAGAGAGCAACGAATGCTGAAATCAGAACTGAAATGGCGATGGTGATCGCAAACTGCTGATACAGTCGTCCCAAAATACCCGGAATAAAACCGACCGGCACAAACACTGCTGCCAGGATCAGTGCAATGGCAACAACAGGTCCCGAGATTTCTTTCATTGCTGCAATGGTGGCTTCTTTTGGCGTTAGCTTTTTATCATCAATATAATGCTGAACAGCCTCCACGACAATAATAGCATCGTCCACCACAATGCCAATAGCGAGCACAAAGCCAAACATCGTCAACGTGTTGATGGTAAAACCCAGAACTGAAAAAAGTCCAAAGGTGCCGATGATAGAAACGGGGATTGCAAGAACCGGGATCAGTGTTGACCTCCAGTTTTGCAGAAAGAAAAATACAACGAGCGTGACCAGGCCTAAGGCGATCAATAAAGTTTTTACTACTTCATCAATAGAAACTCTTACAACAGAAACAGACTCGAAGGGCACAAGATAATCGACATCTGCGGGAAACGATTTCTTCAGCAGAGCCATCTCTTTATATACCTCGTCAGCTGTTTCCAATGCGTTGCTTCCAGGAGCCTGGTAAACGAGCAAATAGGAGGCTCTCTTCCCATCAACGAAAGAATTACTGGCATAACTAAATTTACCAAGTTGCACGCGCGCTACATCTTTCAGGTAAACGATAGAGCCGTTTTCGGGATTTGATCTGACAACGATGCTGTCAAATTGCTGCGGTGAACTCAACCGGCTGTTGGTGAGAACCGAGTATTCAAATGCCTGCATATTTTGTTGAGGCGGTGCTCCAATTGTGCCCGCTGCGACCTGTAAATTCTGTTCCTGTAAAGCATTTGTTACATCATTTGCGGTAAGCCCCTTTTGCGCCAGCTTATCTGTTTGTAACCAAATGCGCATGCTAAAATCATCAGCTCTTGTAAAAACATCTCCAATTCCTTTTAACCGGAGCAAAGCATTCTTTACAAAAATATTTGTGTAGTTATCCAAAAAAGTTACTGCATGAGTTCCATTCGGTGAGTACATGGCTACCAGCATCAAAATACTTGGATTGCGTTTTCTTGTAACGATCCCTAAATTTTTTACATCAACAGGTAGTGCCGGCGTGGCAATACCGACGCGGTTCTGAACATCCAGCGCTCCTGAAGTAACGTCAGCACCTACATTGTAAGTAACAGTGATCGTACTTTGACCGCTTGATGTACTGTTGCTTTGCATGTATGCCATTCCCGGGGTGCCATTCACCTGCGTTTCAATTGGAGTGGTGATCGTTTGCTCAACAGTTTGTGCATCTGCCCCATTATAGGTCGTGGTAATATTCACAGTTGGGGGGCTGATTTCCGGGTATTGGCTGATCGGTAAATTTAAAATGGATAAAACGCCTATTATCACGATCACAATGGAAATAACAATAGCCGTAACGGGCCTTCTAATAAAAGTATCAGCGATCATAATTGCTTTGACATTGTTACATTCACTTTTGAACTATCTCTTAGTCTCTGAAATCCTTCAGTTATAATTTTGTCACCTGCATTCAATCCCTGCCGAACAACTACTTTATCGTTGATCCTTGGGCCAAGAGAAAGTTTTTGCTCAATGGCCTGGTTGCTGTCATTTACGACAAACACAAAATATTCTCCCATTTGTTCAGTTACCGCTTTAAAAGGAATCAACACCATTGAACTGTCTGCTGCGTTATTCTTTATCCTCACATTGACATTCATCCCCGGCCTTAGTATGTTCTGTGAATTGGAAAACACAAGTCTCATTTTAATGGTGCCTGTTTGGGGATCGACAGCACGATCAATAAGACTCACTTTGCCTGGCTGTGGATAAGTAAAGTTCCCGGGCAATTGTAAAACAAATACTGAGTCACCTTTTGCGGACAAATTATTTTGCAATTCAACGAAACGGGAAATTTCTCTTTGGTCCACCGCTATATCAACTGCCATTGGATCATTCGAAGAGATTGTATTGAGTAAAGTTTGGTTAGCGGTTACCAGGGTCCCAATTTTCACCTGCGATATACCTACTGTTCCGGTAAACGGCGCATAGATGGTAGAATACTTTACCGTTGTCTGTGCATTACGAACACTCGAGTTGGCTGCCTCCATTTGCATTTTAGCGCTTTCAAGATCGGCTACCGCATGATCATATACTTGTCTCGCTACGGCATCTTGTTTCAAAAGGCCTGCATACCGATCAGCATCCTGTTGCGCTCTTGCAAGATTTGCTTTTGTAACATTCAGGTTCGCGATGGCCTGGTCCAAACTGGCCTGGTATTGCTGCTTATCGATATCGTATAATTTTTGTCCCTGCACAACATGCTGCCCGTCTTTAAAATGAATGCCGGTAATGTAACCAGTAACCTGCGCACGCAGGTCGTTTTGATTTAATGCAGCAACGGTAGCCGGATATTCATCATAATAAACCGCCTTACCCCTTTCCACTATTTCCGCACTTACAGCCGGTGGCGGAGGGGCTTTCATTGGATCATCTTTCTTTCTGCTCGCACATGAAAAAAATAAAACGGTCATGCCCAAAGAAAAAAAGATGATCAAAGTTTTATTTTTCATACCATCATCTAACATTTGTTTACGCTCAATTCACTATTAACTTCACTGCAGGGTACCTAATGCTTTTTGTACGTCGATCTTACTTTGCAATAACTGGTATAATGCAGTGTAAAGGTTTAATTGGGATGTTCGCAGATCACCTTCCGCAATAATTACATCAAGGTATGCTTTAATACCCTGCTGGTACTGCAACCTGATGACATTGTAAACCTCCGTTGCTAATTGCACGTTTTCTTTTAACGCATCATAATTGGCAAGGTTTCCTTTATACTGCGCAAGGGCCTGCGCGTACTCTGTACTTATGATACTTCGCAATGAAGCAATATCCCAATCCAGGCGCTCAACCTGCCATCTGGCTGCCTTCACCTGGTAGGTCCTCTTTGTCCCCTGGAAAATTGGAAAATTCAATTGTACCCCAACATTCGAGTTAGGAAATACTCTTTCATATAATTTGCCAAAATCACTATTGAGATAACCAAAATTGTAAACGCCATAAATGTAAGCGGAGGGAAGATAACCCCATTTATAATATTTCAGGTTATATTGCTGGAGCCTCTTCTCTGTTTGCAATAACTGGTATTCAATTCGAGTGTCATAATTTATTTCCTGTAAAGTATCAAATTGTATTTCTCTTTCCAGCTCTGTGCTGTCGTATCGCAATTGAAGTCGGGTACTGTCCGGGTAGCCCATCAGTTGCTTTAAATAAGAATATTTGGCTGTTACAAGATCTTGTTGCTGTTTCCGCTGAGCTTTTGCATTGTTCAAAGAGATCGTGGCGCGTTTGTAATCTGTTTTATCAACGATGCCACCCTGGTATTGGTTATATGCATCCTGTAAACTTCGATCCAACCTCACAATATCCTCGTCAAGTACTGAGATTTGTTTCTGCGTCAGTAACACATCATAAAAAGCTTTGCTGACTCCTGCAATAATGCCGATTCGGGCGCTGTCTGTTATTTGACTATAAACTTTTTTAATTTCCCCGGATGTTCTCGCTGCTAGCAGCACATCAGGATTGAAAATATTTTGTGTTCCTGAGACACCGATGCTGGAAATATTGCTCGTTCCATTCGCTATAAAAGCCCCGTTAAAAAAATTCGTCGGCAACTTGATATTATGCTGATAATATGCGTCAAGACTGATCTGTGGAAACCAATCAGCCAGTTTTGTCCTGATAGTGGCATGTGCGATTTTTTCATCTATCAGCGACTGCTGAAGATGTGGTTGATGTGTCAGTGCATATTGAATACAGGCAGGCAAAGTAGCATTGGGCAAACTGTCGTTTTGAGAAGATTGAGTAAAACCTTTAACGGAGTAACATAAAATCGTTACTAAAAAAAGAAATTGGCTTCGCATTATTCCGTACTAAATATTGTCAAGTTCTGCAATAATTCGTGAATACAATGATATTGCCCCACCTTTTTTCCAAATTATGGTTTTTCACAGACGAACGGCTTGTTATTCCGGCCATACGGTTTTCGATAACATGTCCTAACAACTGAGAGTTTAGTTTGTTTATATTTGTTGATAAACATGTCTGAAATCCAATCGACATATTATCACTCGCCAGTTGGACTTTTAAAAATCTCCGGAACGGAAGATTACATCTCTGAAATCATTTTTAACGATAAGGTTCAAAGGTTGGACGTCAGAAAAAGAAATTTATCACCCATGTTGATACAATGTTTAGAACAATTGATCCAGTACTTTAATGGGCAAAGGAGAAAATTTGAGCTGCCTATCCACCAGGAAGGGTCCGCTTTCCAGCAGGGAGTTTGGGCTGAATTGATGGCGATTCCATTTGGAAAAACGATCAGCTATATTGAACTGGCGCGGCGCATTGGTGATGCAAAGGCAACAAGAGCGGTAGCATCAGCCAATGGAAAAAACAATGTTTGCATTATTGTTCCCTGTCATCGCGTGATTGGTGCCAATAAAGAACTGGTTGGTTATTCAGGAGGACTTTGGCGAAAGAAATGGCTCTTGGAACATGAGATGAAAGTGGCTTACGGTGTGCAGACTTTATTCTAAAGTAAATGTCAAAACACAAATTTCAAATCTCAATAGACTCGCGATCCTTAGTCTGAATAAATTCAAAGCCATATGGCTGAAATGAGCTTCTTCCTTTGATTTATTTGCACCTTGTAGTTGGTTCCTGGTTTTTGTCACCCCAATTCTTCACTGCTAAATGCCAGCGGCAAAAGCTGGCTTGCGGAATTAATAATATAAATCTCCCCTTCCATACCCGCAAGGATCAATCGGATCGGCCTTCCCGTTCTTCCTTCAAATTCCTGTAAGGCCTGCCTGCACATTCCGCAAGGGGAAATGGGATGATCACTTTTCATTTTTTTACTTTGATAGCTCACAGCCATTGTTTCAACCGGGATACCCTCGTAGAGTGAAGAAATTGCGCTTAACAAAACCCTTTCAGCACAAATACCAACAGGATACGAAGCATTTTCCTGGTTGGTACCTGTAACAATTTTTCCATTCTCAAGTTTTGCCGCTGCTCCCACATGAAAATTTGAATAGGGAGCGTAGGCCTTATCAGTAACGCTGCGCGCTTCAGCCAATAATTGCCGGTCTTCCGCATTTAATTCATCAATACCCGCATAAACTTCAAACGAAAACTCAAATTTTTTTTGCCTCATAAAAGAAAAGACGCAAGGTACAAGAAACAAGGCACAAGCCTAAACTAGTTCACTTGTGCCTTGTACCTTGAGTCTTGAGCCTTGCACTTTATTTTACAAACCTGAATAGTCGATTCCATCTTGGACCGTGTTCCCAGCTGAACCAGATAATGGATGCTTTACCAACAATGTGATCTTCCGGAACAAATCCCCAAAAACGTGAGTCCTGCGATTTATGACGATTGTCACCCATCATCCAGTAATAATCCATCTTGAATGTGTAAGTTGTAGCCTCTTTGCCATTTATAAAAATTTTCCCACCCTGTTGTTCCCACGTATTTTTTTCATACACTTCGATGCATCGTCTGTACAGGTCGATATTCTGTGGAGTTAGATTAATTGTCGCTCCTTTTTTTGGAACCCATATCGGGCCAAAATTGTCTGCAGTCCATTTAAAATAAGTTGTGTCATGAGGAAAAACGTTACCACTGCTCGACTGATCAATTTCCTTCGTTATGGAATTCACGACAACTCCCGGAATTTTTTTCAATTTTTCAAGTTCGGGGAACGTCATATTTATGCGATACACATAACCGCTCCCGGGAGAAAAATCAGGATCATCGTCTTCCTGGTTCAGCTTTATTCCCGCATCACGCAATTGGTCCTCGTCGATCATTACATTGTTTGTTTTAAAATCATAAAACGTCGCCGAAGTAGGTGATACAAATGCTGGCTGGTCATTAACATAAAGAATTGCGTTTATGATTTTCAGGGTATCCCCGGGAGTACCCACGCAACGTTTTATGTAATTGTCAGTTTTATCAACGGGATGAACAGCGATAGGAAGATCAGGATCATCAAGGATTTGTTGTCTTGTCGCATCCGAAAATGTACCATTGGGCAATCGAATAAAATCATAGTAAGGCCTGGCAGATTGATAACCTGGTTTGTTGATCACGGTATCGCCTTCAGGAAAATTAAAAACCACGTCATCGTTTCTTTTTACCGCCTTTGCCCACCAACGTATATAGGGGATCTTAACCAGTGTGGAGTATGACTTCCAACTCGTACCGGGAATATAATTATGAATAAATGGAATTGACAGGGGTGTATTTGGTAATCGCGGACCATAGCTCCATTTGCTTACAAACAGGAAATCATTCACTAACAAAGTCTTTTCCATAGAGGCCGAAGGAATGGTATATGCTTCAAAAATAAATGTGCGGATAAGCGTCGCGGCAACAATAGCAAAAATGGCTGCATCAAACCATTCTCTTGCCGCAGTCTTTCTGTGTTTTCTTACAGCATCAGGTCCTATATATTTCACGTTTTCAGAGTAAGCCAGGTAGGGAAAATAAAATGGAGCAAACAAAGCTGCAAGTATGTGCGAGCCTATTGAGAATTTCCCGTACAATTTGACAAACTCAATAAAAATACCAGGGGTAATAAACCAGCCTACAACCGGGATGAACTGCCAGAACACCCAATGCCTTGGGCGTTTAGCAAGTGTTTCCATGACCCATGTATTATAAAAAGGAACGAATGCTTTCCACGAAGCCACCCCAGCTCTCTCAAATAATTTCGCCAGGCCAAAAGAAGGTAAAAACACAAGCAGAGTTCCGACCAGGTAAATGATCACCAAATGGTGTAGAGGCATATCCTTAGTTTAAGCGGGCAAATTTATCATAATAATTGGCGAACCAAAATTTAAAACCGCAAAGTTTTGCTAAGATGGATGACTGGCTTCTTAATGCTGGTCTCTGGTTACGTTGCTATCCAGAATCGTCAAGCTGTGTAATTAGCAACTAATAGCTAGTGCCCAGCAATTGAAAACTACTTCGGCATCACGTAACTTTTGACGTCTTCGGCTGTGATCGTTTTGCCGGAAAGAATAACTAGTCTCTCTACTACATTTCTCAGTTCGCGGATATTGCCCGTCCAGTCATAATTCTGCAATAATTGCATCGTATCATCGTCAATGGTTTTTTTTGCAATACCATAGTCCTCGCAAATATCGGAGAGGAACTGATCTACCAACGGCGGGATATCGTCTTTGCGTTCATTTAAAGAAGGTACATGTATAATGATAACACTTAGCCTGTGATACAAGTCGAGGCGGAACGTTTTGGCATCAACTTCTTTCAAAAGATCTTTATTCGTAGCAGCAATCACGCGAACGTCAACACTAATATCTTTATCTGCGCCCACTCTCGTAATCTTCCCTTCCTGCAATGCCCGCAACACTTTTGCCTGGGCATTCAAACTCATATCGCCTATTTCATCAAGAAAAAGTGTGCCGCCATTTGCCTGTTCGAATTTCCCTATTCTTTGTTTTATGGCTGAAGTGAACGAACCTTTTTCATGTCCAAATAATTCACTTTCGATCAGCTCACTGGGGATCGCGGCGCAATTCACTTCGACAAGCGGTCCGGTTGCACGATTACTCTTTTCATGTATCCATCTCGCCACTAATTCTTTACCGACGCCATTTTCTCCTGTGATCATCACCCTGGCTTCAGTTGGAGCTACCTTATCAATCGTCTCCCGTATTTTCATGATTGGCGCCGAATGACCAATCATTTCCTGCACCCTGTTCACTTTTTTCTTAAGCACTTTAGCTTCCGAAACGAGATTGCTTTTATCCATCGCATTGCGGATAGTAATCAGTAAGCGATTAAGATCGGGTGGTTTGGAAATATAGTCGTACGCTCCCGTTTTTACTGCCTCAACAGCCGTCTCAATATTGCCATGGCCGGAGATCATGATAACAGGGACATCGGGGTTGCTTTCACCCGCTTTTTGTAAAAATTCAATGCCGTCTATTTTTGGCATTTTTATATCACACAGCACAACATCATAATTTCTTTCTCTGAACTTTTTTAGCCCTTCCTCGCCATCAGAAGCTTCATCAATTTTATAGCCCTCAAAAGAAAGAATTTCACTCAGCGTCTTCCGTATTGCTTTTTCGTCATCGATGATCAGGATGTCAGCCATTGATTGGAATTATTTAGTTCGCAAAAATAAAGAAAGGAGGGCAAGGTTCAAGATACATGTCTAACCTGGAGCCAGGCAAGCATCAAGAACACAAGTAACATTGAATAACCCAGATAAAAAAGCGAAAAGTTTCAAAAAAATTCTTTGGAATAAACGCGACAAAAAAAAAGAGGCCCGGATAGAAATCCAGCCTCGTTTTAAAATCCAATATCCTATGAAAAACCGAGACAAAGATGTGTCTAATAATTGAAATGCTCTATTTCTTGTTAAAAAATCTTTTCTAACAACCTGTGAAAAAATAAAACCCGGAAAATTTCCGGGTTTGAGAAGTTTTACAGCAAAACATTGCTACTTATTAAGATACATCACTTCTTTTACCAACTTCACTGTTCGGGGAACATCGGGTAATGCCGCAGCAACAAGATTGGGAGCATAGTGAAGCGGGGCATCTGCGGCAGTAATTCGGCGAATGGGAGCGTCCAGGTAATCAAAACCTTCTTTTTGAATATGATAAGTAAGTTCAGAAGATACCGACCCAAATGGCCATTGCTCTTCTACAATTACCAGGCGATTTGTTTTTTTAACACTTTCAAGAACAGTCATCCAATCAAGAGGACGTATAGTTCTGAGATCAATGACTTCTGCGTTTACATCCTCCTTTTCCAATTCGGAAGCAGCAGCTATCGCAACTTTCATCATTTTATTAAATGAAACAATCGTAACATCATTGCCTTGTTTCTTTACATCGGCTTTGCCCAGCTCAATATAATATTCTTCTTCCGGCACTTCGATTTTATCTCCATAAGACACTTCGCTTTCCATAAATATTATGGGATCCTCCTCGTATCGAATTGCCTGTTTCAACAATCCTTTTGCATCATAACCATTGCTAGGAGAAACGACTTTTAAACCTGGGATGTTAGCGTAGATACTTTCGTAAGCCGTTGAATGTTGAGCGCCTAATTGACCGGCGGAACCACCGGGCCCCCGAAAAACTATGGGACACGAGATCTGACCTCCACTCATCGCAAGCATTTTGGAAGCTGTGTTCAGAATTTGATCTAATGCAAGATTTGCAAAGTTCCAGGTCATAAACTCAATAATGGGCCGTAAACCGTTTTGAGCTGCTCCTACGCCAACGCCTGCAAATCCCAATTCTGAGATAGGTGTATCGATCACTCTTCTTGGGCCAAATTCGGCCAGCATACCCTGGCTCACCTTGTAAGCACCGTTATACTCAGCCACTTCTTCTCCCATTAAAAAAACTCTTTCGTCTCTTCTCATTTCTTCCACCATCGCCTCACGAAGAGCTTCACGATATGCGATTTGTCTTGCCATGCGTTCTTTTCAATTTATCCCGAATATTTTCGGGATGCAAAAATATGCGAGAAGAAGGATAAAACCTAAACTCGTTGGCTCGCAGGGTGCTCGCCGCTGGTCATTGGTGCTGGCCAAGCTATTGATAGCTTCCCACCAAAAACAAGTGACGAGTAACCAGCAACTAGTAACCAGAAACCGCCAGTATCTTTGTTAGCATGGATACGAATCATTACGCGATTATAATTGTCGGTGGCGGTCCTATCGGCCTGGCATGCGCATTGGAAGCCAAGAAGGCAGGGTTGGATTATTTAATCTTAGAAAAGGGAACTCTCGTTAACTCATTATACAATTACCCGGTTAACATGACTTTTTTCTCTACATCAGAGCGATTAGAGATCGGTGGGATTCCTTTTGTTTCCAATAATCCCAAACCAACGCGCCCCGAAGCACTGGAATATTATCGCCGCGTCGCACTTTCAAATCACGTCAATATTCATTTGTTTGAAAAGGTTACTGAAGTGAAGAAGCAAGTCACAAGCGACAAGGATCAAGGCAACTTCCGGGTAACGACAAACAAAAATGTTTATACAGCTAATTATATAATCATCGCCACAGGATTTTATGACATCCCTTACAAATTAAATGTGCCCGGTGAGGATCTGCCAAAGGTGACACACTATTATAAAGACCCGCATTTTTATGCTTTTCAAAAAGTAATGGTCGTAGGTGCCAGCAACTCGGCCGTTGATGCCGCACTTGAAACCTGGCGCAAAGGCGCTGAAGTAACTATGGTTGTACGAAAAGATCAAATTGGACCAAGAGTAAAGTATTGGGTAAGACCAGACATTATTAATCGCATCCAGGAAGGTTCGGTCAAAGCGTATTTCGATTCCAGCATAAAAGAGATCAGGGAACGCGAAGTGGATATTCAAACGCCGGAAGGTTTAGTGACCATTAAGAATGATTGGGTGATTGCTATGACCGGATATCAACCCAATCTTGATTTCTTGCGAAGCCTCGGCATTCAATTATCGGATGATGAAGTAAAAAAACCAACATACGACGAAACATCGTACGAAACCAATGTCACGAACGTTTTCATAGCTGGCGTAATTTGCGGTGGGATGAACACCCATCGCTTGTTTATTGAAAATTCAAGAGAACATGCAGAAAAGGTAGTGCAAACAATAAAAAACAGGGCGCTAGGGCAACAATAACACATAATTCAATTCCTCGACAAGTGCAAGTTTTCCGTTTTGACATTTATCAATAAAGGTAAATTCCCGTCCCGCGCTATGCGAGACTCCCGGCTGTTTCTAACAATTTTTTATCGAAAAAGCCGTTTTACACAATTGTGAGGAATACCAGGCTAAGCCTGTTGTAATCCGACATAATTCCAGTCTAATGAAAACCAAGCCAATATCCTGTCTAGGAGCCATCCTAATTGCACTTGTTTGTAATATAGTCAAAGCTCAACCATCGGCGACAGCGTCAGCTTTATGGATTACAGATTGTTCTCAAAGCCGCTTTCTCAATATCAACGGTTCTATTGGTTCTACTAATTTTAATAACGCAAACCTTGGTGTATACACGCAGAATTCAGGAAACCTGATATTAAGCGGAGCCCAGGTAAATACTTCTCATAATCCGAGCACTTCCAATGTGTGTCTTGCTCATTTATACTATAATGTACATCTCCAAAGCAGCCCGGCAGGGGCATTTACTTCCGTTGATCTTCCCTTATTAGAAAGTTGTAATGGATCCAATCAATTCCCATCTGATGGGAGTTCTTGCTCTGCTGGTGATCAAAAGTGGCAAGGCTTTTTTTCCAATGTAAACCTTACTGCATTTGCTGCGGGAAACTATGTGCTGGAAGTTTATTTTGACGTGCAGACAAACAACTCGACGCCCGCACCCGCTGCATGTAATTCAAGTTTGCTCATCAACAACAGTAATAATAATTACAAGGCTTTCTTTTCAATCCAATCCCCTAACCTTTCAAGTACTAACCCGTCATCCTGTTTCGGTAACGAAGGTTCGATCACTATTGGCGGTCTCATTGCAGGAGCCACTTACCAGATAAGTTATACCGATGATGGTGTACCTGCTGGTCCCAATAGTTATGTCGCAAATGGTTCGGGGCAGGTTGTTATAAGTGGATTGAATAAAGGTTTCTATTCTAACTTTTCTTTAGAGATCAATGGTTGCGTTACCAACCTTTTTACCGGGATCATTTTATCGGATCCGATCTATGTGCCGACATTCGATCCAATCGCACCGTTTTGTGCAGGAACCATTGCGCCGACACTACCACCTACATCAAAAAATGGAATCCATGGAACCTGGGACCCTGCAACGGTAGACAATCAAAACTCCAGAAGTTATACATTTACGCCGGACGCTAATCAATGTGGTATGACCACTAGCATCCCCGTTACCGTAATACCGAGGTCAACTCCAACTTTCAGCTTTGGAACAACCCTTGTTATCTGCGCAGGAGGAACCGTACCCCTGTTGCCACCAACATCGCAAAACTCAATAACAGGAACATGGTCCCCCTCCATCGTAGGCAATAATATTTCGGGGACTTATACATTTACACCTGACCTGGGACAATGTGCAACTTCTACAACGCTGAATGTAGTCGTAACGCCAAACATTACACCGACATTCAATTTTGGAACAAGCCTAACAATTTGCGCCGGACAAAGCGTCCCTACATTAGTTCAAACATCTACCAATGGTGTTACTGGAACCTGGAGTCCTTCAACGGTAAGTAATCAAACATCGAATACGTATACATTTACTCCGGCTGGTGGGCAGTGCGCTACTAACACTATATTTACAGTTACCGTTAACCCTAACCTCACACCAACCTTCAGTTTCGGAACAAGTCTGACGATTTGTGCGGGAGGAGCTGTGCCATCATTGCCTCCAACCTCTCAAAATTTAATAGGCGGAACTTGGAGTCCTTCATCTGTAAGTAATCAAACTTCGGGCATATACACTTTCACACCAGCACAGGGGCAATGCGCTACGAATACAACATTGACAGTTTCTGTAAATCCCACCATTACACCAACGTTTAGTTTTGGAACAAATCTTACTATTTGTGCAGGAGGAACTGTGCCGTTGCTACCTCCCTCATCCCAAAACGGGATAACCGGAACCTGGAGTGCCGCAACAGTAAATAATCAAACCTCCGGCACGTATACATTTACCCCTGATCCTGGTCAATGCGCAACTTCAACAACATTTGCAGTAACAGTTAATCCAAACATAACTCCCTCATTTAGTTTCGGGACAAGTCTGACCATTTGCGCAGGGGGAACCGTACCGTCATTACCTCCTACATCACAAAATGGAATCACGGGTACATGGAGTCCATCATCTGTAGACAATCAAACTTCCGGCGTTTATACTTTTACACCCGCCGGAGGTCAATGTGTAACCGGAGCCGTAATATTTAATGTAACAGTAACTCCAAATCTAATTCCCACATTTAGCTTTGGTCACAGTTTAACAATATGCGCAGGAGGAACAGTACCCACGTTGCCTCTCACATCCGACAATGGCATAACAGGACTCTGGAATCCGTCTGTTGTTAGTAACCAGGCAAGCGGAACATACACATTCACTGTTCCCGGACAATGTGTTACACCATACATATATACGGTTACTGTCAACCCAATTGTAAAACCGTCATTTAGCTTTGGTACGTTTCAATCAAGTTGCATAGGTACACAAGTTCCCGTTCTGGCTACTACTTCTTCCAATGGAATAACAGGTACCTGGAGTCCTTCTGTTGTTGACAATACAGTCAATGGAACATATGTCTTTACACCCGATCCAGGCCAGTGCACAGACACTGCCTCCTTTAAGCTTGAAGTAAATGCAGTACCGACGACTTCGATCAGTGAAGACACAGCGGTATACGATGGCACATTTATACCGTCATACAATTTCATAACGAGCCCGGGCGCTTCAACGAACTGGACGAACTCTAACCCAACAATAGGACTCGGACCATCAGGTGCGGGAACAGTGCCTTCCTTCGTTGCGACAAACAGAGGTGACCAGGATGTCACCGGAACTGTTACTGCAACTCCGGTTATTGGAGGTTGTTCGGGAGCACCTCAAACTTACACTGTGAAAGTGATGCCATTGAATAAAGATGTTTTTGTGCCTAATGTTTTTACTCCGAATGGCGATGGAAAGAATGACATGCTGTATGTGTATGGCAATTATATTGATAAAGTTGAGATGCACATTTTTAACCAATGGGGTCAGCAAATTGCGGCAATCAATGATAAATCCCAGGGATGGGATGGAAAACATAAAGGAACAGCTCAACCTGTCGGTGTATATGTATATGTGCTAAAGGCCCAGCTATCGACAGGAAAGGCGGTGAATTTGAAAGGATCTATCACGCTGTTGAGATGAAATAACCCGAAACATTTGAAGAGAATGAAAAATAAAATATCACCAACGTCCAGTGTAAGATGAAAAACAAATTTAGATATCGAGCGGTCGGGGTTCTATGCTTAATCCTCGTGATGCTTAAAGCAGCTGCCCAAACAGATCCGCATTTTACTCAAAACTACACCTACCCGATGTATGTGAATCCTGCCCTTGCAGGCAGCAGTGACGGCGAATACAGGGCATCGGCGATCTATCGCAGTCAATGGGGAAGTGTCAGTGACCCATATCGCACAATGGGAATTTCATTTGATGCACGTACCAATAAAAATATTGCACTTGGGATCAACCTGTTAAATCAATCTGCCGGTGATGGAGGATTTAATTATTTAAATACATACGCTTCGTTTGCATACACAGGTGTAAAATTCGGACAGGAATATAACCAGCGAATTGTCCTGGCATTGCAGGCTGGCATAATCAATCGCCATGTTGATGAATCAAAATTCAAATGGGGAGAACAATGGAACCCTATTACAGGATACAACGCTGCAAATCCAATTTCTGAAAGCTTTGCTGCAACTTCGGCGACTACGCTGGATGTTGGGGCTGGTGCTTTGTATTTCGATGCAACTCCAAACAAAAAAACAAATGCCTTTGGTGGCTTTTCTGTTTTTCACATAAACAAACCAAAAGACCCTATTGTCTCTGCGCAGAGTACCGAACTCAACACAATCCCTCTTCGGTATGTTGTGCATGGAGGTATAAGCTTTAATTTATTTGAGCGCACCAGTATAGTACCCCACATATTGTACATGCACCAGGGAACCGCTAGTGAGACCATGTTTGGAACCTATGTGCAACTGTATGTCAATCCTGAAACAGATGTGATGATCGGTGGCTATTATCGCTTCAAAGATGCGGTGGCGCCATTTGTCGGATTTGACTGGAAGAACTTCATTGTCGGATTGAGTTATGACGTGAATACATCAAAGCTGGGTGCAATGACAAGAAATGTAAACAGTTTTGAACTAAGTCTTTCATATGTAAAAAGATCAGGAACTCGAAGCATTTTCGATTTTATCCGTTGTGCAAGACTTTAATTATAACAAGCTCAGATCAACGCTATGAATAATATCATATCCACTTTGCAAAAACGAATGACTGTTTTTAAAGTGACACATATTATAAGAATAACAGCCAGATTTTTAATTGCGATGATTGTCTGCAATAGTTCAGTACAGTCGAACGGTCAACAGGCAAAAGGTCCTGTGCAATTGGCTGATCAATATTTTGCAGCAGGAGAATACTATACCGCAGCGAATTTGTATGAGCAATTTTTGCACCCATCCAAAAAACAAAAAACCATAAGCGAGTTCCCTCTAAATATCAAGGCAAGAAGAACGGCAGTAGCGACTCCGAGTGCTTCGAGGACCGATATCCTTTTCAAACAGGCTGAAAGTTATCGTCTGGCAAATTACTGGCAACAGGCAGCAGCATCTTACAAAGAGTGCATGGACAAAGATCCATCAGGATATTCAGATGCATTGTATTGGTACGCCGTATGTGAACGCAGCCTTACACATTATGACTCCGCATGGGAAAGCATTAAACAATATTTAAGTGTTGCAAGCGACCGCAGTCAATATAAACAAGCAGCCGAAAAGGAATTACAGACATTACAATTCATCCACCAGCAGTTAGCACGGCCCGATTCCGTGTTGATGAAAACACAAAAATTAAATGTACCTGCCGGGAATGAAAAAGGGGCATTTGCTCTTGCTCACGTGAGTGGCGACCAGTTTTTAATAACCAGCACACAAGCTGATTCAACGCGGGTTAATGGCACCAATCCCTACCACAGCCGTTTGTTTTTGACGACATTGAAAAACAGCAGCCTTGACGAAATGACTCCCGTAACGCTCTCTGCCACCGATCAATTGATCAACCAGGGAGCAGCAACCGTCAGCCCTGACGGAAAATATCTTTATTTCTCACAATGGAAAAAGGAAAATGGAAAAACGGTTTCTTCAATTTATTATTCGGTAAAGCAAGACAAGCAGTGGAGTTCGCCAACTCGCCTTCCTATTGTTAATATAAACAGTTATAGCAGCAAGCAACCGTTCTGTACAAGCGATGGAAAATTGTTATTTTTTGCTTCCGATCGCCCGGGAGGTTCTGGCAAATTCGACCTTTGGTACGCACCGTTGAATAATGATGGCACGACCGGTCAGCCAGTTAATCTTGGTCCATCGGTCAATACAACCGATGACGAACAAGCACCCTTTTATCAGGCCAGCAGTGGCACACTTGTGTTTTCTTCCAATGGATATACCGGAATGGGAGGATATGATCTTTTTGCTGCCAAAGGGAGCGAAACAAACTGGACGGCTCCTGAAAATTTAGGATATCCCGTTAATTCATCGAGAGACGATATTTACTTTTTCACACCCGAAAAAACAAGTCTTTTAAGTAATGCGATTGTTAGCTCAGATCGTGGAGAGGGATGTTGCCTTGAGGCATATGCGATAACAAAAGCTCCAAAAAATAAACAATTGACAGGATCTCTGTTTGATTGCAGCGATAACGCACCGCTTGCTGATGCAGAGATAGTTTTAAAGGATGTCTACGGGAAAATATGGAAGACCACGACAAATGCAGATGGAAAATACAGCTTTGACATAGGAAATGAAGATCATGAACCCATGATTGTATCAGCAGGTAAAGAATCATACCTAGACACGACATCTTCCTTTAAAACTAAAAACATTGATGAGTCAGATCTGCTAACGGATAAACTAACGAATACGGACTTGTGTATAGCTAAGAAACCCGAACCCAAACCTGAGCCCATACTGGTGATTAAAGCATAAGATGTGGTTACGGTGTATTTTGATTTTGACAAGAGTTTACTAAAACCTGAAGCCCTTAATAAATTAGATTCGATCTACAATGTCATGGTGGAATTCCCGGTTACGACGATCCAAATCTCTGGTTATACGGATGGGCTGGGCAGCGATGCCTATAACAAGATCCTTTCGGATAAACGTGCAAAAGCATGTGCCGATTATCTTATCAAAAAAGGAATTGATGTCAGCCGTGTAAGCTTCGTTTCATTCGGGGCCTGTTGTCCTGTAGAAATGGAAAAAATAAATGGACGTGATAATCCTGATGGACGTAGCCGCAACAGAAGAGCGCTGATCAATGTGAAAAAGGACTAGCTGCTTTGTGCTCATCGATGAATCATGATTTCTCACCGATTACACACCTGCCTGCCGGCTTGCTCCGCTGAAGCTCCAGCGAAGGCGCAGTAGGCAGGAATTTTCACTGATAAAAGTCTCACGCTAAACTCCAGGTCCGTGACTCTGAACTATTCAAGGTTTTTCTTCATCAGCCAATCCGTTTGTCTGTCATTACCGAGAATAAATTCCTGTTCACCAAAAATTTCAAACCCCCAGGAAGTATAAAAATCAATGGCACGTTGGTTTTGTTGCCATACACCCAACCACAGGATCGTCTTACCTTTTTGCCTGGCAATATCGTGACAAGTCTGCATTAGTTGTTTTCCAACACCTTTCCCGATCATGTGCTGAACAGAATATATCCTTGCTATTTCAAGACTTGATCGTGTGTCCAATTGCGCTGGCACTAACCCCTCCCTCAGTTTTACATAACCCACAACTTCGGTAGTTATATAGGCAAGAAGGAAAAAATGCCACGGTAGTTTTACCTCGTGGATCAATTTTTCCCTCGTGAATTGCTCGTTCATGAATTTATCCATATTCTCTTTCGTATTATCACCGGCAAAGCTTTCGTAGAAGGTTTGACGACTGAGATCGGCAATTAACTCAGCGTCGCTTTCGTTCGCCGGACGGATAAGAACATCGGTTTGATCGCGTATAGTCATTTATTCATTATAATATTCCGTCAATATAGAGATAAAATGGCGGACGACATGATAATAAAAAAATAGCGGATTGAAGCCCCTCACTGATGGACAACGTGCCTCACCCTGGAGAAGTTATTTTGCATTTTTACAATATTTTACCGTAAACTCCCTCTCAGGCAACGGTAAAATATCCTTTTTCAGGCAATGTGGGATTTGGCGGGGTTATCTTCAACAAATGATTCTCATTTGTCATTCGAGAATCATTATTTAAACGATTTCCGCAGTGACAATTTTCATCAAAAAAACTAATTATGAAAAAAGTATTTTCCACAGCTATTTTCTTTATGGCGAGTTTTTTCCTGAGCCAACTATTAGCACAAGCTACAAAAGACGATATTCAAATAATCCAGGGTGAATGGGGTAAACAAAAAAGAGAGATTGTGAGACTTACCATGGCGCTATCACCGACTGACTCGGTAAAATTCTGGCCAGAATACGACAAGTATGAAGACAGAAGAAAAAAGATCGGCGCAGAGCGTATTAAGATATTAGATGACTATGTGAACAGCTATGAAAAGATGACCAACACTAAAGCCGACGAAATCGTGAACAGGATATTCAAAAACGACAGGGCAAATAGCGATCTCTTACAGCAATACTATGTCGTGATGAAAAAAGCCCTGAATCCGGTGGAAGCGGCGAAGTTCCTGCACATCGAAACTTTCCTGCAATCGTACATCAAAACACAACTGCAGGGGAACTTACCTTTCCTGGGGGATCTTAAGGCAATGGAGACCCATAAATAGCCTTTGCTTTAGACTACGTTATTAAACAATATAGAACCCGCTATGAAAGCGGGTTTTATTGTATATTGCTTGTGCAAATAATCTTTCTCAAGTTGTGACCCTCTGAATTCTGCTGTATTAGTTTTATTGTAATCTCAATTGACGCCCTGATTGAACTAATTTAAATTCAGATGGCGTTCTACTAAAAATGTACTTTTTCATCCCGCTTTAGGCGTTGCCATCCTGAATGGTAAGGCACTTAAAAAATTGGCATGAAAGCCAGGCCGTAAATATCCAGGCCTTCAGCACCTACTTTATGTGTTTTGCCATTTCAAATTTTAAAGGCAGGAAGCTAAGCAGGTTTAAAACCAAATTCATTACACGCACAGCTATGGCACCTTCTTTAAGCAGTTTTTACGGGTCATGGCTCGTGGTTGCTACTGAAAACTACACCATTTCTGGTATATAGTGGCAGCTCTATGCAGAGTTGATGTTGGACTTTTGCAGGTAACCTGAGTTGGGTGTGTTAATAAGGCAGTTGGCTTAGATAGACAAGAATGGTAACGATCAAGAAGGGTATAAACAGATGAGATAACAACAAAACGGACTCAAAACATGCATCCCTTTGTGACGCCGCCTATATTGTCCTTACTCAAAATTTGGGAGTCGCGCGGGAAAGCATCATTATCTTCTGATTTATCAAAAAACTTTTCGGTGGCTTTTGTGATTCCTTTCGAATTTTTTAGCTTGTTGATCATCCAATTATTTGTGGAATAACGCGATAAAAGCTAGAAAATATTAAATTACTGAGGAGATTTTGATTTCTTCATGTTACCAATACCGCCGAAATCCAATATCATTCTGGGCTTTTAGTTTTTTTCGTTAAAAATGAATTTTAAAAACCATTTAAGCAACTGCTATGAAAAGAATCCTCCTTGCTTTCATTCTGTTCATTTGCATAGGTGCCTGTAACGATAAGGCTGAAAAAAATAAAACTCCATCAACAGGAGGTTTATCTTCCGGACAGGCGCTCTCAACCTTTAAATTGCCGGAAGGATTCAAAATAGAATTGGTGGCAGCAGAACCAATGATCTCTGATCCTGTTGCAATGGATGTTGATGAAAATGGAAACATATACGTAGTTGAATTGCATGGTTATCCTTTGGATACAGCAGGTTTGGGAAAAATAAAATTACTCACTGATTCAGATGGAGATGGCGTACCAGATAAGGCCACTTTGTTTGCAGATCACCTACGTATGCCAACAGGCATCATGCGATGGAAGAAAGGAGTTATCGTTGTGGATGT
>Ga0157374_10001176_pt1 | contig 22324 bp, 20 predicted proteins | sample M25metaG_FD_115308 | JGI IMG/M metagenome (GOLD analysis project Ga0157374, IMG submission 115308) | Miscanthus rhizosphere microbial communities from Kellogg Biological Station, Michigan, USA - M2-5 metaG | ecosystem: Host-associated > Plants > Roots > Rhizosphere > Soil | place: USA: Michigan... | reverse complement strand
TCTCTTTACTGTTTTTGCTCTTGTAGTCCGATATGTCTCTCAAAGAAATTTAAAAGAAAAATTATTGAAGTTGGAGAAAGAGCAGGCCGTAGAAAAAGAAAGGAACCGTATCAGCCAGGACATGCACGACGACCTTGGAAGTGGTTTGACAAAAATTGCTATTCTAAGTGAAGTAGTAAAAAAACAGATCAACGATCCTGAAAAGGCAAAACAACAGTTAGAGAATATATCGGAATCATCCAGGGAATTAGTAGACAATCTCCAGGACATTATCTGGATACTAAATCCAAAAAATGATACGCTTGAAAATCTTGCCGCCTACATCAGGGAATATGCATTGAAATTTTTTGAACCGTTTGGCATCGAAGTGCAGTTTATTTATCCTGAGAAGTTTCCAGATATAAAATTGTCTGAGGAAACGAGAAGAAATATTTTTCTCGCCCTTAAGGAATCGTTCAATAACATCGGCAAACATGCTTGGTGCAATAAGGTAAAAATTTATATAGAGGAACCCAACCGGGAAATAAGAATTACCGTGCTGGATGATGGAAAAGGTTTTGATACAGAAAGGGTTCGGCAGTTCGGAAATGGTTTGGTCAACATGCAGCATCGTATTGAACAGATAGGAGGGAAATACGAAATAACATCAGAAACGGGAACGGGTACGAGAACGAAAATTGAGATACCGGTCTAACACTTTTTTGTTATAAGATCCGGTAACCTGATTTATTATTTTTGAAATCGATATGATCCATGTTGTAATCATAGAAGATATAAAAGAGATCAGGGAAGGTCTGCAAATACTCATCGACAGCAGTGATGGCTTCGCCTGCACGAGAACTTTTGCGAATGCTGAGCAGGCTATTGATGCATTACCTTCTGTTTGCCCGGATGTAGCATTGATGGATATTCATTTGCCGGGTATTAATGGCATTGAAGCCGTAAGGAAGTTAAAAAATCTTTGCCCCGGTACTCAATTTATTATGAGCACCATCTATGAGGATGACGAGAATATTTTTGAGAGTCTTAAAGCCGGAGCGAGTGGGTATTTACTAAAGAAAACAGCTCCTTCAAAAATACTCGATGCCATTACCGAAGTAAATAATGGAGGCTCACCGATGAGCAGCCAAATAGCCAGAAGAGTGATCGCTTCTTTCCAGCACAAGGACTCTATTGATGAAACAACTATTCTTACTCCGAAGGAAAAAGAAATACTAAAAGAACTCTCCAAAGGTCTCCGTTACAAGGAAATTGCGGACGAAATGAAGATCAGCATTGAGACGGTTCGAAGTCACGCCCGAAAAATTTATGAAAAGTTGCAGGTACAAAGCAGAACGGAAGCATTGAATAAAGTGTACGGACGTCAATCGTGAAACGTGAGTCGTGAATCGTGAGTCATAAAGCGCCGTTTACCGTCATTTTTTCCTTTCTTCGGAGACATAAATTCACGTCTCACGACTGACGATTCACGACCCGCCCTTTATCGTTCATTGTTCATCATCGTCTCACACTTTTTTGTGATTGACTCGCATCAACTAAAAGAACAACTTTACAGAAACCATCGTTATGAAGAAAATGCTCATGCTGGTGATGCTTGCCTCTGCATTTACCGTTACTGCCAACTCCCAGTTATTAAAGAAAATTGGTGATAAGGTAAAAGATAAAACCAATCAAAAGGCTGACCAGACGGTCGATAAAAACATAGATAAATCAGAAGAGGGAACGGCTAATACAAATACAAATTCAAAACCTGCGGCAAATTCAAATGATACGGCAGGAGAAACTACAAGCAGTACCCCAACATTAAAAGCATATCAAAACTTTGATTTCGTGCCCGGTGATAAGATCTTGTTCGAAGATCATTTTACGGATGACCAGGATGGAGAATTTCCTTCGCATTGGGAACTTAAAAAGGGCCAGGCGCAATTAAATAAAGCAAATGGCGAGTTAGCCTTCTTCCTGACTGAGGGGAACTATGTAGAAGTTTACCCCAGGATGAAAACCGATAAATATCTGACAGATCCTTTTACGGTAGAATTCGACTATTATAATAAAGATAATGCTTATGGAATTGTCACCTTTTTGAAACGATTGGACAAGGCTTGCGATTGTGAAACCAACGCAAATCTCCAGGTCGGTGCAAGTGAAGTTTCGTTTGACGGCAGTGTTTCATTTTCAAAATCGTATTCAAACGAAATGCAGGGAGAAAATTTCATTAATAAATGGCATCATGTCGCCATTGCATCCAAAAATCACCAGCTAAAGGTCTATGTCGATCAGTATCGTGTATTGGTAGTACCGGATACAAAAGATGATTTTTATAGCCTTGGCTTTGGTGGCATCGGAAGTGAAGAACAACCAATTATTTTTAAAAATGTTCGTGTTGCTTCTGGTGGCAACATGAATATGATCGGGAAGAAATTTACTGAATCAAAAATTGTAACGCATGGGATCAATTTTGATGTCGATAAAGCCATTATAAAACCCGAAAGCATGGGTACTTTGAATATGATTGTCGGCGTACTAAAAGATAATCCCGAGGTCAAATTTGAAATAGATGGTCATACCGATAATAGCGGTACAGCCTCTCATAATCTTACTTTGTCACAACAAAGAGCCGACGCAGTTAAGGATCAGCTTGTAAAAATGGGAGTGGACGCATCCAGATTAACAGCCAAAGGATTCGGAGATTCAAAACCTATCAGTGACAATACCAGTCTTGAAGGCAAAGCCAATAACCGAAGGGTTGAGTTCGTAAAAATGTAAGTATGTTATTCTTCAACCGGGGTCTAAACGATCTTTCCGTCTTTCATGTGCAATACCCTGTCACTTAATTGAGCCAGCTCTTCGTTGTGTGTAACGATCAGGAAAGTTTGATTGAATTTGTTTCTGAGGTGAAAAAATAAGTGATGTAATTCTTTTGCATTGGTTGAATCAAGATTTCCTGTTGGCTCATCTGCGAAAACAATTGCAGGGCTATTGATGAGTGCTCTTGCAACGGCGACTCTCTGTTGCTCGCCACCACTCAACTGATTCGGCTTATTTTCTAATCGTTCACTGAGGCCTAACAAGTTCAGCAATTCCTTTGCCTTATTTTCTACTTCTTTCCTTTTTCTGCCGGCCAGCCAACCGGGAATACAAACATTTTCCAGGGCAGTAAATTCGGGCAGCAAATGATGAAACTGGAAAACAAAGCCTATGTTCCTGTTGCGGAAGTCAGCCAGTTTTTTGCCTTGCAGTGAATTCACTTCGGCTTCATTTAATTTGACCGCTCCTTTATCGGCTTTATCCAGGGTCCCCAGTATGTGAAGCAAAGTACTTTTCCCTGCCCCTGACGAACCTACAATACTTACGATCTCTCCCCTTTTTATATCTATATCCACCCCCCTGAGAACCTCTACCGTTCCGTATCGCTTGTGAATATTCTTCCCGATTAACATGCTGGAAATGTATTTAAACTATTACAAACCTAACCCATTATCCATAATACTATGGGCATGGTTTTTTGTTTTTAAGAAATTATTCAAAATGAGTGGACAACTACGGATTTGGAAAATTCGTTAATAAAGCTACATTTGCGAAAAATTTGGCGATGGCGCTCACCATTAACTTAAATTAAACCCTTCGAAAATGTTCTGGACTCTTGAACTAGCCTCATACCTTGAAGATGCTCCGTGGCCGGCCACGAAAGACGAGTTGATCGATTATTCCATCCGCTCAGGTGCCCCTATTGAGGTAGTTGAAAACCTGCAGGAACTGGAAGATGAAGGGGAAGTATACGAAAGCATTGAAGATATCTGGCCCGACTATCCCTCGCAGGAAGACTTCCTTTTTAATGAAGATGAATATTGAGCCCCTATCCCCTAAAGGGGAATTAGATTAAGCGTTCCATAGAATAAAATCAGGTAACTTTTAATTGCACTTCAAGTCTCCATCCGCTAATCGGGTTTGAAGCTTTTCAAATGAATTCAAGAGATGAAAAGTCCCTCCAGGGATTCACGGTTTTTCCATTTGTTCGATCACTGCACCTGTAACTCCTGTAAAACTAAAACCGCCATCATGGAAGAGATTTTGCATAGTTACAAACCGTGTAAGATCACTGAACATCATGACACAGTAATTCGCACAATCTTCTCCTGTTGCATTACCCAACGGGCTCATTTTTTCGGCGTATGATATAAATCCATCAAATCCTTTCACACCACTCCCTGCAGTTGTTCTTGTGGGTGATTGAGAGATCGTATTCACTCTTACTTTTTTCTTCTGGCCATAATAATAACCGAACATTCTTGTCACGCTTTCCAGCAAGGCTTTGGCATCAGCCATCTCATTGTAATCAGGAAACACTCTTTGCGCCGCGATGTAAGTGAGAGCTACAACGCTACCCCATTCATTCAGGGCATCCATATCCCACGCAGTGCGCAGAACCTTATGCAAACTTATCGCCGATATATCCAGGGTCTTCTGATTCCATTCATAATTCATTTCGGTGTAATGCTTGCCTTTCCGTACATTCAAACTCATACCAATTGAGTGGAGAATAAAATCGAAACTGCCACCAAAATGTTCCAGGGATTTTTGAAAAAGATTTTTCAGATCGTCCATATTGGTCACGTCGGCACCAACCACCGGGGCATTGCCACATTGCTCAGACAGCTTATTGATCTCGCCCATACGAAGCGCAACGGGTGCATTGGTCAATACGATCTGTGCACCTTCTTCAAAACACTTCAGTGCTGTTTTCCAGGCAATGGATTTTTCATCCAGGGCTCCAAAGATGATCCCCTTTTTTCCTTTCAAAAGATTATTTCCCATAGTATTTAATTTAGTTATGGCCTATAAGGGGCGTAAAAATAAGAACTAAATTTTTAAGAGTTGGGAAAGATGAGCTTTATCAAAAAAACAAGCAATAGGGTATATACAAAGACCAGTAACATTCCGCTTAATAAATAAGAAAATAGCCTGACCAAAGATTGTCTCGGTCTTATGAACTTCTGCAAATATTTATTAAGGCTGTATGCAGGAATGAGAGAAGCAAGGATAACGAGTAATATGATAATTGCCCTTAGTTTCAATTAAGATCTTTCCTGATTTTCAAATCGAAAAATTAAAAGTTAATTCATCACCATCTCCCGCGCATTTTCCATAGCGGCAATTGTTGGTTTTTCTCCACTCAACATTTTGGCAATAGCGGTTATACGTTCTTCTTTGGTCAATTGCCGGAGGTTTGTTTTTACCAAGTCGTCCACAACGTCTTTATAAACAAAAAAATGAGCATCTGCTTTGCCGGCGATCTGGGGTTGATGAGTGATGCAAATGATCTGTCGTTTAGAAGCAAGCCCTTTCATAATGATCCCCACCTGTCTCGCTGCTTCTCCGGATATGCCGGTATCGATCTCGTCGAACATCATCGTCGGCAGGTCAACAGACTGGGCTACCAGTGATTTTATACAAAGCATCAAACGATTCAGTTCACCACCGCTTGCCACTTTCCTGATGGGTTGAAATTGTCCACTCTTATTTGCATCAAATAAAAATTCGATCTTGTCTGATCCATAAAAATTCAATCCCTCATTATTTCTCAGCTCCACCTTTAATTTTGCATTGGGCATTCCAACTTGTGCTAATAATTTATTTACTTCTTCTTCCAGCGGTCTTATTTGTTTTTTTCTGCCTTCTGAAATCTTTGCAGCCCTTTGTTCAGCCTCTGCAAATAATCTGTCTGTCTCTTTCTCCTTTAGCTCTATTTGTTCGCCGACATTTAATACTGCATGGAGTTTCCTTTCCAATTGTCGTTTTATTTCCAATAACTCATTTGTAACTTTTACTCCATGTTTCTTCAATAACTTATACCCGGCAGATAACCTGCTGTCGATCTCCTCAATTTTTGAGGGATCATAATGAATACGATCATTCATATGATCAACTTCATCCGAAATATCCTGTAATTCGATCTGCAGCGATTGTAAACGCTGTAAAAGTGAAGGCAGATCGGGATGATAGGACGAATAAGTTTGCAATTGATTGATTAAACCCTTCAATTGAGAGACCAGGGGATTTTCACCTTCTGCCAGGTCATTTTGAACTTTGGACAACACAGTTTTAATTCCTTCGGAATTACTGAGAAGTTTTAGCTCTTTGTCCAGCTCCTCCAATTCATTTTCCTTAAAGTCTGCCTCATCCAGTTCATTGTACTGAAACTGGTTGTAATCAAACTCTTTTTCAAATTGTTTTCTTTGCCCGCTTAGTGTTTCCAGTTCCTTTTTTGAAGTTTGCCACTTTTTAAAAACCTGCTGATAAGTATTCACCAGTTCACTTTGAGAGGCTATGGCATCCAACACTTCTCTTTGAAAATCGCCCTGTTCTAATTGCAATGTGTCAAACTGCCGGTGAAGATCGACGAGCAGGGAGCTGAGGTCATTTAATTGCGAAGGGAAACAGGAGTATCATTTACAAAAGCTCTCGATTTCCCATTCGTTGAGATCTCACGCCGTATGATCAATTGATCGCCTTCCTCAAGATCATTTTCTCCTAAAAAATTTCTTACTTCCTTCTTACTACGCACGTCAAAAACACCTTCCACAAAACACTTTTTCTCCTTATTAACAAGCGCTGTGCTGTCAGCTCTTTCTCCAAGTATCAAACCTAAAGCCCCAACAATAATTGATTTTCCGGCACCCGTTTCACCGGTAATGATATTTAACCTATTTGAAAAATCAATTTCAAGTTCATCAATGATCGCATAGTTCTTTATGAAAAGTTTTTGTATCACGTACCCGGATTACACTGATTAAATGATTTTGATAGCAAATTAGGAAATTCATCACGGATTGCGTGGATCAAAACCACGGATTTTGCAGGTTAAATGTTCAGCTAATCAATCAATCTTTTTAATCATAAAATCCGTGAGAATTCATGATAATCCGCGAAATCAGTGATAAAAAAACCCCCTAAACAAATGTCAGGGGGAAAATAAAAAAAGAAAAATCTATTGGATCAATGCATCAATGTCTATTTTATTTCAACTTTGGTGTTCAGATCTTCATCAACCAATATTCGGCCGCAGTTCTCGCACACCATTACCTTCTTGTGCTGTTTTATTTCACTTTGTTTTTGAGGAGGGATCGCATAAAAACAACCGCCGCAGGCATCGCGTTCTACCGGAACAACTGCAAGACCATTGCGATAGCTCTTCCTGATCTTATCATAACTGGTAAGCAGGCGATCGTCTACATGCTCTCTTGCTTCGGCAACCATTTTATTAAAATGTCTTTCTTCCTTTTCAGTAGCTGCGATGATCTTTTCCAGTTCTCCTTTCTTGGTATTCAAAACACCCTCTTTAGCAGCAATGGCTTTTTTAGCCTTTTCTAACAATACTGCTTTTTCGGCTATCTCTTCATTGGCATCTTTAATGTGTTTTTCGCAAAGTTTTACTTCCAACTGCTGCATTTCTATTTCCTTGTTGATCGCTTCAAATTCACGATTGTTCTTTACATTGTCACTTTGCTTTTCGTATTTTTTTATCAATGCCTGGGCTTCCTTTATCGCTTCCTTCTTTTGTTCAATAAATTCTGTGATACCATTGATCTCTTCTTCAATGCGCGTCTGACGGGAATGAAGTCCAGTTATTTCATCTTCAAGGTCAGCTACCTCCATCGGCAACTCGCCTTTTAAAATATGAATTTCATCAAGTTTACTTTCAATCTTCTGAAGAGTGACCAGTGCTGAAAGTTTTTCTTCAACTGAAAATTCTTTTACCTGTGCCATTTATTGTTTATAGTTTTTGTTTTAAGTTATCGACCGGTTCACACTCACCATTTACTCACCTCCTGTAAAATACCTTACAGGGTTGGTCTTTACCTTAGTTTTAAGGACGGCAAAGTTAGGGAATTTTTGCTCCAAAATCTCAGCTAACAGGTCTATGGTGAACTGCTCGCTTTCATAATGACCAATATCGGCGATAACCATACGGCCATTGGCATCAAAAAATTCGTGATACTTCATATCGGCGGTAATATATATATCTGCGCCGGCAGCCAGGGCCGATGGCATCAGGAAACTCCCTGCCCCGCCGCAGATAGCGACCTTTTTGATGGGTTTGTCCAGTAAAGAAGTGTGACGGATGACCTTAAGATTGAAGATTCTTTTTACATCTTTCAAAAAATTAATTTCATTGACCGGCTCCGGTAACTCCCCTATTATGCCGCTGCCAATTCCCTGGTGCTTATTTGCCAGGTTAACAACGTCATAGGCAACTTCTTCATAGGGATGAACCGCCTTGAGGGCCGTGACAATATTATTTTCGAGCCAGCCGGGAAATATGACCTCGATCTTTATCTCTTTTTCCTGGTGTTGTTTACCAACTTCGCCTACATACGGATCTGCTCCCTCCTGGCCTTTGAACGTTCCGATACCCTCAGCATTAAAACTGCATTCACTATAATTTCCGATGTTTCCGCCACCTGCCTTAAATATGGCATCACGGACTTGTTCTGCTTTGTCGAAGGGAGCAAAAGTGAAAAGCTTTTTTAAAACGGCATCTTTTTGTGAAAGAATAAGATTATTCCGGAGTCCGAGCAAAGAAGCTATTTTGCCATTCACACCCTCCAGTACATTGTCAAGATTTGTGTGAATGGCATAAATCGCAATATCATTTTTGATAGCAGCTATTACAGCTTTTTCAACGTAATTCTTTCCGTTGATCTTTTTCAACCCTCCAAAAATGATCGGGTGGTGAGCCACCAATAGATTACAATTCTTTGCTATGGCTTCCTTAATCACTTCTTCGGTTGCATCAAGGGAACAAGTGACTCCACTGCATTCCCAATTTTTGTCACCTATTAGCAACCCCGCGTTATCATAATGTTCCTGTAATGAGAGATGGGCCAGGGATTCTAAAAATGAAATGATATCCGAAACTTTCATTTTGGAAAGTTAAGTATTGTTTATTCGTATTCCTTTCAACACACGAATTACTGCAGAGTTCCCTGTTAAAATAAAAAAAATTGCGAAAACAAAATCTTTCGTACTTTTCGGTATCCATCCGCCACCCCTGCGATGACTTCCGGCCTCATTCACCATTAAAACCCTTGATATGCGAAGAAGTAAATACGGTTATTTGCTGCTTGCATTGTTGGTGATAACAGGACTAGCAGGCACAATAACTTCAACAAGCATTACAGGTAAAGAGAGAAAATTAGTTGTCAGTTATCTCAAGGATACGAAAAATGATGTACTGAAAAGCATAAAAGGGCTTTCAAAGTCACAACTCAATTTCAGACCCTCAGGAGATAAATGCTCGATAAAAGAGTGCCTTTATCATGCTGCTGTTTTAGAAAAAAATTTATGGGACCTGATGCAATGTACTCTGAAACAGCCGGCAAATCCCGAAAAACGCCTGGAAATTAAATGGACAGATGAGAGATTGCTCCAGGCAGCAGACAATTGCATCCCCGAACAATTTGAATTAAAGAGAAATTCTTTTAAGACAATTGAAGAAGCCCTTGAAAGTTTTAAACTCACCAGGGCAGAACATTTCAAGTATATGAAAGGCACCACTGAAGACCTGAGAAATCATGTAGTTCAAACGGCATTTGGGTGGCTTGACTGCTACCAGATTTGTCTTTTGATATCATCATACAGTAAACATTATCTGCAGCAAATAGAAGAAATAAGAGCTGATCCAAATTTTCCATCCCGGTAGTAGCGGGGTTATACCAAAACTAACTCAAGGTTGAAAAACCTCGCCCCAAATTCCCGTAAGAATGCGGGGCTTTTAGTTGAATGCATGGCATATTGCAAGCCCAGGCAATTTAACCATCAACTGAATTCCAATTCGCATTTCTTTTGTACACTTCAGGGTCATGTTTCTGCATCCATCGTTCGGGCCTATCAAAGGGAGTGAAACCAAATTGGGCATAAAGGCTATGAGCGTCTCTTGTAGCCAGGGTAAATCTTCGCAAGCCGCGCAATTGTGGATGATCCATGATGATCTCCATTAACCATTTTGACAAACCCTTTCCTCTTTCTTCAGGTAAAATGAAAACATCGGCGAGATAGGCAAATGTGGCAAAATCACTTATCGCTCTTGCAAAGCCTATGAGTCTTTGTTGACGATATACTGCAAAACAAAGTGAATTATCAATACTTTTCTGCACCACGTTGAGGGGAACATTCTCTGCCCAATAGGAGTGAGAAAGAAAGGTATGGACTGCTTCAACATCAATTTTTGATTTGTCCGTTGATAACAGGTAGCCATCTTTTCTCCATTCTGTTTCCATGTTTATATTTTTTCAAACCGAAATTTAATAAATTAGCGATTTTTCAAAGACATTTGCGCATACCCCGAATTGTAAATACCGTCTTTTCTCAGGGTAAATTATCTATTGCATATGCGACGGCGAATTTATATTTTGTCAATCCAATTTTCTATGAAACCGCTTCTGATCATATTAAGTCTGATTTGCTTAGCTGGCTGTAAAAAAACTATCGAGAAAAAAGCTGAAAACGCCATCATGAAAGCGATGACGGACGGTCAGTGGGTCATCACCAGTTTTATTTCTGACGGCTCAAACATTACCACCGACTTCTCCACCTATCGTTTTCAATATTTTAGCAATTACACTGTCAACGCCATAAAAAGTGGAACAGTAGAAGCCACCGGCAATTGGGATGGCGATGCCTCTGCAATGAATATTATTGCCAACTTTCCCAATGTCACAGATCCCTTACTGTTATTAAACGGCACCTGGCACATTACCGATAACAGCTGGACTTATGTAGAAGCAACGATGACTGTTGGAAATACGATAAGGTCATTGAGGCTCGATAAGCAGTAGAGCGGACCGCCTCGCATTAAACAATTTGCATCAAATCTGGTCTTAAACTTGTATCTTACTGAACCCCGGTATTCCCGAAAAACTTAATCAAAATTCCTGTAGTCCGCTGAAAAAGATGCGCTCATGATATACAAAAATTATCACCATCAAATAATTTTTAAGGCTAAATTCGCCCTTTTCCAAGCCCTTTAAAAACTGTTTGAATGCCAAAACCCGGGAATGCCTTTTTAAAACTCTTTTTTGCTATATCCTGCTGGATGATAAGTATATCTGCCCAGGCCCAGGATCCGGTGGCAAATTTTACTGTAAACAACACATCGGGGTGCGGACCACTCCGGGTAACTTTCGCCGATCAATCAACCGGCGCTCCCGATTCCTGGAGTTGGGATTTTGGAAACGGACAGTTGTCAACCCTTCAAAATCCTACGATCACTTATTCGCAGCCGGGAACATATACCGTGAGATTGATAGTAAAAAATGCTTCGGGCATTGACGATGAGATCAAAACTGACTTTATCACGGTATTTGCTTCACCATCAGCTTCTTTTAAGGCAGACTTAACAACCGCATGTGTACCCGCGGCGGTACAATTTACCGATCACTCAACTTCTCCACCCGGAAGTACAGTAACAAGCTGGCAATGGGATTTTGGCGACGGTGGTACATCTACTCAACAAAATCCTTCTCATACTTATGCCAACACAGGATTTTATACGGTGACCTTGCAAATTACAAACAGTAACGGATGCAAAAGGACGGCATCAATTGGCAGATACATCAGGATCGTAAGTGGGATCAATGTTGATTTTGCATTTTTACAACCTCCAACCTGTCAGTCTCCTTTTCTTATCAATTTCCAGGATCAGTCAAGCGGACCGGGAACATTATCGTATTCATGGAATTTTGGAAATGGGACAACGTCAGCTATTCAAAATCCATCCACCACCTACAATGCGGCGGGAACCTACTCTGTCAAACTTTCCGTACAAAGCGACCTTGGTTGCAGCGGCACTACTACTAAGGACATTGTGATCGCGGGTAAAACGACTGATTTTACCTCTCCCGCCAATATTTGCGTTGGTCAAACGATCAACTTTCAAAATAATTCAAATCCAGCGCCTGTTGCATCTTCATGGAGCTTTAGCGACGGCACAACATCTTCTCAAATTAACCCTGTAAAAACATTTTTGAGTGGTGGAACATACCAGGTCAAACTTATCAATAATTACGGGAACTGTAAAGACTCGATCACCAAAAATGTGACGGTCATTAGTTCACCATCAATAGATTTTTCAAGTGATGACAGTATTTCTTGCGATGCACCCTTTACCGTTCAATTCACAGACAAAAGCCCTGTCGCTTCCGCCTGGTTTTGGGACTTTGGTGATGGCACTACTTCCACTGACCAAAATCCAAATCATACCTATACTAATCCGGGTTTTTATGATGTTAGTTTAACCATTACACTTGCCGGTGGATGCAGTAACGTTATCACTAAAGGCCAGTACATAAAAATAAAGCCGATCATCGCATCTATTTCAAATGCGCCTGCCGGAGGCTGTGCACCATTTACCTTTAGCCCGATTCCATCCATTCAATCGATCGATAGTATAATAAGCTATTCCTGGGACCTGGGAGAACCCGGCGCTATTTATAATACCCAATTCCCCACCCACACTTATAACACTACAGGCAGTTACACAATTTCTCTTACAGTAACAACCCAGGGAGGTTGTGTAAAAACAATCACTATTCCTAAAGGTGTAATTACAGGAACAAAACCAACTGCTGATTTTACTTTTACTCCTGATAATAGCTGTGCAAGCACTCCCATCCAGTTTACAGATAATTCAACAACAACGCCAGGAGCAGATGTGGAATGGAGTTGGAATTTTGGAGACGGTGGAATTTCCACTGAACAGAACCCCACATATATTTTTCACGGCACAGGAACATTAAATGTGAAATTAACTGTCTTAAACAACGGGTGCCCGGATGTCGTGACCAAACCAATAACGGTTCTGCCACCTGTAGCAAAGTTTGGCTATACTGTGAACTGCAGTAATCATTTGGCTGTCGCATTTATCGACAGTTCTCTCACTGACATCGCCTATGGACCTATAACCTATCAATGGGATTTCGGAGACGGTGTTACGTCATCATCAACATCCCCATCGCATAGTTATTCTTCCTTGGGAACATATAATGTAACCCTCACCGTGACAAATGGATCTTGTTCCTATTCCGCATCCAAAACACTAGTATTGGCTAATGAACCAGCTGATTTTACGATCAGTAAAAATCCTGTTTGTAAAAACGAGACCTTCACATTGAATGCGGTTTCAGGCAATCCGGCTAACATAAAAAATTATACATGGACCATTGGAGGAACGACATTGACAAATACAACCGCAAACGTCAATCATAGCATTGACACCTATGGTAGCTACGACGTGAGCTTAACTGTTGAAGACATTAATGGATGCACAAGCTCAAAAACAATTGCAAATTACATTACAGTGAACGGCCCCGTTGCTAAGTTTTCAAGCGGCCTCGGAAACTGTATAAATAAGCAGGTGGCTTTTACTGATTCCTCCGCAACAAATGGTGTTCCGATTACCGAATGGAGTTGGGATTTTGGTGATGGCACTCAGCAGACGTATACATCACCTCCTTTTTCACATACCTACTCGCAAACGGGAAGCTACAGTATAAGCCTTACCGTAAAAAATACAGCAAACTGTACAGATAAGTTTTCAATCAGCAATGCAATTTTGATAACGAGTCCTGTTGCAGGATTTAAGGCGGATACCTTGTATTGCCCTTTAGCTCCTCTGCAGTTTGTTGATACTTCAACAGGTTTGCGATTATCATATAACTGGGATTTTGGAGACGGCGGAACTTCGACTCTCCAGAATCCAACCCATTCTTACGCATCAGGAAATAATTCTTACACAATAAAACTGGTAATTACAGACACCGTAGGTTGCCGGGATTCGGTAACTAAATCCAGCTACGTAAGTATTCGCCCTCCCACTGCAGCCTTCGATATCGTAGACAGTTCCGGAATATGTCTTCCGCTACTTACAAATTTTATATTCAAAGGCTCCGATTACAAGAGTTTTTATTGGGATTTTGGAGATGGAACGTCGACCACTGCCCAAAGCCCATCTCATTTTTACAATGACTATGGAACATTTACTCCTAAATTATTTCTTACTGGTCCCGGCGGATGCGTTGATTCGGCACAGGCAACGGTCAACGTGTATGATCCGCGGGCAAGTACCCACATAGTCTTCGATCCAGCTACAGCCTGTAACTCGCTTACGGCTAATTTTAATGTTACAGCTCCACCGGGATTTAAGTATGACTTCGATTTTGATGACGGATCAAATGATACAACGGGACAAGCAAACTTCACCCATCTTTACCCGGCACCGGGAAATTTTTCGCCTACTCTGACCATTGTCGATGAATTCGGATGTCAGTCGAGGATCGGGGCCGGAACCATTCACGTTTATGGAGCGATTCCTCTTTTTGGTAAGGATAAAAAGGAATTCTGTGATACAGGGTTGGTAACGTTTAAGAATTTTACGTTGAGCAATGATTCGATCGTTTCAACAATATGGAATTTTAACGATGGAGGTTCGAGTACTAATGTTTCGCCAACACATTTTTTTGGAGACCCGGGATTATATAGTGTAGTCTTAACGGTAACCACCGAAAACCAATGCACCAGTTCCTATACAGATACTATACGTGTATACAGAACCCCGGTTATTTCGATCACAGGAAGAGATACCATTTGCATTAACAGCAGCGAAGCGTTTGCAGGAATGATTGCTGTACCCGACTCAACCATCCAATGGCAGTGGACGTTTGGAAACGGATCTACTTCACAAGTACAAAACCCGTCAGTTGTTTATTCATCTGCGGGAGACTACAATATTCAATTGATAGCTGCGAATAAATTGGGATGTTCTGATTCGGCAAGTCATGCAGTCAATGTAGTTCCGTTACCTACCGCAACTCCTGTGACCAATCCAATTACAATTGTCTCCGGAGGGTCTGCACAGATCAATATGAATTACACGGGTCCCATTGTTAGTTATAGCTGGTTGCCCGCGCAGCATCTTGATTGTGCAGAATGTCCTCAACCTACGGCTAACCCACAACGTACAACAGATTATAATGTGCAGGTGCAAGACAAGTATGGATGTAAAAATTCTGGAAATGTCACAGTGAAAGTGGTCTGCGGCGACCAAAACTTTTTTATTCCAAATACTTTTTCACCTAATGGAGACGGAGTGAACGACATATTTTATTTACGAGGCTCAGGTTTGTTCAGGATTAACAGTTTAATGATCTTCAATCGCTGGGGCGAAATTGTTTTTGAAAAAAAGAATTTATCCATAAATGACCCGTTGGGCGGCTGGGATGGATCCTATAAAGGGAAAAAAGCCAAACCCGATGTATATATTTACCAGATAGAGATCGTGTGCGGTAATGGAGAAATTATAAAATATGCGGGTAATGTCGCTTTAATACAATGAGGTAATGTAAATGAAAGAGAAACTTAAAATATTATTTGTCATTTGCCAATTGTTGTTCACTTTATTTGCTAACTCACAGGATATCCATTTTTCACAGTTTTTCCAGGCTCCGCTGCTGCGCAATCCTTCACTTGCCGGAATATATACCGGGGATATACGGGTACAAACTGTTTATCGTGATCAATGGAACAGCGTAACAAATGCTTACAAAACAGCTTCATTCGATGGTGAGTATAAAATGCCGGTTGGAAAATTAAATGACTTCGTCACTGTCGGTATGCAATTATTGTATGACAGGGCGGGTACCATTGCATGGACCTCAACTTACGTTTATCCCGCGATAAATTATCACAAGTCTTTGAGTGCTGAAAAAAACCGTTACTTGTCTCTGGGCTTTATGGGGGGCGTTGTACAACGCAGGATTGACAGGTCGAAGGTAACGACCAACTCAACTTATGACAACGGATCAGATGGTGAATATTTTAATGATGCTTCTTATTTGTATGCTGACGGAAGTGTTGGTGTGAGTTATAATTCAAATCTCAACGATAATCCCGACAACAATTATTTTTTGGGAGTAGCTTATCATCATTTTAACCGTCCAAATGAATCTTTCTATCGAAATGCAAATATTGAACTTTTTCCAAAATGGGTCTTCTCAGGAGGTATTCGTTTTGGTGTTTCTGACTATGGATATATTACGGTACAGGCAGATCACTCAGAGCAGGGAACATACAAAGAAACGGTGGCCGGTGCGATGTATGGTTTGAAAATTGGAGAGGATCATGATCATCCCGATTATACTATTCACGCCGGGAGTTTTTTGCGCTGGAATGATGCGATCATACCCGCATTAAAGCTGGATTACAATCCTTTCTCTGTCACGATCAGTTATGATGTGAACATTTCAAAACTTAAGCCCTCAAGTTATGGCAGGGGTGGTTATGAAATTTCCATATCGTATATCGGCTTCAGAGAAAATAACTCAAGCCTTGATGCCGTGCGTTGCCCGAGATTTTAAATATCAACCCTTCGATAAAGGCGGCACCGGCTTATCTTCTTCGTTAATAAAATTAAAGACTAAAGCTGCAAGAAAGCCACCTCCAAAACAAGCGATCAAATAGATCCAGATATTTTTTAAAGCGAAGGCTCCGACAACTGTAGCACCTGTTGCTACGGCAGGATTAAAAGCACCACCGGAAACGGCACCGAAAGCTGTAGCCATTGCAAATACCGTAAAACCGATCGCAAGACCATAAAAACTATTGCCTGTAGTTCCTTTAGAGGTTGCCACATTTAGTACAACATAAGCAAGAGCAAATGTTCCTATCAATTCACCAATAAAAACCTTTAATACCTTACCACTAAGATCCATGGTTGCTACACCCATATCACCCATATACCATTTTGCAATAAGTGCAGCGACGATCGCTCCAATTATTTGAACCACCATGTAGGCAATTGCATCCTGGGCAGTCACCTTTCCTCTTATCAACACAGCCAGGGTTACAGCGGGATTATAATGCGCACCCGAAATATGACCACCCGCAAAAATCATTACCATTAATGTGGCGCCAATAGCAAGGGCATTACCCGTCAATGCAACTACAAGTACAAGGAAAAAGGTTCCGATAAATTCAGTGATGTACTTTCTCATAACAAAAGTTTTAGTAAGAGAAAATTAAATCAAATAAATTTAATCCAGTAATTAAACTTGCACATGAAAATAAAACCAGGTCAGCAAGCGCCCAGTTTCTCTTTGTATGATTCAGATAAAAAGAAGATCACCCTTTCTGATTTAAAAGAGTATCATGTGCTGTTACTCTTTTTTCCCGCCGCTTTTACGGGCACGTGCACAAAAGAACTTTGTTCTGTAAGAGATAACATCAGTGTGTATAATAATGCCAGCGCAAAAGTGTTCGGCATTTCCGTAGATATGGTCTATTCTCTTTCAAAATATAAAGAAGAGCAACAACTTAATTTTTCGCTGCTAAGTGATTTTAATAAGGAAGTTTCAGCAGCATATGGTTGTCTATACGATACTTTTTCTTATGAAATGAAGGGCGTTTCCAAACGAGCTGCATTCATAATTGATAAAATTGGTATTGTTCGTTATGCGGAAGTGCTTGAAAAGGCCACAGACCTTCCAAATTTTGAGGCCATCCAAAAAACTCTGCAATCATTAAACTAAGTAGTAATAATTAAAACTCTTTGTCTTAAGTAATTGAATTAGAAAGTTTTTGACCACTAGTAGAAATACGTTGCAGAAGTCAAAAAAACGGCCTATTATTGGGAGATTAAATGTAAATTTGATTTGTTGAAAAGACTTTTACCTATAATATCTTTTATTCTATTCTTAACCATCCGAATGCAGGGGCAATCACCAGTCCCACAGGATGGGGGTGAGCACATTATTAAATTCTATCCGAACCCAGCTATCTCATTTATCACTTTCGATCTTCAGAAAAATTCCGATAAGGGCTACGACATGCAGATCTTTAATTTTCTTGGAAAGATGATATTCGAACAGAAAAATATTGCTACAAAAACCACGATCAATCTCAACGAGTATAGCCGGGGCGTTTATATTTATCAATTGAGAGACCATGACGGAAAAATTCTTGATTCCGGCAAATTCCAGGTCTCGAAGTAAGAAATTTCAATCTCTGATTATTTATTGCACTTCCACAATTAAAAACTTCAGGTATTGTGTATTCTCGATACCACGGATAATAGGATGATCGGATGATTGCGTTTGGAAAACAACCTGCCTGATTTTTCTTCTTGCATCTTTTGCAGCCATATCAATGATCTGCAAAAATAATTCGGGTGATACCAGGCTTGTGCAAGATGAAGTAACCAAAAAACCTCCTGGTCTTAATAGTTTCATTCCCCGCAGGTTGATCTCCTTATATCCAGTTATAGCTTTTTGGATCGTTTCGCGGCTTTTAGTGAACGCAGGAGGATCCAGCATTACCACATCACATTGTCTTCGATCCCGCGACCATTGTTTTAATACATCGAATGCGTTCGCCGTTTCAAATCTCACGATATTTTGCAAACCGTTCAGTTTTGCATTTTGGTTCGCCTGCTCTATCGCATTCTCAGAAATATCGATCCCTAAAACTGATCTTGCACCATAATGTGCAGCATGTATCTCGAAGGTGCCCGTGTATGTAAAAGCTCCTATCACGTCCGCATCTTTTACAATATTCTGAATAGCCCGGCGATTATCCTGTTGGTCTAAAAAATACCCTGTTTTTTGTCCGTTTTCCAAATCGACATTAAATTTCAATCCATTCTCATTAATAATGATCCTTGTATCAAATGGCTCCGATAAAAAACCTTTTTGTTGCGAAAGACCTTCAAGTTCCCGAACAGGAACATCATTGCGTTCATAAATTCCTTTAGGCTTAAATATTTGATTGATGGCTTTTACACATGCCGGCTTCCAAAGATCAATTCCCAGCGCCAATGTTTGAATTACAAAATAGTCATTGAACTTATCAATGATCAATTGCGGCATCTCATCGGCTTCTCCAAAAACGAGGCGACAGTTTTCGATATAACCCGTTTTTTTTCTGTATTTCCAGCATTCCGCAATCCTATCTATAAAAAACTGCTCGTTGATCTCAATCTCCTTGTTCCTGGTCAATAATCGAACAATTATCTGAGATTTTGGATTAATATATCCCTTGCCTGCAAATTTTCCATTGCCGAAATACACTTCAATAATATCGCCCGCATTAACGCCGTCATCTACCTTCTGAACTTCATTTGCAAATATCCAGGGATGTCCGTTAGCGATGCGATTTGCGATCTTTTTCTTCAGATAAACTCTCTTCATATCCGCAAGGTAAATAACAAGAGGAAACAAAAGGGATATTAAGCAAGCATGTACTGAGTCTTGAGCGTTGATCCTTGTGCCTTGATCCCTCTGCCCTTTACCTTTCACCTTCTCTGCCACTTGTTCCTTGTGCCTTGTATCTTTAACCTTTTTAAAGGTCATTTTGTCCCTAAAACTTGCTTGGCAATATTATTGACGAGCTTACCTTTGCACTCAATTTGTAAAAAATGCACAGAAAAAATACCGATAAGGAAACAAAGTTTAATCCCGTTGAAAACCAGGAAAATGAGGGAAATATTGACATTAATACCGATGAAAGTTTGAGCGGAACGTCTCATTTAAATGAACCGGTGGAAGAGGAATCAGGATTGGAGAAATTGAAAGCTGAACTGGAAGATCAGAAGGATAAGTTTGTAAGAAAGGTGGCCGAATTTGAAAATTTCAGGAGAAGAAGCGCAAAAGAAAGAGTGGAACTGATACAGACGGCCGGAAAAGAAGTCATTACTGATCTGCTGGATGTTCTGGATGATTGTGACAGGGCACAAAAACAAATTGAAAAAAGCGAAGACAATAAAGACATAAAGGATGGGGTTTTACTCGTGTTTAATAAACTGCGTAATATTTTATCTGCAAAAGGTCTAAAACCGATGCAAACATTTCATGAGGAGTTCAATCCGGATCTGCATGAGGCGATTACAGAGATTTCCGCCCCGACCGGGGAATTAAAAGGAAAAATCCTGGATGAAATTGTAAAAGGGTATTATCTTAATGACAAGATTATCCGCCATGCCAAAGTGGTGGTTGGAAAATAGCTGAACAGAATTACCGGTGTAAAAGAGTGAAGCAATCCCGTCTGGGTGGAATAATCAGAACTCCAGGCCGGTCTCAAAGGTGTCTTTGGCATAACATAAAATAAATTTGTTTTTTATAAGGGTGATATGAGTAAAAGAGATTATTACGAAATTTTAGGTGTATCAAAAGGAGCTACTGCGGATGAGATAAAAAAGGCATACCGCAAAGTAGCCATGCAATATCATCCTGACCGCAACCCAGGCGATAAAGCTGCTGAAGAAAAATTTAAGGAAGCCGCAGAAGCTTATGAGATCCTAAGTGACACGGATAAAAAGACCCAGTATGATCGGTATGGGCACGCTGGCGTAAGCAGTAATGGCCGGGGATATCCCGGTGGTGGTATGAATATGGAAGATATCTTCAGCCAGTTTGGAGATATTTTCGGGGATGATATTTTTGGAAGCTTTTTCGGAGGACAGCAGCGCAGAGGTAGCGGACAGCGTATGAGAGGTGTGAGAGGCAGTAATCTTCGTATCAAGCTAAAATTGACCTATGAAGAGATTGCAAAAGGGGTTACCAAGAATATCCGTGTAAAAAAATATGTTTCGTGTCAAACCTGCCATGGAAGCGGAGCAAAGGATAAAGGAAGCGTTCAAACTTGCGGAACATGCGGGGGAAGCGGCCAGGTTCGCCGCGTTACGAGCACTTTTCTTGGGCAAATGCAAACAGTAACCACTTGCCCAACCTGTAATGGCGAGGGAAGTACGATAACGGCAAAGTGCGGAACTTGTAAAGGCGAGGGCAGAGTATACGCCGAAGAAACGGTTAGCATTGAAGTACCGGCCGGTGTACAGGAAGGAATGCAGCTAAATATCGGGGGCAAGGGAAATGCCGGTGAAAGAGGAGGACCTGCTGGTGACCTGATCATTTTGATCGAAGAAGAAACGCATAAAGAACTCCATCGCGAAGGCCTCAATGTAATTTATGATCTTCATATTTCATTCCCGGATGCGGTTTTCGGAACGCAAGTGGAAGTGCCTACCATTGATGGCAGAGCTAAAATTAAGATCCCTCCTGGTACGCAAGGCGGAAAAATATTCAGGCTGAAAGGAAAGGGATTTCCCGGTGTCAATTCCTATCAGAAGGGAGACCAGCTGGTTCATATTAACGTATGGACACCGCAGGATGTCAATGCGGAAGAAAGAACGATGCTGGAGAAATTTAATCACTCTCCCAATTTCAAGCCTCACCCGGACAAAAGTGAAAAAAGCTTTTTTGATAAGGTGAGAGAAATGTTTTCCTGATAAATTTATTGATCTCTAAAAGAATACATTCCCTCGTAATCCGAAGACATGCACTGGTCCCCTGTCTTTGTTGTATGCCGGATTCTTTACAAACTGGTAATCGAAACTAAGCCATAGAAATTTTAAAAGTTTTGCATTGTAATAAGTCTCGATGATCGTCTCATGGCCATAATTCAATTTTCCATCTCCAATGATGAATCCATATCCCCCTTCCTTCAAAAAATTTCTGTGGCCACTTGAAATTCCATTGTTTGCTACAGCAATTCCAACAACATCTTCTTCGCGCTTCCACAAGGTTCCTTTTACCGATAATCCGGCTGTAAAGGTTTGATCAATTTCTGTGAATGCCCACGATGCATATTTCCCATCATTCCAACCGATGCGGCTAAAAAATCCGACCTGATCGGTTAGCTCCTGTTCTATATTTAATCCGACTCCGAATTTTTTTCCGCCGTATGAATTGTTTTCCGCATCGCCTGAGATCACATCGAGTAAAAAATTATCGTTTGTTGCTAAAGCATTTATTCCGTCTTTATAAGAAGGTGCTTTGGAACGTGTATGACTAAAAATGAATCGAAGATCACCTCCCCTTTTACTGATAGAAATTTTATGTTCAAACTCCAGCGTTTCGGAGTGAGCTTTGGGAAGTTTATATTCCAGTAAATGATAATTTGCGATACGCGGAACAGCAACACTTGAGAGTCGTATGGACCAGGAAGGCTTGATCAATTCAGTAACTATTCCGTATGTGTAACCCCTTGTATCAGCCGGGTAATCCCATGCTCCATTTGCCCAAATACTCCAGTTAAAAAACTGTGTTCGCGGATCTTTACTGTAACTGTTATAATCAAAAAAATCGCTGATCGAAAACTTTCCAATACTAATCATCACCCGATCAGTTGGGATACGACCTGCTAATTGGTTCAAGTCATCCTGAACGTACTCATACCCGGTATTGCGAAGAGGAATGTACTGCTGCAAATAAGCTCT
>Ga0157374_10001174_pt1 | contig 22340 bp, 27 predicted proteins | sample M25metaG_FD_115308 | JGI IMG/M metagenome (GOLD analysis project Ga0157374, IMG submission 115308) | Miscanthus rhizosphere microbial communities from Kellogg Biological Station, Michigan, USA - M2-5 metaG | ecosystem: Host-associated > Plants > Roots > Rhizosphere > Soil | place: USA: Michigan... | reverse complement strand
TCTTCATACAGGGTTACAGAGGACCAGATATAGGGTCTGTAACTCCTCAACTGTTGGCAATACTTTTTAACTCCATCCCATCTGCACTCATATAGATCGCCTTTCTCGAATACGATCAAAGTAAATGGTTCAATTCTTTCAAGATTCAAACTATCAAATCTCATGACCGGGGTTTCACTTGCAATCACATGTAAGAATATTTTTCCCCGACTCAGGCGGTAAGGCGGTTGAGGAATGTGTTTTTCCAAAGCACCATTTAGCAGAACTGCAGCATTTCCGTTTTCATGCGATGCGATCCAGCTTCCCCCCATGTCACCATCTTTTGGAAAAAGTATCTTCCCACTTTCAAATTGGTAAACTGCAGGAGGTATGGCTAACTTTCTAGCGTTCTTTTCATCACGATTCGATGTGATAAAATACTTGTCCTTTGCAGGTACAAAGGTTACTGTGCACATGCCTTTCGATATTTTATGGTTGATGATGCGACGCCAAAGCCCTCCGGCACTATAATGTTTGAAACTTCATTAATGCCAACCCGAATTAGCGCCATGTGATGCACAGTGTGCTCCAGGTTATAGATGATCTCACGATAGTAGTTTGTTGCTACTGTAATCGTTTCAATGTTGTGTTCATCATAATTTGATTCGAGCAATAGCTTTTTGTTCGGCCTTTCGAGTCCATTGTATATTTTCTGTAAAAGCACCTGGGCGAAATCTTTATTCTTTTCGATAAGAATGTCCCTCTTTCTCTTTTCATAATTAACCAAACCCGATTCATAACCTGCCTCCAGGCATACGAACAGTTCAATAATATGCCGTACATGTTGTCCAATCGTGGCTTTAAACAGCGTCTTGCTTTGTTGCACATATTGCTCATCCGAAAGATGATGTAATGACTCACTCAGTTGAACAAAAACGTTTCTTACAGATTGCTGGAGTTGCATAATGATTTTTTTAGATTATGTTTTAATTCGAAACCCTTTGAATGCGAAGAGGTCGTTTCTATAAATAATGATCAGAACGATGCTTGATACAAATACGACCAAAGCGTAGATAAACAGCTGCCCTCCATCACCCTGAACACTGATTCCAAGTTTTGTAATGTGAAAGAAGATTGCTCCTGCCATTAGACCGGTGGCTAACATCGCTCCCAATACGGTAGTCACAGGTATCAGGAGAAGGATACCAGCGATCAACTCAAGTATGCCGGTGCCTATTCTTCCCCACGGCTCCATCCCAAGTTTTGAAAAAATGTAAATTGACTCAGGGGCCGCACTGAATTTGAAGTAAAGTGTTTGCAACAAAATTACCGCTGCCACTAGCCGAAGGATCCAAATTCCAATTGTTGATAAATTTGACATTAACTACACTTTTATTAGTGATAGAATTTTTTCCAGTTTACATCAGCCTTTGATTTGAGGTTTACTTCATCCTTGTTCCAACTCTTCAGAGTATTGTTGAAAAATTTATTATAGTATAAGTATAGTTTCCCGTCAATAATCTTAAAAGTCCCCGGATCCACCTCTACTTTGGAACCGTCCTTGCCCATGGCATAAGCACACCATCCACCATATTGAGGCTCGTAGGCCGATGGGTTTTTTTTGAACTCCTCTTTATTTTCAACTGAAGAAAAATAATAGGTAACGCCCTGGTCAACTACCGCCAGTTCTTTTTTCCCCTTGACTGACGTTCCTTGTTTGAAGTAAGCAACCGGGTCAAATCCATTAATGGCAATCCCATTGTCCAAATTGAACTGTGCTTTTCGAAGCTGAGTCACATCTTGTGAAAAGCAAATCATCGAAATCGACGTGAGAAATATCGCGAGAATAGTTTTCATGATCTAAGAATTATTGAACAAATGTAGATGGCGACTTACAGGGTCACTGTCGTGCAACCGACAGCAATGCTTGCATTTTTGTGAAAAAAAAATTCCTTTTAGATAATTAAAAAACGCCGCAAGGAATTTTCCCAAAATCGATTCCCAATATCTTGGGAGACTCCCAATTAGTTGGGAAAAACTCCATTAACAAATCACTAATAGTATGGGACAATAAAATTCATGAAACCTTCTCCAGTTAAGCGTTTCATAGAATAGTAGGTTCGTTAAAAAAAATTCTGGCACGCCAGTTGGCTATATGTCACGACAAAACAAATCACATGAACAAAGCCATCGGCAAAAAGGAATTCAAGAGTCACGTAGTTGAAAGCATAAACTTAAGCCTCGTACAATTTAAGACCGAATGGAATGGAGCTTGTCAAATAGTGTCCATGATCTATGACGACCTGGCGAATGCCTATAGGGGAGCTGCCAACTTTTTTACCGTCGATGTTGAGGAAGAAGTGCATCTGGGTAAAGAGTATGGGATAATTGAAATACCAACGATTTTATTTTTTAAAAGCGGTAAAGTAATCGATTATGCGACGGGCTTGACTCCTAAAAACGTACTCATATCAAAGATTGAAAATGCCCTGTCTGCATCAAAAAATTAAACCATTCTCAAACTATTTAAAAATTAATTGTATGTACGACGAAATTAAATATGCTTATCTGAAGAACCATCCCTTGTTCGCAAACATCAGCGACCAAAAGATCACAGATGCATGCTCAGTAGTAAAGGTTAACACGGTCTATCGCGGTGAAACTTTTAACTATGGGGAAGGTAACTACAGCAAGATCTACTTGCTGATTAAGGGAAAGATCAAGATTACAGAGTGTGACGAGATTGATAACGAGTTGATCAAAGATATCCTGACGGCACCTGATGTGTTTGGTGACTTAAGCCTGGACGGACATCCATCATTGGACGAATTTGCCGAAGCATTAACCGCCAACACTGTAGTATGCGTCTTCAACGTTCCTGACTTTAAGAGGTTACTGCAGGAGAATCCATTGATGGCCCTCAGTTATGCAAACCTGGTGAATAACAAATTGAAAAAATTGGAAGGACGTCATTCCGATTTAGTCTTTCGCGATGCAAAAAGCAGACTCATTCGATTTATTAAAAATTGGGCCGTATCAGATGGAAATCGCATTGGTGACAAGATCATATTGAACAATTACCTTACTCACAGCGACATCGCCAGTGTTATTGCTACCTCAAGGCAGAGCGTAAACACCTTACTCAATGAATTAAGAGATTCCGGCCTTCTCTTTTACAATCGCAAGAGAATTGAACTCAACGATTCAATAGCATGGAATTGAAATCTCGAAAGAGTTGTCGCAAAGCTGACAGCACTCGCCTCCCATACAATTTAGTTTTGTTCTCGTAATAACAGTTTCTCATTTGGCAGTTGGTTTTGGTTTACGGCCGTCCCTCGTGGATGGCCGCTTTTTAACAACCACTAAACATGAAACAATCAGTTTGTTTAAATTTTCGGGTACACCAGCCTCACCAATTGAAAGCATTTACCAAGTGTCAGGTCGGCATTGACGATTGTTATGTTGATGAAACCGCAGATGAGACTCTCATAAACAAAGTTGCTGATGAATGTTACTTACCTGCTAATGCCCTTATTTTATCGAACATCCGAAGAACAGATGGTCTGTTTAAGGTTGGTTATTCGATCAGCGGCGCCATGCTGGAACTTCTCTTGAAATACAGACCTGACGTTGTAGATTCCTTTGATGATCTGGTCAAAACAGGCTCGGTTGAGCTATTTGCAGAGACCTATTACAATTCGTTAAGTTCCCTTTATTCAATGAACGAGTTTGAACGGCAAATTGAAAAACATTCGCTACTGATCCAGGAAGTTTTCGATGTCAAGCCTGCAGTTTTCAGAAATACAGAATTGATACACAATAATGACATTGCCCGCCATATTTATCAGCTGGGCTACAAAGGAATCTTGTGTGAAGGAGTAACGCAGATACTCAAAGGAAGAACAGCAAATAAAATTTATGCTGCACCAGGTGCAGGTGAACTTTCGCTTTTGCTGAGAAACCCGAGACTTTCTGATGACATTGCGTTTCGCTTCGATGACAAACACTGGAATGGGTATCCCCTGAGCGCGTTGAAGTTTGCCGATTGGATCCACTCCCATCCGATCACTGATCCGGTCGTTAATCTGTTTATGGATTATGAAACCTTTGGTGTCCACAAGAAAGCTGACAGTGGCGTTTTTAAGTTCCTTGATGAATTACCAGGAGCGGTTCTGGCTACCAAAAAATTCCAGTTTAGCACCGTTTCTGGAGTGATAGAGCAGTATTACATGCAGGATATCTATGATGTCCCTTCAATTATTTCCTGGGAGGATGAGGAAACCATTGCTAGCCGGTACGATAACGAAAAACAACAGAACGCACTCAAGAAAATTTACAGCCTTGAAAGGTTTATTTGTAACTCCAGCGTACAGCCAGTAATCAATAGCTGGGGAATATTACAGGATATAGACTATTTAATCCACTCATCTCACAGTGAAACGCATGATCATTATGAAAATATGGTGACCGATCTGGAGATCAGGTTGATCAAGGAGCAAGTTAAAAAGAACAGGCTCGATTTTATTCCTTTCTCACCAAATGCTTATTAAAAAATAAACAATGAAAAAACTTGAAAAACAAATTGCAATCATCACTGGAGCCAGTTCGGGTATCGGGGCAGGCGTTGCGAGAGAAATGGCGAAAGAAGGAGCGACCGTTGTGATAAATTTTCCAGTGCCGTCAACAAAGGATATGGCACAAAAGGTTGTCGATGAAATAGTGGCCGATGGCGGCAAAGCCATCTCATATCAGTGTGACGTCAGCAAGGAGGACCAGGTAAAACAAATGTTTAGTGACATTGTTACTAATTATGGTACAGTGGACATCCTGGTAAACAACGCCGGCCTGCAGAAAGACGCCCCCTTTGCTGAAATGACCCTTGAGCAATGGAACTTTGTTCTCGGGGTAAACCTGACAGGGCAGTTCTTATGTGCGAGGGAAGCGATCAAAGAGTTTTTAAGGAGAGGGGTAAACGGGAAGTCGAAGTCTGCAGGAAAAATTATTTGTATGAGTAGTGTTCATGAAGTCATTCCCTGGGCGGGCCATGCAAATTACGCCGCAAGCAAAGGCGGGGTGATGCTCATGATGAAGACGATCGCACAGGAATTTGCTCCCAAGAAGATTCGTATCAACAGCATCGCACCAGGCGCCATTGCGACCCCTATTAATCATGATGCATGGGATACGGCCGCACATTTGCAAAATCTGTTGAGGTTGATTCCCCAAAAAAGAATTGGGCAGGTTGAAGATATTGGCAAAACTGCAGTATGGCTTGCCAGTGACGACGCCGACTATGTAAACGGAACAACCATTTTCGTCGATGGTGGAATGACACTTTATCCAGGATTTGAAGACAATGGCTAACAAGCATAAACAATTAACCAGGATGATTGAATAAAACTTAAGTCAATGAACGCTGAACAAAACAGGCTTCAACAAGCCGGGTGGAAAAAATGGGGTCCTTATCTCAGCGAACGCCAATGGGGAACGGTAAGAGAAGACTACAGTGAGCACGGAAACGCCTGGGACTACTTTCCGCATGATCATGCTCGCAGTCGCGTCTACCGTTGGGGCGAAGATGGACTTGCCGGCATCAGTGACGAGCAACAGCATATATGTTTTGCCGTGGCATTGTGGAACGGAAAAGATCCCATTCTAAAGGAAAGATTATTTGGGTTAACAGGGAACGAGGGTAACCATGGCGAGGATGTCAAGGAGCTGTATTACTACCTCGACAACACCCCCACCCATTCCTACATGAAACATCTATACAAGTATTCGCAAGCAGAATTCCCCTATGCAGACTTGGTAAATACGAATCGTAACCGCTCAAAATATGATAACGAATACGAATTGCTGGACACAGGCTTGTTTAATGAAGGCAAATACTTTGATGTTGTTACAGAGTATGCAAAGAATGATACAGAGGATTTGTTGATTAAAATAACAGTCTATAATCGCGGCGAAGCTTCTTCCTATATCGCAGTACTGCCCACCATTTGGTTTAGAAACCTTTGGAGCTTTGGTATGATGAAAGAAAGGCCAAGCATGTATATACAAGAGGATGCCGGCGGCTATGGGACCTTAAAAGTAGATCATTACTGGACGGGCGACTACCATTTCTACTTTGAAAAAGCTGATCGTACGCTTTTCACCGAAAACGAAACAAATACGGAACGATTATACGGTCAACCAAACGAAACACCTTATGTAAAAGATGCTTTTCATACAGCAATACAACAGCAACGGTTTGACTGGCTCGAGGAAAAAACGCAGGGAACGAAGTTTGCGCCAATGTATGAGCTGAATATAGATGGACAATCATCTGCGACAATACGACTTCGACTAAGCAAACATCATCTACAGCAGCCATTTGGGGAATTTGATACCGTATTTGAAAACCGGATAACTGATGCGGATGAGTTTTACTCTGAAATTTCTGCCACAGAAGATAAAGAATTGCTCAATATACAGCGACAGGCATTTGCAGGCATGCTGTGGAGTAAACAATTTTTTAATATCGATATTCCGCGATGGTTGAAAGGTGATCCCGGGCAACCCATTCCTCCCGAAGCAAGAAAGCACGGACGTAATCATCAATGGAGTTCTTTAAATAATGAGGATATTATTTCAATGCCCGACAAATGGGAGTATCCGTGGTATGCAGCCTGGGACCTGGCTTTTCATTGTATTCCGATCGCAATGATTGATCCGCAGTTTGCAAAGGATCAACTCATTTTGTTTTTGCGCGAATGGTACATGCATCCAAATGGTCAATTGCCCGCCTATGAATGGGCATTTGGTGATGTGAATCCGCCCGTGCATGCCTGGAGTTGTTTACAGGTCTATAAAATTGACAAGCAGAAAAACGGAGAAGGGGATATTCGGTTTTTGAAAAGAGTGTTTCAAAAATTGCTGATCAACTTCACCTGGTGGGTAAATCGCAAGGACCACAAAGGCAACAATGTCTTTGAGGGTGGATTTTTAGGTTTAGACAACATCGGTGTGTTTGACAGAAGCAGTTCAATTCCAGGCGGGGGAGTTTTAGAACAAGCAGATGGAACGAGTTGGATGGCCATGTACTGTTTAAATATGCTAGAGATGGCTTTGGAGATCTCTCAATTTGATGACAGTTACGAAGATGTCACCACGAAATTCTTCGAACATTTTGTATATATAGCTGAATCGCTTAATCGTATTGGTGAAGGTTGGACAGGGAGCTGGGATGACGAACAAGGATTTTTTTATGACGTGCTTGCAATGCCGGATGGAAGATACATTCCGTTAAAAGTACGTTCGTTGGTCGGGTTATCAACTTCATTTGCGGTATTAGTTTTGAAAAAGGATTTGCTCAAAAAGCTCCCTGATTTTTATAACCGACTAAAGTGGTTCCAAAAGTACAGGGAGAAAAACAACGCCTATATTGTCATAGAGGAATTAAATGATCATAATGACATTTTGTTATCTCTTGTTCCGCGTCAGAGACTTGAAAAAGTCCTGAAGGCATTACTGAGCGAAAAAGAATTTTTGTCTGCCGGAGGTATTCGCTCCATTTCCAAATTGCATGAAACGCCCTACATGGTGAATATTGATGGGCAGGACTTTGGCTTAAGCTATCAGCCGGGGGAATCAAACACTTCTTTGTTTGGGGGAAATTCAAATTGGCGCGGACCAGTGTGGATGCCGATGAATTATCTTATCGTTCTTGCACTGCAGCAGTATTCCCACTACTACAAAGATCAGTTTCAAGTCGAATTTCCAACAGGCTCGGGGAAGCAAATGATGCTGGGCGAAATTTCTAATGAACTGGGGAAAAGATTGGTTTCAATTTTTCAGAAAGATCAAAACGGCGCAAGACTCGTAAATGGAGGCGAAGAGATCTATAGAACCGACCCGAATTTCAAAGACCTTGTTTTGTTCTATGAATATTTTCATGGCGATACGTTGAGAGGCGTTGGAGCTTCTCACCAAACCGGGTGGACCGGCGTAGTGGCGGAATTAATTAACAGAATAAGCAGATTCCATTCAACACCGCAGGAAGAGAAAGAACATCTTGAACAAACAAAGAACATTGACGAATTGGCTTTAATGTCTTAACCAAATCTTTGCAATGCGACTACAAAAAACCAAATCGGAAGTGCAGATTCGTTATGCAATTTTGCAAACCTTGTATTTGGAGATCCCAAAACTTGAACGATTCTTTTAAATCATTATCCAGAAGGCAATTGTCGCGGCGCTACAATGGATCGTTAACAAATTTAGCATGGATGCAACAGACCGAATTTATTAACCTAGTTTATTTTTTTCACGTTATGTTCTTATGAGCTTTGTGCAAAATAAATGCACAAAATATGACAACGTTATTAGAAAAGATCACGGATTTGAATGACCTGGTATTGAAAGGAAAGGCACTCGAAGCTTTCGACAAATATTACCACGAAGACGTAGTAATGCAAGAAAATGAAAGCACACCCACTATTGGCAAGAAAGTTAACCGGAAAAGAGAAGAAGAGTTTTTTTCGTCCATTTCGGAATTTAGAAATGCAAGGCCTTTAAAGGTCACAGTTGGTGAAGATGTCTCCATGGTACAGTGGCACTACGATTATACTCATAAGGATTGGGGTGTCAGGAACTATATCCAGGTATCCGTACAGGAATGGAAGAATGGAAAAATTATCAGGGAACAATTTTTCTACGGCAATTAGTTTTCAAAATTGATTGTCTTGCAGCAATTAAAAGGCGGTAATGGATAACAAGTACAGTATGGAGTCTGCGGAGGAGACGTTTCAGGTAATCCAATTACTTGAAGACAGGATCTATGAGTACAATTCGGCTGAAGCTCATATTGATGATGGCCGCCTTTTTTCCAGGGTTGTCAGAAATAAGGACCAAGAGATCATTGCTGGCATCGCTGGTTGGACCTGGGCGGGCATATGTGAGATCACACAGCTTTGGGTAGATGAAAAGGTGAGGAAAAAGGGAATAGGAAAAATATTATTGGAAGCAGGAGAACTGGAGGCGAAGACGAAAGGATGCCATACTATTCTAGTTAGAAGCTACAGCTTTCAAGCCCCTCATTTTTATGAAAGGCATGGATACAAGATAGAGCATATACTAAATGGATTCCCAAAGGGGCATAGTTATTATATTCTCATTAAGCAGTTTAAGTCAGCCTGATCTGCTTATCATTAAGCTCACGTAAAAACAAACCAGTAGATCCACATCGCAAAACTTAGAATCAATGCAAGCCATGGATTAAAGAAGGCAACGCCAAAGATGATTCCATTACAAATGAGGCCAACGTTTTCATTTTTTGTGGTTTTCCCGATTTGAGAAGTTGTGATCTTGTAAATCAATAAGTCCCTGTTACGAGTTGCCGCAAACCAAAGGAATCGAAATGCCAGGCTTATCAAAACAAAATACCCTGTATAAAATACGACAGCTGTTTTTAAGGCACCAGTCAATAAAAATGCTCCTAGTGTTTTGGTGGGAAAAGGCACCAACGCAACTAGCATCATCAGCAACCCATTTGTTACCATTATGAAATTGTCCGTCTTGCGGAGAAGCTTAAACAAACTGTGATGCCCGATCCATGCTAAAAGAACATTTATAAAACTAATTACGTACGCCAGGTAAATTGGCCATTGTTCTAATAAGGAGCGACTTAATCCCTCGTTGGTAATATTAGCCTTTGCTTCGACCCCGATTTCTATGGACAGTAAGGTCACCGCAATGCAAAACACTCCATCGCTAAACGTTTCAATGCGCAGAGTTTCTTTTTGAATTTGTATTTCTGATTGCAACACTTTCATGCCACAAACTGAATAAATATAAAGTGCCACAATTGTCCTGTGGTTTACCTTTTTTTCTATTCAATAGCAGGGGATTCGAAATTCTTATACTTACGTCAGCTAACTGACAGCAGCTTGTTGGTGTTTATGTTCATTTTGCAATAGAAATTTTTAATATGGCAAATCACTATGATATCATTATAATAGGAACTGGGAGCGGAGGTAGTACCATAGCCTATAAACTTGCTCCAACCGGCAAAAGAATTTTGATTCTTGAACGGGGTGGCTTCGTTCCAAAAGAAAAAGAAAATTGGGATCCTCATGAAGTCGTGACCAAAGGTCGTTACCGCCCCAACGAAGAGTGGTATGACCAGGATGACAAGCCGTTCAAACCGTTTATTCACTACAATGTTGGAGGCAATTCAAAAATGTACGGCGCGGCATTATTCCGTTTTCGCGAAAGCGATTTTAAAGAAGTCAGGCACTATGGTGGTGTTTCTCCTGCATGGCCATTTGGATACGAAACGCTGGAGAACTATTATGAGCAAGCCGAAAGATTGTATAGTGTCCATGGTAAACGTGGTGTTGATCCAAGTGAACCCTACGCGTATGCCGAATACCCATTGCCTCCGCTGACTTATGAACCATTGATCAAAGACCTAAACGCAAAACTGGAACAACTAGGTCTGCAACCTTTCCCATTGCCTATGGGTGTAAAACTTCCACAAGATTATACAAAGACCGAGGCACCTGTCATACTTGAAAATTTTGACGGATTTCCTGATCCGACGGATTCGAAAGCTGACGGACAAGTTTCGGCGCTTCGTCCAGCATTGAAGAATAACAGTGTAACGTTGATGACTCATGCTTATGTCGAACGATTAATCACCGGTGATTCTGGAAAAAGGGTTACCCAGGCGATCGTCATTGTGAATGGAGAGAAGATAAAGTTCAATGCCGATGTGTTTATCGTCGCGTGTGGAGCTGTTAACAGTGCCGCTTTGTTTTTAAGAAGTGCCAACGAAACCTATCCAAATGGTTTGGCAAATTCGTCTGACCAGGTAGGTCGGAATTTAATGCTCCATCATAATGGTTGCTTAGTTGCGTTCACAAAAAAGAAAAATGATTGCGTATTTCAAAAATCCCTTGGTATTGCCGATTTCTATCATAAAGCAGGTGATAGTGAATTTCCATTGGGAGAAATTCAGCTGATGGGAAGAAATGATCCGGACACGATCTTATGGCTTGCCAATGATTTATTTCCCGGGAAGACCTATTCAGAGTTAAAGGAAAGGACAATCGACTTTTGGTTAACCGCTGAAGACCTGCCATCTTCCGAAAATCGGGTCACGTTAAAAAATGATGGGTCAATAAAAATTTTTTATAAGCGAACGAACTATACCGCTTATGAAAAATTAAAAGAAAAATTGAAAGAAATATTCATAAAACTTGGAAACATCGATCCCGATTACAAAGACACTAAATGGAACGGCTATGACCTTGATGTCTCCGGCATGAGTCATCAGAATGGCACCTTGCGTTTTGGGGCAGATCCTAAAACTTCAGTTTTGAATTTGGACTGTAGAACACACGATCTTAATAATGTGTACGTCTTGGATGCGAGTTTCTTTCCAAGCTGTGGCGCATTCAACCCCGCCTTAACTATCGCTGCGAATGCCCTTCGGGTGGGGGATCACCTTATCAATGATGTTCTGAAAATAAATTCTGTGAGAGAAAAACACTTTGAGACAATCTCAGCTTAAAATCAAACACCTTGGTCAACCAAACACATATAAAACAATTAAGCAAACCCCAGGCGATCTTTTATCATCTTTATCCTGGCATTATCATCGTGCTCTCTTTTGCTGTGCTCACGCCGATATTGGCAGCACATGACTATCCCCCACAGCTCGGTATTCTCGCATCAATTATCCTGGTGGCGATACCATTGTTCATTTCTCATCTCAACTGGGCAAAGAAAAAAGAGAATCGTCAAAGTTTTTGGCAATTGAATGGATACAAAAACAAATTGAGCAATGGAAAATTGGTTTTGTATTCACTGGCATTAGTCGTCTTCATGTTTCTGGTGTGGGGCATCACACAACCGTTGGACAAAATCATTTCCCAAAAATTGCTTGCATGGCTTCCGGCCTGGTTTACTGTGCAAGATTTTCAGAATTATAGTAGAGAAATCATTGTGCTGACGTTAGTTGTTAACTTATTAGTCAATGGATTTTTAGCCCCGTTTATTGAAGAGTTTTATTTTCGCGGATATTTATTGCCGCGCATGGCCGCGTGGGGCAAATGGGCCTTCGTTTTAAATGCTCTCCTTTTTTCTTTGTACCATTTCTGGCAGCCATATGTTTACTTGACGTTGATCTTATCGCTATTGCCCATGACCTGGTTAGTTTGGAAAACACGAGACCTTCGACTTGCCATTCTGACTCACTGCCTCCTGAATATCATTGGCGCTTTGCTATCATTTGGTCTTATCATGAAGTAAATGGAGCAGATCGCAAAGCATATAACTCTGACTGTTAGTCACGCGCTTGAGATCTTGGCCGCGGTTATTGTTGGCATTGCGGTGCTGCAGGCGCTTTGGAATTATATCCTTTCTTTTACAAAAATTAACTACGTACATTCCAAGGAAGCAATTCGGGTTCAATTTGGCAGCAGTGTGGCCGTGGCACTCGAGCTCATGCTTGGTGCCGACGTATTAGCAACAGCCGTTGCACCAAGTTGGGACGAACTGGGAAAATTGGCGGCTATTGCAATTATCAGAACCGCGCTGAATTTTTTCCTGGAACGCGAATTAAAATATATCAAAGAGATGAAGCTGGCATCGACAACAGAAATGCGGAATGAACATCGTGCTTAGCAGTAAGTTAATCACTCTATCCTCTACGTCGACAGAATGAAAAAGAAGAGAAAAAAAGTAATTCTCATTATTGTCTTATTCCTTTGCACATTTTGGCTCGTTCAGGCCCAACGAACCATGCAATTCCGAGAAACGGATGAAGATGCAAAAAAAGAGTTCGAGCAGCGGGGAATTACTCTTGTCATTAAAACTATGCAGGTCGCCAATTCCCATTTACATTATGTCCAGGTGGGTAATGATACATTGCCCACGTTATTTTTTGTTCACGGTTCCCCTGGTAGCTGGAATGTATTCAAGGGCTATATGCAGGACACGGACCTTATGAAGCGATACCGGATGATCTCTGTTGATCGTCCTGGTTTCGGATATAGCGATTTCAATCATCCGAAAAATTTAGCCCAGCAATCCCACATCATCAATTACCTGTTAGATAGTATTCAGAATAATAAGCCAATTTTCCTGGTCGGTCATTCGTTGGGGGGTCCGCTAATTATAAAAATGTATTTGGACAATGTAGCATTGATCTCTGGCCTGGTTATCCTCGCGGGGGCGTTGGATCCCAAAGCGGAAAAACCGGAGAAATGGCGACCGGTCTTGTTTAAAACTCCACTCAACTACTTTGTTCCCGGAGCCATGCGACCCAGCAATGAGGAGTTATGGTATTTAAAGAAGGATCTGAAGCAATTGGATAAGGAACTTGATAAAGTCATTTGTCCTGTGTGGCTGATGCATGGGGACAAGGATAATCTTGTTCCGCTCGGTAATGTGGATTATGCAAGGCAGAAATTCAAGAATGCAAAGAGTCTCGACATCAAAATATTGCCGGGTGCCAATCATTTTATTCCTTGGACGCATTTCAACGAAATCAAGGAGCTGCTGTTGAATCTCCCGACAGACCATACATAATAATTCATTTTCTGATAAGAATATTCGCCCAATTTTATTCATCATTAACAGATTTGAGCAACTGGTGCACGATTTTTGGCGTTACGGTTACAAATGTCAGCCAGCCGACTTCTATCCAAAAAATTAACAGTACTGATTTCGGTCATTCTGCAACTGTCTGCGTATGGGGCGGCATCAGAAGATTCGTTGGCACACAATAAGGAAATTCCGGCCGAGTTTGAAAGACCTATCCTAACGGCTTTATCCTATTTCCCAGAACTTAAAGACACTCACATTATTTTCAGAATAAAAAAGGCCTATACGCCTCTTACAACAAAGCCCGACTTTACCAGTGTATTTAAGCGTAAAGGTCATCGTACCTATGTTATTACCATTAGCAATGAAACAGCCGATACCCTGACTCGTTTGTTATTTCAAAATCTGAGTTTTGAAGAACAGGTTGGGGTGATGGGCCATGAATTAAGTCACGTTGTTGATTTCAATAGTAAGAATTTTCCCCAGTCGGTGGGCAATGGCATCGGCCACATTTCAAAAAAGTATCTTGACAAAATGGAGTTCAATACTGACCATATATGCATTATGCATGGTCTGGGAAAATACCTCGAAGCATACAGCATGCACGTACGGCAGGCCATGCATGTTCACAACTGGCGGGGAGTAGATTTTGTGAATGAAAAAAATGAAAGCCACGAGCGTTATATGAATCCCGACACCATTGCAAAATATATGGGTAACACATCACCTTCACATTGATCTCTGAAAATTTGTTTCCGTGTCGCAATCCTGACAGTAGGCTGATTGCTTATACCGTCACTTTGCAGTATGAGGGCGATGCCTATTCGAATTGTCACTGGCCATGGTGGTTGGCTGCAATTGAGAGCTTCTTTCAAAAAGAACTGGATACATTATCTGCAGGAAGCGCTCGGGCTGGCTATATTCATGGCATCGGCTTGCTTTTTTAGCGCGATGTTATTCTCTCCAAAAAGTCACTGGTATTCGGCCATGCCCAACCTGGTCATCAGAAATATTTTGATGGCTATTGCAATGGGCAGTACTGCATTATTTATTTTTTATTCGCCATTGACCGCATCCAGTGGTTCACAGATCAATCCTGCCGTATCGCTTAGCTTTCTTCGGGTCGGAAAAATGTGCCGGTATGATGTATTGTTCTATATAATTTTTCAGATTCTTGGCGGAACCGTCATTGTCTTTATCATGCAATTGTTGCTGGGTACGACGTTGACTGCACTCCCGGTAAATTCTGCTGTTACGGTTCCGGGTAAATACGGATATGCTGCGGCCGCCCTTACTGAATTGCTCACAGCTTTTGTCACGATGTCAACGGTATTATTTACATCGTATCACGAAAAACTAAAAAAATACACAAGACTATTTGCCGGTTGCCTGGTATGTACCTGGGTGATCGTAGCAGGTCCAATATCTGGTTTTGGAATGAATCCTGCGCGATCATTTGCCAGCGCTTTTCCGGCGCATACATGGACGGCCTTTTGGATATATGTACTTATGCCTCTTGTCGGCATGCTTTCGGCTACTGAAGTTTTCCTTTTGATACAAAAAAGAAAATTGGTACAAAAAAATTTTTTGGTGTCTTAAAAAATTAATCAATGAGAAAGAGAGCTCTTTTGATCTTATTCATCTTGTTGCAGGTTGTCTTTATAGTATCTGCTCAGATAAAGAAAGTGGATGCGATCGGAATAACGGTCGGTGAGATGAATCGCTCAGTAAAATTCTTTAGTGAAGTCCTGAATTTTAAAAAGGTAAGTGATGAAGAGGTTTTCGGACAATCATACGAACAGTTGCAGGGCATTTTTGGTTTGCGTATGCGCATCGTTCGCATGCAATTGGGTGATGAGTTCATCGAGCTCACAGATTACCTGACAAGTGGGGGACGAAGTATTCCTGAGGATGCCCGAAGCAACGATCTTTCCTTTCAGCATATTGCAATTGTTGTAAGCGATATGGATAAAGCTTATCAGCATTTACGTAAATACATGGTAATGCATGTATCGACAGGACCGCAAACAATACCGGCGAGTAATATCGCAGCTGCAGGAGTAAAAGCATTTTATTTTCACGATCCGGATATGCACAATCTTGAACTGATCTATTTTCCAAAGGGAAAAGGCCAGGGCAAATGGCAGAAGCCAGGTAGAAGATTATTCCTGGGTATCGATCATACCGCCATTGGTATCAGCAATACTGACAGTAGCCTGAGTTTTTATAAAAATTTACTTGGTATTGAGCGAAAGGGCGATAGCTGGAATATGGGAATGGAACAAGCTCATTTAAATTTCGTCGAAGGAGCAAGCCTGCACATTACTGGACTTAGAGCAGCTGCCGGACTGGGGATAGAGTTTCTCCAATATCTTGAACCTGGACCGGGGAAGCCCTACCCTGCTGATTCACGAGCCGATGATATTTGGCATTGGCAAACAATATTAATCACAGACGATGCCATTAAACTATATGACCAGTTAACTGCCTATGGCTGTAAACTCATCTCAAAAGGCCTTGTAATCTTTCAAAATAAAGCCGGAACAAGTTCAAAAGCTTTTGTCATAAGGGATCCTGACGGCCATGCCCTATTGATAAGAGAAAACTAAGCAATAAAATAGTATCCTGGAGTCAGCCAGGCGACATTTAAAAATTTGTTTTTGAAGTCTATTTGTAACGATGGAAAAACCACAGCTTATATGTCCTCTTTGCAATGACGCAGTTGACAGGTTGGTGTACCGATTTCATTATGATACAGAAGCGACCGTAATAACCAGGATAAAAGCGGAGTTTCCTGAATGGACAAAGAATGACGGTTTGTGCTCTCGCTGTCTTGATTTTTTTCATACGGAAATCGTTATCGAACAACGGATACTTCCTTCTGTCGGGCCGCATTTTCCAGTAAAAACATCCGACGACTTTCTCGTTATCCCTACGGGACTTCGTATCAACGCCGATCCTCGTTTTACAGGGAAAGGAGTTACCATATGTTTTATTGACAGCGGATTTTGTCGTCATCCCGATCTAATCATTACGAAAAACAGGATTAAGAAAATCGTTGACGTAGCTACTGTCACTGAAGAATTTCAAGTTTCCTCGGACGAAAACATATCGTCGGCATTGTGGCACGGTACGATGACCTCAGTTGTTTGCTCTGGTGATGGTTATTTAAGTGCAGGGTTGTATAAAGGGATCGCCAGTGACGCTGAACTGGTATTGATAAAAGTGATGAATCAAAATGGACATATTACCACGGAAAATATTTGCAAAGCTCTGCGATGGATTCTAGATAACCATAATAAATATGATATCCGCATTGTTAATATGAGCCTTGGCGATGAGATTGGCGGTTCTTATAAAGAAAGTGAGGTAGATGGTTTATGCGAACAATTGATTGAAAAAGGAATCACTATAGTTGCAGCTGTTGGGAATGAACAGCATGGTGCAATAAAACCACCTGCCAATGCGCCTGATGTCATCGCCGTTGGTGGCGTGGATGACGAAAACATGCTGGGGGCAGTTCCTCAAAAACTCTATCACTCTTCGTATGGAACAACCGTTGATGGATTGACAAAGCCGGAATTGATGGCCCATGCTATATGGATCGCTGCACCTATTCTGCCAAATAGCAGTGAGCAAAAAGAATCCGAAATATTGCATCGACTTCTACAATTCCCTAATGAGGATTTAATCAATGAAACAAGAAAGGTGCAATCTGAAACGAAACTGGGTATATCGCTCTATGACAACATCCAGCCAGACGCTCTGCGGCATCAGATTTTAACCCGCATACGGACATGTAAATATATTTCTCCGCATTACATGCATGTCGACGGTACTTCTTTCGCTGCACCTATTGTTACTGCGGTCATTGCGCAGTTACTACAGATTGACCGATCGCTGAGTCCGAAGGCTATCAGGGATATCCTGTTTTCAACCGCCAGGAGATTAAATGATTTACCTGCGGAAAAACAAGGATTTGGATTGGTGCAACCGAGGAAAGCAGTATTAAAAATCTTACGAAGGGGAATAGCGATGAAAGGAAAACAATCTCCCTTCATTAACACTCAAAACAAGACAATAGAATTTTTCGTGGGCCACGATTGTGCCACGCAGGTTTCATTGGCAGGAAGTTTTAATGGCTGGGCAGAGGATGTGCTACTGATGGAGCCTGGAGCAGGCGGTTTATGGACTATTGAAATTCCGATGTTACCGGCCGGGCATTATCAATATAAATTTTTGGTTGATGAACAAAATTGGATCGAAGATTTTTCAAATCCTTATCGTGAGCCGGATGGGTACAGTGGTTTTAACAGCATACTTATAATTGAACCAAGCGCAAATTAAAGATATGGTGGCGATTGGCATTATACTATTAGTGATCGAAGTTTACCTCGCCTTAGGCTTACTGTTTTCGATACCTTTTGTTATAAAGGGAGTGACCGTCATTGATCCCGATGGGGCGCAGGGAACGAAATGGACCTTTCGTGCAATCATCATTCCGGGCATTATTGTTTTTTGGCCAGTCCTGCTAAAAAAATGGATAAACGCAAAAAGAAACAACAAATGATCAGGCCACTTCGAAAACGACACTTGCAGATATGGTCAGCACTTGCAATATTGATCCCTGTTAGTATTGTGAGTGCCCTCCTCGTCAGACCAAAGGATATCCCAGGTAATCTGTTGCAGCCAGCGAGTACCGAAGCATTGCCTGTCATAATTAAAACGGTGGAAAAGAAACACTATGTCGTGAGCCTTCGCGGCAATAACCAGGTTGCAACACAACTGGAATGGATCAATAAAAATGTTCTGACGTTCCCGACGGCGGTAATCTATAAGACTCCCAGAACATTTTCGCCCACCCATGACGATCTTATTGGAAGAATTGAAGCAAGAGGCACATATCGGTTTGGCCTAAAGCCGGACGCAAGGAATGAATATCATTTCATCTTGTATGACTTTATTCATCAGCAGAAAATTGATTCAATAAATTTCTGAGTGGAGGATCCTTTATGAGCACATCATATCAGGCAGTGGGCTGGAACCGTCAAAAAAAGATATATGACTGGATCATTTTTGGTTTCTGCGTCGCGTATTTGGCCATTTTTATTTTTCTTAATCTCATTTTCAATCCACAGGTTACTTTCGAGACACTGCTTATTCGCTCCACTTCTACCCTTGCCGTTTTATTATTGCATGTGATACTAAGTATTGGTCCCCTGACGCGTATCAACAAAAAGTTTTTGCCACTATTGTACAATAGACGTCACCTGGGAGTTACCATGTTTTCCATCGCAGCAATACACGGAGTGTTTGGCATTATACAGTTTCATACATTGGGAAACGTAAACCCTATCGTTTCTTTATTCACATCAAACACAAGGTTTGATTCGCTAGCTGGTTTCCCATTCCAGGCTCTTGGTTTCTTTGCATTGGTCATTTTCTTTTTAATGGCCATAACCAGTCATGATTTTTGGCTGCACAATCTTTCACCAAAAGTCTGGAAGACTCTGCACATGTTTGTCTATGCAGCCTATTTCCTGGTTATACTTCACGTAATGCTGGGTGTGATCCAATTTGAAACCAATCCAACATTCATAGTCATCCTCCTCATTGGTACTACAACTTTAATATCACTTCATGTAATTGCCGGTACCAGGGAAGTCCAGATCGATAATATCAAATATGATTTGGAAAAGGACGGATTCAGAAAGGTTTGCGATGTAAATGATATTGAGGAAGACAGGGCGAAAATGTTTTGCATCGGGAAAGAACGCATTGCGGTATATAAAACACAGGGAAAACTGTTTGCAGTAAATAATGTATGCAAACATCAGAATGGACCATTAGGGGAAGGAAAAGTTTTAGACGGATGTATCATTTGTCCGTGGCACGGATATCAATATTTGCCTCACAATGGCCAGTCGCCGCCACCTTTTAAGGAAAAGGTGAGCACTTATGATGTAAAGATCGAAGGGACCACGGTCTGGCTCAACCCAAAACCCTATCCTGAAGGGACCGAAAGGCCAGGGGCAGTTATTGCGCTTCCAAATTCGAAGGGAAAAATCATTGAAACACTGATCTCAAATAATTAGCCATGCAACGATGAATAAAAATGAATTTTATATCGGGTGGATGCCAAAAGCTCCTGACAGCTTTCGCTCCTTTGTGAAGAAATACCTCCTTATTCTCCTTCCCATCGTTGCGGCATTAGCAACGGTCATCGCTCTGTCGCAAAAAAAATTTGACACAGGTAATTTTGAATTTGGAAAGCTGACAGAAATAAAAGGCATTTACTTTAAAAATCCGGTTCCTAATCTTAAAGTGATAAACGGGAAAGATATATGGGGAAATTATTCCTATATCACAGTGCCCTTGATTGGTTATGGAAAGCATGGCGTAGATGGAGTAATCGCTGCCCTGGAAAAAGAGCAAAAAAAATCACTTGATAAAAGACAAATAACATTAAGGGGAACTTTGCTATACAATGATGGTAAACTATTAATGCAAATCGATGGAAATGACAAACCACTTGTAAATGTCAATGATGCGGTTATTTCAAACGACTTGTTACCCCATTCAGAAGATCTCGGTATACAAACAATCAAAGGCGAGATCGTTGATCCCAAGTGTTACTTTGGGGTGATGAAACCTGGTGAGGGAAAACCGCATCGTGACTGCGCCATTCGTTGCATCTTGGGTGGTATTCCTCCGGTGATGAAGGTTCGGAATGCAACGGGGGAAACAAATTACTATTTAATGGTTGGCCCCAATGGTGAAAAGTTGAATGAAGCCGTCCAGGATTTTGTAGCAGAGCCAACGGAACTGCAGGCACGAGTTGTAAAATATGATGACTGGATCGTCATGTATGTCAATAAGGATAAGATGCGGCGCATCTCCTTTTTCAGTTTAATTGGATATGATACGCAGCCGGCCACATGCGGTAAGAATTGTTTTAGGAAAGGATAAGTTTGATGAACGTGTGGCAAGCCATGCTGGCGGTCGGTTTTATCTATCATTCCTTAATGAAATTCTACTTATTAAAAATATATTTGCAGTGGCAAGCAGCAGAAAAAAGCCAGGTATAAATGGGGGCTTTATCTTTAAAGGCAAGACATTGGCAGGAACATCGGGATGCAGGTGTGTGCGGATCGCCGTCGCCATTATCATAATCGCTATTGCAGATGCCAAGATAATTGTAAGGCTAAATACTTTCTTCGATAATTTTTTTCTAAATAAACCACTGAGAAGAAAAAGCATCCCAACAGAAATCTCCCCTATTATGCCAAGCCAGTATAAGGACTCACTCATTCCACTATTCATTATTTGAACGGAATACCAGCCTTTAAAGGGTTTACAAATTTTAAGATACCAAACATAAAGATTGAGAGACCAAGAAATGCCGAAATTATTCTAACTGCCTTCATACCATTTTTATTGCAAAAATCAGCATGAGAATTTTGCTGCTTTTGACCGAAAAGTCCAATAATTGGTCAGTTTAGCTCATTTTGCAAAAGGTTGGATCTGTCCCGGTATTCAGCGGGAGAAATACCAATGTGCTTTTTGAAGGCTTTGCTGAAATGTGATAAATCGTTAAATCCAACCTGATAGCATATTTCAGAGATTGAAAGTGTTGAGATACGAAGTAATTTTTGCGCTTCATTTAGACGTTTTATCCTAATGTAATTGGCAGGTGAATCATTGTATTTTTTTTGAAAATTCCTTTTAAATGAAGAAAGACTTTGTCCTGCAAGCGTTGCAAGTTCGCCAATAGTCATATCCGAAAACAAATGTGTTTGAACGATATCTTTTAGCTTCACCTCTCTTGGTGTAAAAAGTTGGTCAAACAAATCAGCAATGGTAGCAGCCTTGTCTGTTTGTAAAAGCAAAAGAATAAGTTCACGTAGCTTCAAAATAAGTAGTTCAGTTGTTACAAGCGTGGGATTTTCAAAATAGATATTCAGTCCGTTAACAAACTGGGTAATAAATACAGTATTCTGTATTTTTTTTGAATCTATTTTGATGTAGCCTGGTTTAAGTGAGGGCGGGTTTTCTGTGTGATAAATCTCTTTGAGCAGGTCGGGATATAGATGAATGGCAATTATTTCAATTGTCCCGCCAGATGAATGTTGAATAAAATCGGCAAAATAATTTCCGCAGTTTAGCAAAACGCTTTCAGAAGCCTCGATTTGCGTCTTCCCGGTTGCGGAAGCAAGATTAAGCTGACCACGTTTGAAATGCAAAAAACAAGCTTCGTTAGGAAAAATTCTAATATACCGCATCGGTGTCCTTACGGTAACTTTTTCGATAACGCATCGATTATTTATGTCAAAATGTTGTCGGTTTAAAATCATACGCAGGGTTCTCGTTTCGGCTCTCCGTAAACTGACCGCCAACATGTTCATCGGTACATGGTCTCATATTCAAATACAGATTCATTAAGATAATGGTCGTCGTCCGAAATAATTCTGCCTATTTCCCGGACAATGTCACTGGCAACCTCTGTTTTTGATTTCAATGGAAAGTCTTTTTGGGAAAAATCATTTTTGATGATAGTGATTTTGTTAGTATCGAACCCAAACGTGGCATTCGAATCATTCATTGAATTGAGGATCACCATATCAAAATTCTTTTTAGCAAGCTTACCAATAGCATGTGTCAGTTCATCATTCGTCTCTAGCGCAAATCCAACTGAAATTTGCCGGTCAGTTTTGATCTTACCAAATTCATAAGCAATGTCAATATTCTTTACCATCCTGATGGTAAATGAT
>Ga0157374_10001172_pt1 | contig 22364 bp, 17 predicted proteins | sample M25metaG_FD_115308 | JGI IMG/M metagenome (GOLD analysis project Ga0157374, IMG submission 115308) | Miscanthus rhizosphere microbial communities from Kellogg Biological Station, Michigan, USA - M2-5 metaG | ecosystem: Host-associated > Plants > Roots > Rhizosphere > Soil | place: USA: Michigan... | reverse complement strand
GTGAAGAAGGGAAATTTGTTCTACAACACTGTTGTCTGGGCACACGGAATGGTATTTCTTTGCGGGGTTTTCCCTATTCTGATTGCTGACCAAGTAACCTATCTTACAATCCCGTTTTTAGATTTTTGATTGATGCGCCTTCGTTTAATGCGGAGGCTTTTTTATTAATGACAACTCGTACAGTTATTCAAAATAAAAAAGCGTCGGGGACGTTTCTGACGCTTAACATCAAAAGCAGTGTCTTGTGTCATTGTAAATGTAAATCTTTCATACATTAATGTCAAGGGGTTCAAACCCGAAAAAAAGTTTACTTGGCACCGTTGAAAAAACCAAATACCTTACATACCTCATTAAAGTTTTATCGAAGAATACAAATCGTAACAGGCCTAATGGGTAATTGTCTTTTAGAGTGATGCTTCACTTTTTTCATTTTAAATCCTTAGTCATTTATTAAGGATTTGGGATCATGAAGTCAAATGTAAAATTGTGTGCATTTTTTTTATTGACGGGAATATTATTTCATCTCTCCTGCCAAAAAGAAAAATCCTGCGAAAATTGCAGGGAAGATAATAAACCACCCAATAAACCGCCCATTTCTATCGCAGGCCCCGACCAGGTTATCTCTTTACCAACTGATAGTGTTTTGCTGGATGGCAGTTTATCCAACGATCCGGATGGGAGAATAAGTAAATGGTACTGGAGAAAAATTTCAGGCCCTGATTCTTCTGCTATCGCGTATCCTTCGGATTCTGTAACAGCGGTTAAAAGTTTAACAGCAGGTACTTATTTATTTGAATTAAAAGTGACAGATTCAAATGGATTGTTTTCAAACGACACCATACAGGTATCAGTCATTAGTCCTTCAATAATAACTTCATGCGGCGACACCGGCAGGCCACATGTTAATGCCCAATTGATACCTTTTGGAACACTTTCGCAAGCAAGATATGAAATGGCCGTGGCATCAACCGGAAACAAGATTTTGTTTGCAGGCGGTAGAATGTTAAGTACTCCTAATGTGCTCTCATCGAGAGTGGATATTTATGATACTACTACTAAATCATGGTCAACTGCTGAATTAAGTGTGGCTCGTTGTGCCATCTCAGGTATTGCGGCTGGCAATAAGATATTTTTTGGCGGGGGCGAGATTGGAGATGGATCTAGTAAAGTAAACACTGTTGACATTTACGATGCTTCCAACAATACCTGGTCTGTTGCTGCATTAAGCGAGCCTGGTACCACCATGGCAACGGCAACAGCAGGTAATAAAGTTTTTTTTGCCAGCGGCTATGGGAACGCCAGTTCTCAAAAGCGTGCTGAAAATGTGGACATTTATGATCTAAATACCAGCACCTGGTCAGTGGCCCATTTGAGTGAACCGAGATATGGTGGCATCTCTGCAGTTGCTGTAAATGATAAAGTGTATTTCGCCGGGGGTATGGCCGAGTCAGGTAATAATTCGTTTGCTTCAGATAAAATAGATATTTATGACATTACTTCCAACTCCTGGTACACATCCACATTATATGAAGGGAAATCTGAATGTGCAGGCATTTCGGCCGGGAATAAAATATTTTGGGGCGGAGGGTGGACCGGAAGCGGCATAACACGTATAGGCTCGTGTGTTGTGGAAATAAAAAACGTAAATTCAGGTAGTTCTATAGCTTATTTATCCAATCCAGGGGCATATCAGTCTTTCTTAAAGGATGGCAAAATAGTATTCTTTGCAACTGGAAATACATTTGACATCTACGATATAACCACAGATACCTGGTTAATCGGAGTTTTGCCTGCAGATATAAATGGTTCTTCTGTCAACCTTGGTGTAAACAATACTATTTATGTACCAGGGTGCAATGTGAATGGTGGTTTATCCAATCAGGTCTGGAAGCTGGAGTTTTGAGTTTTAGTATTGAACAGCATAAAGCTGTCGCAGGCCATCAGCAGACAGACAGATGGCATGTCTGAACAATATGGAAATCGAATCACAATTCTTAAAAGTATTGACAATGGCCGATAATTATAACATAGTCGACCTGGTTGTACTGAACAAAGCGCGCATGGCACCGTTGGCAAGATTTAAGACCGTGTATATGAAATAAACGAAACGTTGATAAGATGCTTTTATATTCAAACAGTCAAAGTTTGCAGCCGGCATTAAGAGGATACACCGGTCTTCCCACCCTATTGAGAGCACATAACATAGTCGGTTTCTTTACCGACTACCGCAGGTCTGTTATCATAATTAAGCGTTAGGCCAAATTTCACGTTTACTCATAGATAATCTCCTTGCTTCAACGGATAATCTTTCTTAATAACTTCTCTAAAGGAAGCACTGTCGACTGGTTTCGACATGGCGTATTCATTGAATTAGAAAAAATGCCGAGTTTATATCCTATTATGAACGGAAAATCGCAGAGGGTCATGCCGGCATAAGTGTACTCAATGCCGTAAAAAATAAAATCATCAAAAGAATATTTGCTTGCGTAAGGGGTGATCGACTCTATATGAAAGAAAAAGAGGTAAGTAAATTAGTGAATTGAATGAAGGCCGGGATCAACCCCGGCTTATTTCTCTTTATAGTCATTGTCGTCATTCTTACTACTCGGACTTTAAAATAAACTCTCCCTCGGTGATGTAGATGGGTGGGAGAAGAATTCCCGTTGTCGAGTCTGAGGGCGCAATACGGCTTGCTGGCTGCAAAATTACCGGATTAAGGTGGCTGCTTCGCCAAAAAAGCCATGTGGCATGTTTGTTGAACCGTCTATAAAAAACTTAAGGAGGTTTCAGATGGCTTCAAGAAATAGTGAAAGAGCAGTATATCACGTTACACCAGACGCATCTGTCGAACGATGGATCGTTTCGTTGGAAAATTCCAATTTCCGACAAGAATTTGAAACAAAAACGGCTGCTGAGAAATTTGCTAAGGAGGCAGCTCAAAATAACGGCCGTGCCCAGCTAAAAGTTCACCGAAAAGACGGGAATATGGATTATGAATCGACTTACGGAGATGATCCCCGGAATATTCCAGGATAATGAAAGTTTCATGGTTAACTGGGAGACTATTCTTTTTTTTGGATCCAGGTTAAAGGTTAAAGGTTGTTCCCACAGCCTTTTTCCTTTCCAATATTCCTGCACAATTTGCTGGTTAATTGAATAAGGCTTCGTACCATGCGAAGGCTTCTTTATTTAGAAAAAAACAAGGACTAAGGTGAGGTTTTTCCCTTTTGCTCTTTTGACTGTAAAATAATTTGTTGAAATCAGCAATTCATTTTTCATTGAGAACAGCTACTTAAGGCATAGGATTTAATTCATTGATCACTGCGCAAAAAAAGGTGAAGGATATATATACATCGGCGAGGTTGGAGGAATAAAAAAGCCATTGACAAATTCCTGAAAGCAAAGCCGAGAAAGACGTATCTTTTCACCAATTCCTAAAGTTAACAGAAAAACTCCCTTTAATTAAACCGATAAAAACGGGTTGATCGTCATCCGTCGTTCAAAGGTTTCTTGTGACTTCGTTGCAAATGAAATTCAAAAATTAAAAAGGGCTCTTTACTTCAACTGAATATGGTTTGCCTAATTGAATATCCTTCGCTTGGACTACCTTAATTGTTTTCCATGTCTTTTGATCAATTGATGCCTGAATATTTACATGGTCTGCATCCGTAAGATCACTAATATCAGGAATGACAAATGTGACACTGTAATCCAGTACAGATATTTTTTGACTATCAAAGGATTGAAAATGCAAAGGCAATTGATATAAATCTGATGAAAAGCTAACAGAATTATACGCATCCAAATCTCTAAAATCCCCGCAGTTGGTTGTTGCTTGCGATACAAAGAAATAATATCTACCCGGTAGGGACAAATTAAAAGTATCAATACTTTTCGGGCCAAAAGTTTTGATGCGGTAAACATTTGGTTCTAAGGGATCATTCTCTGATTCAGTCTCAACCCAAATATCTGTTATACAACTTTGGTTATTGGTCACCCTTACTATTGTCTGACCAGATGGTGTATTACCAAATAACTCTACATCGGTAGGACCGAGTGAACTCCTAAGTCTGTCTGTTTGCATTGACCTTTTATTGCGCTTTTTGGGAATGAGAAAATTTATTTCCCTACTATAGGATATCGCTTCACCTTTTACATTGATACCTTCACCCCTGAAATATATATTTTGTGGATCCCCCGTTTGATTTGAATCCTTTGTGCAGTTAATTCCTGCTATGAGTATCACCCCACCCAGGAAGGGGGTCAGTAACTTTTTCATGGTTCAGAATTATTTCAGATTTTTTTGAAGACAGACTATTGACAGGTTTATAAACGATGTACTGAACTTGAAATCATGATATAAACAATTACTCCCTGGAAACTTAACGCTAACAAGAAAACTACAATAGCAGGAATTAGTTGAAAACCTCCGTTCTTTTACTTGTCCGAGACAAAAAAGAGTTTGATTTGTGACATATCGTTTATGCTCTTCAAATTGATAACTGCTTATTGGTTTTGAGGCCCAGCATTGATAGAAGTACGCATGTCAGTTAACTGCCGAAGGCGCTCCTGCTTTTTAGCCAGCTGCCCAGTAAGTGACGCTATTTTGTCGTCTTGATTGCCTACATTATTGTTTGCCGACTGGGCATCTTTTGCTTTGTGATAAGCCTTTTTAGACTTTTGTTTTGCTTTTCGTGCTTCCTTTACACTACTACCCTCGGTTGCCTTGGCAGCCTGAGTGCTACTAGTTTCTGCTGCATCTTGGGCATTTGATTCAGCAGCCTTGGCTTTAGATTGGTAGCCAGGCATGTTGTTTTGTGCTACTGTTAACTGAGCAGTAAGCGTTGCGATGTCGTTGCTTACTTCTGTAAACTCTTTATTTAGTTTAACCGTGTCTGCAGCCGTTTTATACACCTGAGCAGAGGCAGCAAAGCCAGTCACCATTAGAGTCAGAAAACAAACTACATAAATTTTACTTTTCATAATTTTTCCTTTTTAAAAAATTTAAGCGTTCCAACCAAATCCCATCTAGGAAAAGATTGAAAACTGACGTAGCTTTTAATGCTACATCTGATTAAATCTCATTTTTTTATTGTGATACTTAGAGAAGCCGCTGCAAAGATTGAAACCAGTGATGGTCAGGTTGGAATAGTTACCAGAAGCCTTGAAAGAATACCTGTAAGATACGCTATTAATCTGAGATGATCAGATATATTATTTACATGTTCTTATGAAGAAGGACAAGAAGATAATGACCTTTGCTTACCTGGCGGATGCCGATCTGAAAAAGGATAACTATTCTCATGCGGAATTGAAGGTAGAAACCGTTCCACTTCCCGATTCCACTAATATCGCATACATACCTTTCGTTTCTAATTCTCGTTACCAATTCTTGATTGTCGGTCAAAGACAACAGCATGGAAGTACATTCAAAGGTAACGATGATTTCAAATTCAAAGAAGGCGCCTTTATACCTGGATTGTGAAAATAGTGTCGCCCCATAGAAAAAGTATTGGGTATGTTTTGCAATCATAGCAATCGATTGAACTATTTGCTGATTGTGCAGAACCAAAAGCCATTGAGGAAACGAAATGGTAACGAATAACATTACGTAGCGTAACATTACTGTATGAACAATTTTCCAGGGATGTTTAAAAAAGTACGGGATCACTGGGTAGGCTGTCCAAATGTTCCAAGGAGTTGCGAAAGACTAAAGATTTAATACAATAGTTTGAAAGGGCGAGAAAATGGTCAAGAGTCAGAAGGTTTCCAAGGCGATGACTACAAAAAATATATTAAATTAATTAATATACCAACCGATTTTGATTGCGGTTTGCAGCGATAAAAACAAGCCGGACTGGAGCAATTAAATTGGAAGGTCAACTATAAACTCACTTCCCTCACCTTGTTTTGTTTCCACCTTTATTTCACCGCCATGTGACTTCACAATATCATAAGCCAGGGACAAGCCTAATCCAGTTCCTTGTCCTGCGGGTTTTGTAGTAAAGAAGGGTTGAAATATTTTGCCTTTTATTTTTTCGGGAATACCGTTCCCATTATCCTTAACCGCAATCTCAATCCTATCGGCCAACTTCGTTGTCCTTATTGACACGCAAGGCTCATAGCGACCATCCATTTGCTCTTTCCTTTCTGTGACGGCATAGAAGGCATTATTGATCAGGTTGAGCAACACGCGTCCGATGTCTTGGGGAACGACGTTGATTCTTCCAATGTGGTTATCGAAGTCCGTTTCAAATTTTGCGTTGAAGGTTTTATCCTTTGCCCGAAAACCGTGGTAGGCGAGGCGGAGATACTCACCGCACATTGCGTTGATGTCAATCAATTCTTTTTTACCGCTGCTGCTCCGGGAATGTTGCAACATGTTTTTGACAATCGCATCCGCACGCTTGCCGTGTAAGATGATTTTCTCTTCGTTTTGATCGATGCTATTTGCAAGTGTCTTTGCTTCATTCAGATTACCGGAGTCAATTTCATTCTTCAACTCAGCGATCATTTCTTTGTTAACCTCAGAGAAATTATTCACGAAGTTTAAAGGGTTCTGAATTTCATGTGCAATCCCGGCAGTCAATTCGCCCAATGAAGCCATTTTTTCGGTTTGGATGAGTTGATTTTGAGTTGATTTTAACTCTGATAATGCGCTTTCAACTTTCTGTTTTTGAATATCTATTTCCTGTTTTTGTTTTTGAAGAAGTGCAAATGATCTTTGCTTATAAACATTTCTTCGCCAAAGCCCTCCTGCCAGTAATAGCAGTATGATCAGAACGGCTAACAGTGCATATACATTTAAGCGATTACGGTATCGCAGATCATTTTGTTTTATTTTTTGCAGCAATTCCTGCTGGTGCAATTGTTCACTAAAGGACACATCCTGAACCTGCCTTACTTTTTCACGGTTAAATAAACTGTCCTTGATCAATATCGAAAGACCCATATATTTAACCGCGCTATCCAGATTATTTTTTGATTTATAAATATCAGACAATATTGTAACTGCATTCAAAATAGCCAAAGGATAAGCCGTGTTATTACCGATTAACACAGTTTGATTGGCATAAAAAATTGCTGAATCTGTTTGGCCAGTTTGACTAAAAACTTTTGCCAATCCGTTGCAGGCATCCATCAGGTCACTTTTATAATCATGGATCCTGGAAATAACAATTGTTTGCCTGTAGTATTTTATGGCCTCAGCAAGCTGATTTTTTTTTGCATAAGTGCCTGCAAGATGTAACGTAGTAAACCCCGATTGGCTGTTAAAATAAGTACTATCGATTGCCCGTGCCTTCGTTAAATAAAAAAAAGCAGAATCCAGTTTACCAAATTTTTCATAAACTTCCCCTATATAAGTCCAGGTGAGCATCCTTCTAAAAATTGTTGTAGTATCTTTCTTGCTCACCGTGTCAATTATACTTTTTCCCTTGTAAGCATATTCAAGTGCACTATAATAATCTCCGGCGTCACTGTAAGCTTCACTTATATTCAAATAAGCCAGCTGTAATTCACCGGTGTTTTTGAGTTCTTCATATAGTCTAATAGATTGTAAATGGTAGTCGATGGCATGGGAATAATCTCCAAGTACTGACAAGACGGTTGCATAATTGGCTAATGCGAAAGCTTCGGCCTTGCTGGGTCTGGCCTTCTTTGTCAATAATAATTGCTGTTTGGCAAGTTCCAGTGCGTATTCGGGGTCCGACCAGGTTGTTACCCAGAGCCATTTTCCTATAACAGATAATTTTGCAGAGTCATTTTTTGCTATTGCCAGTAAATTTCTAATGGAATCGCTTCTTGCATTCTGTCCATGAAATAAATGCATGTTTAAAAGAGCGGTCAGAATTAGCAAGGTTTTTTTCATTTAAACTTTGTTTGTAAATTTCACTTTGATGCCAACTCAATAATAAACTCCGATCCCTCGCCTTCTCTTGTATCTACTCTTATGTCTCCTCCATGTGCTTTTACAATATCATACGCCAACGACAATCCCAAACCAGTTCCTTGTCCTGCTGGCTTCGTAGTAAAGAAAGGTTGAAAGATCTTTTCTTTTATCGAATCGGGAATACCATTGCCATTATCTTTCACCTTAACCTCTATCTTTCCATTGTCTTTTTTTGTTGTTAACGTAACAGTCGGTTCATAACCATTTGGAGCATGCTTTTTCTTTTCGCTGACAGCATGGAATGCATTGTTGATCAGGTTGAGTATGACGCGACCAATGTCCTGGGAAACGATATTTATTTTTCCGATGGTTTTATCAAAATCAGTTTTGATTTCTGAATTGAAGCTTTTGTCTTTCGCACGCAATCCATGATAAGCCAGGCGCAGGTACTCATCGGCGAGTGCATTGATGTCGGATAATTCTTTTTGTCCGCTGCTTGTTCTCGAATGTTGCAACATTCCTTTTACAATGGCACCCGCCCGCTTGCCATGATGAATAATTTTTTCAGTATTGTGTTTTATATCATTCAATATTGAATCTTCTGCTTCGTCATTCCTTTCACCCTTCACCTTTGATCTTTCATTTTTTAACTCATCAACCAATTCATTATTTACTTCGGAAAAATTATTTACGAAGTTCAACGGGTTCTGAATTTCGTGAGCAATACCGGCAGTGAGTTCGCCCAGGGAAGCCATTTTTTCTGATTGGATGAGCTGAGCCTGGGTTGATCGCAGATTTGCAAGAGTAGATTCCAAAACTCTATTGGCTTTGTGTTTTTGCCGATAGTTACGATAAAGGATGATCCCGATCACTAAAGAAACACCAAGAAGACTCAATAGTGCAGTAACGCGAAATCTTTCACGTATCCGGTCTTTTTCTCCCTGCAATTCCTGCTGGCGTTGCTGATCATTAAGCAGTATTCTTTGAAGTTCCTGTATCTTTTTCTGTCCAAATAAACTATCCTTGATTCCTGACGATAACTCTGAATACACCAATGCACTGTCAGGCTGGTGTTTTAATTTGAACAGACTAGAGAGCAGGGCGGACGCCTCATAGGTCGCTCTTTTCAGGGAGATGCTGTCTGCTGTAGCGATCGTTTTTTTTGCATAAATAAAACTGGAATCATAGGAGCCAAGCTTACTGAACAATTTAGCCATCTGCAAATAAATGAGCGCAAGATTATTCATGTCCACATCTTTGAGAGATTCCATAATTCCGGCTCTAAAATGAATTAAGGCAGCTTCATCATTTCCCAACCTTGCTTCCACCTTCCCAAACCGCATTCTCATTTCACCATAAGTGATGGCATAACGGTCTGTGTTGGTAAGGCTGAACTCATAAACTTTTTGCTGGTAAAATCTGGAAGAATCTAAAACTCCCATCAACTCATAAACATATCCAATATTAGAGAGTTCATTGTGAACATAGCCTTGTTGACCGGCCTTGATGAACTCCCTCATTGAATTCCTGTAATAATCAATTGCTTTTTTATAATCACCGATTTCAGTGTACACATTACCGATCCTGTTTATTATAAAACCGATAGTTATCGGGTCAGAAAACTTTTCCGAGAGTTGCAATGCCACCAACTGGTATTGTAAAGACTGGGGAATGTTGCCTGTCTCCAGCACTATAAATCCCTTCTGAGAAAGACCGTCGGCCTCCCTGGCCATATTCTTCATTTTACGGCCCATTTGTATTGCCTGGTCGGTATAGTATAGTGCTGAATCAATATTGGAAAAACGATACGCCTGGGAAAGATCCATGTAGATAGTAAATCTTGCAGAATCGGATGTTGCGCTTTGCAACCTGCCCCTGATCGTAATGATTTCTTCACGTGGAATCTGCCCAAGAAAATAAGCCGGCAAACAGGATAATACCACGTATATGATTAGTTTTCTCGTCATCCTAATTCGACAATGGTAATATGATAAAAAACGCTGAGCCTTCATTTTCTTTTGTCTCTACTTTAACTTCACCACCATGCGCTTTGACAATATCATACGCCAAACTCAACCCCAATCCTGTTCCCTGTCCGGTTGGTTTTGTGGTGAAGAATGGTTGAAAAATTTTGTCTTTGATAGAAGATGCGATGCCGCTACCATTATCCTTTACGCTTATTTCAATCCTATCTTGTAACCTTCGCGTTCCTACAATAACAGTTGGCTCATAGCCGGCAACCCCTTGTTTGGCTCTTTCATTCACTGCATAAAAAGCATTATTGATCAGGTTGAGAATTACTCTGCCAATTTCTTGCGGAACAATATCCACTTTATTAATGCCATTGTCAAACTCCGTGCTGAACGTTGCATTAAATGATTTGTCTCTGGCACGGAACCCTTGATAAGCTAATCTCAAATACTCATCAGCAAGCCTGTTAATATCGGACGGTTCTTTTACCCCGCTGCCGGTTCTTGAATGTTGTAGCATTCCTTTCACAATGGCATCGGCTCGTTTGCCATGATGATTTATCTTTTGTTCGTTGCTAACAAGATCACTCGCAATAGCTTTCACTCCTCCCAGGTTTCCTTTCTCAGCCTCAATTTTCAATTCTTCCAATAGTTCGCTGTTTACATCGGAAAAATTATTGACAAAGTTTAATGGGTTTTGGATCTCATGCGCAATGCCTGCAGTAAGCTCACCTAATGACGCCATTTTTTCAGATTGAATTAGTTGGGCTTGCGTGGATTTTAATTCTTGCAAAGTAGTTTCTACTTTTTCTTTTTGATGCTGGAGTATCATATTTGTTTTTTGTTTATTCCTGTTGTTCCGTAATAATATTCCCGCTATTACCAATAAGGCAATGAAGCCGCCCAACAAAGAATACAGCCTAAAACGATTTTGATATTTTAATTTCGATGCTTCGATCTCTTCTTGCTTCTCCTTTTCCTTAAACGCAAGGTTTTGTATAGCCATCGTTTTTTCACGGCTAAATAAACTATCCTTTACACTAAGGGCTATCCTTAAATATTTTAATGTGCTGTCCGGTTTGTTTTGAGCTCCATAAATATCTGCGAGCATATTTGCAGCTTTCAGCAAGCCGATAGGATACCTTTTTTCTATTTTTTCTGACAAAATTTTTTTACAATACCAGGCAGCCGAGTCAGGATTATTTGTTGCCTTGTACACTTCAGCAATGCTGTTATAATTATCAATCAATTCTGGTTCTATAAATTCATTTAGTGCAACAGAAATACCATTATGGTAAAAAAAAAGCGCGGAATCATAGCTGCCTTTGCCGGCATAAGCATCTCCTAAAATATTGAATATGTTTCCTTGCCCAGTACTCTTAAATATTTCAAAAGCTTTTTTTGCATACAGGATGGCAGAATCCGGCTCATTTAATTTATGAAACACCAAAGCAAGATCTCTCCATCCATAAGCGATCTCCCGGGGCTGCGCTATTTTCATAGCTTCGCGGGTATATCCTAAACAGGTATTGTACTCGCCGAGGTAATAGTAACTGTAAGACACTGTACTATACGCCCAACCTAATGCCGAAGAATGCAATTTTTTAGCAAGGGAAAGTGTCTTAAAAGCATGATCTAATCCAAGCGGGTAATTCCCTGCAATTGTTAAACAGAGAGATAAGCTACCTTCCGCACCGAGAATTTCCTCCTTTAAATTTAATTTTTCTGCCAGGTCTAAAGCCTGTTGCGAATAAGTTACCCCAGTATCAGCGTGAGATTCGATATAGTGATTGACTAAAAAGAACAGTGTACTTAATTTATTGGTGTCTTCTTTCTGTGTTTGCAAAACCTTTTTTACTGAATCAATTCCCGAAACCTGCGTGGACGCTGTATAAGAAAAAAACAGGAACGTAAAACACAGAAAAGTCTTGGAAAGTAATATATCCATCATTGTACAGTTGCAGCAACTATCTAAATATACGATGCTTTAGAATAGAGTAGATGTATATATATTCGCGGTCACACTTTTACTTGAAGTTTTTTTAAGAAGCAGGCAATCGAATGACAAACTCACTTCCTTCACCTTCCCTTGTTTCCACCTTTATCTCGCCACCATGTGCTTTCACAATATCATAAGCCAATGACAACCCCAATCCTGTTCCCTGCCCTGTTGGTTTCGTGGTGAAGAAGGGTTGAAATATTTTATCAAATATCTTTTGTGGAATGCCGTTGCCGTCATCTTTAACCCTGATCTCAACTCTTCCATCCCTTTTCGTTGTGGCAACTGTAACTGTAGGGTCGTAGCCATTCAAATTTTGTTTCTGTTTTTCATTCACTGCATAAAATGCATTGTTATATAAATTCAACAACACTCTTCCAATATCCTGAGGAACGATCTTTATCTTACCAATTGAGTTATCAAAATCTGTTTTAAAATCCGTATTGAAATCTTTTTCTTTTGCACGCATTCCGTGATAACTCAATCTTAAATACTCATCACACAAAGCATTGATGTCTGTTAGTTCTTTTGTGCCTGAAGTTTGACGTGAATGCTGCAACATGCCTTTAACGATTGCATCTGCACGTTTGCCATGATGATTTATTTTTTCAAGATTTTGTTTGATGTCATTTGAAATTGTTTTTGCTTCATCAATATCACCCTTATTTAATTCTTCATTCATTTCATCTAACATTTCGCTGCTTACTTCTGAAAAATTATTCACAAAGTTTAAAGGGTTTTGTATCTCATGTGCAATGCCCGCAGTAAGTTCTCCAAGTGATGCCATTTTCTCTGATTGGATAAGTTGATTTTGTGTGGTTTTCAATTCAGAAAGCGTACTTTCTACCTTTTCTTTTTGTTGCTGCAATAAAATATTCGCTTTCTTTTTTTGCCTGTTATTTCTAAAAAGAATAAATGCGATAACAAGCAGCACTCCAAGCCCTGCAAGTAATCCGTTCTGCTTTAACCGGTTCTGTTTTTCTGTTTGTTCTTCTAAAATTTGTTGCTGATGTTGCTGTTCTTCAGAAAGCGTCTTTTGGAGCTCCAGTATTTTTTTTGGTGCATATAGAGAATCATTTGCAGCAAGTTCCAGTTTCAAATAATAGTAAGCCTGCCTGATGTCCTTCATCTCGTACTGATCTGCTAATAGACTACTGCTAATACGCACGATTGATTTATAGTTAAATTGAGCGGCAGCATCCAGGCCTCTTTTTGCATATTTAATTACTGAATCCGGTTTATTCATTTGTTTAAAAAATTCGGCAATTTTTGTGCAGACATCTGCGGTTCCAAGCGGATCGTGATAAAGATCATAGGTTTCCAAACTTTGATGCAGGCAGTTTAAAGCTTTTTCGTAATTACCTCTTTTAAAATAAAGGTTACCTTGAAACATCAGTATGGTAGGACGGGTACTGTACAGGTCAGTGAATCCCGGGGTGTAAGCATCATTGTAAGCCTTTTGAAGAAAAAAGCTCGCAGAATCCAGTTTGTTTAAATCTGAATAAACTAAACCACTCCACATTGCTATATAAATTTTCCAATAAAGATCACGTGGCGCATGCTGAATCGTTTCATCAATTGCTCTTGCCCTGTTTATAAAAGCGACCGATTTTAAATTATCACCTAAGAACAGGTAGCAGCTTCCGATACTGTTAAGGCAAATGGCACTTTCAAGTGGTAGATTATTTTTTTCTGCAATCCTCAATCCCTTAAATAAAATCTCTAAGGCTTTCGGAATATTTCCCTGGAAGAATAGTGCTATACCCTGGCTATTTAAAATCCGCACTTCTCCACCAGGATAATTCAGTTGTTGCGCAAGTGTTATTCCCTTTTCGCTGTAACGCTGCAACGAATCGGAATTAGTCCACTGGTAGGCAGTGCATAGATCAACGTATTGCAGCACCCGGTTTGTATCCACTTTGGAATTAATCAACTCTTTCTTTACAGTTTCAATATGCTTTACACCTTCTGCATTTTGAGCTAATGTAATACTGCAGGTAAATACAAGAAGAAAATTAAATGTTATTGTCTTTATCATTTTTAGTTAAGCGGGTAACCGAATAATAAACTCACTTCCTTCACCTTCTTTTGTTTCCACTTTCAATTCACCTCCATGTGCTTTCACAATATCATAACTCAATGATAAGCCCAATCCGGTTCCCTGTCCCGCTGGTTTTGTCGTGAAGAATGGTTGAAAAATTTTGTCTTTGATAGAAGGTGAGATGCCATTCCCATTATCCTTTACGCTTATTTCAATCCTGTTTTGTAATCTTCGCGTTCCTACAATAACCGTCGGTTCATAGCCGGGAACGCCTTGTTTGGCTCGTTCATTCACAGCATAAAAAGCATTGTTGATTAGGTTGAGAATAACCCTTCCAATTTCTTGGGGAATGATATTCACTTTATCAAGGCCATTGTCAAACTCTGTGCTGAACGTTGCATTGAATGATTTGTCTCTCGCACGAAAACCTTGGTAGGCTAACCTCACATACTCGTCAGCAAGCCGGTTAATGTCGGACGGCTCTTTTGCCCCGCTGCCTGTTCTTGAATGCTGCAGCATTCCTTTTACAATGGCATCGGCCCGTTTGCCATGGTGGCTTATCTTTTGTTCGTTGCTAACAAGATCACTCGCAATAGCTTTCACACCTCCTAGGTTTCCTTTCTCAGCCTCAATTTTCAACTCTTCCAATAGTTCACTATTTACATCGGAAAAATTATTCACAAAGTTTAACGGGTTCTGGATCTCATGTGCAATGCCGGCTGTAAGTTCTCCAAGCGAGGCCATCTTCTCGGATTGGATGAGTAGGGATTGGGTAGATTTTAACTCAGCGTATGCCTGCTCAATAGTGTGTTTATCTTTTCGCTGGCGCCTGTAATTTCTGTAAATCATGCTACTCACAAACAACAGTACTGCAATGCCAGCAATGAATGACCAGGTTCTGATTGTTGTAATTGTTCGTAATTGTTCTGCCTTTTGTTCTTCTAATTTCATTTGTTCGTTGAATCCAGCCAACTGAAAACTTTTTATTCTTCCCTCTTTGTTTAAACCATCTTTCAGAGCGATTGCTGTTTTGAGATAATGATAAGCGCTGTCTGTTTGGCGGGAAATGTCAAAAGCAGCAGATAAAGAAGAATTGGCAGATATCAGGCCCAACGTGTCATTTATGGTTTGATAGATATTTAATGCCTGCCGGGAAAAGTAAAAAAGAGAATCTACATCACCTTCAGTCTTTGCGATATCAGCTAATGCCTGGTATCCCGTGCCTTCAAAATCCGGGCTTTCTGTTTCAATATTAGTTTTTATACTTAACCTGTAATACTTTTTTGCGCCCTCCTTATTATTCCGTGTTTCATAAATCCTTCCTATATCGTATAAGGTTAAGCCTTTGTATTTTTTGTACCCTGATATGTCGCTATAATAAATGGATTGATTAAATGATGCTTCTGCTGAATCCAGTTTCCCAAGCCCAAAAAAAGCCTCTCCCATGTTTAAAAAAGAGAGAGAGGTCAAAGCATCATCATTTAAAATTTCATTTAGCTTCCTGACAGCATAATGATATTGCAACGCTTTTGAATAATCCCCGGAAAAATAATGCACAAGACCCAGGTGATTAGTAATATCACACAGTATGAACATGCGGGCATCAAACGCAGAATTTTTTTTGGACAGCAGACCGGGATTCCACATCTCCCTTTCCAGATTCCTTTTCGATGCCAGGTTTTGGGCCAACAACAGAAATTTCAGTCCGCCTGAATAATTCTGAATCAGGCAAGATACATATCCGTTCCTGCTTAACGCTTCGGCTTCCCAAACTTTCTGCTTTGTTTTCCTTGCCAATTTCAGCATTTCTTCAAAATAGGCTAAGGCCGTCATTCTGTTAATTTCCTGGTAGTACACGCCTATTTGCCTGTTGAGATACATATTTACTGTATCGTCTGTTGAAATTCGTAAAACATTTTTTAAACTATCCACCTGATGCCTGGAGGGCTCTTGCCAATAAGGGTTGTGTTGTGCTTTATTGCAGAATGGCAGCAATAAGTAAAAAGATATAACTAAGTATCTGTTGTATTGGTTCATTTAATAGGAATGGCCGGCTTTTATCATATATTTAGGTGTTAGCCGCAATACATAAAAACAGCATGAAAAGATCTTACAGAACTATTGGAAGAGCGCGTTGGCTGAAGAATTTCTACGATTACTTAATGCCTATAAAAAGTATTTGCTTTATCTTTTTACTGGTATTAAACCAAACAGGCCTGGCACAAAACTCGCCATTTAAAATTATAGACCTCTCCTTTCTTCAACTTGTTGATACATCGGAAAAGGTACAGAAAATAACTGGGGTTTTTGGTTTCTTAGAAGGTCCACTGTGGTCTAAAGATGGTTATCTGATGGTTAGTGATTTACGGGCTAACAAAATCTATAAAATAACGAAAGACAGTAAAACCGCGGTCCTTATTGAGAACAGCGGCTTTACCGGTACAGACACAGCGGGTTTAGCAGTGGACTACGGCTCGAATGGTTTAGCTTACAACCGGCAAGGCAACATTCTTGTATGTCAGCACGGCGATCATGCCATATCTATGATAACAAGAGATGGAACAATGCGGACTGTTGTTGATCGTTATAAAGGGAAGCGTTTGAACAGCCCCGATGATTTAGCTGTGAAACGCGATGGTTCCATATATTTTACGGACCCGCCATATGGATTTAAAAATGGCGACAACGACGAGCACAAAGCTCAAGAGCAAAATGGCATTTACCGCTACAATAATGATAGCCTCACCTTACTTTCGACAGATTTTCATTATCCTAATGGAATCGCTTTTTCGCCTGATGAAAAATATTTGTACGTGTGCAGTTATGATTTAAACGACTTAATGCGGCGCTATGAAATAGCCAAGGATGGAACATTAATAAACGGAAAAATATTTAGCACGACTATCGGCGACGGACTAAAGGTGGATAGCAGAGGGAATGTGTATTTGTGTAACTGGCAAGGTGTACACGTATTTTCTCCTAATGGTAAGGAAATTGGTTTAATAGCATTGGGAGAGTCAGTGACAAATCTTAACTGGGGGGATCAAGATTATAAAGCACTATACATTGTAGCCGCCTCAAACATATATAAAGTGCGGATGAAAATTCCGGGCTTGAAAATAGAGTGAAGAGTTTGGAACCTTGCTGAAAGTAATATTGGTTATCGCTAACCATTTCATGTCGGGAGCAAATTATCAATAGCATTAATGTTCCGTGAACCCCAGTTTATCCCTTTAATAAACCCTTAAACGATGGATGGCGCATTACTCCGAAATGATCCACCAAACACCGTATTTCACATTTTAAGTCCGGTTTAATCCATACGACCTTAGGCTTATTTATCGGCGTCCTAAATGCAGTTTTTGCGTTGACATTTGGAACAGGGGAAAAAATACTTTTACTTCTCTTGGCCTGTAATACCTTATTAAGCGTGGATTTAGATATGCCTACCCCGACCTGTCCAATGTACTTATACCCCTTTTCCTTCTTCTGTGCAATGATTAGTGAATTAAATCCGGTTCCTGGTTTGTCTTGATCTAAAATAAATCCTGCAATTACCCCTTGTACAACCTGCGCAGTTTTTATTTTTATCCATCCGGTTGTTCTGCCGCCTGGGTAATAAAGACCATGTTTGTATTTAGCAACGATACCTTCAATCCGGTGCTGCTGGGCCAGTTTGTAAAATTCTTTTCCTTTATGAGTAACATGATCACTGAATCGAACGATGTTTGATGACTGAAGAATTGACTTTAAAATTTTTTTTCTTTCCACGAGAGGGACGTTAATCAAGCTGTAACCATTGTACCACAAAATGTCAAAAACATAATAGACAAGCGTACCACTGTTGATGCTGTACATGATCTTGTTGAAGTCAGCGACTCCCGTTTCATTTAAAACTGTTATTTCTCCATCTAAGACAGCATTGAGCCGTAAGTTTACTAATTCTCCTTTTATGCTTGCGAACTTTGTATTGAATGATTGATTATTTTTTGACCGCAGCTTTACTTCCTCACCCGCACAATAAGCTAACGCCCTGAAACCATCCCATTTCAATTCAAATAACCAGTCTTTGTGGTTGAATGCCTCATGAGTTGACACCATTGCCATGGGGATAATGTCCGTTGGCATCGGTGAGCGGACTGCTTTAACAGTCTTAGATTTTTTAGATGGTGGCTTTTTAGCCTTCACTGAAGTAAAACAAAGACGGTGTCCTTAATTTTTCAATCCCTGTTAAATTATTTCAAAAAAGTAAAATTTGCAGTATATACCATTAAATCACACTGGCATATTTGTTGAAAGCGCTATAGAAAAGGAGGTTAGTGTAGCGAGAAGAGATACAGGACGTGTGGTTTATCATGTGAGTCCAGAAGCTTCAGCAAATCGTTGGGTTGTATCGCAGGAAAACGGTCTTTTCAGACGAGAATTTGATACTAAAGAGGAGGCGGAACACTTTGCAAAGCGAAGGGCGCAGCTGGAAAAATTGTCCCAATGAAAGTTCATAAAAAAGATGGAACTATGGATTATGAATCGACTTACGGAGACGATCCACGGGATATTCCAGGGTAACGAAACTTTTCATGGTTAACTTTTAGACATATTTTTATCTGTTCAAGGTTTAATTGCTAAAGGCTGTTTCCACAGCCTTTTCTTTCCAATATTCTCGCACAATTTGTTGGTTAGTTTAATAAGTTAAACTTTTCTATTGGCATGTTTTTTATCCGATTAGGAACGTGATTTGTCTCATCGCATGCTGTACAAAAAGGTCGCCACGCAAGGGCAGCTGAATAACTTTTCTCAATGTTCATGGTTGAAGCGTTAGGGCTTTTTAGTCTGCCTACGCCAATGGGCTTTCGTATAATGCGGGAGCAGTCATTGTCAGGGAACTGTTTCTACAGTCCCTTTTTGCGAAACGGCTGAAATCCGCTCTGGACAATGGAAAAGCCGCTCTGGAAGCGGCTTTCGTTCTGTTTTGTTCAGTGATCCCGTCAGGATTCAAACCTGAAACCTTCTGATCCGTAGTCAGATGCTCTATTCAGTTGAGCTACGGGACCTGGAATGGGTCGCAAAAATAAGAATTGTTTGGCTTGCTCCCAAACTTGCTGGTTTGTTACTTTTATATAATGAAGATTCAATTCTGGTCGATTGGAAAGAATCATGATCCGTCGATAAAAGATGCGATACAAGATTTCACCCGGAGGATTTCAAAATATTTTCCGGTGGAATGGACTATTATTCCTGTTCCTAAAAATGCAGGGATGATGAGTGAAATGGACCTGAAAAAAAAGGAGGGTGAAATGATCCTTGCCTGGTTAAAAAAGGATGACTACCTGGTAGCGCTTGATGAACACAACAAAGAGATGACTTCTGAAAAACTGGCTGAATTTATCCAGGCAAGGGCAAATGAAAGTGTAAAAACACTGGTCTTTATGATCGGTGGGGTATTTGGGCTCGATAAAGCGATAATACAACGAGCAAATCATAAATGGAGTCTTTCGCAACTAACTTTTCCGCATCAATTGGTAAGATTAATTTTGGCAGAACAGGTGTATCGGGCCTGTACGATCATTCGCAATGAAAAATATCATCACCAATGAATTTCTGATTTTGGATTTTGATCCCGATCTTTATCGCGATCAATTTGAGATCATTTAATTTCTTCCACATGGAGCTATCAATTACCCTTATTATTATAATTGTTACAACTCTTGTTTCTCTCAGCGGCTTCGGTAGTCATAAAGTCATGGATGACCTGATCTTCTATCCACCTGCGGTGTCCCAACAAAAACAATGGTGGAGATTTGTCACGTGCGGATTTATTCACGCCGATTTTGGACACCTTATTTTGAACATGTATGCACTGTATATATTTGGAGGCAATGTTGAAAAAGCATTTATCGGCATCTTTGGGCGATATGGAAACTTTGCATACCTGCTCATGTATATTTCAGCGCTCGTCATTTGTCTTTTACCAACTTACAGAAAACACCGGAATGATTACTCCTACAGGAGCCTCGGCGCGTCAGGCGCCGTTTCTGCCGTGGTCTTTTGTTTTATTTTACTTTTTCCGCTGCAAAAACTAGGATTGATCTTTTTCCCGGTCATGATACCCGGATTTATTTTTGGAACGCTTTATCTTATCGTCTCTTCTATTCTCGAAAAAAGGTCGAGAGACAATATCAATCATTCCGCCCACATTTGGGGAGCATTGTATGGAGTTGTATTTCTGATTGCGGCCTCTAATTTTTTTTCAAGTTACCCGGTGCTGCAAAATTTTGTAGCAGATGTCCGGAGCTGGTTAGGCAGTTTCTAAATTCATCTTTAATATCTTCTTTGTTTTTTCTGTGATTTTGAAACGGTCGTCTATCCTCATGCCGACCACCCAAAGTATTTTCATATTCATCTCGATGACCCAGGTTTTTTCCTTCTCCGTTTTGGAAAGTTTCTGATCAATAAAAAACCGGGCGAGCTTTTTCTTTTTCTTCATGCCAAGCGGATAAAAATAATCTCCTTGTTTCCATCTTCGCAGAATAAGGGGAAACGTAACCTCATCGGCATCGACACACGCAGTCAGGTTTGAGGTTTGAAGTTTGAGGTTTGTCCGAAAGGACTCCGTGCGGGAGGCTTGAATAGTTGAAAATTGAACATTGAACGTTGAGCATCGAACAGTTTTTGCGTCTTCTCCAATGACTACCATTTCTGCATCCGCCGATTGATCCTTCGAGATAATAAACCAATTCCTGAATTTGATGATCCGGTGAGAAGAGGTTGGTGACTGAACAAATTTCCCGGATTCAGCTTCCGCTAATTTGATCACTTCATCAACTTGCCTTTCAGTAAATCCATGCTCAGAAATGATTTCAAAGATCAGTGCCCTGTTCTGATACGATATGAGCTGTTTAACAGCTATATGAATCTCATCATTCGTTACCTTGCAGAGTTTCCTTTTGATCTCGTCGACGGAAATTTTATAAAGTTTTTGAATTTCACCGAAGCGGTTAATATTGTCCTGCAGATTTGTCTTGACTTCGGGATACACTTTACTGATCAAAGGAATGATCTCGTTCCTGAAAAAATTTCGGGTATATTTTAGGGACTGATTTGAAGAATCTTCAACGAACTCCAGTTTATTTTCTTTCGCAAACCGGATAAGTTCCTCTTTCCAGAATGGAAGCAATGGCCTGCAGATATATTGATGTATAACGGGAATTCCCACTAACCCATGCAACCCCGTTCCCCTGAAAAAATTCATCATGACGGTTTCGACATTATCATCGGCATGGTGAGCGGTGAGGACGTGAGACGTGAGACGTGAAACGTGAAAAGAGCTTTCCTTTTGACGTTTGACGTTTGACGTTTGCCGACTCACCACTGACTCCCGATGGCTATCGGGATCACGATTGACAATCTCCGCAAACCATTCATACCTCAAGTCCCTCGCCGCTTCCTGGATGCCTTTCTTATTTTCCTGTGCATATTTTTCCGTGTCAAAATCTTTTACCAACACTTCCACTTTGTATTTTTCTCCAAGTGCCTTGACAAACTCTTTATCTCTTTCACTTTCTTTGCCTCTCAGCTGAAAATTACAATGAGCAATAATAAAATTATAGCCAGCCTGCTTGCACAATTCACAAAGAACGACTGAATCTACTCCCCCACTCACGGCCAGGATTAATTTGTCCCTTTGATGAAAGAGGTTTTGTTGCCCAATGAATTCTTTGAAACGTTGAAGTACATTCATTTTATTGTTCACTATTGTTCTGAACGTTGAAGAGTGCGACGCAACGAAAGATGAACAGAAATCCTAAGATGGTATCATACATATAGCCGTTAAAAAGTCAATTCCTCGTAAGCACTTCGCAATTCATTATACGCGTGATTCTCCCCTGCTTTCATTGCCTCTTTCATCCCTAGTTCATACCATTTTATGGCGGCGGCATTATTTCCATTTCGCTCAAATAGTTTGGCTAAATGATAATAGCTCCCGACATAGGATGGTTCTCTTTGTAAAATATCTTCAAACAATTTTTGTGCTTCAGCATCGTCACCAACCTTAATATATTCCAATGCAAGTGCGTGCTGCACAAAACTGTCGGTAGGATTTTGCTCCAAAAACTCTTTTAATTTTTCAACTCTGTCCAATATTGAAATTTTAGATGCTGCCTGTTTTACCTCCATCAACAGGAATACTAACACCACTTACATATGAGCCGGCGGGTGAAGCGAGAAAAGCTGCCACGGCTGCAATCTCTGACGGCTCACCAAATCGCTTCATGGGTATTTCATTCTTCATCGACTGCTCTACTTTATCTCTGGACGCATTCGCATTCTTTGCTGAGGCATCAATGACAAAGGCAAGCCGCTGCGTATCGATGTTTCCCGGCAAAAGATTATTGACGGTAATATTGAATTGTCCAAGTTCGTTGGCCATTGTTTTCGCCCATGAAGCAACGGCTCCGCGAATCG
>Ga0157374_10001171_pt1 | contig 22370 bp, 23 predicted proteins | sample M25metaG_FD_115308 | JGI IMG/M metagenome (GOLD analysis project Ga0157374, IMG submission 115308) | Miscanthus rhizosphere microbial communities from Kellogg Biological Station, Michigan, USA - M2-5 metaG | ecosystem: Host-associated > Plants > Roots > Rhizosphere > Soil | place: USA: Michigan... | reverse complement strand
TGCCCTAGGGCAAAGTCGTTTTGCGTTTCTGTGGCCACTTAGTTACCATTTCTTCGTTAATCGCAGCAAACTAAATCAAAGGCTTATCTATCGTGGCTTCGCGCATTTACACCGGCATCGTCGTTTTCTCAATCGCAATCCTTGCCGGTTGCGCCACATCACCACCGCCTCGCGTCGATAAACCCATCGCCATTCAACCGCTTCCTGAGCCTATCGTTCAAATTGAAACGCCGACTCTGCCACCGGCCGAGTTGCCGGAAACAAGTGTGGAAGAATCGGCTTCCGCTCCTCTTGATTTAACAACGGCACTCCCGCTTCCTAAAGATGACTTGTGGAATCGCATCCGCAATGGCTTTCAACTGCAAGAACTGGATAGCCCGCTAATAAAAGAACATGAAGCGTGGTATGCGAAGCGGCCTGCATACGTTGCGAGAATGACGGCGCGCAGCCAACTCTACTTGTTTCATATTGTAGAAGAGGTGCAACGGCGCAAATTGCCGACAGAAATCGCGCTGCTTCCCATGATTGAGAGCGCATTCAATCCAACGGCTTACTCGCGCAGCCAGGCCGCCGGCATTTGGCAATTCATCCCATCCACCGGTAAGAATTTCGGTCTCGATCAAAACTGGTGGTATGACGGACGGCGCAACGTGCTGGCCGCGACCAATGCGGCACTCGATTATCTGCAAAGACTTTACGGTATGTTCGGCTCCTGGGAACTCGCGTTAGCCGCCTACAACTGCGGGGAAGGTACAGTGGCCCGAGCAATCGCATCCAATCGCGCCAAAGGATTACCGACCGATTATCTAAGCCTGAGACTACCGCCCGAAAGCCGTAATTATGTGCCGAAGCTCCTGGCGGTTAAGCATATCATCGCAACCCCCGAAGCCTATGGTCTCACGCTGAACGACGTGCCCAATAAGCCGTTCTTCACCACGGTCGAAGTAGCGAAACACATCGATGTCGCATTAGCGGCCCGCTTCGCGGACATGTCCATTGAAGAATTCTCGGCGCTCAATCCCGCGTTCAACAAGCCGGTTATCACGCATACCGACAATGAAGTGCTCCTGCTGCCGACCGCGAAAGTGGGTATCTTCAAGGCCAACATGCGACGTTATGGCGATCGTCAACTCCATTCTTGGCAAGCCTACCGCGGGCAGCGCGGCGAGCGTATCGACAAAATCGCCAAGCAATTCGACATCACACCGGCGAAGCTGCGCGGCCTCAATCATGTTCAGGAACGAAAAGGCAAATTGAAAACGGCGCAACTATTGTTGGTGCCGCTCAAGCTGGTAAAACCGCTGCCGACAGCGGCACAAATCGCAACAACGAAACTACCGATGCAGATCGCTAGCGCAGGCACGCCGCAAACTTATGTCGTGCAAAAAGACGATACGCTATTTTCGATTGCTCATCGCTTCGGTACCACTACGGAAGATCTACAGAATCGTAATCATTTGGACAGCAACAGCGCAAAAGTGGGCAGCGCCATTGAAATTCCCGCTGCGGAAGGGAAGCTACTCGCTGAAAATGATGTACCGCTTTCTTTGAAAGTCGAGCAAGTCGCCTCCAGCGATATGTCGACAGCGTCATTGGAAGTGCCGTCACAAATGACGCCGAAAAGCGAAAGTAGTAAATCCGGCAAAATCATTCCGGCAATAACACATGCGTTATACACCGTGAAACGCGGCGACACGCTTTACAGCATTGCCCGAGCCTTCCAAGTCGCGGTTAAAGATCTGCGGCAATGGAATCACTTGCGTAGCCGTAGCACGCATCTAACGCCGGGCATCAAAATCAGAATCCTTCCTATCCGTTAAAAAGCCGGCTTCTCTCATCAGGTATCCTATGAAAAATCCCGTCAATTGGTTCGAGATATATGTTGAAGATATGGAACGCGCCAAAGCGTTCTATGAAACGGTATTTGGCGGACCGTTCTCAAAAATCGAAAATCCGGACATCGATATGTGGGCATTTCCGATGCAGCAAGACGGTTTCGGCGCTTCGGGTTCTTTGGTGAAAATGCCGGGCTTTTCGTCAGGCCGCAACAGTGTGCTGGTTTATTTCAGTTGCGCCGATTGCGCAGTCGAAGCGGCAAAAGCAACAAAGGCGGGCGGGAAAATTCAAAAAGAAAAAATGGCCATCGGACAGTATGGGCATATCGCGCTGATCATCGACACAGAAGGAAATATGATCGGCCTGCATTCCATGCAGTAATCACAAACCGCATTCGTACGACACGGTACTCCTATATCCTGGAGCGGCCCCACATGCGGGTCCAGCCACATATTCAGTTGCGGTCCGCCGAACATTTATCACGAAAGCCGCTTTTCGCTTCGTCGCCCAACGTTTGAATTCTTCTTCCTAACAGCCTACTCACATCATTCCATTTTAAGCTTATGACCTAAGCAGATATTTACTGGGTCATTGAAGTATCAATGCGAGAACGCGACGCTCACTTTTGATGTCCTTTGATACAACATTAATAATCATTATTTAACCAATTCTTAACCGCCTCAATAAAATCATTCTTACCCAGTCGGTTTATACTCCACGCTCCCTAAAATTATTGCCAACGTTAACGTGGCAGTATCATTTATGATGATTTCATTAGCCGACTGTGATATCCCATTTGCCGGTCAGTTGATGGGAAAAGCATTTTTTAATGAAGCGCTGGCCGCTTACATTCTGCCGAATGAAAACGAACGAAAGCGTTTGTTGCCAGAGCATTTTAATGTTTTACTGCGGCATGCTGGCAACAATCGTTATCGCACAGCCGATGAAATCAATGGGGTTTGTGTTTGGCATAAGGCAAACGGTGAACCATCTGAATACTCAATACCATTAGCACTAGGCCGTGATCTCGCCATATTGGGCGAGCCGGCACTAAATCGTTATATGCAAGTATTAATGAAGATGGAGGCGTTACGGCAAAGAGAATCACCATTCCCGCATTATTACTTAACTCTCCTTGCCGTTGATCCTTCGCAACAGAGACGTGGCATAGGATCGAAACTTATTAAGCCGATGTTACAAAAAGCGAGTCACGAAAAATTACCTTGTTATCTTTGGACAAACCAACCATCTTCGCTGGATTTTTATAAGCTTCACGGCTTTAAGATAGTTACCAAAGTGTTGGATACATGTTCTGCCATTACTTTCTGGAGCATGCTCCGTCAACCATTTGCCAACGAATCTCTTATATAAGCTCACCTTAACTAAGTCGTAGCTTTTTGTTATTCTTCACGGCTTATTTTCTATCCTATTGGACAAACAGATGAAAATTATACTTAAACTTTGCCTCTTAATTTCCCTGGCATCGACCCAAGCAATGGCCATGGCCGAACAAAAATCTTTTAAAGGATTGGACCTGAGTGGAGAATACACATGCACTGGAGAGGACCAGAAAGATGGGAAATTCGAAGCAACGATGACGTTAACTTTGGATAAAGAACATAGCAATGAAACCTTCGCAGGTTACAAATTCCAATTGAAAGCCCATGATGGCACCCTTTATTCCGGCTCCGCAACGGGTAATAGCGCTAACTTAGCCATAACATTTAATAACAATGATGTAAGTAAAAAAGATTTTGGCACAGGCATTGGTAAGGTTGTGAAGAATAAGAGCGGTAAAATACAAATTGAGAAGTTTTATTACGAGCCCGAATATAAGGGTGGTGACCATGGTACAGAGATCTGTGTGAGAACCAAGATTTCTTAACTTGTTAGTCTCGAGTTATGACAATGAGCATCGGTCACTGAAGTAGTTTTCTCTTGTGACGCTTCTGAAGATTCCAACAGTGCCGATGAAAGAGCTTTCTCTCTAAAAATATGGAAATCAAGCTCCTCGGTCAATGTCCCGAATATACATCCACAATAGCCCAATGGTTGTTTGATGAGTTCTCTCACCTTGAGCAGGAGCCAATTTCCGCTGAAGCTCTTGAGAAGCGTCTTTCATCTAGAATCAATTTAAAAAAATGCCCATTGACATGTATATTCTTTCATGACGACCTCCCAATCGGAACCGCAAGCCTTGTTGATGATGATGGATTAAAAGTATGTTCCCATTTATCCCCCTGGCTTGCGGATGTCTATGTCGTCCCATCATATAGAAGGCAAAGAGTGGGGGAGTCATTGACACGCCACGTAACAAATCTTGCCAAATTGAACGGACACAAAAAGTGTTATCTCTATACTGAGAATCAACAAGCGTTTTTTGCGAGTCTCGGATGGACACAGCAAACGCATGCGCCTATTTGCCACAATAAGGTTCTGGTAACCGTTATGGAACTGCCGCTATGAGTAGTTCTCTATGGCTATTATCAGGCGCACTATCGTTGTATGCAGGAAAACATACGCCATTTATCTCTTCGAGGATGGCGGGTAACAACACGTAAATTCCGACAACCTCTTTGTGGCTATCGTAGTCTTTTGCCTTCAAAGATCGCTATGGTGGGAACGTCATTGACATCTTCTAAATTGACGGAGTTTCCTCGGAATGTTTTAGCCTCTTTGCCAATAATTAATATTCCAGAACCACTCCCCAAAGAACTATTGGAATAATATTGATATGTGAGATTGTTATGCTCGTTAATCCTGCCAAAAAATTCATACGCCCTTATTTCATCACTTTTAACACACGGTATAAGTAGCTTTCCTTCAACGTAATTGCTTTGTTGGCGATCAATTTCTATCCATTCCGTGTAACAACGATTTTTAAATTTCGTTTGCAATTCCCACTTGCCCAGTAAGGCTAAGCAAGGTGTAGGCCTCGTTCCGTTATCGGAGGTATAAGACTCTTCCGCCTCCATGATAAATCTATAACCTTGACCATTAACTGTTTCTATAAATCGCGGATTTCCCGGATCATCGTCTAGAGCTGTTCGAATTTCATTTATTTTAATTTTTAGTCCAGAAGGATCTACTCTATTTTGCCAGATCAACGACTGAAGATATTTCTTCTCTAATATTTCTCCACGACGACTTAGTAAACAACAAAGAATATTGAATGCTTTGGGAGTTAGCTTTATCACTTCATTATGTTTGAAGAGTCGACCAACTCTCATATTCAATTCAAATGGAGGGAAACGCCATATAGTTCTAAATAGCATATCTTTGAATAAGTATTTTATTAATAGAATATTAGCAACCATGCATGACGACTTTCGTCGTTCATCACCAGTCGATCAAGATCTTATTCAGAAACCAAAGAACAAATAATCAGTGTTTCCACCGACGTTGTCATAACGCGCGCCATTTTATATTCGTTTACAAGTCTTTCAATAATAGTGGCACGAGGAAATCATGACAGTTGTGGATAGCAATACGCATAGCACACACCAATAGCGAAGATGATGTCTATAGTCATCCAATCCAAGCACACGCTTATCTGTGTTGCGCAAACGTGCTAACTAGACTGAGTCAGAAAAAGCAGCCATCCTTAGATTAAATTCAAACTAAGATTAAATTTAAACTAAGACACTATTGACTTGCACTGAACAACACTGTTGGACAAAAAACATTTTAAATGCAAATTAGCATTATGCAAAAAGGGGAATTGTGAAGCGACGACGAGATGGAGTAGAAAGGCGTCTCGGAAATATTATTGGGTTGTCTTGTTGGTAGCTTGCAAATGACCTTTGCGAATCACATGCATTAGCTCGATGCTAGTGAGCATCACTTGTGCCGCACGAATGATTAAACCCGGGCGCTGAGCGCGACATTCGTTTGATGGCGCGATGGCGTTGATACTAATAGGCCACGACAACCCTTTGTTGAAAAGGACGAACATATCATCTATGGCCAATCCATCCTCAAGGTGACAAAACCACCTTATTTGATATCACGATGGTTTTGTCAGCAGTTACTTAGAAGCTGACTCTCACTCCGGATCAATGAGACCAAGACGTAGCGCCTTTGCAACTGCATGTACGCGATTAGTAGCATCCAACTTTATGATTACGTTCTTCGCATGTGCTTTAACTGTGAAAGGGCTTATGTTGAGGATGGTAGCAATGTCAGGATTAGATTTTCCATTACCAATCCAGCGCAGAATTTCCTGCTCGCGATTCGTTAAAGGCAACTGAAGCGAAGTATTATTAGTATGTTTCATATCCATTTACCCCATTAAAATTATTTGAACATTGGTCAGTTGATTACAAGACTAATTAAAATCTTTCAATTTGGACAAAGTGCAAATCAACATACGATTTCGTTCATTTGTATTAATGCTATAAATCACCATGAATGAACGTTCTAAAAAGCCTGACAGCGAAGAACAACTTCATAACAACCATCCACTTCCGGACAACTGAAAAATCGGCACTCCATAAATAAAATCTTATATGAATAATACTTATTTGAAATAGAGACGAGGTTAAGATATGGTTAAAAATCGCATCAGATTTCGGAACAAATGAAAATACGAAAAGTGGGACTGAAAAACAAAGCAAGGAAGCTTCAACGAACAAGTTTCTAATATGTGCGCCCTTGATTACTTTCCATACCGATTAAATGCGGCATATTGAGCGCACGCGGTTTGACAACTTTCTGGTCTCGCAACCATTTCGCCATCACATCCCAAATGGGCTCGCCCAACACACCTTCCTCTACCGGAGCCCATCCGGCCACTTTATATTTTTTACTTGCCTCAATGAGTTTGCCATTGATTCGCATGTCGTCAATGCGACTTCCCATTTTTGCTTTTGGGTTTAGGGTGTACGTCAGGCCACCTACCCGAACCATGTCACCACCTTGCTGCAAATAGGGATCCGGATTGAAGAGGTTGTCTGCGATATCTTCAAGCACGGACTTAATCAACTCCCCCGTCATGTCTCGTAACGTGGTGTACGGATAGGTAATAGCGGTTTGGTCCATTAGATGTTCCATCGTAATCGGCTGACCTGGCAGAATAGTGCTACCCCAACGAAACCCAGGTGAAAACGCAATTTCCGCGCCACGCACCTCCATCAGGGCATCGATAATTAGCTGATCGATAGAGCCATTGAAGTTACCTCGGCGGTATAACAATCCATCCGTGATGGCGAGTTTTTCCTCAAGTTTCGATTTAAATGGTGCACGATGCTTTTCGATTAGTGCAGCCATAGCCGGGTCGGCAGGTAACAAGTTCGAGAAGATAGGAAGTAACTTGTAATGGACATCGACAACCTTCCTTCCTTTGACGTTAAGGTCCACGACTGCAAGAAACTTACCGCTCGAACCTGCATTCGTCACTAGTGTCGCGCCTGATCTATTCTTAACCATAACGGGTGTTGGTACGCCGTCATGCGTATGTCCGCCCAGTATCACGTCAATACCGCTCACCCGACTCGCCATCTTGAGGTCAACATCCATGCCGTTATGCGAAAGGAGAATAACAGCATGCGCACCCTTCGCACGCACCTCGTTTATGGTGTTTTGCATATTCTCTTCTTGAATGCCGAAACTCCATTCGGAAACAAAGTGGCGCGGATTAGCAATTGGCGTATATGGAAAGGCTTGACCAATGATGGCGACCGGCACACCGTTCATCTCCCTTATGGTATAAGGCTCGAATACTGCATCGCCGAAGTCTGTCGTACGTACATTTTGCGCCAGGAATTCAGTATGTCCCTTAAACTGCGTATCTACGACAGATTTGATATGGGCAGCTCCATAAGTAAAATCCCAATGGCCGGTCATGATGTCCACACCAAGAAGTTTGCAGGCATCAATCATGTCTTGCCCCTTGGTCCATAGGGCTGTTGCTGACCCTTGCCAGGTATCACCACCATCCAGCAGCAATGCGCCCGGCCGTTCAGCCCGTAAACGCTTTATGAGTGTTGCCAAATGCGCAAAGCCGCCGACCTTGCCATACTGATGTGCCGCTTGTTCAAATTGGATATCGGTAAAAGCGTATGCTTCAGGAGAACCACTTTGAAAGCCGTATCGCTTGAGAAACGCATCCCCAACAATGTGCGGCGGCTGGCTCTCGGCAACGCCCACACCAATATTGAAACTCGGCTCTCGAAAATACACCGGTAGAAGCTGCGCATGGCAGTCAGTAAAATGTAATAAATGAACGTTACCAAATGGCGGAACCTCATAGAGTTCTGCGGTGGTCCGTGCGCCGAAAGCCTGGCGGGCATCGAAGGTAAATCCTGTGGCTGCTGCAGCGGCTAGAACTTGCAAAAATTCGCGGCGGCTCATTGAGGTCATATTGTCGTCGTCTCCGTTTTTTTAATAATCGGCAGGCCATATCATTGCTTCGCAAATCGTTCTTGCTCGATTATGTTCTTCTTGCTTTTGGCATAAGGTTGCGCCTGAACTCCTATTGTCCATCTTCTGTCGAAATGGCAGATGCTTTAGACGTTGCTCTCGGGCGTTTTACAACCTTTGGCTGCGGCACTAATGTGATTGATGACGGTAATGGCGCCATAGCGTTGCTATCCATATCTAGATTAGAGTCCCCTCCCAAATACTTCGATACAAAGGCTACCGTGCGATTCATTGAGTCTATTTTCGCTAAATCATCAGCAAGCGAACGGCCATTTACACGAAAGTCGAACCCCCGCTGCGCTTCTGGATATATTACTAACTCGACCGGAATTCCATGCATCTTAAGATATTGCTCTATACGTTTACTTTGATTCACCCGAACTTCGAAGTCCCAATCCCCAACCATAAGTAGCGTTGGCACCTTCAGATTTCGAACTTCCGGCATTAACATAACATCTTGGTGTTGCTCAGGCAGACTGTGGTCGGTAAAGACCGGGTGGTATCCTACATAACAGGCAACCTCAGGTTGACTAGCTAGTCGAAGAGCATATTGCCCACCTCGTACTGTCGATACGATACAAACCGGACCAGGTGATCTTTCCTTAAGTTTCATAAACGCCTGAAAACCGTCAATTTGCACTGGCACCACCTCAGGAGGATCGCTTACAGGAATTAGAACAGGAATCAAAAGAGCTTCCTGAAAATGCGCCACAAACACTGTGAACCCGAATGATGCTAAGCGATGGAGCTCTGGCATAAGACGATGGTCAAAGCCAGGGCGACCGTAAATGTAATATATGCCAGGATATAATTTCTCGCCCTTCGGCTTGACCAGAAAATAGCGCACGTCACCTTCGGCGGCATCGCTTTGGTAAGTGCCCCATCGCTCCTCTGTTTGCAATGGACCATACGGTTGAGGGCCATAATCAAACTGAGCAGCATGCGAAGCCACTGCTAAGGCAAACATCAACCAAAACAAAAATAAGACAATAGCGTTTGTGATTATTCGATACATATCTTCCCCACCTCAAAAATTAAGGTAACAGTTTTTGTAATTACTTTGAACGGATTTGCTATGAATATAAGGAGTCGCTGTTTTTCTTTGGGGTGCAGCGCTAGGCGAGAGGAGCGACGCCTAGCGGGGAGACGCATTTGGGGACAACGATAACTTGTATGCATAGCAATGCGCCCCAAGGAACCTCTAAAGAAGAGTAGCGAGCGAGCCGAGTTTTTGTCGAGGGGCAAAGGTACCTTGAGCACCGGAGACTCAAACTCAGCTCACGCAGTAACTTATTCAGAGACTCCTCAATACATATCCTCTTTTAGGACACTAGAGAAAATATCTCAGTCATGCTTACCTATTTAGCGCAGCTAACAAAATGCGCTTATGGCTGTCATCTCGAGTTGTGAAATGCATTGGTATCGAGACGATAAATACCCAAACCGATTAATGATGCTCTATGAGAAATAATCATCTACCGCAGCTTACCCGATGACAAGCTCATCCTGAGCGCAAGCAATTGGATAACCGGCACGTATTTAGGGCCATCGAAAAAGGAGCTGCGCCACAGATGTCACATGTCGGCTATAGCTCTGGACCTGACAACGGTATTTTATATAAGCGCATGTTACACACCTTGATCGAGAAGCCCTATAACACTAAAGGACTATTGACAAGATCGATTGGTATCATTCAATGTGAATTTCATAAATAACATTGCCAATTTCGGCTCCATAATTTTCGCACGCATACACGCGATGAAATACCTTACCGAGGCCATCACCACTTTCAGCATTGGCCAATCTCGTCAATACTATTTCCGTGCTATAGGATTACATGATCAAAATGTGTAGCATTCATTTGCGCAAATTTTTGACAGCACCACTCCACGCGCAACTTACTAGTATTACTGCGCACACCAATATCACCTATCGAATGGCTGAATTTACTACGCCGGGTTGACCAGGACACTTAGAAGGGAAAACGGTTACATTTTGTCTGCGATAACCACACAGCTCACAAAGATTCTCATATGCAGAGAGATCAAGGGTGAAAAGGTAAAGCATCATGCGGTAACGAGCGCCTCGAAATGCTGTAAGGTTATTCATGCGTAGATGAATAAATTAATATATTCAGGAGAATCATCGTGAAACCCATTTTTATAGTCGCTGGTATTTTTGTCGTAACGTCATATGCGTTTGCTGAGTCAGTAAACTTTGACAATGACACCATCGGCAAAACACCATCCGGCTGGACGTGCGGAGTTACCGGAAAAGGTGTGCCGCATTGGGCTGTTGAAGCTGATACGATTGCGCCGAGCCACCCGAATATATTGAAACAATCCGGTTCGGCAATGTTTCCTTGGTGTGTTAAAGACAATATTGAGCTCGCAGATGGCATGGTCGAGGTAAAGTTCAAACCGATTGCCGGAAAAGAAGACCAAGCCGGCGGGCTAGTCTGGCGCTGGAAAGATGGGAACAACTACTACGTTGCTCGAGCTAACGCACTCGAAGGTAATGTATCGCTGTACCACATGACAAATGGATCACGCAAAACAATCGAATACAAGGACGCACCAGTCGAGAGTGGCAAATGGCATACCCTCAGTGTTGACTTCAAAGGAACTGCCATTCAAGTTTCCCTAGACGGGAAAACATATATCAGCACCACAGATAACCATATTGCCGGAATTGGCAAGGCAGGGGTTTGGACTAAAGCTGACAGCGTGACGTTATTCGATGATTTCAATTACGCAACCGCTTCGAGCAAGTGAATGCAACATCCCTTATTATTTAAATGACTAAAAATGCACCCTACAGAAAAAATACACATTCTTGTAATTGAAGATGAGCCTAAGGTGAATCTGTCACTACGCCAGGGCTTAATGGAGGCTGGATATAAGGTGACAGCGGCGAGCAGCGGCGAAGAGGGCTGCATGCTTGTGTTACAGGATATGCCTGATATTGTCTTACTAGATCTGAATTTGCCAGGTCAAGATGGGTTAGAAATTCTAAAAATTCTCAGAAAACATAACCCAAGCCTTATTGTGTTCATTATCACTGCCCGGGATCATATTAATGACCGCGTTCTTGGCTTAGATACCGGTGCTAATGATTATTTGATAAAGCCGTTTGCCTTTCCTGAACTCTTAGCGCGTATCCGTGCGGTAACGAGACGGGAACAATATCAACGAATAATGGAATATACAGTCGCCGATTTAAATGTGGATATCGTAGGACGTAAAGTAAGAAGAGCAGGCCAAAATATAGAGCTTACTGCACGTGAGTTTGAGATATTGGAGTTCTTGTTGCGTAACAATGGACGCCCTGTTTCTCGACAGACCATTGCTACGGAAGTATGGAATGTGCAACGAGCGACACCTATTGATAATGTGATTGACGTTCATATCATGCGGTTACGAAAAAAGATTAATCTGCAAAACTGTATACCGCTCATACATACCATACGTGGCTTAGGCTTTATGCTAGGGCCGGACAACCATCCAGCACCAAAATAATTGTCCCTGCTTTACCTATTAGAACGGGGGCGAACAGCACGCCGCGAAGCCCCCGAACGGTCTGCACATGCAAGCGCAGATACGCACTGCAAGGGTGTAGCACTTTGAGGGTTGCTAACAATCAAGCAGGTTACTTAAAGCGCCGCTCTAGCACCTGATCGATTGTTCGTAAAAATACGTCTGCGGGCTGATAACCCGTGACTTGAAGGGTGCGGATTTCGCGCCCTTCGTTATCAAAGAAAATAACTGCGGGTGGTCCGAATAAACCAAAGCGTTTGAGCAGCGCCTGATCTGCCGCGGTGTTTTTTGTAACATCCACTTGTAACAGCTGCATCCCCTGCAACCGCGCCGCCACTCGAGCCTCACGAAAAGTGAGTTTCTCCATTTCTTTGCAGGAGACACACCAGTCCGCATAGAAGTCGAGCATTACTGGACGATTGGCTTGTTGCAGCTGCTCTTTCAGCGTACCCAGCGTACTTATTTTTTCAAAACCGATTTTGGCATCTATCACTTCAGAAGAGCTGCCACCGCGCAGGACCGCCAACGGCTGTAACAAATCGCGACTACCAGCAAGCGCACCGACTAATATCGCAACGCCGGCAACCAGCGCGAGCAATCCCGTACCTTTGGCCAAGCGGGGAAAGCTGCCGGCATTGGTTGGCAGCGTGTCGATAGCGCCGAGAAAGCAAGCCGAAATAATCAGTAGTGTTGCCCATAAGGCCATTTGGATCACTACCGGGATCACTGGAGATACCAACCAAATCGCTATCGCCAGCAGCAGTACACCGAAAAAACGTTTGACGGAATCCATCCAAACGCCTGCTCTGGGCAGCAATGTGCCGGCAGAAATGCCGAGCGCGAGTAAGGGCATGCCCATTCCAAGCGCCATCGCAAACAGCGCTATACCACCCAACATCACATCGCCGGTCTGACTAATATAAAGCAACGCTCCTGCCAGCGGTGCTGCCACGCAGGGACTAACAATGAGGGCGGAAAGCGCACCCATACCGAACACGGCTGCAACCTTGCCGCCGGATAGCTGATTAGATAAAGAATTGGCGCGATCTTGGATGAACGCCGGCATGCGTAAGTCATAAAGTCCAAGCATCGATAACGCCAAGCCAACAAAAATCAGCGCAAATCCCCCAAGGACCAACGCATTTTGCAATGCGGCCGCCAGCAAAGATCCGGTCAATCCGGCAGCAATACCGGCCGCCGCATATGTAATCGCCATGCCCAGTACATAGGATGTCGAAAGCGCCAGACCGCGGGCTCGATTAACAGACTTCCCCTGCCCAGCGATGATGCCGGACAGAATTGGAATCATCGGCAAGACACAGGGAGTAAATGCTAAGCCAAGGCCGGCGAGGAAAAAAAAGCCGGCAACCAACCAGAACGAGCCACTGGCAAGCACACCGACAATTCCGGTTTCTGTGGTTGCAGCAGATGCGGGGCTGGGCGATTCAATCGCGCCGTCGATCAGTCTCAGGTCAAACGTTTTGTTGACCGGCGGATAACAGATACCCTTTTCACTGCAACCCTGATAACTAGCCTTGAGCGTCAACTGGTCCGGGGAGCCGGGCTGCCGCTTTATATGGATCATCGCTGAAAACGGTTGATGAAAGACCTTCGTATCACCGAAAACAATGTCGTTCTTTGATTCGCCGGGTGGTAGATCGACGCTAGCCACATTGATACCAGTGGGATTTTCGACATTGAAGCTAATGCGATGGCTATATAGATAATAGCCAGGTTCAGGAGTGAACTCGGCAAGTAGCGTAGTGCCATCGCGTGCTACCACAGTGAGTTTGAATGCCTGATCCGCATCAAGCAGTTCATCTTCGCGGCTGAAGATCTTACTGCCTAGTTTGGGAACAAGGTTCGATTGCTGGGCATACACGCCTCCATTTGCAACCATCATGAAGAGCCCCAACAACACAAAAAACAATCGCATATCGTTTCTAGTTTTCTAAAAAATTATATTGGTTACCAAAGCTAGCCTTCGCCCCCCGTCATCGGAAGAACCAACTCTCTAACACTCGTTACCGTTCACAATTAAAACCTTGGACTCCGCACTACTTTGTCGCCTTTGTCGCCGGTTCAGTAACGAAGCCAATTTTCGCCAGCCCGTTTGATTGCGCCGCAGCCATTACTTGCGCCACTTTTTCATATTGCGTTGTGCGATCGGCACGTAGGTGCAATTCAGGCTGAGGTGTATTCTTTGCGGCCTGTGCTACTCGATTGTTTAGAGTGGCCATCTCAATCACCTCATTGTTCCAATACACTACGCCCCGAGCATCAATAGCCACATTGATATGTTCCGGATGAGTCTGATCCGGCTGATTGGTCGCACGCGGCAAATCGATTTTCACGTCATGATTCATGACAGGAATAGTGATAATAAAAATAATCAACAACACCAGCATTACATCCACGAGTGGCGTAGTGTTGATCTCCGGATTGAAATCGTCATCCTCTTTGGACATCGAACCCATTGCCATCACACACCTCGCACAGCAACAACTTTAGTACCGACTGAGAAATCCTTTTCGCCGGCAGAGTCGGTACGGGAACCGGTCACAAATAATGCATGCAGATCAAAACCGAATTTGTTCAATTGGGCGCTCAGCGACTTGTTTCCTCGCACCAATGCGTTGTAACCAAAGGTGGCTGGAATAGCTACAGCCAATCCCAACGCAGTCATAATTAACGCCTCGCCAACCGGACCGGCAACTTTGTCGATGCTAGCTTGCCCCGATACGCCGATTGAAACCAGCGCGTGATAGATTCCCCATACCGTGCCGAATAATCCGACGAATGGCGCAGTCGATCCAACCGATGCAAGTAATGCCATGCCGGAGCGCATTTGTTCCAGCGTTTCGTCGATGGTTTGACGTAACGATAATGTCACCCAGTCGCTAATTGATAGTTGGTCACCCAAATTACCTTTACTTGCACTTGCTCGATGATGACGCATCGCATTCGCACCTGCTTGAGCCAAGGTAGCAAACGGATTGTTTTTGCCGAGCGCGGCAATACCATCCATCAAGCCCCCTTTTTCCCAAAAATCCTGGCGGGCGAACCGACTAGGCTTGGTGTAGCGCATCAATTGCAATGTTTTAGCGATCATCACATACCAAGATGACATCGACATAGAAACAAGAAGAACGGCAACGCTCTTGGTAACGAAATCCCCTTGTGTCCACAGTGTTTCCAGACCATATGGAGTAGCATGCATAATTAGCTCCTTATTTTAATTAGAACTCATTTCATGGATATCGATGCATGGGTCCCATGCAGGCCGACATTTATGAATAAACTCTAGCCATTCAGTTGAAAGTTAATAGGTATGAGAACGTATACCGGCACCGGTGTTCCGTTTTCTAAGTGCGGCTTAAACAACGCTCGCATAGCCGCTTTACATGCAGCCATATCCAGTCGTGCAGATCCACTTGAACTATGCACGTCCGTATTCTGCGGATGCCCCGTGTCATCGATCAATACACGCAGTATCACCTTCCCCTCCTCACCTTTTCGCTTGGATTGCGCCGGATATTCGGGCTGCGGCGGCTGTATATATTCGACTCCGGAAGAAATCGTTTTAGGTTGTGCCGCCGGCGTCGCAGTTGCTACCGCTTCAGTCACCGGCGCCGTCGTTTGCGGCGGCACTACCGGTGTGCTAATCGCGGTTGGAGATGGCTCACTCACAACGACGGGGGTAGTCGGCTGAGGCAACGGCGGCGGCATACTTTTTTTCACGACCTCCACAACCTTAGGCGGCAATTTCGGTTGCGGTTTCACCGGCTCTATCTTCTCCGGCTCCGGCGCAATAAATGTAGCAAACACTTCCTTGGGCAGTAATTGGGTTGCCTCGCGCAATAAGCCACTTTGCAGCGCATAAAAGAAAGCGATGTGAACTAAGACAACTAATCCAAACGGGCCAATTTGTTTAACAAAATGAGCTGTCATGACCTCACTCGACGATACATTTTCACCTGATAGCTTCAGCACGAATAATTTACCGCTTCTAAATAATTAGCATTTCAAATGCCGGGCATTAACTTTGCAATCATTGCAGGCGTAATAAGACCGGAATAGGCCACGCTTTCGCCTTTGGCGTTAAACCAGTAACTACGCGGCATTTCGCCATGCCACTTAGCATCGATCGCATATCGAAGTTGCTCAGATGGCGAAGCGCCGAAAGCCCACGCATTGGCGGTCATGCCGAGAGACTGCAACTTCTCCTTCATTTTGGCCTCAGCTTGTTCATCCAACAGGCTGTCCGTAGATAAAGTGACCACGTTGAAACGCTTGTTCTTACGCTTTTCTTGCGCAATGGTATTGAGGCTGGCTTGGCAATATGGACAATCAAGCGACCAGACCATCAGCACAAAGGGCTTTCCTTTTTGACCAGACAAAATGTGCTGCAAACTATCCGATTCAAATGATTTAATAGTTTGCGCCGCGTGCGCAACCGGCATAAAAAGCATGAACAGGCACCACGCCATTAAGTACTTGTGCAAAAGTCTTCCAGCAAGACGCGTCGGCGCAGACAGTACAAAATAGTACGGCAAGGCGACGCAACGCCGCTGGAAAATTTTTGCACAAGTACTTACACGATTCATTCTCAAGACCTCCCATCCACCAATAGGGTTCGCACACCTTCATTTTTCGTACGCCATACCAATACATTGCCCAGTGGCCCCGTCGTCAGATGCGGTTGATCAGAATCGCCTAAGGTGCTGGCAAGCGACTTATCCTGCCAGGTCAACCCGCCATCATTTGATACCTTTGCCAAGATCGCAGTTACCTTCCCATCGAATTGCTTCCAGACTACCGCCACTTTATTTCCTTGTACCGCCACATCGGCATGCTGCGCCTGCGCCGAGCCGAGTTTCATCGGTTTACTCAACACGCCATTTGAATTAGCACTTGCATAGAACACGCTACCCTCGTCGTTCTTAACATTGAACCACGTTTGATGTCGCGTTCCATCAGGCGCATATGCAATAGAAGGGCCGTGATGCGGACAGGCATCCACACGCCAATCGTCAAACGTGGCACGCACCAGCGGCGGAAGATTGCCATCCGGCGTCAACTCTATAAGTGCATGATCGCGTGCATTCGGTTCGAAAATATGTCGCCAGAACGCAATAGGCTTGCCGTCGGCATTGACCGTTAGCGCTATTCGGCAACATTCACATGAATGGTCGGCGATTTTATAGTCGCCTTTAAACGTTGCGCCCTGGTCTTCTGAAGTCGCATAGTAAAGGGCCGCGCCTACGTACTTTTCCTTGCGCGCATTGGCGGCCTCGACATCACGCTTGTCGATCCACGCTATATAAATACGATCATCTTTATCTACAACCATCGATTCGAAACGATGGGTAATCTCATCACGATTAGCATGTACCGTAATCGGCTGAGAAAAAGTTCGTCCTCCATCGAGAGAGCGAACAAAGCGAATAGCGCCTGTATATGGTTTAGCCAGCGTCATGGTATAGGCAACATAGATTTGGCCTTTCTTGCCCAACACCAGTTTAGGCCTGTTTTCTCCATCGGCCGCTATCGGTTCCGGCTCACGTTGTATGCGTGTTGGATTAGACCATGTCTTTCCCATGTCTTGAGAAACTTGCAGCGTCACATACTGTTGACCAGAACCGGTTGTTTCCTTACTGGCCATCCATAAATTACCTTGGCCATCGACAGCGGCAGAAGTCCCAAGATCCGCCTTGGAAGACATTTTGCGATCATGAGATTTAGGCATTTCCTGCATTGGAGCGGAAGATGCCAATTCACTTAAGCAAAAAAGACAAAGAGCAGCAACACGACAAACAACACCCATTACATTTACATTCCGCATGCAGCGCTCCCAATATCGCACTTGCCAAACACCGCAGAAAGGCAAGATACTTTCGATATGGTCAGGTTATCCATGTTCCATACCGATTTTAGTTATATCATCTTGAGGATAACAGCCCCTTCTCTGGAATGGAATGCGACATAGTGTCACACCCCTGCTTGTATTTGTTTTTACCTGTTTATCGAATGAATGAGCGCCGGAACATCTCAGTGATAGATCACGTAAAAGTGGAAAAGTAACAGCATCGAGAAATATATGAACTCATCGATAAATTAGCATTCCTGCCAATCCCGATAATGCAATAGCCAACGCAGGATGCACTTTAAGAAATATCATAAACAAGAGTGCGACGACGCCAATAAGCACATCTGTGGAGGTAGTAAAACTGGCAGGAAAGAGTTTATAAATTGTAAAGGCCAAAAGAGCGACGGCGGTTGGCTTTAGCGCTTTTAGCGCAGCTTTTAATAGCGGTAGATCTTGATAATTCATCAGCAGAAAAACGCCACCACCCATAATAAACACCGATGGAAGAACCGCACCCAGAACTGCTACTGCGGCCGCAACTGTCCCACCCAACTTGAGCCCAGCATAAACCGCTATGTTTGTTATGATCGGTCCAGGAAGAGAATTGCCTAAAGCAAGTGCTTCTGAGAAATCATTCTCAGTCAGCGTCGTGTTATCGGTTAACTCTTTTTCCATTAGCGCAATCGCCGAAGGTCCTCCGCCAAAACTTATTGCTCCTATTTTTAAAAAGCTAATAAAAAGCTGCCAATTGATATTAGTCATTTCTTCTCCGGGAAATACGTAGGTGGAAACGGGACCTGCTTGATAACCACTGAAAGGCAAAAAGTGCTTTTTTTGTTGATGTGGAACGACGGGCTCTATGACGTAGTGCTTTCCGTGCCATCTCTATCCGGCATATTTCAAGGCAATCAATAGATATTCATCGATTGATTGCCTGACGGCTTTGCATTACTTCAAACATTAGCTTGGTGCGATAAGTATCATCAGACAACAAAGGATGAAAGTCCTATCCTTTGTTAGATAGCATGCCGTTCTTTTACCGATCAACGGGTAGCTGAATTTACTGGCGATAAAATTACCGGACTTCAATCTGGTTTTAATATTGTTTATTAATTCGACCGCAATGTCTCTGGAAACATTATTCAACAAACGGTAATGCAGACATCAACGGTGAAAGCAAACCTAGAGCGAATTTAGTGTCATCGTAAATTCTCTCCGGCGGTCAGTAACATTGAATTTTATGTATAACTCCCACCTTCCACTAGCGGAAGATGGGAGTGCATGCAGAAGCATTATTTTGCGCACCCTACAAATCCTGCATGACTAACCACTAGTTCTCAACCGCCGGCCATTGCCGGGACAATGAAAATTTCATCGCGCTCATGAACGGATGTCTGCTCGCCATCTAGGCTGCGAATATCATTACCGTTTACGAATACATTGATATAGCGTTTGATAGTACCGTTAGCGTCATAGAGTTGCGCTTTCACGCCGGGGCAAGTCTCTTCCAATGCGGAAAATACCGAAGCAATGGTTCCGGCCGCCAACAATATCTGAGACTTATTGTTGGTAAATTTTCTCATAGGCGTCGGGATATATACGGTCGTCATTCAATTCTCCATTAGGTTATTTAGAGCGTCTAACAAAATGACTCTGGCTAGGCGCGTCGACGCAGACAGTACATCTAGTACGGCAAGGAGACGCAACAACGCCAGGGTCATTTTGTTAGACGCTCTTAGTAAAGATACGTATCGTCTTAATTGCAAATAGGGCAATCTGCCCTGCGTCTAATTGCCAAGTGGCGAGTAGAATTTGTTTCCAAGTCAAAAAACCACAGAACGTTCTTTAATGGTTGCCCAAAATCAGTAAGCACCTTGATGGCTTCCATCGCAATAGTCGTTCCAACAATGACCGGGCCAGGGCCAATTGCCGGGAAAACTTTTATATCGGTCCAATAGTCCGGCTTCTCTGGATACACGCAACTCAAGCAGGGTGTTTCACCGGGAATAATCGTGGTTGCATAACCCTCTGTGCTATACATTGCTCCCATACAAATCGGTTTACCCTGCCTTACCGCTTCTCGATTCATCAAGTAGCGTTCCTCAAATAGCGGTGCGCCATCTATGACAAGGTCGGCCTGCGAGACAAGTCCAGCCACGTTATTTTCATTAACGTTCTCTTGGACACTGACTATTTCCACATCCGGATTGATCGCTTTCAGGCGCTCCGCCCACACTTCGACGGAAGGTCTGCCGATATCGGCGGGATTAATCAACTGCCATCGATTCAAATACTCCGGAACAATGCGGCCTCCGTGAGCCAGAATTAAACGCCCTACGCCGGCACGAACAAGATTCATTGCGGCAGTTCCACCCACTCCGCCGACTCGAGAAATAAAAACACTTGCGGCTCGCAAACGTCGTTGTCCCTCTAAGCCAAAACCTTCAATACGAATTTGACGTGAATAGCGATCCATTTCGAATTCACTAAAATCCGATTCGCCGATCATCGAATTATTTACCATCATTCCCATCCCCTTTTGCGCCGCATACCGGACATCCGACACGCGGTGAGATTTTCATCCGTTGAAAAACATTTGTTGATAAATCGCAGTACAACAACTTCCCGGCAAGCGTCTCTCCGTAACCGGTTAATAACTTAATCACTTCCATAGCCGCTACAGTCGCCACTAAGACAGAACTCGGCGTCATAACAGGGAACCCTAAAACGCTCCAATACTCTGGTGGTTCCGGGTAAATGCACGATAGGCAGGGAGTTGTTCCAGGAATAATACTGGTTACATAACCTTCCAATCCGAACATCGCCGCCATTACAAGCGGCTTGTTTTGACGAACGGCCTCCCTGTTCATCAGATAACGCTCCTCGAAAGCGGGAGCGCCATCAGCAATAATATCCGCCTGCTCAACGAGGCTGCATACGTTGCTTTCCATCACATTCTTGTTTTCAGTAACGAGTCGAAGATCCGGATTAATTCGAAGCAACGTTTCTCTAAAAACATCAATGCGCGGTTTACCCAAATGTTCACGAAACGCTAAATGCATCCGGTTAAGATTCTCATGCTCGATTACACCATCATGCGCTAAGACAAATCCCCCAACGCCCGCGCGCGCCAACAGCATTGCCACCGTTCCACCGAGCCCACCGACGCGAGAAATCATGACAGTCGAGGCTTTCAGCTTTCTCTGCGCTGTCATTCCGAAATCCGGAAGTTGCAGTTGTCTCGCGTATACATGCTCTTCAAATTCCGACAATTCCGGTAAATCACGAGCCTTTGTAAATTCAGTTGTTAAATTCATGCATGGTCTCCTGTTTGTTTTCTTCTAAGGGAAATATTCGAACCGCCGCTGTCTTGAATCCGGCGTAAACTTCTTCACCTTCCTTCAATTTCATTTGTTCCAGAAGCGGGCGAGTAATTTCAGCAGTTATATGTACGCCGACATCAAGCAATACTCTTACCCTATCCCGCAATGAACAAATGCTAACTACTGTGCCTTTGAGAACATTTCGCATTGCTCCTCTTTCTTCATTCTTTAGCAAAGCAATGTCCCAAGGATGAATAACCACGAAGACCGTTTCAGGCTGCGTTTCATCCATCACTGCACAGATGTCTATTTCATCATTTAGAGTGATGATCGCATCACCGTACTTATCTATTGCCTTTACCTTCGCCGCATAGGCATTGGATTCCACAAACTCCGCGACGAATCGCGAAGATGGAGCGGCAAGTAACGACTCATAAGTTCCATACTGAACGATCCGCCCCTTTTCCATGACCATTACCACGTCCCCCAAGCCAACCGCATCCAGCGCATCATGAGTGACGATAATTGTTGGAATATTCAAGCTCCGCAAAAGGGCTTTGAGTTCGCTCCTGACACGCGAGCGGAGTTGCATATCCAATGCGCTTAACGGCTCATCCATTAAAATCAAACATGGCTCGATAACAACAGCGCGGGCAAGGGCAACCCTTTGGCGTTGGCCGGCGGATAACCGAGATGGCGGCTCATCTCTCAAATTGGCGATGGCAAGTCGTTCCAATTCCCGCATGACCCGTTTTTTGATCACATCGGCCGGCAAGCCGCGCGACCGCAAGCCAAAGGCGACATTGTTAAAAACAGATAGATGAGGAAAAAGCGCGTAGTCCTGGAAGACATAGCCGATGTTTCGCCGCTGCATCTCAAGATTGACTCCATTACCGGAATCAAAAAAATCAGTGTCGCCGATACGTATCACACCGTGATCCGGCGGGGTCATGCCGGCGATCATATTGAGCAGTGTGGTTTTCCCGTGCCCGCTAGGACCAAGCAAGATGGAGACTTTGTTATCAATGTGAAGGTCGACATCAACAGAAAAATCTCGCAGCTTTTTACGTACGATTACACTAAGAGCCGACGCCATGTGCTTTTTTAACCAAAATTTTAAGTAATAGAACCAACACAAACGAGATGATCAGTAACGCAATGGATAATGCGATTGCCACTCCGATGTTGTCCTGCAATGCACCGAAAATGGCCAGCGGCATTGTCTGTGTGACCCCTTGAAAATTACCGGCAAATACCACAGTCGCACCGAATTCACCCAAACATCTTGCCCACGCAAGAATGGCGCCAGCCAGAAGTGTCGGCCAAACCAAAGGCACAGTAACCGTAAAAAAAGTGCGAAGCTTCGATGCGCCTAACAGCAAGGAT
>Ga0157374_10001169_pt1 | contig 22374 bp, 20 predicted proteins | sample M25metaG_FD_115308 | JGI IMG/M metagenome (GOLD analysis project Ga0157374, IMG submission 115308) | Miscanthus rhizosphere microbial communities from Kellogg Biological Station, Michigan, USA - M2-5 metaG | ecosystem: Host-associated > Plants > Roots > Rhizosphere > Soil | place: USA: Michigan... | reverse complement strand
TAATTATTTGATTTAACAGGTGTCTTTGAAAGGGGATTAGATTATTTCCAACGGAAATCAATGTAACTCATCTGAGTTATTGAGATGAACCAGTTCAACTCAACATCGATGACTGCCATCCCTCTCTTCATTGAATGGACTGGACTACCAAACAAGTAAGTAATACTTATTAAGGACATTCATGTCCAGATATATTTGTAGGGAAATAACTTGGAGTTGTATTTGTTTGTCTCAAGGGATGTCATGAAGTGATGATGAAGGAGAGAGAAATTGCATGGAGTTGTGTCCTTGTCTTGTCTCTCAATCATGTCAAGTAAGGAGACCAGAATCAAATGAAGTCGTGATCAATATATTGCTTCATGTCTTTGTGTTCTGGTCCTGTATATCCTGTGACCATGGCATCATGGTCTCCAGATGTCAATGACATGAGAGATGTCTGTGAGAGATGTTACTGTAATGCAAGGGAAGGGTTGACCAGTCAGTCCAGTAGACCTTATCTTGAGATGAAGTCATGTAATGAAGTGGAAGCAGAGTTATCTGACCTCATGACTCATGTTTCTCTCATTAACTTGTTGTTTGAATTGACTAGAGATGTATCGATCAATGGATATCAATATCAGATGATCATTAGTTGAGAGATATTATTCCTGTTATTCTTGTCTCTTGTTCTTCATCTTTTCTTTGGAAAGAAATGTGTGAAAATGCTTTGAAACGAAAGAAGAGACGATTTGTTCTCTTGTCTTGTCAGGAAGGAATGAAACTGAGATTCTTTTATTTTTCGAGTAAAAATGGGTTAATTTAAGTCTCTTGAACTGGAAACGTTTTTCATTTGGAATCCTCTCGAGTTTTCCTTTAGTTCTTAAGGAGTCAGGAATGAGAGTGAGATGATGACAAAGTACTTACAAGAAGTAGGGATGGAATTACTTGTAGGACTAGTTATTACATTTTTCTAGAGTTTCCTTCCAAAAGTTATATTGAATTTTGTTACAGATTCTCTGGAGACAAACTCGCCTCCTGTCTTTGAAGCATCCGATGTCTCATGGGTTGGAAACATCGAATCCATTGGAATCCATTCGAAAGATGTCTCTCATGTACTCATACTTGTCTTTGAAAGAATTTACTTGAATCGAGTGTTGTATTCAAATGAGTCCCTCATGACTTGATCTCATTTTTCATTCTTTTTATGTCGTGTCCTTTGTGTCCACTACATGTCTGAGTACTTGACTTGAGTGGACACTGTTCTTTGTCTTCTCAACTTTTCATGAAATAATGAGTGATATTTATTCCGTGAACTATATTTGCTTTAGTTTTGATTCACTTCCTCTTGAAACTCGACTTCATGTGTTTGTGTGTCAAGAGATGACATCGGGTTCGTATGTCTCTCTCGAACCCGATCTCTGTTCTAATTAAACAGGAGAAGCAGAGTAAAAGAGAATCCTGGACAAGAGATCGAGTTCTTGTCTGTTTGATTTGAAGCAGAGGTCGTGACTCATGATAAGCAATGATTTGCAGTGAAAGTCATTGACAGATGTATTCATTGTTTGATTTGGTTCTAGAGATTCATTGGAAGAGAACATGAAGGAAAGAACATACAGACTTGAATGTACACAAAAGAATAAGTGCATCTTCAGCTGAAAAGATTGAATGAAGAGAAGACTCAGTAGACTTTTTAGGCTGAAAAAGTAATTATGACACCCTTCTCTTCCTGTATTAGTTTGGCCTGAATTCATGCATTATTTACTGAAGTAGTGTTTCTTTTTAGAAGGATTTACATTGAAATGATTCGGTCTCATTTGTTTGATTATCGATCGATGACTGGGTTTTCAAGAGAAAATGGATGCTGTTCCTTTGAATCTGCCGTCAAAGGTTTTTAAGGCCAGAAAAAGCATGAAATGAAAGTGATTGACTGGAATTGAAAGGAAGAGACGGATGAACACGAAGTGCTTTATCTTTGAGTCTTTTTCTGTCTTTAAATTCGAAGCGATTTCTCATGAAAGAAAGAGATCAATGAAAGGAAGATGCGTTGATTTTTGTATTGAAATTTGATTCTCGAGAAGCAAGTCATTCTCGAGAATCCTTTTGATTGAATTTGTCTTTTTCTTTTCAAGTCAAGAGACCGGAAGATGATTGAGAACAAACCCTTTGAATCCTCTTAAATTCTTTGTATGATTTATGCCTCTTAGTTTTGAAGTCATCTCTTGGTTTCGAAGGGAAATAATAATAATTCCAACCACATCTTGTCTTGGATTCGATTTCAAAAATGAATTTGTTCATAGAAGTGCTATTGAGTTGCTTTAAATTTGATTCAAGAGATATATTTCAACCAAAAAACATTTATTTATTTTCTTTTTCTTTCTCTTGTTTTGTTGTATGACTTCTGACTGATTACTCTGACCCTGTAATGCAATGTAATTGTTATTTTTGTTTTCTTTCTCGTCATTTTTTGAAGTGAAAGGAAAGGAGGGACCGACTTGTCTTGTGTTTGTTTTACTTCCAAAGAAGTCGATACAAATTGCACTGCAGTCATCATCACTTTTAGGCTGAGAATGAATGATCCAATCGATTCTCACCCTCAGTCTCAGTAAACCATGCAAAGCAGTCAAGTCAGGCGTAAGTTTTTCACCCAAAACAGTCGTTGACTACTATTTTTGTCTCCCTTTCCTTTCGATGTCAAGTCACTCGAACAAGAGAAACTGAAACTCAAAGTGAAAGTGAAGGCAAAGTTATTGAGATGAAGTGTAGACATTTCCTTTCGATGAAGCCCTGATGAGTTTGATATGAAGAAGGAATATAAGGCTGTCACTCAAAGTCATTGAAAGCATTTCTGAGGACTCTTTAACCCTGAGTTCTAGTCATTCCATTCTAATGAGGCCTCTCTTTTACATCTTTTCTTCCTCTGTTTCTTGTCATCTTCACACCATTTCATGCATCTCTAGAACTTGAGAGCAAATTTAACGACTTGTGTTTGGGCTGAACAATAGGAAGAGAGAATGAATGTCTTGTCGTCTTTCCTTTTCTTGTGGTTTCAAGTTTACTTTGTTTCCGGTTTCTTTTCTCATGTATTTTATCAACACATGTTTCCTTTACTTTACAGTCAAGACAAGCACTTCTCTTGAAATGGCTTTGGTTTCGGTTCAGGATAAGATGAACCAGGAAAACCAAGGGTTTCATTGTCTTCTCTTTCTATGAATCAGTCTTGATTCTCTCCCTGAACTGCCTGATTAGTTGGTGTTGATTTGATTGATTCCCTTGTTTTGTGTGAGAAATGAAAGGTATCAGGTGTGTTGTCTTCGGAAGGAAAGCAAAGAAGACGAGGCCTCGAGTTAACATCAGGAGGAGGGAGTCTTGGCATCGATTTCATTCATTTTCATTCTCTTGACTCCTGACTACCATTACTCTCTTCCTCTGAGACTGAGCTTCTAGTGTTTCTCGTTTGTTTCTCATGATGTTATGCATCGATCGGTTACTTCAGAGGATCCCATGCTGTGTCTGAGTGTCTTGTCTTCCTTCCCATCCTTTCCTTCCACTTTTACTCCTCATTTTCTCTCCCATTTCTATCTCGAGATCAAGTCATTCGATAATTTTGGCTCTGAATCTGGAGAAGTAAGTGGTTCCAGAGACCCTTACGTTTCTTCCCCTCCATTTTTTAGATGAGAAGTCGATGAAGGAAACTAATAATAAACCACTTTCTTTCCTGAGAAGTTGTATTCCAACTGAACAGTCAGAACAGAAGTCAAAGAAGCATGAGTCTCTTGAATGTCTTTTCTTGGTCTGCTTCCTCTTTCATTCAAGAAAAGATTGATTCTCTTCTTTTACTTCATGTTCTCACTCGAAGTGTTTGATACCTGTGTTTTTCTTTTCTTTACTTCTGTTTCTGAGAAGAATCATGATTCATTCATGTCTAGAATTGAATCTATTCTTTGCTTAGTTTTGTTGTAGTCTTTTGAACACGTTTTTCTCCTGAAATTACTCTGAACTAACTCTTGAAACTTATTATTTGTTTCATTTTCAAGTGCTTTTGAGGTGTAATTCCTTGCTTTTTTGGTGTAAAATATTTATTTTAGTTCTGCATCATCAGTCCCTGTTGCCATGAGTTTGGAAGGGTTAGTTCAAGGGGTGCTGTTATTGTTTTCTTGTATTCATTTGTTCTCAGGAAACTCGTGACCGGCTTTTCTTGTATGAAATAAAAGAAGGAAAAAGTTTGATGCAAAAAGTTATGAAGGAAAACAGATGGAGGTTTAGGTTGAGAATGAATGGTTCTCGAGATAAAACAAGGAATGGATAGAACACATGACATGACAGGATGGAATTCATTTCTCTTTAGTTCTCGAGGTATCTTTTATTCCTCTCTTTTTGTAGAGGAATTGCTTCCTAAGAAAGAATGGATGGGAAATTCGATCCTGTTTGTAAGACTATCTCTTTCGTGATTCATTTGACTGGACAGAGATTCCTTGCAATCTATTCTCTTGTGTTGTTACCTCTCCTGTCTTTCAATTTCCTTTTCTTGTTCGAGTCTGTTGACCATGATTTATTATTAAGGATTGGACTTGGACTTGGAATGATTACTTCTTGTATTGTGTTTGTGGTGACTTATCATTTCCTAGAGATTTAATTTGTTATTTAAAGCTAATTTAATCCATCGATCGATTATCATGAGGATCGAGATCTTAAGGAAACCAAGTGTTACATCTGACTATAATGTCTCACTTCATGACTATTTCAGTGAATTTTATTGCATTTTGAGTCCAATTTCTCTCGAGTTCGTTGCCTCCCTTTTCATGTCTCGAGAGGTCTAAGATGATGATGCATTACTTATGCATGAGAAGTGAAGGAGGCATGAAATGTATGAATATTTCTTCTAAACAACTTTAAAAATAGATATTTCCTTGACTTGAGTTGAGGACATGAATTTTCGTTTCCTTCCTGTCTGTCTGTCTTGTCTGTGGTATCTTTTTTAAGCATCATCTCTTTCTCTGATCCATGTTTTAAGGCCAGTCTTGAGAGGTATCATACTTTTTCATTTGTTCTCGACATGAAGTCAGTCTAAGGGATGGATGTACTTTAATCATGTTCTCCTTCTCTTTCTGTCTTGAGTTTAGAGCTCGAAACTCTGTTTAAGTCATGGAAAAATTGGTCTGAAACTGAGTCAGTTATGTCTCCATAGTTTTGTTCTTGTTTTGAATGAAATTGAAAATGATATTCTTAGTCTTCTTTCCTGTCAAACAGCCTGAGGTCTTATTTATTCTTGAGTTCGATACTTCAACTTCAATACATTTTTTTCTTGGAATCATTTTTCCTTCAGAGGATTCTGTTTTATTTCACTGTTTTCTCGAAAAATTCTTTGAAGTGAAAGTGAATCACAAGATTCAGGACAAACTTTTGAGACAAATTTATCTTGTTTTGTCTTCAAAGGAAGTCAATGGAGTTAAACACTCGAGGCATACATTTCCTTTGTTTTAGTTCTGTTTGAGATGAAGGCCTGATAAAACTGATGGCCTGTCTCTTTATTATCGTCATTTCAATCGATTTCAACATTGAATTCATGATACATTCTTTGGATCAGATTTATCTCTGGAATCAAATCCAACGAAAGAGAACTCATATGAAGATGAGGCTGATGATACCCTTTACTTTGATTATATTCAGTTGAATTTTCGTGAAGAAAAGGAATCTCATTCTTCTCGTTTTCGTTGGACATGATTATGATTCAGTCTTTGAAACAGATCTCTTTCTCTTCCATTGACTTGCTTTACTGACAGACAGACTATCATTACTTTTTGAGCCGAGATTTTCACTCGAAGTCTGTGAGTGAATCGTGATTCTCGATCAGACTCAGACTAAAAGAATGGATTCTTCTCTGAATTATCTCTTGTTTGCTTGTCTTGTCAGACAGTTCTTTCGTCGAAGAATCACATGAAGAGAAGGATCAGGAGAAGAGAACGTGACTAAAGAGACTGGATTCGTGAGTCAAAGTGATATATAATTTGATCTTCTAAGTCAGTCAGTCAAGTCAGCCTGAATTAAATGAAATGAAGGGGTAAAGAATAAGAGAAGAATAAGAAGAAAGAGATTTCTTTGCTTCAGACTGACATGAGAATACGATGTTAAGACGAGACCGACTTGACAGTCACTCAGTTGCCTTTATTTAGTCGACCATTAGAAGCCATGGTTTGATGGAGAGAAAGGAAGGAAGTTGTTGTCTCTTTTCTTGACCAGAAGTGTTGTTGACGATCCTTTGGATCGAAAGTGTTTGAGTGAAGGAGTTGATGGAACAAGAAAACTGCATCATAATAACAAGTTAAGAAGAGAAAACGATGATCAACTTCTCTTGTCTTAAGAGAAGAAGAGGGAAATGGCTTTCCATTGACTTCTTCGATACCTTTTCTTGGACATGTCTTTGTCGTCCAACTTCTTGATGTCTTTCTTTTCTCTTTTTATTCTGTTGTTGTTGTCCAGTCACTCCTTCTCTTGACCTGATTCTGTCGATGATGATGATGATGATGATGTCTCAGTCTTATCAGCACATCTTGTTGTCTAGTTCTCTCAGCCCATTCTATTTCTATCGAATGTGTTGTCCTCTAAATGATGTCTCAGGCCAACAGTCTCTGATGATGTTCAAGAGATTAATGATCAAGACTGGTGTTGATGCCAAGACTGGAAGCAAAGGATGAAGTGAATGAAGTCCAGACTGAGTTTCAAGAGAACTCTTTGTCTTAATTCCTTCTGATGTCGAGTCCAATGCCTTTTGTTGTCTCAGACTCGAAGCCAAGACATCCATTCTTTCGAGACATGTTTTGCTTCATTCATTCAGTCCATAGTCATTGTCTTCTTTAGTTTACAAGACGTCTCTCCAGGGGATCTTGTTCTATGGATGCCTTGTTTTGTGTTTCGTTTTGACATGAATGACTAGAGTATGTGTGTCCTGTTGATGTCCTTTATCTAATGTCTTCCTGGTAATCCCTTTGTCTTGTTGTCCTGCAGTCTAATCAAAATGTGTTGAATCCATGGTTTTGTTGCTAAAAAGGATGAAATGCTTGACAGGAAAGCCATTCAATCCTTCTCTTGTTGTCGAGTCGTAATCGATGTCTCTCTTAGTCTTTGGATGGTTCTCTTGAGGACAAGGAAGACTTGTGTTTAAATTTTAATGCATTTAAGTTGATGATGATGTTGATGAGGGAGTTGTCTTAGTCAGTTAAGAAGGTTAAGTCCTTTCCTTTCTTTAAAGAAAGAGATCGATCTCTATTTTGTTCCTGAAAAGACATTGTTTTATCTGATGGTGTCCTTCCATTGAGTTCTATGACGAGATAAGTCTGTCAGTCAAACTAAGAAAAATGAGACCTGTCTTGAGTCTGATCGTCATCTCAATGTCTTGCCTGACGATGCCTTGGATTCAATTTCTGTCTTGATATTCCCGTTGAGTCACTTAAGAGAAGATACAGAGACCATTTGTGAGTGAAAGTCATCATTCAATTCAGACACTTTGCCTTCATAGTCATCTCTGTTTTGATGGAGTTTCCCCTCCACTTCTTAAGGAATGTAAGCAGACTAGAAGTCTGTAGAAATGATTGAAAAATAAAGATTTGAATTTTCCTGACTCTGTCTGTTGAGAAGGAACTGCTTTTTTGTTGAGAAATTTAATTTCCTCTCCTTCTCAACTGCTTTTCTCTCGAAACTTCTTCCGTTAACTTTTTATATGAAAACGAGTCAGGCATTTCTTGTCTTGTAAGCCGTTCTCTCAGTCTTCTTTTCCTGAACAAAATTGGTAGAAGAAGGACAGCATCCTTGTCATCGAATCTAACTCTGGTTCAGGAAGAGATTAATCGTTTTCTCTGTATTTTTGTGTTGAAGTTGTTGCATCAACTTCTTTTGTCGAGAAAGTGATGATGCAGTAGGTTTTGATACTTGTTTTACTCTACTTATTCTCTTCTCTTTTACTGCCATTTTATTTGGCTGAGAATGCAGTCCTGATGATGTGATACAAGTCAGTCGAGTCGACTGAAGGCCTTTGATTGTATTTGATTTCAATCATGTTTGCTTTGCTTGACTTTAACAACAATAATCGCAGTCGACTTTGGATTGAAATGCCTTACTTTCTCTGCTCAATTTGTCTCTCTTTCTCTTGACATCCTCTTGAATGCAAGTCATGCATAGAACATGCAGTCGAACCCCTTTCTTTTATCTGTCGGTTCAGTTGAGACTGAATCTCTAATTCGTTTCTCTTTTTCTGGAGTCAATGACTATGAAGTCTAATTCCTTTTGCTTTAACTCTATTCCTCTCGAGTTGTCTTCTTTACTTTCATGTCATTTAGTTGTCGATGAAGCGGCTTCTCTTTGTTGATGCCCATCCTCAGGATCAGACATGAAGTTAATTTCCTTCAAAGAAGTAGTAAAATGTGCTTAAACTACTGGACTGGTATTTGAGTTTATCATCTGCTTCTCTTTATTTGAGTGAATGAATCCTTCATCCCCTGCTTCCACTTGTTCTCATGATATCTCTCGGGAAGTCATTATGTTCAGTCAGACATGGACTGTTTCTTTTTTGTTTTGAATGCTTTTTCTCGAGTTCTTGACTGACTTTTGTTCTCTGAACTTCCTGTGGGATAGACTTCTCTTTTCCTCCCACTTTTTATTCTCTTTCATTGCATTGTATTGACAAGAATGCAAGTCAGTAGACTGAGTTACAAGTCTCTTGTCCTGTTTCATGTCTGTCTGTCTGATGACTACGTGACAGACAGAGACCGAGGAATTGATTCCCATGAGAAATGCTTGTCTTCTCAAAATCAAACGAAAGAAGTGGGTTAAAATCCTTTGCATTGACTTCACGAGAGACTGGTTAGAACAGATTAATTCCATTGAGATTTTAGTCCTCGAGTTCTTTGCATCCAAGATAAGTCGACGACCTCTTGGATTGAAAATGAATTGGAAGCCAAACAACAATAAAAAGAGTTATTTGAGTAAAAGACACGTTTTTTAGAAAAATGTAGTCATTTCTTGTATGAAATGATTCCTGAGATGATGACTCTCGAGTTGATTGCAATCCTTGCTCTTCTTGTGATTCAAAGTTTGAATTGAATTTTTTCATTTCATCTCGAATTCTTGGTCTTAAAGTGTATCCATGAGTTTTAAGAATTTCTTTTACTTCCCTTCCCTTGATCTGTGTCTGAAGTGAAATGACTTGAATGTAAGATTCAACCCAAAAGCGATCTGTTTTCTTGATTAGGATTCAGGTCGTATTCTAAGGATATCATGGTACTCATGTTGGATGAGGGAGTGAATGAGATCATTATGACTGAACAGACACGAAGATGATGATCATCTCTTCCTGTGAAGAAGAGGAGCCAAAATTTTATATTATATTTCATATCTTCTTTTCTTGTACTGCTTCCTCATTCGAAGTGGAATCTCTAACATGTTCTGTGTGTTCTTGTCATGTCTTGTTCGACTTGAGTTCCAGGAATATCTCTGTTTCTCACGGCTTCATGTTTTCTCTGAACATGTTTCGTGTTTTCTTCTTACATTTCTTTTTTACTTGAAAAGTCGTGTAAAATGGTGTCCAAGATGTGCCCCTTTTTCTGGCAACTTTTCTTGAGTCTGAGTTTGATTTGATGATTCAGTCTTGTCTTGTCCTGTTTCTTTCCTTCATTTCTTTTTCTCGGTTTCATTTTGTCTGATGCTCTTTTCCTGCAAGAAATTGGTCATTCGATTCACGTACGACATGTTTTGCAGTCTGACTCCTCTCATACAACTTCTCTTATAATTTTGTTGCTTCAGTTCTGTTCCTGTAGTTGTTGTAGTGGATTCAACTGAAATGAAGGGTCAGTTGAGTTACAGAAGGATCTCTTGTCTCTCTTTGTTCTGTTGTCTGTTCTGTTTTCACTGCCATTTTCTTGTTCATTTTGATGATGGAAAGTTTATGCATCATTTTCTGACTGAAAGACAAGGCCATTGAACTCAGTCAGGCATACATTTTATCTCGAATTTATTCTTGTTCTCATGCTGTTCTTTAGTTTAGTTTGATAGGAATAGACCTCTCGATCAGTCCTTATCGTTCCTGTTGTTGTGTCTGTCTCTTCAGGAGAATAAGAGTGATTTGTCGATGATGAGGTGCATCAACATGTCATTCTTTATGTTCATGTCTTTGGGTTCGAATTTGTTGTCTGACTGACTCGGAAGGAAATAAAAGATCAACTGCCTGTCATGTGAGAGGAAGGCATTGACTGACACTGACAATGAAATGTTAAGACACGAGAGACCAGGCATTACTTGTTGTATCAGTTGTTCGAGGGGTCTTCTCTCCCTTAACATGACTTGCTTCCTTAACAACAAAAAGGAAGGAAAGAAAGACAGTTATTAATGTCTGGAATGAAATTCATTCTCTTTAGAGGCAGAGGAGGGTAGTCTTGTAGCTTCCATTCCATTCATGATGATGTGCCATACATTCAATACTCAGTTCCCTTTCATTTTTCGTAGTCCATGACAGACTGGTATGAAGATGAACGGCATTCTCAGTAAAAGAGGGAGGGATGCATGTCTTGTTGAGGGTGTTGTTAGTGTTGCTCATTTTCTTTTTCAGGAAAAGTTGTTGAGGAGGAGACAGGAAATTGGGAGGCATCTTTGGAGCCTGAGATGTATCTGAACCAGAGACTGATCATTGATTGTTATCTCGCTGTTGATGATGGGGATAAAGACAGGATGATGCCATCAAAGAGACCAAGTCAACGCCTATCTTTGTATTCATTGATTGAACAATGAAGGTCCCTGGCCATGAAGGGAGGGAAGTGGGTTACAAATGGGTTCCTGTCTTGTCTGAGTCATAGACATGACTGGATTCAGACTACTCTTCCATGAGAAATGAAGATGAGAAATATTTCAGTCCAGTCTTTTTGTGATTCAATCTCCTCGACTGTTCTTTCCATTTGATTTTTCTGCATCTGATACTTCTTTCTTTGCAACCCATGTCGTGAGAGGATGCAGTCATGTGTGTCGAAGTAGACTAGAAAAGAGGAGTATCATCTCTTTCTTTTAGACAACAAGAACAGATGGGGAGGATACAGTCCTCATCCTACACATCATCCACTTACTTTTCTTTATCCCATTTATATTTACTTTGAATGAATGAACACGGCTTGAGATGGAGATGAGAACTCGATCGAGATCTCGAATCTGATGCCACAGGATGTCTTGGTTTGTTTGGTGACTGTTGTTTACCAGGCTGTCCATCCAAGAAGTGTCTGGTCAGGCTGTTTGTTTGTCTCCTGGTATTTTCTTACTGTTAGTCATCTCCGAGGCATCTTGTCAGTCCATTGTAATGCTTGAGAGAGAATAGAAACCTGTCAGGAAGAGCGAGGTCTCGAGAGACTTGACGGCAACATTTTCTCTTTTTTCGAATGAGAAGCTCGAATGAGAGAGAAGATGAGGGAAAAGAAGAGTAGAAGGAATGGAAGCTGTTCTTCGAGTAAAACTAGAGGCCAAGAAGAGCGCAGTGTCTGACTCGATGTCCTCTCATTCAAGGGATTCGAGAGAAGACTGTTCAGTCTCTCGTCTTCACTGCCAGAGTCAGGATCCCTACTTCTTTACTCGTATTCTCTTCGTGACTCCTTATATGAAGGAATTTCCTTCCTTTACATCCTTTACATCCTCTACAACAAGACAGTTGTCTCCTTTTAGTCCTCTTCAGACTGATGTCTTGTCTCACAGACTGATCGGATTCGAAGAAGAAGGCTCATCAAAGAAACTAGTCAACAGGAAAAGGAAAGACAATCTTGAGAAGAAGGATCTCAAGATAGAATTAGACTCAGAAGCAGGACATTTGTCTGCCTCTTTTATTGGAATCGACTTCTATTGAGTCTGGAAAAACAAGAGTCAAAGTAAGCAGTTGCCTTCCATCAGCCTGTCATCGTCATCATGTCTTTTCTGCCTGAATTTGTTTCTTGAATCCTGTCGTCAGTCTTGATTGTGTTCATGACTTGCTCTTGAAAGTGTGTCATCGATGTCTCATCCAAATATTCCTCCCGAGTCCTCTCGATCTATTTTGTAAGAACATGAAGCCAATGAAGCACAAGAATTGTATGGGAAAGGAATCGAGAGATTCTTATCCCACATCCTTTGCCATCGTTTCTCTCGATGATAATGAGGGTCCGAATGTGTGGACTAGAAATGATGACGACGATCATGGAAGTGATTGCTTCTTCGATGATGACTCGTGTGGTCACTGTAATAGAGAATGCCTTGAAATGACAAGGCATTGGTCTGGTTCAGGAGATGAAGCGAAAGAAAGTACAACAACAATAACAAGAAGAAGGCAAATTACTAGGATACAACCCAACCCATCATTCCCTTCATTCTTGACATGTTCATCATCGTCATCATCTTTCTATCCATTTAAGAAGATTAACTGCAGAAGCGATTATTCATCATCGGATTCTCGTTGTTGTTGTACAACAAGAACAGTATCGATAAAAGAAGTGACGAAGAAGACTACTAGAAAACCAATCCATCGTCTCTTCTTGAACATGATTCTACTCCTCTTGATCTGTTGTCTCAACGACATCATCACTTTATCTGTGGCTGCAGGTGGGTCTCTTGTCTTGAAGATGTTTTGGTTTTGTTTGCTTTGTTTCTGTTGTCAAGTTGTCTGTCGAACCGAAACCACAAGATTGAAGTAGTTTTTCGACTAAAGATGTTGTCAATTTTCTTGTAAAGATTTGTGTACTCAATGTCTTCGAGTCAGTTGTATCTCCATCTCCATTTATCTTTGCATCTTCAATACAAGAACATTCTTTAGGTCGTTATTGAGTTGCCTTCATGGTTTCCATTCTTTCCTTTCGATTTAGATCTTTCGGTTCGAGTTGTTGTCCTACTTTTTTATTCAATTTTTCTTAGATTTGGTTCCGTTTCAGACATGACTGCTGTTGTGCACCCTTTTCCTGACGATCTTTTTATCACGAGTTGTATTTTATTTAGTTTTAGATGCAGACCTACATTTTTCTCGAAAAAAGATCCATAGAAACTTGTTTCTGAGGTCGTTGTCTTGCTCTTATTCTGTTGTTTTATATTTCCTTTGGGTGCCTTCTCTTCTTTGTTTTAGTCTGTTTTACCGGAATCCCTGGCGAAGAAGGAGGAATTGAAGCGAATCGACATGACAAGAGAGAAGGAAGCAAAATGATTTGATTTGATTCTCTTGCATGACAGGAGTTACTCTTTTAGTTCGTTCACTCGAATGTTCTTTTTGTCTTGTTTTTCGACCGTTTTATTCTCTTTGTCTGGCGATTCATTCTTATTCCTTTCGTTTCATCACTTCCTTCATCATCAGGTCTGTCCCTGAATTGAATGGTCCATCCGTCTTGTTCTATCTATTTTGGTGTGAAAATCTTGCCAAGAAATGGTCTGATGGGTTGAGTTCTCTCTGTTGATGATGGTTATCTTTCCTTCTCCTCCTTCTTAAGATGATTTGGTTCGAGTTCTTGGTTTCTTTTACTGGAATAAAGGACTCGAGGTCTTTTCTTGAGCTTCTGGTTTCATTTGAGACGTTGCCTTTCCATGGATTCCTTGGAAGAATCTCTTTAGAAGACTTATTGGTCTTGATCTCTCTTTCTCTGTTGAGATCAAACCGAGTTCTTTACTTCAATCTTTGATTTTCTCTGTATTTGTTTGAGTCTTTAGCTCCGATGTCTGTGCTTGACTTGAGCCCTTTTCTCTCGAATTCTCTGAGATATTTCTTGTTTTGCTTACTAGTTTGCCTCCTCAGATGACATGCTTCTCTTTGTCAGGCTAAGATCCGTTCAATTTACTCAAGAAATCATCTCATTTTCTTTGCTTTTATTCCTTTTATGCCTCAATTTATTCCGAACAAGACTATCTCACTTCAATCCTTTTTTCTTGGATGAGAGTGGTTCTCATGACAAATATTCTCTTGTTATATCACATCTTCTTTGAAAGAGAAATAGCTTTAATTGTATACTAAAAGAGACCATTTACGTATCGGAAGCGAGATTGTCTTGAATGAAATGCTTTGTCTCAGGTCTTGACTTCCTTATGAGGAAGTCTTGTCAGGAAGAGTTTACTTATTTGGTTGTCTTGGCTTCTCGTTAGTCTTTGTTTGTAAAGAGAGAGGAGGTCTCGAGAGACAAGGATTGCTCTGTAAAAGAACATGATGTGAAGGCAAGGAAAGTGCCTTAATTTTCCAAGTCTTGTTGTCATGGATGTTGTTTCGTGAGTCTTGATCATCCAGTCCATCTGCCACACATTAAGTACTCATTCACGTACAGCCTTAGTATACGAGTAGTCTCTTCTCCTTCAACTCCTTATGTTCTCATCCAACTCTTTATCTGATAAAAATTGCATCCAAGTCGTTGATGATGTGCTCCTTCTTGTTTTGCCAGGAATTTTTCACGAAAACGTTACCTGAGTTGTGTAGACGACTAGAACTATTATGATGATGAAGGAGCCATGAACTCACGTCTCAACCTCTTTCTCATGAATCAGTCAACCCAGACATGACTTGAGGAGTCATAACCCTTTGCATGTGGTTTGTGTTGTAGTTGTAGTACCCCTTCCGTTGGATTCCTTTCCATGAAATGATGATGATGATCATTGACTTGTTTCCCTCAAAATGTCCTCCAAGACATGGCATCACGAAAAGATGAGGCTGAAATCTATCAAGAAAGACATGGATAACATGACCCTTCTTTCCTTCATTACTTTTCTGTGGACTTTAATCGCATTTCCTTGTGTTTTGTTATGTCTTTTATTCCGTGACCTTTTTGTTGTATCATTTCTTCTTCCTGTTTGTTTTCGTGGTTTCAGTCTCTTTCTCTTCATCGATTATTTCACTGGGATTTTGAGATACGCTTTGTATGGTTCTCTTGGACTGATGTCTCGCGTGATTCATGGCATTCATGAGAGAAAGAGTATCATTCCTGACTGAAGAAGGTTCACTGGCTTTTTGTCTCTTCTTTTCTTTTTAGAGTAACTTGCACTGCATGATCACGTTAACTAGTACTTTGGATCCAACACATTCTCGATCGAATGATCGAATGCATGGATTGAATACACTAAGAGAGTGAATGGAGAGTAAAATGCCTTTTCATGGGTTCCTTGTATTCATGCCTTCGTTGTATCAGATGAAGCAGTGAAGGAAGAGAATGAGTTGCCAACTCAAGTCAATGGAGACCATTTTATCAAGTTCTCTGTTGAAAAGATACTCCTTCTAAACAACAAGACAAGGGTTCCTGTTTTGCCTGAAATGCTTTGGATACATCTCTTGGTGTAAAAGCTTCATGACAGTCTGGTCTGTTTTAACCCCTTTATATCGAAGGCTGTCATGTCAACGTCAGAGTATGATACTCTTTTTTGGTCTGAAGTTGATGTCTTTTAGACTGCCATTCTTTCATGCAAAACAGTCAACCGGGAGTCAAGTGATGATGAAGATGAAGGGATATTTTAAAGTTAAGGCCTTCCATGAGAGAGTGATGCACTTAATTCTAATGATAAACTCAATAGAATTGCTTTACTTTTGATTTCAATCCTTTGCTTCCTTTACTTTGACTCTGGTTGTTTTGAAAGAATATCAAGAGATAAATTGAAAGGAATGCCAGCAGCTGTCACTTTTCTTTGTCAACTACTCATGGTTGAGGACAATCCTTTGTCAGTCTCATGACATGTTGTTTGAAAGAGAGAACGGAGTTGAGAGAGATATTGAAGTGAGATTTCTGTTTCAAAAGTTGTTGAGTGAATTGTATTCAAAAGTAGTCTGTAGGTTTACTTTCAATTCAATCTCTTCTTTTTATGTTGAATTTCGTGTTGAAATTGCTTTGATTCCTTGTATGACTGCCTGACTTGCATTAGAGAAGTGGTCACCATAGAATCCCTTGTGAGTCGTTGTAGTCGTTGTAGAGGACATGGTTCAGTGAAAGAGCTGTATCAGCAGTAAAGATGTCATGATATTCGTGTCTGAAGCAGATGGATGTCATGTCAGGTTATTCTCTTTGTCTTGTAATCATGTTTGAGTCTTGACATGACTTCTCTACCTCTTCTTTTTTGGGTGAATTTAAGACCAAGAAGTCATAAATATTTATGACCAAGACTTCTAGGAAATGCTTTGCATGGTATGTTTCAAGTCAGTTGGTCTGGAATGGATTCCATTTCATTCTCATCTTCCTTTGAATAACATGTTAGGAGTGAATCTCAAGTCCATCTCCAAAGTATTACAGTCTTATTTTGTCGTTGGATTCCATTTATATTTATATGCCTTTTGTTTTTGATGGTTTGACTTTGACTTGAAGTGGTTACAGTTTGCTAGTCTTATGGAGACCTCTCTTTTAAAACAGGATGAGTCTAATGTTGCATAGGATTCTGTCCTAAAAGAACTGCTAGAAATGCCATGAAAGCATGACTTGAATGGTCAACTAAAGTTGCAGTCAAAGAAAACAAGAAGATAAATCCTTGCATTTCATCTTTTAATCCTGTCTTTTCCTTAAAAGAAGTAGCTGTTGTTGACTTCCATTTTAATGGTCACTTGGATTCCTTTGAATTGAGATCAAACTGGCCATTGAATTGAAGAAAAACAAAAGCATTTGAAAGGAACTCGAATGAAAGGAAACAAGATTTTGTTTCCAAGAAGTTATGACTGGAATGTTCTTTTTCTTTCAAGTAATCCTTCTGTCTTCCTGTCCAGGCTTTAAAGGAAGAGAAATGCCCTCAAGTCTTTCTGTCTCCATCCTGTCCAACTCATTTTAGGCTGACAGTCTTGAGAAAACTTTTCAAGACTTCCTTCCGAAGTCCAGTTAAGGTCATGTACTTTTCCTTGAAATTGATTGGGACTCAAATTTGATTGTACTTTACTTTCTTGAGATGCATGTCTTGAATGTGAGAGAACTCTTGGTAGACATTTCTAGGGAAAATGTAAGATTGACTGGGGCATCTTTATCATCGAAAAAGGATTTTTCGACATCTCTTTCAACTTCAGGTCAAGGAAGTTGGAAGCAATTTTTATCCCAAACAAGATGTTTTCATACTCATTGTTTGCTGACAAAAGGATTGACTTCTTTTATATATTTTTCTTGAATCTGTCTCTTTATTTTTGTTAGACTTTATTTTAGAGAAGAGTAGTCCACTTTCCTTGCTCTCAGTCTGATTGAAAGAGGATCTCTATTCGAGAGTCCATCTCAAGTTAATCCCGAAGACGTATGCACTTTCATTTTCTTTTTGATGCCAAGACTTGAAGTTGACAGGATGGAGAGTCGAAAGGAAATCCTCAGTAAAAAGGGTTCAGTCAAGGAAGTCAACAGACTTTGAGTAAAAAAGAACCGGAAGAAGAAAACGAGAGAAGGAAGGGATGATGTGTTTCTTTGTATTCTTTCTTTCTTTCTTCTCATGATCATCTCCAGGCAAAGAAGAGCATGTTTTGTCATGAAGCTTTCTTTCACTTGTTATTCCCAAGTCTCTCTCATCTCAAGTCGAGTTGTGTCCTGGACTCATCCAACATCAATGACTGAAGAGACTCGAGAGATAAACAAGACTGACTCAAGTCTTTGCATGAAAAGGACACGAAAGAAGTGTCAGGTGTCAGTCTGTCAAGACATCAGATGATGTCATGCCTGTCATCCTTCATATGCCTTGACTTGTTTCGTGACCTCTTGTTGTCATGAGTTGTTCGTGAGTCTGGTTCTCTTGATCCCTTCCTTCATCACTTGATATCAGGCTGAGATGATGGTCTGTCTCTGGTGACCTAAGAAGATGATTCGCTGTATTATTTTTCTCAATCATTTTCTGTCTTTAGTTTTCTCAGACAAAGGCTTGAATCGAAGGATATCTCTTGGGAAGAACACGAGACAAAGTCAATGACTCAGAGACAGATTGAGATGAAAGAGATAATGGAGTGACAAAGAAATCCTTTGCTTTCGTTTCAATTTCTAGCCCATTTCTCACCTTCTATTTCTCCCCTTCTCTTTCACAGGAGAAGTCACAGGAATTAAGATCAAGACTTCAAAACAGGATGACTTTTCAATCCACACGTCAGTCACTGGAGTGGAAGGCTCTCGAGTCAGGATCCCTTGTCATGTCTCTCTTCCGTCTTCAAGACCATCCTCGGAAGAGAAGAACCAACTCAACATGGAAACTGATTCTGTGACCCTTGTTCTCTGGTACAGAGGAGACCGTACGTCGTCTCCCATTTACTCTTTGGATGCCAGATCTTCGTCGGACTTGAGTCTGGCAAAACATCATGTCTCGTCTTCAGACCTGAGTCTTAAGGACAGGATACGGTTTGAGTTGATGACTTCGAGTAACTCAAGTACGAGTATTAACATGATAGGTAGCCGTCCAAAGACCACATCAAGACCATCATCAGCAACAAAATCAAACTCCACAGCAAAAGCAGTCCTTATCTTGGATCCTGTTCGAGAGGAAGACTCGGGTGTCTTTCTATGCAGAGTCGACTTTAAGTGGGAACGAACCTTAAACACTGTAACCAACCTCTCAGTTATCGGTCAGTATCTTTTAATATTCATTGTAACTGGTCTTGTTTTAGAAGGTAATTGAGTCCGGTCTTGTTCTCTTGAATCGAAGTCGAGAACAAGACAAAGTGAATCCTGAGGGAAATCCAGTCTCACTTACTCTGAGGACGAGGATGGAAAACTAATGCCTTCCCAGTCAATCGAGTGTGAGAAGAGAGCAATGGATTTCATGTCAAGAACGAGTACTAGAACTACTGGCTATTTATTCACATTCTTTGAGTCAGTCTCTCGAAACTGATGGTCATTTTGTTGTTGGAGTTGACTATGGAAGTACTACTGAGACTGAGAAGGAGAGTGAATTTGGAACAAAAGCAGACATCCATTCCTTTTGAGTGTAAAGTGAAGTGCATTCCTTTAAATCGAAGGATGCTTTTCAACGGAACTGAGTAAATTGCTCGACTAAAAGGAAGTGTCTGAGTTATTATTTGTTCAGAAAATGTTATCCTGAAACACTTGTCTTGGAGTAGACTTGTTTGAAGTAACAAACGATGATGATAAATTTAGAGATGATTGTAGTGCAGACTGACTTGAAACTCGAGTCTAATGGGTCTACAGTTTTCTTTATCGATTTATTTTTGAAGGAAAAGAGAGAAAGTAGTTCTAAGAATCCATTTCGACTGCATTTTATCTGTTTTAGTTGTTGATGACGAATCCCATGGAAAGTCAGTCACCAAACACTCATGGAAATGATGATGTGAATCGAGTCCTCAGGGGTCTCTTATTCTCTGTAACAGTTTAGTTGATGACATTGAATGGAACAGAACAATTACATGACAGTCAGGGGTATATGTTTCCTCATTTGATTTAATGGAGACCTTAATCATGACCGGAAGAGGAAGCCATGATGTCAAGTGAATGCATTCCTTGAGAACAAGTGACCCAGTTCTTAGAACTCGATGAGAGAACTCGAGACTGCATCTTCGAGATAAGACTTGAGATGATTGACAGGCTGTTGGATCAGACATTACATTACATTTAACATGAAAAGAGTTATATCAAGTCAGACTTGAAATATTTTAAGGAAAATTGTATTGTTTTCTCTCTTGATTTGTGTTTTCTCTGGAGAATCAAATGAATGATTCTCTAGAAGTCATGCATCCCTGATCCTGTCGATGTTGTTGTTGTAAAGAAGGTCTGACTCAGGAAACATAGATTGGAAGCATCACTTGCTTTTGTTGCTGAACATGAACCGGAAGAAAGAGATGAACCATGAGAAGCAGGAGAAGCATTGGCCTCATCCTTTGGATGATTCTATTCCTGAGAGAAATGGAAGCAGAGATGTCTTTAGATTCGATCCTTTTCTTTGATTCTTTTCTTTCTCTGACTTATTGTCTCTCTTACTCTGGTCTGGTGCCTTCGATTCTCTTGGCATCCCATTCGATGACTGCCTTCTTCACTTAATTCCTCCCCAGACAGTCTTGAGAGAATGAGTCCATCCTTCCCTTCTCTTTTCGTCGTCTTTTTGTTTCATCGATTTTTCTAGTTTTACTGTTTTATTCTCTTATTTAGGGGTATCATTTCTGATCAAAAGTGTGATAAATAATCGAAAAACAAAAATCAAGCCTGACCGACTGTAACCCTCTTGTTTTCCAAAAATTGCTTTTTAAGTAGTGGTCTCTCTTCTCTTTAGTCATGAAGATGAGCAAGACAGAGTCATTGTAAGTGTCTTTGTCTAAACAAAATCACTGCAGATGTTCTGTCTTGAGTTATATGACTTGAGTCGAGTCTTATTAACTCATCAGTCTCACGTTATTTGATGATACTCATCAAGAGGTCTAATTTACTTTTTATGTATGTCATGCATTCAACTTTTTGTTTTTTACTTTAGATTGGAGTCGTATTGATTGAGTAAATGTCACTTCTCTTCATTTTTTAAGTCAAGAAATGCAGGTCAAGTTCTCTGACTTCTTCCTTCCAAGGAAAGTCGATCAAGAGAATCAAGAGAATCAAGAGAATGTCTGTGACATCGAATGAGAGAAGGAAACACTCGATTCCATCTCCTCTTCCTCTTGTTCTGTTAATTTGCTTCACTTGATTTCCTCTTGTGATTCCATTGAAAGTGTGAGTGGATCACATACACAAATAAGATGTTACTAAGAATGTCATGGTTGTTTCCTTTTCATGACTACATTGTTTTTGTTGTCTCACTCGAGTCATTAGAAGGGAATCGAAATGACAGCCTTAACGACATGAGAGAAGAGAGAAAGGAAAACAATGGTCTTGATGTCCAGTCTTTTTATGACCAGATTCATCTTCTCTTTCTCTCGATCTCTTGTAGTGAGAGATGTGTATCAAATGAGAGTATTCTAGCAAGTCTTGCAAGTAAAGGACATGACTTATTCCTTCTGAGATTCTTTCTTGACTGCAATTTGTTCTCTTGTCTTGGCTTAACTTCCCGGTCATTTTTGTTCAGGATCTGAGCTCAAGAAGTTCGAAGAGAAAAGAAAATGAGTGCCTGACTAACACTCTTCTTTTTCTGGCAGTTCTTTCTTGACAGCTGTTGGCTGTCTGTGTCTATGGGTCTGACATTCCAAGGGTTTGAGAAGAGAAAGGAATGAAAGAACCTCTTTGTCATTGTCTTCATTAGTAAGTTAAAGAGAGAAAACTTGTAAAAGAAAACTTAGACTTGAGTTTGTCATCGAGTTTTGTTGACAAGACTGTGAATGAATGAATGCTTCGCTTGAAACTTTCATCCTGACTTGGATGCTCGAGATTTAAATTTTTGTTCTTAAAGTAAAGTGTCCTAATTTATATTTGTTTTAAAATCCTAGGTATCCTTTGTTGCCTCGTTTTTCACATGAAATGGCTTTTTCGAAGGAACGACATCGATTTACTTTTTCTTGAGGCTGTTCTTTCCTTGACTTGTCTTGCATTTCTCTCTTACCTTGTCTTGTTCTACTTGTTATGTTATGTTCATTTTTGTCACTTTTCTTGTCTGTAACTCATATTTTCATGCAAAATGCATGACTTGAGGGCGATATTTAAACTACGGATTCAATTTTGTCTTCCGTTTCATAAGAAAAATGAGACTGCAAACTGTATCACCAGAGGCAGTCATGTAAAGGATGTGCTAGAGATGACCTGTAAAGAATAACTTGATAATGTTCACGTCATTTGGAGGGCAATTATCAAGGAAATGTAACTCCAAAGCAAAGTGTAATCCAAGGGATCAAGTCTGACTGAACTCGAGAACAAATTTTGTGTTAAAAATGATTATCATCATCAGCAGCTGTACTTCTTGTTCTCTTGTTCTCTGTTTAATGTGTTGAAGCTAATACTCCAAGTCGTTAAGGAATTTAATGTCTCTCACTCGACTACCTTTGAATCATTCATGATGTACTGCTGGATACTCTGGTGGTCACTTTATGTTACGGCTTCTATTTCTATAAAAAGGGTTGAATATCAAGAGTATCAAGTAAATTGCAAACCATTTCTATCGGGAATTGACTTGAATTCTGTTACGGATCCTGTCTTTTACACTGAATGTATTACTAAACTTCTCTACTTCTCGTCCTCATAAACAGTTCCTCCGAAGATAACGAACCTTATTGTCAGACGGAAACACCATAATCATGATCATCATGAGAACCGAGTCAACAGGACGTCAGCAGACAAGTCAAGTCAGAAGTCATCCTTCGACTCAAACTTCGTCGACGAAGACAACTTGGAAGAGGAAAACGAAGATGACCATGAGATCGACTCCTTTACAGTTAAAGAGGTATCTTCTCCATCATCTTCTCCGACTTCTCAAGTCAAGGAAGGAGATCAAGTGTCCATTCAATGTATCATTAGATCTCAACCTCCTGTCACTGACGTCTACTGGTTCTTTAATGGCTTTCTTTTACCCCAAAAAGAAAAG
>Ga0157374_10001168_pt1 | contig 22398 bp, 20 predicted proteins | sample M25metaG_FD_115308 | JGI IMG/M metagenome (GOLD analysis project Ga0157374, IMG submission 115308) | Miscanthus rhizosphere microbial communities from Kellogg Biological Station, Michigan, USA - M2-5 metaG | ecosystem: Host-associated > Plants > Roots > Rhizosphere > Soil | place: USA: Michigan... | reverse complement strand
TAGCGCAAGCATGCGCCTTGTCTGCGCCATTTCCCGAGTCAATGAGCATCTCTGACAATATGGGCTCAGTCAAATTCGTTTTGAGCGTACTACTCCGTGCACTCCGAAGGGCGCGCATTTCGCTCTAGCCAACTACGCGCCTCTCTGGAAGGCGCCCAGCGCGACTCGCTCCTCGTGGTAGATCTCGAAGAGCGTGTTCAACCGTGTCATCTGAAGGAGGTCAACTACTCTTTTGTTGACCTGGACAAGTTTCATTTCTCCCCCCCTCTGCCGGACGGTGCTGAAACACCTCACCAGCTCGCCCATTCCACTGCTGTCCACGTAATCCACTCCCGCGAGGTTGAGCAGGAACCTTTTGTGGCCGGTACCGGAGAGAACGTGTATCAGGTCCCGCAGTTGCGTGCGGCCCCCGCTTGTCGTGAGTTCGCCAACAACGTCCACTATAACGACTCGGTCGAACTCTCGTGTCGTGATTTCAAGGCCCATGGCGAGTTTTCGAGATTCTGTCCTAGTGCGGCATAAGTATCGCATGGAGCCTGCGGTACTTAATTGGCGAAAGCATGTTTCGCCAATTGACTCTGATGGTTAAGATTAGACAACACTTTTCCGCCGAGCATCCCAATACTTTAGCTTTGCAGAGTCGAATCGTCGCTCTAGCTCCTCGACCCCATTCCCTCTGACAAACCGGGCTTCCTGCCTTGTGATCGGCAACGTCCATAGGAACTGAATGGTCACAGTGTCATTTTTCAGCCATTCCAATTTGGGGCCGAATGGGTACGGCAATGACATCAACAGACGGTCACAACGTGAGCCCTCTACCCAAGGGTGACCAATGTTTACAATGTCACCAAGACCCAGCGAAGACTCGAAGCGGTGATAGTGGGATAGCATCGTAAGAGTTTCGACATGGCGCTCGTTAGCGGACGGCGAGAATAGCGCAAATTCATACTGCTGAGCGTCCTTCTCCGCTACCCCCGTCCCTGCTGTGCAGTACACCCAAGATTATTTGATTTGCGTGTCGGGGAGAGTTCCAGCACGGCGAAATCTCTGCCGAGTTCCGCAACCGGGCCTGTCGGCCATTTGCGAACCACCACGTTTGATGTTGGCCAGAAACTTGAGACATGTTTCGTGACGCTCTGGACAATCGCGTCTTGCTGCAAAACTTGTGTCATGTCAGATAGTGCGCTACGGCGAACCGCGCTGAAAGTCTAGCAGCAAGAAAGTAACTGTTGAAACTCAGTTTCCGTTACCAGGCGATGTCATAAGCTTGCGCTTTCCCTTCGCCCTTTTTCCATGATGAGTGATATGGGGGGATGTTGCACCAACTGACCGCTAGGACATTCTCAATTCATGCCAGCCTACGGGCTAAAATGAGCGTTGGAGGAAACCATGAGCCGTTTGGACCGTCTCAAGAATTTGCTGGCTCGCCTACTGCGACGTGGACCGAAATCGCCGCCTCCCGACCCGTCAGAACGGCTTGTTCCGGTACGTCGCGGCCCAAGACCTCGAAGTGGTGCTGCTATCGCGGAATCGGACGAGAACTCGGGCCGGTAGAGGAGGTTAAATTGAGTGCTATGACGTCAGCTACAGTAGCATGTTTGCGATGACGACAAACAAAGCTTGGGATTTCATCCACCTCTTGCGGGGAAATTTGAAAGAGCGGTGGTGGCAGCTTCTGCTAACGACGCTCTGTGTTACCTATGGCTTCTTGCGCCTGTCTTCTCAATGGCATTATTGGCTTGTAGCACTCTGGGTGGTATTCATGATCATCGCCCTGTCGGGACGAAGGAAACCCCAAATTTGAGTTTCCGTCGTGTCAATAAGCGATATGACGATTTTTCGACAGTGATCCTGTTTGAAGCTACCTGCATCTTTCGAGCTAACCCCACAAGCTCGATTCACTCCCTACAATGATCTGACACTCTCTTCCTTAAAGGAGAATCGATGAACCCCGTCTTGGTTGGTTTAGTTTTCTGTTTCGTGGCATGTTCAGCGGGATATGCCGCGAATGCACCTGATGAAAGCAAGATTCTTGCCCTTGAAAATGCTTGGAACCAGGCGCAATTACATCATGATGCCGCCGCACTCGACCAGTTGCTTCCAGCCAGCTTCGTCAATACTGATTACGACGGGACAGTCATGAACAAAGCGCAGTTCCTGGCTGATTTGAAGGACCCTGATTATCAGGTGAGCCTGGTTGTAAACCAAGACGTTAAGATCTACTCCTATAGCAACGCGGCGGTGGTGACCGGAACCTATCACACGAAAGGAAAATACAAAGGCAAGCCTTTCGAGCACTGGGGACGCTTTACCGACACGTGGTTATTTCAGGATGCCGTTTGGCAGTGCGTCGCCAGCCATAGTTCGTTGATTACAAAATAGCCCGAAGCGAGCGCGTGACCCTTACGTCTATGAGTACCGACTACTTGCCCGTCGTACTGCTTTGGGTTTCGCAGCAGATCACAAAACTTCACTTGGGTCTGTGCGTGAATCGCGCAATCTAACAGGAGGAAAGCGAGGGCTGAAATCAGGGCTTTCATGCCTGAATGTTAACGCCGGCTCCGCTTGCGCCCGCACCTACCCTATTGATAGGCTCTGCAACCATGAACCCTGGGCCATTCGTTTGGGGACTCGGTGGGGGTATAGCCATCCTCGCACTTCGCGGGATTTTGCCTAGACTCGAGCATGGGGAACCAATCCTCCCAAGCTTCAGTTCCTCTAAGCGATTATCAGGCGCAGAATCGAAGGATGAGCAAGAAGCGGTTATAGTCACGATCAGGCTCTGTTCGGGAGAGATGGGCGACGAACGGGAGCGGAGGCACATTCTCGAACTGGAACACCGACTTTCGGAAGCAATTGAGAGGTCTTCAACTGGTGAGCTCGATGGTGACGAGTTCGGTGGCGGGACATGCACAATCTACATGTATGGCCCCAGTGCCGAGGAGCTGTATTCCGTCATTTCGCCAATCCTAAGAGCTTTCCGTGCTCCTGGCGGCTCCTACATAACCAAGCGTTGCGGAAAATTCCGACGGACAAGAGCGCCGCATACCGTTCAACAGCGATTAGCACCGTCTGGACCCGGGCCGGTGTCCAATGGAACGGCAGTAATGAGTGGAGAAATCAATGTCTCTACACAAGTCGACTGGTTGGTAGCCTGGAAAATCTACCACTATCCTTACTTCTTTTGGTCGTACACAGCCCTCAGTCTAGGCATCAGATTTGGGACGCTTCGCCTCCTCAAGTCAGCAGCTCCCATTAAGACCTGGTTCCTCAGCTGCATCGCATCCCTACTCATTGTGCCTTGCCGTACCGTTCATAGTTCTTCCGGCCTTTGCGCTGGCAATGACGATGCGCGAAGTCGCGGTCTATTCATGGCCCATGGCGCTCCCTATAGCGCTATCCCTAGGGCTGTTTGGTGGTCTGATAGATTGCATGTTGCTTCGGCTGGCGTTGCGAGAGGCTGTGGGTAGAAGGCGAACCGACCGGCTGAGAGTGATTTCCCCAGGAATGCGAAGCCCGATTAGCAATGTCCGTCGCATCCGTTGGCTGCTTTCGGCCCATTTTCCCGTCTGATTTGGCCGGAGTGTCTCCGATTGAACAGTTTTTAAAGGTAGGGCTTGCATAGCATTTGAGGGTTACGAGAAGGTCCTCCATTACGAGCATTGAGCTGCGTAGAGCAGGCGTGGGGACTCGTGAGCAACGAGCGGTCTGAAAAGACCGGTCAGGAGGCCGAAAATGGCAGAGAGGATTCACTCTTGGGGACAATTCGCCTCCGAGATCCAGACTTGTGCATCGTGCCAATCAGAAAATCAGAAAACGTTCGCTTCTGAAATCGCAATTCATTTCCCCGGACTCGAAGGACTTGAGAAGCCAATCGTCTGGGTTTTTCCAAAAATTTCGGTTTGTCTGGACTGCGGAATGGCGCAAGTTATAGTTCCCGAACGGGAGTTGGAAGTTCTTCGCACTGGAGCTCCCGTTAAAGACGCGGTAGTTTGCTGGAGAGTCGTAACGGCAAAAGGCGGCAAGTCGTAGGCGTACCAGCTTTTAAATGAGCCTGACATTTCGGCTCTGCTTGTAAGTGTCAGTAAATCCTGTGAACGACATTTTTCCGCCACTCCAGCGGCAAAGACTATCGGCATCAGCCAATGCAGATGACCGCAGCCTGATAGAGCCGTGGAAAAGACGCTGTGCTTGGAAAGCACACAACGCTTTCCACTTTTCCACCGCCACGACGACCAAGTTTTGCGGTAAGTTCCACCAAGGTCTGCTGAGGAGAGAAGGAGACGAAACGACAGTCCAACGGCGTGACGGAAAACCTAATGTTGATAATGTGTCCCTAGAGAGCGGACGATTTATCAGGACCGCCACGCGCGGATCATCATCGAGTGCCCGGAGAGTGATTCTCCACTTAGAGGCCGGATACATTTACGTAGACTGTTACTTCGCCAACCTCAAACCTCTTGCAGTCCGGCGGCGGACCATACATTATCAACAGTCTTTCTTCGAGTCGAAACGTCAGCGGGGCTAGATGATTCCTTTATCCAGCCATTCTTGGAAAGTCCTGCAATTGAGCGCGACCGTTCTGTTCCGATCTTAAGGTGGTCCATCGTTGCAGCAGTTTGGATGATTGTTTGACCGAAGGCCCTCTCGTCCTCCTTGCCTGCTCCAGCAGGAGTGAGACACACCTCCCAAACAGCGCCCGACCCTCCCCACACGTCAATTCCCGCCAAACGTTTGTAGTCAGGAGTAGGAGCGTGAAGACTTGCGAGTATCTGATCCACTACGGTCGCCTTACCGCCATGGCCATGTTTGTGCAACAGTTCAGATAGGCGACTCAAATCTCTTTCAAGGGCTTCAACCTGTCCATTCATTGAGAAATTCTAGCTTGTCATGAGTGATATGGGGATTTATCGCAAACTACGAATCTCGTGCCCAGTTTCCGAGTTGCCGACAATACTCGGGGCGGGGGTGCCGACGAACTCCAGCTGATATTTGAGCGGAATAGCTTTTAATAGGGGGAAAATTCTTCTAATGGAACTCTCTTTTGCGGTGCCATCAGACCTAACGCCATGGCTTGAGATTTGGCCACAGCGACTGCAGGTCTGGAGTCAGTCCGACGCAATGATAAATTGGACGGTTTTCATCAGGCCGGGCATACAGATCGTTGGGACTAGCAACCGTGCGGAGGGACCTGCAATGCTCGGCATACTTCTCCGGGGAATCTTCGTCCATAAGGATCAGGCTCGCGCCGGTATACCCGCGAGGCCCCCATATCCAATAGTTATTGGCCGTACTGATCGACTTGGGCAACCCGTACTTGGGTCCAAACAGATCAACCGCCCCGGCATCGCCGTAATTGGAAGCTCCAATCGCCGTCACTTTCTGTTCGTCTGGAGGCAGAGAGTGAACGTAGTCGGCGACGATTCTCACCCGGTCTTCCCACCCCATCATGTCGGCAAAAATCTGAGGAAGCTGGCTCTCCGGCTGGTTTTCGAACCTTTGCTGCTGAATTCCCAGCCTTTTCGTGTACGCGATGTACCCCCCAACCGGCAACAGAGGAATCGCGGTGGGCGCAATCAGCGCCCCAACCAGGAACATCGTCAAGGCATAAACAGGCCGGAGCCACCTAGCCATGCGGCGTTCGGTCAATCGTTCAAAAAGCACTGCGCCTGGAGCAAACACGATGGGATAGACCGGTGCGACGTAGTAGAACTTACCCTTGAGCAGAAGCATGCAACCCAACACGCTCAGGAAGCCCCAGAAAAGAACTCCATAGCGTCTGCCCTGAGGAGAAATCAGAAACCACAACGCCAACAGCACCAGAAGCGACGAGACAAACCCCAACATCTGAGATTGCTGCGCCAGATACGGCAGAGGCGGCAGCATTACATCGCGCCCATTTTCCCTCACGCTCCTTACCAATTGCACAAAAGGGAAATTCCAATGCATCTGCCAAAGGAAATTCGGCAGCGCAATCAGCGTTGCAAGCGCAACGCCTGCCCAGAACCAGGGCCGAACAAGGCTCCGTCGTAGCGGTGAAAAGACAACTCCAGCAAGAAGCCCAACGAGCAAGAACAGAACGCCGTACTTGTTGAGCAGCGTAACGCCTGTCAAAACTCCGATCCATATCCAATTCTTTTCGTTGCTGGTTTGGACGAGATGGACAAGAAACCAGGCAATCAAGATCCACAAAAGCGGATCGAAAGCATTCATTGTGAACAAATGCGACAACGTCAGATAGATCGGCGCGACCAGCACAGCAAGAGAAGCCAGAAACATCGCCCAGCGGCCACCGCCTAGCTTGCGGGCCAACAGCCCGGTCATCACGATGCAGCCCACATCGGCCAGCATCGGCAGAAGCCGGAGCGCATAAAGCGACACACCGATCGTATGCTCGAGTAGCCACGCCATCCACGCGATCAACGGAGGCTGGTCCATGTACCCCCACGCCGGATGCTGTCCACACGCCAGGTAATACATTTCGTCGCGGAAATACCCGTAGTTTGGGGCTGCCACGAGATAGATCACCGAGCGAACCAATGCAACGCAGTAGACAAGTCCCACACCGGGCGACATTCGACTTAAGAGCGAAATGGGCTGACAGAGCGCCGTATCTTTGATTGCCGACCTCCTGGTTTCAAATTCAAAGGGGCTGAGTTCCTGGCCATTCTACGGGGTCCGGACGGCTCCTGGGCTCGGAACTCAAAAGAAGCACCGATGTACCGTTGATCTGAATACGCACTTCGACTGTGCGCGGTTCAACCGAATAAAGAAATATCAGATCGCCCCGGCATGGCAGCTCCGGACATATCAGCTGTTTGGGCAAAGACGTGCTCGTTTCCCGGGGTACGTGGGGATCGTGATGCTTGACTAGCGGTTGACTGGCAAACCGGAGGTCAATTTCTGAAATCAGATGGGATGAGAAGAGCCGGTCTCCAGAACGGGATGCTGTACGCTCCCAAGTTATCGACGTGCTCTAGGCACAAGAGATAAAGGAGACCGGCATGAAGAAGATTAGCACCACGACCGCTAAGAAGTTCAGAAAAATGCAGAAACTAACCTTCGGCTTTAGAACGGAGGTCGCTAATCAGGTGGCAGCACCGGCCGAAACGAGAAACACCCAACTTGCAGCGAGCATTGACGCAAGACTGTTTTTGATAATGGGAGCCGAAACTCTGATCAAGGTGTCTATTCATTCAGAGTGCAACATAGCAAATTCCGTAATCGCTGAAAATTACGCGGACAATCCCCCAACCTCGGTCATCCCCTTGGATCGGCGATACTCGATCACGTCTTTCATCGCTCGCTCGTATGCTTTGACTGCGGCTTCAACGCCGCTTCCATGGTGTTCAATCAGGTCACACACCGCAAGAATCGTCGCAAGGGTTTTATCGTCTGGCATAATAATCCTCCATCAAAAGCTGAGTGACTACGATGCGAGTCGCTTGGTATGGGAAGGCTCCGTTCACGCTTTTCCTGGTTTCGGAGCCGTAAAAACCGATCCCAAGTTGATGTGGGATCGCCTCTCGCAGATTGCGAGACCCCCGCTCGGGGTACAGGGAGCAGCCCTAGGTGGGTGCGGCCAACGACCGTGATCCAAGGTTGTAAGGTCGTTTCCGGCAAGGCGAGGCTCGCAGGTACTTGCCTTCTCCTTCTGCCCCCGACCCCGTCGCATTTCTCGTGCCGATAAGGTGATTGCATTTATCAGCGTTTCATATCGAACATAAGGCAGCAAATGGAGATAGGGGGGCTCAAACCCTGTCAGTACGACCGGTTCTCAGCTACATCCGTTTGGCACCGGGTTGACAGATTCCCTATTTGAGCGCTTCGGCGGCAATATTACTTCGCAGGTCAACAGGCAAGAACCTCTCGTGATCGGACGTGACGCTTTCCATACGGGTCGGTTGACGTCATTGCGCCAGTTTGATCTGCTTGGCGAGGCCGAGGGCCTTTAGCGCCCAGATTCCGTACCAATTCATGTCTATCTCGTACCACCGTAGGCCGTGTCGCGCGGAAGTGGGGTGCGCATGATGATTATTGTGCCAGCCCTCGCCGAATGTGAGCAGGGCGATCAGGAAGTTGTTCGTGGAATCGTCGCGCGTTGCAAAGCGCCGAGAGCCCCAGATGTGTGTAGCTGAGTTTACCAGCCAGGTGGCGTGCAGTCCGACCACTGTGCGCAAGAAAATTCCCCATAACAGAAACTGCAATCCACCGATGGCCAACAGCAGCAGGCTCAGAGCTGTCATTGGCAGATAGTGATACTTGGTGATCCAAACATGAAATCGATCTTTGGCGAGATCAGGAACATAGTGGGTCAGCGTAGTCGTGTCATGATGCATAGATTTGCCGATGAGAATCCACCCCATGTGCGCCCACCATTTTCCGTCGCGGGGTGAATGCGGATCACCCTCGTGGTCTGTGAAGCGGTGGTGAATGCGGTGAGTAGCCACCCAGAAAATGGGCCCGCCTTCGAGAGTCAGTGTGCCGCAGAACGTCAAGAAATACTCGACCCACGTGGGAGTTCGGTAGCCGCGATGTGTGAGCAGCCGATGATAGCCCATCCCGATGCCCAGGCTCCCGGATATCCACCAAAGCCCAATTGCAAGGAACAGTGCTTTCCAGGAAAAAAAGAATAAAGCTGCAATCGCCCCGATGTGAAATGCAGCCATGAAAAAGCTTGTCACCCAGTTGATGTTACTGTCGGCGGCGGAATTCTGTGTTGGCGGCGGACCTTGAATCTGCATAACTACGTATCCTGACTGGCAAGCATTTCGATGCTCGACGGTCGTTCTGGGAATCGAATCCGAACTTGAGCTTTGGTAATAGTTCCGTAAGATGGGTCGGGCGCCGTTACGGTGATAGGAGGCTTAACTTGTCACGATTCTGAGGAGTGAGCCTCTGGCTCTTTTCGGTGTCTTAACGCAGGCAAATTACAGCCAACACCTTATTCCTCCTCGCATCACGACCTGGAATACTGGGGTGGGCCACTATGAAACGTCTTGTCATGATTGTCGACGCGCCCCCGTTCCATAACGCCCGGTTCCCTCTTTTTACTATCGTTGTTTCGAGCTACCTCAGGTCCACTCGTCTTTTCAACTAAACAAGATTCCCTCATTAGGACCGTGGAACGTCCGAAGCTGGTTATGCCGCAGTCATGAATACCGCAAAGCAACTATTGCCGCATGTCCCCTGGTTCGATGTTCCAGACCCTCGTTCGCCCGACCTGGATGAACTCGCGCGACGCTTCCACCTCCACGAGCTTCAAATCGAGGACTGCCGCCATCCCCCGCACCGGCCGAAGGTGGACGAGTACGGGGCCTACCTATTCGCCGTCCTCAAACATCTGGTTTGCAAGGGTCAAGGGCCGGAGTTTGGTGATTTCGACGTCTTTCTCGGTCCAAACTTTCTCATCACGGTTCATCAGGGTGACTGCGCGTTTCTGGGGAAACTTTGCGTCCGGGTTCAGCAAAACCACGTTGCCAGGCTGGACCGCATTTTCTATGAAATTACCGATCTGATCGTGGATGAGTACCTTGCACTCCTGGATGACTTAGCCGAAGAGATTTCGAAGGTGGAGTCCCTAGTGCTGGAAATGCCGGAGCCACCAGTGCTACGCGAGATTTTTCAACTCAAGCGCCGACTGATCGATTTTCGGCGCACTGCCGCAGGCATGCGCGATGTGATAAACGCCATCATTCGCCGCGAGGGCGGCCACACCGGCGACGATCTTGATCCATATTTTCGTGACGTGTACGATCACCTGGTTCACGCGGTGGATTTGATAGAAACCCACCGCGACCTGCTCACGGGGTCCCTGGATATCTACCTCTCTGCCGTGGCCAATCGCACCAACGAGGTAATGAAAGTTCTGACGATCTACGGCACCGTGGCGGTGCCGTTGGTGGTTATTACAGGTTTTTTCGGAATGAACTTGCCTCTACCCTGGAGTAACAATCCGCACGGAGTGTGGTATGCGAGCGCACTCATGTTCCTTTCGATGGTGGGAGTGCTCTGGTATTTCAAAAAAAAGCGGTGGTTCTGAGGTTCGGATCTTCTGAACGGCTACGACCAACATTTCCAGCTGGAGCGACCCGAGCATCGTGGTTACCGACCCAAATGCAGGTGACGGAAATATTATTGATCGTCGGTCATCCTGGAGCATGAAGACGGAGGCATGATGGCCCATATTCGTGTCGTACCGAACCGGTAGCCACGGGAGGATTGGAAGCACTCTGCAATTCGTACCGATGGCGGAAATGACTTTGGTAGTCGGCAGAGTGTATTTCTCCCAAACCACTCCGCAATTGGGGTATGCATTCCGGCGTCAAATTCGGGCTCGAACTTTGTGTGGGTGCCGTGCGCACCCCATGTTGGCGTGACCCCAGAGTCAAAATTCCCCGCGTTGTCCACGGATACTCCTGCGCTGGATATCATGGGTCTCGGTATTATTGGATTGACACTGGCAGGCAGAGTTGCTTCCGTTCTCGCTATGCTTTTCCTGTGGCAAAGCAGGTGGCGAGGCTTGCCTACGCTGCTTCCTGTAGCCTGCCCTTAGGTTCAGCAACCCCGCTCAGCCTCATCTACATCTCAAAGGTGAATCAAGCCCAAGCTCGTTTGGTCATTCATGAGGTGCCTGCCGTGTCGTATTCACTCCTCCCGCTTCTTCGTCGGATGTGTCTTTGGTTAGTCGCGAGCCTTAGCGTGTCGGCTGTTCCGATGGCTCAATCCCAAATCCAACAGGCTGCATGCACTTTTAGATACTTCCTGCTCAACCCTACTGATCCGAATAATCCAACGGTCTATGTCCAAGGCGTAAACGACTGGGGAACTGTGGTTGGCATTGCGGATTTCGGAACGTCTAATAAGGCATTTACTCATTATTCCGGGGGTGGCCAGAGCTACTGGCGGCCATCCGGAGCCGTGTCCAGCGGGTTCATCGCTCGCAATAACAAAGGTGTGAGCGCCGGGGGGTATGGAGACTCGTCGGGTCAAAGTCATGCATTCCTGCTCAAAGGCTCGACCGTCACTCAAATTGTGAATCCCAAAGCCCTACCCGGTAGCACAGTAATTCGTGGAATCAACAACTGGAACACCGCTATCGGTGTCTACAGCGGTAGCGACGGGAAAGGCCACAGCTTCAAGCGCTATAGTAATGGCACCTTCGTTGACCTTCCCGAGTATCCCTACGCCATATCTCACTGGGGCCATTCGACGACTGCTGTCGCCATCAATGATAGCGGCGTGATCGTTGGATATTACAGTGATGGAACCCTAATCCGCTCGGGCACCAAGCATGTTCAGGGTTTCATTTATCGCAATGGGCAGTGGGCAACGTTGGACTATCCTGATCCCAACACTACGCAAACCTGGTTGCTAGGAATCAGCAACGCAGGCGTGATCATAGGCTCTGCGGACTTTGGCCCATTCCTTTATGCGAACGGCACCTTTAAGCTCATTCAGGCCCCAAACGCTACCTACACCTATGTCTATGCCATCGCTCCGGGTGGGGGACTGATCGCGGGTTATGCAGCTCTTAGTGACGGGTTACACGGATTCACTGCCACCTGTCACTAGATGAAGAAGCGCTAGCGAAGTGATATGGTGACTTATCGCCAATCCTTGCGACTAGAATCTCTTCTAGCGCGCAGGGAGGACGTCGTGGAATTGTCCCTTGTTGACACTGAGATCATAAATGCCTTCCAAAGGATCCCCTGGGACGCACAACTCTGGTTTCCGGTGGTCCAGCGGAAGTTTCTGAATATTGGTGCAGACGCCACTGATGAGCAAATTCACGCTGCATTCGTAAGCTTGATCGAAAAGCAGGTCGTGATTAGCCCTGCCTGCCAGACTCATCGAAAATCCCGGCCAAGAACGATGCTTTTGATTCTGGCCCTCGGCGGGGGACCTCCCACGAATGGGTGGACGAAATATCCATGGAGCCGCTGGGTGTGAGCCGCGAATCAGCGATGAAGGAGTCTCCCACGGAAATAACTTACCTCGAATCGGAAGTCATTCTTGCTATCGAAAACGAAGGATGGTTTCCCGGTCTGTGGTTCCCAATTGTGGATCGTGAAGCGCTCAATTTCGGGATCTGGCGATTTATCAAGAACTGAGCTAGGAGGAGAGACTTCGTTGTATGGCGAGATGGAATGACGACAACATGCACGCTGAGGCCACGTCCAGTGGCCAGAAAAGGGCGGATTCTCCTTGAATCAGATTTCTCGGGGTGGAAAGAACATCTCTGAGGCGTTGAAGAGGATCGTCCCCGCTTTCTAGATCTCCTTGACCATCCGTTTCGACAAGCGCAAAGCGTCTGTTTCGCGCGAGATTGTGCCCAACTCTCCAGTAGCAGAAGAGAGGTGCTAACTCTTGTTCGCTTCCATGCGCTTCTTGCACTCAAGAATGAACCAGTCTGCATCGCGCAGAAACTCATCTTGTGGATTTAGGAACAGATCATAACCGCCGAGCAGGTTATTCTTCACTCCACTCATTAGGGCGTCATTAAACCGTTTATAGCCCGGCCAGCTTTCACTGAGTCGGTCGTTCGATGGAAGTGGAGTTTTCAGTTTGATGCAAACGTGCTCGGAGGTTTGGCGCACGCCGTGACGGGATCCCGTGAGGGTCTTTTTCTCAATCACGGCGATCTCGCTCCAGGGCACGATCACTCTCCTCGGCCACATTTTGGGCAGGCTCAGCTCGCGGGGCGTCATGCGTACCATGACCGGCAGATGCTTCCGCCAATAGTTTCCACCCCCGATGGCGCTGATCGAAGCAAGGCAGATCAGAACTCCTAAGCCGGTGTTATGGCCTTTTGCAACTGAGGATACGATCAGAATGCCCAGCAACAGAGAGACTCCGCCGAACCCGATCATCAGCCATGCATACAGCGGGCTTAGCCGCAGTTCAATGTCAGGGCCTACACTTGTCACTCCCTTGACCCGGGCCTGAGCAGTCGCTACGGCATTATGTGAAGCGGCAGAATCCATGGCTCACCCTTCGAAGTCGGCCCTTCCTGGAGAACTTGGGATAGCCCAGCTTAGCCGTGAAAATGTCAGGGACGCCAGTAACCCAGGTAATCGCTACTGCTCTGTCTTTCTCTTCTAGCAATCGTCGACCTCCATCGCCCGTTTCAGGGTCTGATCCACGTCAACGATTATGCGTTTCAACGGGTGTTGCAAAGCATGCAAAGCTAACCAGTCGGCGGGGACTTGGGGCGCAACAAGCGCTTGGGTCGACAACAGCACAGCGATTGTCGCACTTTCGTGCTACATTGTTTAACTCCAGCGCACACGGGGCGCCCGGTTATGCACTCAGTGAAGTCGCCTGTGAGGCTCTTCCTCTTCGTTGCCTGCATTTTCGTTGCGCATTTCTGCTTCCCGCAAACTAGCTCTGCGAATCGCGCCCCGACAGCGATCACAGTTCAGGGCAGGGTGTTGCTGGATCCACAGCAACTCCCGGTCAAGAAAGCGAGCATTCAACTTTTCGCGCGACGCGGGCCAGCCCGACCATATTCTGCGGTTACTGATGCCGATGGGCGCTTTCTCATCGATGGGGTTTTGCCCGGCAGGTACGTAATACAGCTTGAACACCCGGGCCTTGTCGCAGGCTTCCGGCAAACTTTGAACTTGACGCCGCAGGGCGCAAGTGAGGTGCTCCTGCATATGCAGCCTGCTGCGGTCATCACCGGCACAATCACCGATGCTGACGGGGATCCTGTAAGCGACGTAAGTGTTATGGCGAAGAGAGTCGGTTCGGGCCATGGGTGGCGCGTTCATGACTCCGGCAATGGAAGTACCAATGACTTAGGCGAGTTTCGCATCCCCGATTTGCGCCCGGGTCGATACACCATCCTTGCAACCCCGCGACGTGATTTGCCGGTACTCGAGGCCAGGAAGCCAGCACAGGGGGAAGGCCAAATCGTGTATGTCCCGACCTACTATCCCGGCACGGTCGACCAAAGCCAAGCGGTGCCCGTAGACGTCGAAGCGGGCCACGAAGCACCGGTCAACTTCGGAGTTCTCGCGAGCCGAGCCTTTCATGTGACCGGCGATGTACTCGGGTTACCTTCGAACGACATGGCCCAAATCATGTTGAGCGTCGGCAACGGGCTTGACGCCCACGAACAACTCCAGCCCGGTGGCAAGTTTGAATTCGCCAATTTGCTTCCCGGGAGCTACCGAGTGCGGATCATCATTATCGGGTTGGATAACGGTCAGTCCCCAAGCATGCGTGTTGTCGGTGTCAACAGAAACATTGAAGTGACTAGCGAGGATATTCGAGACATACATCTTCAGGTAGATCAAGGCGGTTCCGTGAGGGGCCGGCTCCGAGTGGAAACCGGTGAACATTTCGACTGGACCCAATTGACAGTCATGCTCACCAGTAGCGATGAGAATTCCGGTCCATTACTGCCGAGCAATGGTTCCGAGCCCCCCACATTCTCCACTGTCGCAAAAGATGGAACTTTCGAAATGAAGGCCGTGCCCAGCGGCCGGTATCACTTGCTGGTCGGCGCCCGCGGATCGTCTGACAAGCTCCGCGATTACTTCACGAAGTCGGTGATGCTGAATGCACAAGAGGTGGGCGATTCGGGGTTTCGAGTGAATTCGGCAACTGACTTAGAAGTCGTGATCAGTGCAAAGGGCGCGACCGTCGAAGGAACCGTGGTAGACGACAAAGGAAACCCCGTGCCCTCGGCGACAGTGGTCGACGTTCCCGATTCCGACCACACATTAAGACGCGATCTCTATCAGCAGGACACAACCGATGATCTCGGGCACTTCAGCTTGCGCGGATTGAATCCGGGTTCCTACACCATGTTCGCATTCGAAGATCTGGAGGATAGCCCCGAGGATCCCGGGTTCCTCGCCACCTTCGGCAGTAAGGGAGTAAGAGTCGCAGCGGACGAGGGTACCGACAACCGAATCGTGGTGAAACTCATTCCTGCCAGTTCAGACTAAACACTTTCGAACACTGCTTTCAGACGGAGTTGTGGTGAAATCGTTTCAAGTTCATGTCACGGAGGAAGTACTCGGAGATCTGCGGGCGCGGCTGCGCCATACGAGATGGCCTGACCAGCTCCCCGACATAGGTTGGAAACAGGGCACCGAACTGGAGTGGTTGCAGCGCCTCGTTGCTTATTGGGCCCATGAGTTTGACTGGCGCGCGTGGGAGCGGAGACTTAACACGTTCGACCATTGCACCTGGGAGGGCATCCACTTCTTATACAAGCGGGCGACCCATGGCCGGGGAGTGCCGCTGATCCTTACGCACGGCTGGCCCGGCAGTTTTCTCGACTATCTCGACATGCTGCCGATGCTTGAAGATTTCGACGTGATCGTACCCTCTCTGCCCGGATACGGATTCTCGCAGCGGCCGGCGCAAGTCGGTATCAACTACCGATATGTTGCGCAGCGCTGGCACCAGCTGATGTCCCGGCTTGGCTATTCCCGCTATGCGGCTGGGGGCTATGACTTTGGAGCTGGAGTAACGACGCTGCTTGCTCTGGGGGGGCCCGAGTCAGTGATTGGGATTTATCTCACCACGCTCGAGTCCGACCTGACACCCGCTACGGATGACTCAGAGCTTTCGGGTGCCGAGCGTTCATACCTTGCGGTGAACCGAGACTGGGACAGAACGGAGCGAGGTTACAGTGCGATCCAGTCCACGAAACCCCAGACCATCGGCTATGGACTGAATGACTCTCCTGCGGGACTGGCCGCATATTTGGGCGAGAAGTGGTACTCGTGGAGCGATGTCACCCCGCCCCATGACTTCCTATGTGCCACACTCACCCTTTACTGGGTTACCCAGACCATCACTTCCTCGATGCGGGACTATTGGGACAATCGCTGGTACCCGGTAGACCGAGCCTATGTCGAAACGCCCACGGGATTTGGTGTCTTTGCACACCAAACCGTTCCCGAGGGTGAGCCGCCGCGCTCGTATCTAGAGCGGGTCTTCAACATCCGGCGCTGGACAGTTTTTCCTCGGGGTGGCCACTTCGCACCGGTTGAGGAGCCGGCTGCGGTAGCGGGAGACTTGACCGCGTTCTTCCGTGACCTAAGCTGACGCTGGCGACGTGTGCAATAAGCTGTTCACATCCTTATCTCACAAACGTGCAGCTCTCATTCGCTTCTGATCCGTTGCCCCACAACGAATCGAAATGTTGGGTGTATTTTCGGATGCCTTCGCCTGAGGCAGTCTGGGGACAATTCCTTCGGCACTCCAGCGGTGCTCCGACAGAACTACAATGCCTTATGTCGAAGGATACAAGCGCATGCCGCTCCAAAACATGGGCAGGAAGAACCTTGCGATTCTAGGAATACTTCTGGGGCTCGCTGTCATTGAACTCTATCTGGGAAGTTGCAGCAATAGCAAGAACACCTCGGGGACAGGTAGCGGCACTCCGGTCCCGCCGCCCTCAACCACGAGCACCGTGACCACCTATCACAACGATAATGCCCGGACTGGGCAGAACCTTAACGAGACGACCCTTACGCCTAGCAATGTGAACCCGTCAAATTTTGGCCTGTTGTTCGTCATCGCTGTGGATGGCAAAGTCGACACCCAACCGCTTTACTTGCCCAATCTGACCATTGCCGGGACGTCCCACAACGTGATTTTCATTGCCACTGAACATGGAAGCATTTATGGCTTCGACGCCGATACGGGAGCTCAACTTTGGCAAGTTTCCACCTTGGCTCCAGGCGAAACGCCAAGCGACAATCATGGTTGTGCCCAAATCGTTCCGGAGATCGGAGTCACCGCTACTCCGGTCATTGATCCCAGCCAGGGTCCACACGGAACCATCTACATCGTAGGCATGTCGAAGGATGCCGCGGGCAACTACCATCAGCGGATGCACGCGCTGGATGTAACAACCGGTGCCGAAGAATTCGGCGGCCCCACAGAGATCCAGGCGTCCTATCCAGGAACGGGGGACAATAGCTCCGGAGGGAACGTAATTTTCGATCCGGGGCAGCAAGTGGATCGTCCAGGTCTTCTCTTGACGAACGGCGTGGTCTACACGAGTTGGGGCTCGCATTGTGATTTCCGACCATACACCGGCTGGATGATTGGTTACGACGAACACACGCTTTCGCAGGTCACGGTGCTGAATGTCACCCCCAACGGCAACGAGGGTTCGTTCTGGATGAGCGGTGCGGGTCCGGCGGCCGATTCGAATGGAAACATTTTTGCGCTGGATGCGAACGGCACCTTCGACGCTACCCTGAACGCTCAGGCATTTCCGTCGCAGGGCGACTTCGGGAATGCGTTTCTGAAGATCGCGACAGCTAACCGACAGCTCAGGGTCGTTGACTATTTTGAGACTTCAAACCAAGCTGCAGAAAATTCTTCTGACGAAGACCTTGGCTCGGGCGGAGCCTTGGTTCTGCCAGACCTTACCGACAGTTCGGGCCAGACTCGCCATCTGGCGGCTGGCGCGGGCAAAGATGCCAATATTTACGTGGTTGATCGCGATTCGATGGGGAAATTTAATCCGAACTCGAACAACATCTATCAAGAAGTTCAAGGTGCTTTGGCGGGCAGTGTATTTTCGATGCCTGCATTCTTTAACAACACGATCTACTACGGAGCGGTTGGAGACAGCATCAAGGCTTTCCCAATCAACAATGCGAAACTCGCGAGCTTTGCTTCATCCCAGACCGCGAAGGTTTTTCCGTACCCGGGAGCCACGCCCAGTATTTCTGCCAATGGCAGCAACAATGCGATTCTTTGGGCTGCGGAGAATACAAATCCTGCGGTTCTGCATGCTTTCGACGCGGGAAATCTGGCGAGCGAACTTTACAACAGCAATCAGGCGCCCGGAAGCCGTGACCACTTTGGAGCCGGCAATAAATTCATCACCCCAACGATCATTAACGGAAAAGTCTACGTAGGCACCACGAACGGGGTGGGAGTGTTTGGTCTGACACACTAGCCGTAGTCACTCTGGAGTTCGATCTTCCATGGATGCTATTCCGCCAGGAACACGCAGTGTACCCTTAGCCGATGGTGAGATCCCGAGGTCTCGTTTCTTGATACCGTCGAAAAATCGCAAGCTCTTCCAGGTGTCCATCGCAGTCCTGATCGTTTACTCCCTGTTTTGTACGCTTACTGGTATTCGGGTTGCGGAAGCTGTTCTTCACCCTAGCCGCCCCCGTCTGACATCAGAGGCCAAGGCGAATGCATTGCCTTGGGCAGAGGATGATGATGCGACCCTGTCGGAGGTTAGCATTGCGGCCGAAGACGGCGTGTCGCTTAAGGCTTGGGAGCTACAGCCAGAGGACGGAAATGGAAATACGGTAGTTCTCCTGCACGGACTCAGGGGGAACCGCCTGGAAATGGTGAACTATGCCGACATATTTCTGAGCCACGGATATGGCGTCTTGATGCCCGATGCACGTGCTCACGGAGAGAGCGGTGGCAATCTAGCCACCTATGGCTTGCTCGAGCGGAATGATGTCAGCCGATGGGTTGATTGGTTAACCATCAATCGACATCCGCACTGCATTTATGGCTTCGGCGAATCCATGGGTGCGGCCGAGTTGTTACAAACAGTAGGTACAGAAATGCGTTTTTGTGCGGTCGCTGCAGAGGCCCCCTTCTCCACTCTCCGAGAGACTGCCTATGATCGAATGGGTCAATACTTTCATGCAGGTCCCTGGGTTGGTCGCATCATTCTTCGCCCGATTGTCGATGTCGCGTTCGCATACACGCGGCTTAGATACGGGTTGAATATGGAGCGGGTATCGCCAGAAGAGGCGGTGGCAGCGACTCAGGTCCCCGTCTTGCTCATCCATGGGCAGAGTGACGCGAATATTCCAATTCGACATTCTCTTCGCATCACTGCTAGGAATCGTCGCGTTGTTTTGTGGCAACTTCCCCACACCGGTCATTCCAACGCGATTGATACCTCGCCGCAAGAACTGGAAACCAGACTGGTGCAGTGGTTTGGTACCCACCTATAGCGCAATATCGAGCTTATAGGGTCTCGCTGATGATTTTTTGTATGCGGCAGGGATATTTATCCCCGCGGGTTCGATCCCGACGGAACGAAGGGTTGTCTGGATCTGGACCTTTGCCGGAACTCTGGGATTATCGTCAACAACAATGACGATGAGGCAACAAATCCTATTTGCTGTCTTCCCAAATCTTTACCAAACCAACGCCAGACTTTTGGCCAACCTTCATTTGGGTGGACGTCGCCCGATCTGGTCGGACGACTCGGGCTTTTGTAGTGTTTTTTTACTAGTGAATGTTTCAGGCCACTCCTATATTCTCGCAACTCTCCTGACCGTGCTGGGTGGCCCGGTGATCTTGACTACTGACACAGGCGAATGTTCAGGACGAAAAAACAATCCATGAAGCTGGGCATTCACTACCATATTTGCTGGTTGTCCGACTCGTCTCTCGATTGGAAGCCCTTTCGGGCGAAACAGGAAGCCACGAAAGTGGCCGAAAGAATCAAAAAACCGCAGGAGAGCTACACGATCGTAAAACGGGATGACGATTGCGAACGGTGCAGAGAATTCAAGTTGAAGGCCTTTTTCGCCGTCAATGGCTGATATCGCGAGGTAACCATCAAACCAGTGCTGACCCTCATTTCTTGAGCTTGAATTCACCGCAGGGACACGCATCTACGAACTCAAATGACACTTGCGATTTGTCACCAATGTGCCGGTAAGACCAAGTTTGTGATGGGCCACTGGCCTCGACACCACCACGGGTTGTAATTACATCGGGCGGCCCATAGACGATGTAGATGTGTCCACGATCCGTTTTCCAGCCCGGGGTGCGTCCGGCAAAGTGCTCGTTGGCAAAAACAAGGCGGCGGTAGTGCTCCTCCTTGAAGGCATTGTGCTGATTGCCTGGCGTGGAACTACGGCGCTCCCAAAATTCCTTTATGAACTCGTCTCGGGCCTTGGCACTGTCAAGTGTCAGAAAGTCGTTGCGCTCCTGGTCGGTCACGATCCACCGCACATCCTCATTCAAGCACCTCGAGTACTAAGCGCCGAGCTGTGATTCGTTTGCTTCGCACTGAACCAGCGCAGGCAAGCCGAGCATGGCAAATACCAACAAAGTCCCAAGGCGGACTGCCATTCTCGCCATAAACGACTCCTTAAAGGAATTTCATCAATCGTAAATAGTTGGGATGCAGTCTCGCAATCTGCTCGACTGAGTCACACCCGATGATAGCAGTGCTAAGGGGCAGCGAAAGCGTGTAGAAGAAGGTTTCCCGCCCACCTCATCGATTCTTTGAATTGGGTTGTGGCCGATTTTCTGTACTAATGGACCAACAACCGGACGAACTGGAGAAGCCACTTTGAGCAGTGTGCGGTCCCGTATTTTGGCAGAAAAAAAGAACTCTTCCCGGTTTTTCTGAAGCTCACAAGCCAACGGTGCCTTATCATCGGAGCGGGCAAGACAATTGAAGAAAAAATTCCAACTCTGCTTGCCTGCGGAGCACGAATCACAGTGGTGGCGCCGAACGCGACCCCGAAGATCCAGCGGTGGGCAGAGGCGGATACTTTAACCTGGATCAAGCGCCGTTTCGATTCTCACGACCTCGATGACGTATTTCTCTGCGTGGTCTCGACCTCATCCAAGGCAACAAATCAGGCAATCTTTGGGCAAGCGCAACAACGCGGAATTTTGTGCAATGTGGTTCGCGATGGTGCCTTCTGCAACTTCTACTATCCTGCCGTCGTTAAGCGCGGCCCGCTGCAGATCGCCATCTCCACTGCTGGACACTCGGGCGCTCTTGCAAAACGACTTCGCGAGGAACTGGAACGCGAATTCGGTCCCGAGTGGGAGAATTGGTTGCGCTGGCTCGGGGAGGCCCGTTCCTCCCTGTATGATGATCCACTCTCGCCGCGCCAGCGCCGCCCATGCTTCACAAGTTAGCCAGCCGAAAAACCCAGGAGGAGATGTTTCGCCGCTGGGGTGTCCCACAAAAGGCAAGGCCCTAGGAGTTTGGTAGAACGCCTGCCGATCACTAGCGATGCTTATCCCGTTTATCCACCCAACAAATGGCCCTTCTAGAAAGTTCAGGTTCAAGCCACTTTTTCTCTGGGGCTCCGCAGTTGAGCTTCCATCGCCGCCTCAGCCTGCAAACTCTGAAGGTCGCGCGAAATCGTCGCGATAGCGAGAGTGCGTCCATCTTTTTGAAAGGCTACGGCACAATCACGCCCATCCAGGCTCCCGTCGATCTGCGCCGTGTCCCACTGCTCCGCATGACCGACATAGTTGATGGTCACGTCATAGTGTTGGCTCCAGAAGAACGGGACCGCATCGAACTTTTGGCGACCACCGAGCATGTTCTTCGCAGCCGCCTGGCCCTGTCTTTCGGCGACTACCCAATGCTCGACGCGAATTCGTTTGCCGGTGTGCGGATCAGGCCAGCGGGCGGCATCTCCAGCGGCGAAGATTCCGGGCACGCTAGTTTCGAGGTACTCGTTGACAGTAATGCCGCGATCCATGGCGAGTCCGGCTTGTTCAGCCAATGCCAGGGATGGGCGCACGCCCACACCCAAGACCAGGAAGTCTGCATCCACTATTGCTCCGCCGCTGAGTGTGATTGTCCGACCCTGAACCCGGCTCACAGTCTCGCCCAAATGAAACGTCACGCCATGAGATTCATGCAGGTTGCGGATGAAAAGTCCAAGCTCCGCTCCCAATACGCGTTCTAGGGGCTGTTTATCAGGCGCTACCACATCGACAGCGATTCCACGGGCGCGCAGCGACGCAGCAACTTCCAATCCGATGAAACTGGCGCCGACAACCACTACGCGCTTAGCAGATGCTGCCTTCGCAATGATCGCCTTGCTGTCGGCGAAACTCCGCAGATAGTACACCTGAGAATCAGAAGCACCCTCAATCTGCAAATGGACTGGGTCGGCTCCGGTGGCAAGCAAGAGAACGCCAAACTCGAGCGCTCCTCCGTCATCGAGCCGTATTTCCTTTCTCTTCGTATCAAGGGTCGAGACCCGGGAATTGAGGATGAGATCTATCTTCCGTTCACGATAATAGTCTGGCGAGCGCAAGGGAACCCAATCTTCCTGGGCCGTGCCCGCGAGGTAATCCTTTGAGAGGTTGGGACGATCCACCGGGGGAGAGTCGTCCGAACTTACGATAGTCAGAGGGCCATCGTAGCCCTCGCGCCGCAGCATATCAGCAGCCGCCAGGCCCGCAGCGCCTCCTCCAACGATCACAACTGAACTAGGCGCGTTTGGTGCGGGCTTGGGAGCAGGAGGTGTGAGTTTTTCGCGAACGAAAATCGTGTCCCCAACTCGTTCAACCCGCCAGCAGGAAATAGGATCAAGAGCCGGGGCCCGCACCGGCGCGCCTGTTCGCAAACTAAAACACGCATGGTGCCAAGGGCAACGCACTGTG